>Ga0326727_10006762_pt1 | contig 31057 bp, 20 predicted proteins | sample MB2enrmetagenome_FD_207643 | JGI IMG/M metagenome (GOLD analysis project Ga0326727, IMG submission 207643) | Lab enriched peat soil microbial communities from McLean, Ithaca, NY, United States - MB29MY | ecosystem: Environmental > Terrestrial > Soil > Wetlands > Peat | place: USA: New York... | reverse complement strand
GCTCCTGGAGCGCATGCAGGCGCTGACCCTGAAAACCATCTTGCGCAAGGTGCCCGGCGTCAGGAAACGCAAATGACTGCTCTCACGTATGTTATGTGCTAACTACGCGCCATTCCAGGGTAGCCTCTGGGTGGCCTCTGGGTAGCCTCAGGGTGGCCCCGGGGTGCCTACCGGTTGGCTACCAGAGAGCCTGAGGGTAGCCTCCGGGTGGCTTCAGGGTGGCCGTAAACCTCTTACCAGAAGCCGATACCGCGCGTAAAACCGCACGCTATAAGCGGGCCGGCTCATGATACGTCACCGGATTTGTGACCGGGACCACTTAGCGACTGTATCGGCACAGGAAACAGGGCAGAAAAACGGTTTCGCTGCCCATATCGTTGTTCCCCACACTGGCCGAGGCCGCGCCCCCAGAGCGGGCCAAGTGGGAGCTGTGTGGCGCCGGCACCGGGGTCCACTGGCCGCTGCTGGACTACGACCTCAGTGCCGACGGCTTGCTCCGGCGCGAACCGGAGGCAGCAGGCATACAGCGGGCGAAGAAGGCAGCAAGTTATCCCCCGCACAAGTCCGCCAAACCCGGCGTGCTGGCTGAGGAAGCCGACCATTCCGCTGTTCAGCCCGGCGGGGCGGGTGGGCGGCCCGCCGGTAATGCCAAAAAGCCTTGAATCAACGCAAAGACGCAAAGCTGCCGAGACGCAACAATCTCCGCTGCTAGGTCCTTCCACCTGCTGGGGGATGTCATACACCAGGTCTTTTCCTCGCCATCTCTCTGTCCCTTGCGGCTATGCCTCTTGGCGCCTTTGCGTTAACTTCGGCTTCTAGGATAAACCCTTTTACGGGCTGCTCGTGTTCAAGCCCGGTGCGTTTCTGGAGCGAGAACGCGCGGCTGGACGGCTGAAGTGAGCCGGTTCCGTGCTGGTCAGGCAGCCGTCACCCCCCGACCACCCTATCGCCGCCGCCGCCGTTAGGAAGGAGGTAAAAGGGGGGCTTATAGCCCGCAGGGGGAATCCCGTATGCTCCGGGTGGCTCAGGGCCCAGCGGGAGGAGCCCTCGAGCGAACCGTTCTCCAGCCGGCACGCTCGCGGGCTGTCTGGCTGCGCTGCTATTTCGCCCTGGCAAACCGGGCGGGAGAATATGACGATACCACTCACTCTTTGCGGAGGGAAATTGGAAGAACTCCGGCGCAAGCTGGAAGTGGATCGCCAAGATACCGCCAGGCGCTTCGGCCTTTGGCTGGGCCCCGCGACGTTGGCGCGTTGAAGAGCTCCGTTCCTATTTACCATTGATTATCTGTTTAACACAAAGTATGTTTGCTGCCAACATATTCGTTTAACACAAAGTATGAGCACAAAAATGGGCAGGCCGAAGTTACCAAAGAACCGCGCAAGAGGGGTTCTCGTTGGGGCCAGGTTTTCCTCGCCAGAAGCAAGAACAATCAGTCGGGCTGCCATCAAATCGGACCAGGGGAAATCCGAGTGGATAAGAAGAACGCTGCTTTGGGCAGCTCAACGCGAAAACGTAAGGTCGGACAAATGGAGCGCCAAGGATCTAGACGGCCAAACGGTTGAATTCAAGATGATGGAATTGCCAAACGCATTCGTTCGTGGCACTGGCAGATTTCTTGCGCTCCAACGAGGGGATGGAAGCATGGATCTTAGGATCATCACGCGAAGCAGGTTGGAGGCAGACCCGCTCGCGTTTAATGACATCCCTATTTCACAACGGGGGGTTGACCTGCTAAAGCGATCCGCCCCCGGTTCGGAATGTGCTTTTTCTTTGATAGATCCTGACGTTCCACTATGAAACAAACTGAGTGTCATACTTCTGGGACCCGCTTTGTGAACATCTTGCTCAATTTGAGCACGGATTTGATAACTTGGACTGGGGCTTTGCCGGGCACGTACGGAACTTCCGCAACGAATCGGTTCTCCGGGGTGAGAGCAGAACGCGCGGCATGGTACGGCCCGGAGCTCCAAATCGAGTAGCTCCTGCCGCAGATGTTCTGAGGCCTCCAAACACTCCTGACGATTGAGAACGCAGCCCCGTAGAGCGTTTGAAAGTGTCTGCGAACTAGCGGCGGACCCTGGCTTGGTTGGCCTGGCGCTGCGGCGGCTTCCGGAATGGCTGTTGCGCGAATCAGATCGTTGGGGAAAGCCCTGGAATTTTCTCCTGGGCGTCCGCGATATGCCGAAGGGCTTCCGGGTACTGTTTAGGGCGGCATGCAGCCAGCGTTATGCGCTGCGTCGGTTGGCGGAGATCGCACGAGGAGGAGGCAGCATCAAGACCAGTTGGTCCCAGGTGATGCGCGAGGCGCTGCAGAGAGGCGAACTAAAGACCACACGTCATGCCCAAGAGAAGGTCTTCGCTTCGATGTGGCGCTATGATCGCGGGCGCTTTTTGCTGGCCGCGGCGAAAGATCAACCGGAGATTGAAGCTCGGATTCGCAGAGAAGGTGCCAAGCTTTACGCAAAGGGGTGTCGAAAGCTTGGACGCACAAAGGCAGACAAAGAAAACCGCCCAGTCATTTTCGACACGCGTGACATCACGCACAAGGTTGCTGAAAAGCTTGCCTGGGGCTGGCTGCGCAACGGGACTGGAGGAGGGCCGGGATTTTGCTTTTTCTCCGACAACGCCTTGCTGGACGTGCTCCGAGTGCTGCTGCGTTTGCCGGAGCTTCCGTTTGCGACGGTCCGCAAAACCCGCGAGCGCCTTGGATTGAGGAAAGCAGAAATCTTGATCACTGCGGCGCGGAAAAATGATCAGGCTCTTTGGGAATTCCTGGAGCGGCAGGGAAACGTCATCGCCCGCGAGACAAAGGCCAACACCTCCACCAAAGTTGTCCGACGACCCAACGAACGACGGTAGCCATACTTGAGCCTGTTGAACCAACCGCGTTTTTGCGGCTCGGTGAAAGCGAACGGTTCGATTGGTATTTTGGGGCGCAGCACGAATGGAACGTGCACCGTCGTTCCAGCATGGCCAGCTAAGGCCATGTGCGACGGAGGTTAGTGGTTCGAGTCCACTCGCCCCTAGCCATTTCCGCAACCCCACCTGCGCCCTGAATCTGGCGATGATCCGTCGAACCGTTCGCAGCGTGGCCGCGCATTGGAATGGGCGTCGCAATAAGCGCCAAGCCGCCCTCAGCGGCTTCCTCGATTTCATGTCCACCAAGAATTCTGGCCAAATTCGGGCACAAGGAGTGCTCCATAATGTGTGCTAGCGGCAGTGTTGCCATCGTGCCTAACTCAGGGACACTTTCCGCCGGAATTGAGACAATGAAAGACTCACTCAAATCAATTGGTTCATTCATCCTTGGCATCTGCATTCTCGCCGGCGTGGGTTGTCTCGCCGGGATGTTCCTCACGGGCGGCGTATGGCTGGGCGAGCGCGTCTATCCCTGGCTGATTGTCATCACTGCGATTGCGCTCTTCGTCACCACCCTTGTCCTAGTACCACTCGCCATCTTTCCGCACACGAGAGCCTTTGCCGGTGGTGGCATTTATATTGCGTCTTTTGTTTTCGGTCTCACGCTCTGGGTTTGGAGTTTGCTCACCAGCTACACGCTCTGGGGTATCGGTGGGGTCTTTGTTGGTCTTTTCCTTGCGGGCGTTGGCGTCGTGCCCATCGCCATTCTAGCCAGCTTGTTTCACGGCCTCTGGTCTATGGCTGGCGAGTTATTGCTCGTCACCGCGATTACATTTGGAACGAGGTTTTTCGGCATTTACTTAATGGCGAAAGCAGAAGCCACCGACCATGCCGGCTAGCCACTACACCTCGCTGTAACCACCAGGAGAACCATGAACGAGAAGGGCAATTCTGCGCTCGTGCTAAGGCCGCCGGGTGCGCTTTGGAAGTTGGAGCCTGGCGCGAAACGCATCCTGTCCGGCATGGTTGCGGATACGCTGGCGCTGGCGAAGGAGCGGCCGCCCCGCACTCAACGCCCGCTCAGAATCGTTTCGGTGGACGACGAAGACGTTCGCCTGGAATTAATGGAAATAGCAATCTCCCGTTACTTCAAGGGTGCCACTGTCCAGTCATTTCGAGACGCGGAGGAAGCGTGGCAGGAGTTGTCACAAACCGACCCGGATCTCCTGATCACAGATGACATTATGGGCAAACTGAACGGCGACGAGATAGTCCAGCGTCTGGCCGACAGGAAGGTCGCTTATCCGATTATCGTAATTCAGGGGTACCCTGAGAGAGATCAATGGGTGTTGGACTGCGTGAAGCGAGGTGAGCATGTTACATTGCTGCGCGCTCCTTTCCATTTGGAGACCTTCTTGAGGGCTATAGAGTCTGGTCTAAAAATCTCACGGGATACTGCACGACCGGTCGAGGGTGCAGTGCACCCCGCACCGGCCTCCAGCGTGGATACGGAAGCCCTGCTTCAGCAAGGAAAGGACTTTTACTTTGGCATTGGTGTTCCCCAAAGCTACGCGGAAGCATTCGCGCGCTTTTCCAAAGCCGCTGCTGCTGGCCACGCCGAGGCTCAGTTTCACGTCGCCCTATGCTTTGAGGACGGAGACGGGGTTAAGCTTGACCAAGTTCAAGCAACGGAATGGTATCAGAAATCGGCAATGGCTGGCTTTGCGAAGGCTCAAAACAATTTGGCTATCTGCTACAGGGACGGCCACGGTGTGCGGCAAGACTACGCTGAGGCTGAGAAATGGTATTGCCTGGCAGCCGAACAAGGGTATGCCCCGAGTTCATGCAGGCCCAAGAATGAGTCACGCGGGCATGGGCTGACATGCGAGCAGTTGCGTTCCGGCCAACAATCCGGTCAAGTGCAGAGAATGGGTTTTTATTACAAATACAAGTTTGGTCACGGTGCTCCGCAAGACGGCGCTCAGGCTGTCAAGTGGTATCGCATGGCAGCCGAGCGAGGGTGTGCTGACGCCCAAACCAACTTGGGCGTTTGCTACGAGTTTGGCCACGGTGTGCCGCAAGATTTTGCTGAGGCGGCCAAATGGTATCGCATGGCAGCCGAGCAAGATTGTGCCGACGCGCAAAACAAACTGATTGTCGGCATTCAGTCTGGCCGCATTGTTCCGCTAGACTGCGAAGAAGAGTGGAAATGGTATGTGAGGCAAGATACGAATGTCTCTGGTGTTCTTAAGTCCGTTCGGAAGGGGGCGGAGAGGGGTGAGGCGTCCGAACAACGCCTTCTGGGGCTGCTCTATGAGCGCGGCCTTCTTGGATCGCGGCGGGGCGTTGTTGTCCCGCAAGACGCCACCGAGGCTTACAAATGGCTCAAACTCGCTACTGCACAAGATGACAAAGAGGCAGCGAAAAGGGTGACTTCACTTTTATCCACCATGACATCTGACCAGATACAGGAAGGGGAGCGACGTTTCCGTGAGTTCAAGCCAAGCCAATAAGATTTCTGAGCGATGAAAGACGTGAAATGGGTTTTGCTCGACTCGGAAACGACCGGTTTGTCCGCGCCGATTTTCGTGGTCGAGTTGGCCGCACAACGGATGCGCGGCTGGCAACCGGAAGGCGAACCGTTCCGCAAGCTGCTGAATCAAAACGCCGACATTCCCGCCGACGCCTCTCGCGTGCACGGCTACACCCGCGAGATTCTGGAGCGCGACGGTGCGCCGCCGCTTCAAGTCTATCGTGAGTTTGCCGAATACACGGGCAACCTGCCGCTTGTTTCGTTCAATCTGGAGTACGATCTGGAAGAAGTGCTGAAACCTGATTGGAAACGGCTTCGTATATCCCCCATCGGCAGCCGGGGATTCTGCGCTCTGCGGCTGGCGCAGCGGCTTCTTGATCCGGTGCCCGCCGGCAACTGCAAGCTGCAAACGTTGCGGCAGTATTACGGGCTGCCGGAGCGGGGCGCACATACGGCGCTGGGCGACGTGCAGACGGTCGTGGACTTGTTTGGCAACGTCTTGCGGCCAATTGCGGAACACCGGGGCCTGGATACGTGGGAGAAGCTGGCGGCGTATGCGGCGGAGGAGTGGTATCCGTCGCGGATTGCGTTTGGGAAGCACAAGGGGCGGTTGTTTCAGGAGGCCCGGCGGGATGCGGAGTTGCGGCGGTGGTTGGAGTGGCTGGCGGGTTCTTCCAATGCCCGCAGCGCGAAGATGGGGCGGTGGTATTTGGGGCAGTTGGAAGGCGCGGAGGAACGGCAGGTTGAGACGGCGGTGTTTGCGGCTGCGGGGGCTGAGAAGGAGTTAACAGCGAAGACGGAAAGGCGCGAAGTTCAAGGACTTGCCGGGGCACAAGTTGCGGTCGGATTTGCGGCGGTTGTCATTTTCGTCAATCCGGAGTTGGAGAAACTGCGGCAGCTTGTGGCGGGCGCAAGGGCGCGGCTGGCGGAGTTGGAGGTCAGTTACACGAAGGAGAAGTCACGGGTGGATGCCGTGCAGGCGGTTCTTTTCCAGCGCTTGGCGGAGCACTACCAGAAGCGGGACCAACTGCGGCTGATTGTTGATTACCGAAAGAAGTACCTGGATTCGCTGATACGCGGCGGGGATGAGGAGGCGAAACAGGCCGAGGAGAATTACGAACGGGCCAAGACGCAGGCGGACAAGGATTACCAGGAGACGGCGGCCGCTGTGGCCGAGAAGAAGCAGCTTACCGACGAGGAGGAAGCCGAGCTGAGCAGGCTTTGGAAGAAGTTGGTGAAACTGTATCACCCTGACCGTTTCGCCCACGAGCCGGACAAGCTCGAAACCTACGAGAAGCTGACCGCCGCGATCAATCGGGCCAAGGACAGCGGCGACATTGAGACGCTGCGGGAAATCGCGGAGGACCCGCACGGGTTCATTCTCCGGCAGGGCTGGGCGAGCCTGGATTTCAGCGAGGAAGCGGAACTCACTCAGTTGCGACGGCTGTATGAAACGCTGCAGCTTGAGATTATCGGCGTCATTGAGTCGCTGGGCCAGTTGCGGGAAAGCCCCGAATACGAGCTTTCGCAGATCAGCGAGAAGAAGCCGGGCGTGTTGGACGAATTGGCGGCGGAGCGGGCCAAGGTGCTTGAAAAGGAGACCGCGGAATTGCAGAAGGAGGCAGAGCGGCTGGCTGGGGAAATCGAGGAGTTGGCTGGGGAGGCACCCACGCGCATCGGGTAGCACATAGTGGATAGTCGAACCTGATAGGGCTTGCCCCAGCAGGGCATCAAGGGCCTACGTGACTGCGTCAATCGGATGGAAGCCGAGCTTGAAAGCGGGCGAGTCCGCCTGAACCCAAAAACCACAGTTAACGCAAAGACGCCAAGAGGCAAAGCCGCAAGGGACGGGGATGGCACGGAGAACACTTGGCGTACGACATCACCCAGCAGGTGGAGGGACCCGCTAGCGGAAATCGTTGCGTCTCTGCACCTTTGCGTCTTTGCGTTATTTCAACGGCGTTTTCCAGGCTGAATATCCTCCCCCTTCCCTTGGTTGTGCGCTCGCCACGCTGTGATACAGTGCGCGTGTGAAACTCCGAGGCGTATGGCGGTGGGGCGGCGTGTTGGTTGGCGGATTGGCTCTCCTGCTGGTGTTGTCGGGGGGAATGTTCTGGTGGGCGTTGCACGCGAGCCTGGCCCAGGTTGATGGGCGTCGCACACTGCCCGGCCTCAACGCCGCCGTGCAGATCGAACGCGATCGCCTCGGCGTTCCAACGATCCACGCCACCAACCGGCTCGATGCCACGCGCGCCTTGGGTTTCCTGCACGCCCAGGACCGGTTCTTCCAAATGGACCTCAGCCGCCGTGTCGGCAGCGGGGAACTGAGCGAACTCTTTGGGGCCGCTACTCTGGACCATGATCGCCAGCAGCGGATCCATCGGCCTCGAATCCGCGCCCGACGGGCGCTGGAACAGGCCGCGCCCGAAGAGGTGGCGCTGCTCAATGCTTACGCCGAGGGCGTCAATGCGGGGCTCGACGCCCTTCGGGTTCGTCCCCCGGAGTACCTGGCCCTGCGCGCCGCACCGAGGCATTGGCACCTGGAAGACACTTTCCTGGTTGTCTATGCCATGTTCGCCGACCTCCACGACACGGGAGGCTGGGGCGATTACCACCAGGCGGTGTTGCGCCAGGCCTTGTCGCCGGCCACGCGGGCTTTCTTCAGCTCCCCCGATACCCGGTGGAACGCGGCGCTCGAAGGCTCGGAGCTGCAGGCCCCATCTATTCCGCGACCGGAAGACTTCTCAGTTCAAACCTCCAACTCCCAGGTGCGGGCGGCAAACTCCGTCGCCGACCTCATCGCCGACCAAGGGGCGGCGCCGGAGAGTTCCGCGGACTCCGACGCCGAGGGGACGATCGGCAGCAACAATTGGGCGGTGGACGGCAGGCGGTCCGGAACCGGCTCGGCGATTGTGGCCAACGATATGCACCTCGGGCTTGGAGTGCCCAATACTTGGTATCGGGCGCGCCTGCTTTATCACGATCCGCAACTGGGCTCGCAAGATGTCACCGGGGTCACCCTGCCTGGCACGCCGGTGGTGGTTTCTGGCAGCAACCGCCACATCGCCTGGGGGCACACGGCTTCCTGTCTCGACGTTACAGACCTGGTCGAACTGGAATTCGATCCCGCCAACCCGCTTCGCTATCGCACCCCCTCGGGCTGGCGCGAGCTGGAACCCGCCACCGAGCTTGTCCGTGTCCGAAATGGGACTAATGCTGTGGTCGAGGTAGCGGAGACGATTTGGGGTCCAGTCATCACCAGAGGGGAGAAGCGCTACGCTCTGGCCTGCACGATTCACGACCCGCAGGCCGTCAATATGGGCCTGGTCAAGGTGGAACGAGCGCGCGACGTCGAGAGTGCGTTGCGGGCCGCCAATCTCTCCGGCACGCCGGTGAACAACTTCGTGGTCGGCGACCGGGCCGGCCACGTCGGCTATTCGCTGCTGGGGCGGCTGCCGAACCGGGCCGGGTTTGACGGGGTTGCGCCTTGTTCCTGGGCCGACGGGACGCGCGGCTGGCAGGGCTGGCTCCCGCCCGAGAAGTACCCCCGCGTGCTCGATCCCACCAATGGCGTGCTCTGGACAGCCAACAACCGGACGCTCGGCTGCCCTGAATATGCGGTGCTTCATTGCGATCCGGACAACGGCGCCCGCGCCCGCCAGATTCGCGATGACTTGCTCGCGCTGGACCACCCCTCCGAACAATCCCTCTGGTCGCTTTACCGCGACGACCGCGCCCTGTTCCTCGCGCCCTGGCAGAAGCTTATGCTCTCAACGCTGGACGCCAGCTCGGCAACCAACGCCGATTGGCGGACGGCCAGCCACCTCGTCGCATCCTGGGGCGGGCGAGCGGCGGTTGATTCCCAAGGCTACCGCCTGGTCCGCGCCTTCCGCGACGGGACTCTGGAATTGCTCTTCGAGCCCGTCAACCGGGCCTTGGCTCGTTTCGACGGCGCGATGAGAATATACAACGAGGATGCAGCCTGGGCGATGTTGACGGCGCGGCCAGCGCACTTGTTGAATCCCAAGTTCGGCACTTATGATCGGCTGCTGGAGGAAGCGGCCAGCCGACTGTTCGCGGAACTCAAAGACCGTGGCATCGCTCTGACCAACGCCACATGGGGCGCCCGCAACCGCCTCGGGATACAGCATCCCCTGAGTCGTGCTGTTCCACGCTTGGGTCGCTGGCTCGATATGCCGGATGTCGCCGTATCCGGGGACTCGCACATGCCCAAAGTCCATGCCCCGGGCTTCGGCGTCTCCGAACGGATGATCGTCTCGCCGGGGCACGAAGAAAATGGGTTGTTCAACATGCCCGGCGGCCAAAGCGGCCATTTCCTCTCGCCTTTCTACCGCAGCGAGATGGACGCCTGGGTCAAAATCGCCCCCGAGCCCTTCCTGCCGGGCGCACCAGAACACGTGCTGAACCTCGTGCCTAGCCGCGAGGGCCGACGAGACTGAGGTCAATCGGATGGAAACCGAGCTTGAAAGCGGGTGACTTGGCCTGGAGCCGAAAATCATTCTGCTGCGGCGCGACGAAGAGCGGGTCGGCCACGATTGAATACCGGTCGTGGCCGCGCTCCTGCCACTGCTGCCAAGTGCATGGCCCCAGGCGCAGTTGATCCGGCTTTGCGTCCGGCCGGGCATCGAAATACACGTTCCAATCCATCTCGTATTTGTCCCCCGACCAGTCGCCCCCCAGCAGGTTGCCGGAATCGAAGTACACAATGTTCGTGACGAAGCTGAAGCTCTGGTGCGGCTCCGGCCGAGTGCGCTGAATCTGGTGATCACGCGCGAAGGCAAAAATGTTGTTGCAGAGGATGTTTGTCTCGCCGTAGTGCTGATGAAACCCGCCGTGCGTCGTGCGATACACAATATTGCTCTCCGCCATAATGCCGCTGCTCCCTTCATCGAAGTAAATCCCCCAGCCCCCGTAACGGAGGCCCGCGACGTCGTGCCATAGGTTATTGCGAATGGTCGTGCCCGGCTCCTTCCCGAGCGTATAGATGCCGCCCATGTCGCTCAGAATCGGGCCGTCCCCATCCGATTTCACACCGATGTGATGCACATGATTCAGCTCGAACGTGTTATTGGTCGCCAGCGACGGCCCGTAGCCCCACGTCCAGCCCACCGAGATGCCCGTGTAGTAGAAGTCGTGGATGGCATTATGCAAGATGCGATTGCCGGGTGTCTGCCCCATCCAAAGGCCCACCGCGCTGTGGAACATCTTGCCGCCGTCATGAATGCGGCAATCGCTGATTTCGTTGCCACGAGTCTGCTCCGTCGCGTTATCGCGAATCCGAGTCTCGCCCAGCTTCAGACCGCCCGCCCCCAGATCCGAAAACTCGCACCGCATGATCCGGTTCCCCTGACAGCCCCGGGCCAATTCGAGGCCATAGTCGCCCAGGTGCGTGAACCGGCAGTCCTCGAAAACACAGTCACGCAGCCCATCGCCCCACACCGCGCCCGGCACACCCACCGCCGCCTGGCCGAAACCGCCGATCTCGGCTTTGGGCTCGGGCGAGATGTCCGGCTTGCTCTTGCCGCTAGCGAAGCCTGACGGGAAATACCATTCGGCGTGCGAAAAGGTCAGACCATGCAGGATGACACCCTCAACGAATTGCCCGGCTTCGGGCCGGCCTTCGATGCGCATCACCTGTGGGAGTCTCGGGGCGATAGCTTGGACCCCCTCCAACCGCTCTCCCGGCAGCGGCAGGTAGTAGAGCGTGCCGCTCGCCGGATCGAGATACCACTCGCCCGGCTCGTCCAGGAACTCGAAGGCGCCCTCCGCGTAATACAGATCACCCGCCGCCAACTCGAAAACCGCGCGCTTGCCGAAGCTCATGATGCGCTCCTTTTCGTCCACGCTCACAACCGGCAGGCGGGACTCAACCCATCGTGTCATCGCCACTACTTCCGCGTTGGTAACAGTCTTCCACGCCTTCAAATCGCCTTCGCGGAAACGAAAACGTGTCTGGCCCTGTGTCCACTCGGCCGCCTTATCCGGAAGCTCGGCGATGGCCAGGTAGCCTCGGTTCGGATGCCGGGCGCGAGTGGCCCGACGGCCATTGACCCAAAGCTCGCGAAACATCCACTTGCCCTCGCGCACCCCAGGAACATCTGCCGCCCATAGCTTCTTGCCCTCGACGGCGGCTTCCCTCCACCCGGTAATCGCACGCCCGCCGCTCAAGACAGGTGTCGCCCCGGGATAAGCCGTGAGGACAAGACCGGAATCCTCCGGCCCAATGACCACCGGTGCCTCGACAAAGTACACCCCATCACCCACGAGAACAGTGGCAGGGCGCCCGCCACCGTCAGCACCCGATTTCTCGAAGTCACGAACGGCCTTCAATGCCCGCGCCAGCGTCGCGAACGGGCCGTCGGTTCGTTTACCGTCCGGCGCCGGCAGGCGGCCGGACCACGAGTCACTGCCGTTCGTTGCGACGAAGAAGACACCCGGCGCCGGCTTGGGCGCGGCCCCAGAAGTGGTTCCGCGCGGCCCAGGCCCGGTACAGCCGTAGAGCAGGCCCGTGAGGACCGCCATCAACAAGCATCGTTCCATCATTTCCATGCGTCGCCTCCCTCAATCATTGCTGTTGTTCTGAATATTGACCACTGCCTTGCTTTGATTCGTTATGCGCGGCTTGCCGGTGATGATATTGTCCGAAATGACCGCCCGCCGCACTTTCTCGCCCAGCTCAATCTGGGGCTTGTCCTCCCGAAACTCGCAGCCACGCACGAGTGCTGTCCCGCTGGCGATCTGCAGCGCCGACCGCCCCTCACCGCTGTGATCCCACTGCACGAACGTGCAATCGCTGAACCCAACCGTGCCACTGCCCGCGATCTTCGCTATCTGGTTGCATGGCCCCCAGAACGCGCAATTCACAAACCGCACGCTGCCCGAGTTGGTCCCTTCCACCCGCACCATTGTTGGGTCCGGACCGTGGAAGGAGACGAATTCCCCGTTGGAAATGAGGAGCCCGAATGGGGCGCAGTTCTCCACAACCAGCGCCGTGTAGCAATCGTCGGCGCCAATCCCCAGGAAGTTGCCATTGCACAGCCCGGCCCTCGTCTGGACGAACTTGTAGCCAATGTTATAGCCGAAGCAGAACGTGTTGAAGACGTACTGCCAGTCGCTGCGGCCGAAGATAAAGGCCTCGCCATGCTGCTGCTGCCATTGGAACAGGCGCGGTTTAAGGCTCCACCAGGGGTTGAAATGCACGTCCTCGATGCGCCCAATGTCGAAGATGACATCCACGAAGATGCCCCGCCGCAGCGGTTGGCCTTGCACGTCCCGGATCAGGTGCCGCTCGTTATGACCGGCGTCTATGCCGTTGTAGGGGTTCAAGAGTTCGACCGCCAGCACCGCCGGGTTCTTCCCTCGCATGGCGATCGCCCAGGGATACGGCTGCGGCTCCTCACCGGGGTCCTGCTCCGGGTAATAAATGACGACGCCTTTCAGCGTGCTGTTGTTGTTCAGGGTAACGAAGGCCGGCCCGTCCTCCTTGCCGCGGCTCTCCGTAACCAGGAAGGTCGTGCCGTCGTCTGTCGGTTTCGCCGCGCCGGCATTCCGAAGCCCGACGTGGGACGGCACAGATTCCCAGACCCCCTTCAAGGCCACCGCGTCGGGCACGTTGAGGTGACCGGCGAAGAAGTAATTGCCACGGGGAGCATAAACCACGCCGCCTCCGCCCTGCCCCGCCGTGTCGAGGGCCTTTTGAAAAGCCGCCGTGTCGTCCGTCTTGCCATCACCCTTGGCCCCGAAATCGCGGACGGAGTATGTGTCAGAGTTCGGCACCGCGCTTCCCAGTCCCGCCACGCAAAGCAGGAGGATTGGGAACAGAAAACGGGCACTGGAGCACGGCCCCCGCTCCGAGGCTGCGTTCGCTCCCGCCGCGCATAGGCCCAACCTGTCTTGCTTCATGTTCCTGTCTTCAATTCTCCTGTCCCAACGGTCAGCCTATCAGCGATGGCCACGATTGGCCGCCGCCACTTTGCCCAAGTTCATCTTCACCACCTCCCGGTCGTACGTCATCAAGCCGTTGACCTCGATCTCGACATCGGTGGTTTGGGTGTAAACGGCGGCGGACAAGCCCTTCGCCTCGATGAGCGCGAAGAGCTTCGCGACCAGGTCAAGGTATGCGGTCGTCAGCGCCCCCGCATCAGTAAAGCTGCGGTAGCCCCAGTTCTTCTCGCTCTGCCAGGTGTGGCCCCGCACGGGCAAACCCAGACCGCCGAACTCGCCGAGCACAACTGCCCGCCTGGCTTCCGGCTGAGGCGAGCCCGGACCAGGATACTTATGCATGTCGTTGACATCGCCCACACCCCGATCGGTCCAGCCGCTCGCATCGTCCACCAGCCGGCTCGGGTCGAGCTTCCTGATCATCTCCACCACGCGGGCCGTGTCCCACTGGCCCCAGCCCTCGTTGTATGGCACCCACATTACGATGCACGGGTGATTTCCCCGTCCCTGGACCAGCGCCGTGAGTTCCTGCTCAAACTGTTTGGCCGATTCCGGGCTGCGCGTAATGTCCGGATCCCTGCCTCCAATGTATTTATCGCCGCTGGGCATGTCCTGCCAGACCAGCAAGCCGAGTTTGTCGCACCAGTAATACCAGCGTTCGGGCTCGATCTTCACGTGCTTGCGCGCCAGGTTGAAGCCGAGCTGCTTGGTCATCTCGATGTCATAACGCAGCGCTTCGTCCGTGGGCGCGGTGTAAAGCCCATCCGGCCAGAACCCCTGGTCCAAAGGCCCGAACTGGAAGCAGGGCTTGTTGTTCAGCATCAGCCGGGTGAACCCTTTCTCGTCCTTGCCCAGCGAGATCTTCCTCATGCCGAAATAGCTCTCAACCCTGTCCATGCTGCGGTTGCCCAGCTTGAGGTTCACCACAACGCTGTATAGGTGCGGGTCCTCCGGCGACCAGAGCCGGGCGTTCTTGACAGGCATCGTAATCCGCCCGCCGGCGCTCACCGATGCTGTATAGACCACCTTCCTCCCATCACGAATCGTCACCTCGACCGTGCATGCCCCCAGCATCGGGGTCGTGCTCGGGTTGATCGTCACCGCGCTGTTGTCCACGTCCGGCGTGATCTCCAGGCCGGTGATGTAGGCGGCATTAACGGGCTCCAGCCACACGGTCTGCCAAATGCCGCTGGTGGACGTGTACCAAATGCCGTTGGGCTTGCGCACCTGCTTGCCGCGGGGCTGGGTGCCGGCGTCCGTCGGGTCCCACGCAGTCACCATCAACTCGTTGCTGCCGGATGGGTTCAGCGCATCGGTGATGTCGAAACTGAAGGCGTCATACCCGCCCCGGTGCTGGCCGATTTCCTTGCCGTTTACCCAGACCCTCGCTTCGAAATCCACCGCGCCGAAATGAAGCAGCAGCCGCCGTCCGCGCCACTTGCGAGGCACCTCAAAGCCGCGCCGATACCAGATGCGCTCGTTCTCGCTGACCGGGCGCTTCACGCCGGACAAGGCGGATTCGACCGGGAACGGCACCAGGATCTGGGTCCCGAACGTCGCGCGCGTTGCATCCTTGCTGGTGATCGCCAGGTCCCACAGGCCATTCAAGTTGAGCCAATCCTCCCGGACCATTTGCGGACGCGGGTATTCGGGATGGGCATTGGCCGGGGAGACATCCTTGGCCCAGCGTGTCTTCAATGGGCCTTGGGCCTGCTGCCAGGAATCGCCCGCTGCGCACGCACTGGCACAGCCGAGACTTGCGATAATCAAGCTATTCAGGATTGTTCTCATCATTGCATTCATTCGCTGATCTTTAGGCTGAGGATACCGCCGGAGAACTCAGGTTGAAGCTGCGCCTCGATCCGCAACCCGAGCGCCTCGGTGGGCGTGAAAGCCACCCGATTATACGTGTCGGCCTTCGTCCCATATCCCGAAGCCCCCTCGGCGGGCTTCCAATCCTCGCCATGCTTGCACAACACTCTCCACGACTGCGGCACCCGGCAGCTTCCGGCGCCGGTGTCGTCGAACCAATAAACCTCCACTGCCGAAACCTTCCGTGGCTTATCGAAGCTGTATTCCACCCACTCCGCGGTGCCACGATGGTCCCACCAGGTAAAGCGTGGGATGCTCTGATCATTGGAGCTTTTCGGCTGCCTCTGGTCAACGAGCGCCTCCAGCGTGTCATTTTCCCAGCAGTGCGAAGCCAAAACCGGCAGCGCCTTCGCGGCCACCCAAGTGTGCGCGTTCTCCCCTTGCCCGATCACCGGAAACGCCGTGATCCGCAGCCGGGCCTCCCCCATGGGAATCAGCGTGACCGTCTCCGTGGGCTGGTCGGATTTCACCGGGCTGGGTTGCAGTTTGCCCACCAGGCCGAGCGAGTCCAGCTTCCACTCGGGAATCCGTTTTGCGGGAACCCGAAGTTCGATCGGCGCTGTCGCCGGTGTGAACGGCTGCGCCGGCAATGCGCTCCCTCTCCGCTTCACCACCTCGAACGACTTGGCCGGATTCTTCTCGTCAAGCACCAGGCCATAATTCCACGGCGTAGTGGGGAAGACCTCCAACTCCGGCCAGGCATCCGTTCCGCCACAGCGCTGCCACCGCTCGCCAATCTCCAGCGAGAAGGTCAGCACGCCATAAGATACTGACACCGCATTCTGGTTCTTCTCCCATTTCTGGACGCGCACCTCCATCGGCAGCCGCAGGCTCACCGTGTCCCCCTCCTTCCACTCACGCTCCAGCACCACGTATGCGAGCAGCTTGGCCGCGCACGGAACCGCGCTGCCGTTGATCTTCACCGCGGCACCCTCGCACCAGCGGGGAATCCGCAGATAGAGCGGGAACTTCACCGGTTGCGCCGCGGACATCTTGAGCGTGACCGTGTCGCCGAAGGGATAGTCCGTCTCCTCCACCACCTTCACGCTGGCACCGCCCCCGACTTTCGCCGTCACTTCGCTGGCGGCGTAAAGCGACGCGCACAAGCCGCGGTCCGGCGTCGCCAGCCAGAGTTCCTCCGCGTAATACGGCCAGCCGTGCGAGACGTTGTGCTGGCAGCAGCGGTATCGCTCGAACGGGCTGTAGGAAAACATCGTCCCCCCATTCTGTATCTCCGGGGCCTTGTTCTCCTTGTCGAGTTGCACTTGGTTGGCACAGGTCAAGTAATGCAGGCCCTTCATGTCGGGCGTCAGCGCTGCGGGCAGCGAATTGACCGCCATGTCCTCGCAACGGTCGGCCCAGAGCGGGTTGCCCGAAATCTTCGTGAGCATCTCGAAGCTGTGCATGAACTCGACCATGCCGCACGTCTCAAAGCCCTGCCGCGGGTCCGTGTACCCCGGGCGGCAGTTCTCGTCCCCGGCAAAGCCCCCGCCCGGGAACTGACCATAAAGGCCCATGATGGTCTGGTAATTGTTCTCGGCCGCGCGCAGAAACTTCTCCTCCCGCCCCTGCTGATAATACACGCCCGGCTCCCGAAAACCCTGCGACAGGTTCACGTTGTGCCAGTCGTGAACCCCGGTGGTCCAATCCTGCATGTTTTCATGGATGCGCTTGGCCAACTCTAGCAGCCACGGCTCGCCCGTGTGATCGTAAAGCCAATAAATCGTCTCGATATTATCGCCGAACCGGATCCGGGGCCAGTAGCCTGCCCCAAAGTCAGCGCCCGGAAGGGTATTCAACCACTTGAAGTACTTGGTTAGGAAAGGGAGCACCCGCTCATCGCCCGAGTATTCGTAGAACGACTGCAACACGTTGCACATCACCATGTGCGGCCACAGATCGGGCTTGCCCTCGAGGCCCGTCTTATTGGCGCGGGGGCCAAACCAGCCATCCGCCTGTTGGCTGGCGAGCACGGCATCAACCCACTTGCGCGCCTCCTTGATGATGGCCGGGTCATTGAGCACATAACCCAGGTCGCCATAGCCCTTGAGCCAATACGGCAGCTCCTCCCACCCGTTCTGGCCCTGCCCCTGTGGGTCCGACCAGGCACTCCCCTCGAACTTGCACCATTTGGATATCTCCTCCAGGTGACCCGTCATGCCGTCTGCCTCGAGTTTGAGCTGATGCCGCAGCCAACCTTTCGGAGTGATGCTCCCGATCGGCAGCTTGATCAGTGGGCTGGGCAACAGCGGCTCTCGGTTCCCGGTATAGAATGGGTTCGACGAGTCTGTCGCCGGCTTTAGGACTACCGCCACTCCGGTTCCATCCGCGGCTGCCGCCACCGATGATATCAGGATTGGCAGCAGCACAACGCCGAGCACGAGCGCGAGGTTTTCACTCCAATTCAAAGCGTGGGCTGTCATTGCATAATTGAGCGAGAATCTCATAAGTGGTGATCCAATCGGTTGAGCATCAGCCGCAGCCATTAGACAAGCGCAACGCCCTGCAAGTCAAGCGAAGCCTCAAATGCGGCCGTCTGGTTTCCAAATGCTTGTGCTGTCATCAGTGCGCGGCGTCTTGGTCGCGCCCGGGCCAAGTAGAATATCATTGATCCTGGGGCCGAAAAGTCGTAGGAGCGCGCTAATCAGACATGCAGATGAACCAGACCTCGCGGTTGACCACTCTCCTGACTGATCAGTGGGAGACCGCCATAGGTTGACGACGACCAAGCCATGAACCCACCTGACCACTCCGACTCGTCTGACCAGTCTGACTGGTCCGACCCGTCCGACGACCTCCACCGCCTCCTCCCCAAACACGGCGGCTACCGGACTCTCCGGAGCTTCCACGCGGCCCTGCACGCCTACGACGCCACCCTGGTCTTCTGCGACCGCTTCATTGGGAAACGCTCCCGCTCCCACGATCAGATGGTCCAGGCCGCCCGGAGCGGCGCGCGAAACATCCAAGAGGGCAGCGTCGCCTCGGGCACCTCCAAGAAGACCGAACTCAAGCTGACTAACGTAGCCCGCGCCAGCCTGGAAGAACTCATGGGCGATTACGAAGACTTCCTGCGTAACCGGGGCCTGCCGATCTGGAACAAGGACTCCCCGCAGGCCCTGGCCGCGCGGCGGCAGCTCCAGTCCGATCAGTTCAACCTGTGCGAATTCGTCCGCGCCGCTCCTCCCGAGGCTGCTGCCAACATACTGCTTTGCCTTATCAACCAGGCCAGCTACCTCATCCACCGGCAGCTCGACCGGCTGGAGCGGGATTTCCTGGAACACGGCGGGTTTACGGAGCGGCTCTATCAGGTGCGCACCCGGGCCCGGCAGCAGCAGCCAGAACGCCCTGCCCGGACCAGCCCGCCGCCCCTTGCCTGCCCCCGCTGCGGCAAACCCATGTGCCAGCGCATGGCGCGCCAGGAACCTCACGCGGGGCAGCGGTTCTGGGGGTGCTCGGCCTATCCACAGTGCAAGGGGACACGGCCGGTTTAGCTGTCCGACTCGTCCGACCCGTCTGACCCGTCTGACCCGTCTGACCCGTCCGACTGGTCGGACACCTCTGATCGTGGACCAGCCCCAGGAGGTGCCCCCTCTACTTCGCCATCACAATCTCCATCGTCTCGTCGCGCTTCTGCGGTGCGTCCTCTTCCTCCTCGACGGGCGGCGTAGCCATCGGCGTCTCGAGCGACGCTGGCTTATGATCGCCCACCGCCTCGTCGGTCTTGTGGAACTTGACGCTGACGATCTTGCTCACCCCGTGCTCCTGCATCGTCACGCCGTAAAGCACATCCGCCATGCCGATCGTGCGCTTATTGTGCGTGATAACGATGAACTGCGAGTTCGCCAAAAACCGCTGCAGCACCCGAATAAACCGGTTGATGTTGGACTCGTCCAGCGGCGCGTCCAACTCGTCCAGGACGCAGAAGGGGCTCGGCTTGACCTGGTAAATCGAGAACAGCAACGCCACCGCCGTCATCGTCTGCTCACCGCCCGACAGCAGCGAGATCGTCTGCAACTGTTTGCCCGGCGGGCGCGCCACAATCTCAATGCCGCTTTCGAGCAGGTCGTTCTCGTCCATCAATACCAGGTCCGCCTTGCCGCCCCCGAATACCTCGGTGAACATCGCCCGGAAACTGTCCCGTATCTTCTCGAACGTGTCCCGGAACATCTCGCGCGTCTGGACGTTGATGCGGTTGATGACCTCGAGCAACTGCGCCTTCGCCTGGACCAGGTCGTCGTGTTGCTTGCTCAGGAACTGGTACCGCTGTTCGGTTTCTTCGTATTCCTCAATCGCCACCAGGTTCACCGGCCCCATCTCGTCAATCCGCTGTTGCAACGTCTCGACCTGCTGCGCGACGGCGTTCCAGTCTGTCGCCGCGCCCGCTGCCGCCATCTCCTCCGGCGTCATCACGTGCACTCGGGCCGGCCCCTCGTCGGCATAGGTAATGGTGATGCACTCGCTGCGAATGCTGTCGAGGCTAACGTGGTACTTCTGCTCCACCCGCTCGCGCAGGTTCTGCACCGTCATATTCTTCTGCGCCAGCTCCACCTCAAGGGCGCCGCGGCGCTCCTGTCGCTCGGTCAAGCACCGCCGCTGCTCGCGCAAGGCCTCCTCGCGCGAAGCCACCTCGGCGTCTTGCGACTGCTTCTGCGCCACCAGCTCGGCCGCCTGGGCGTTGACCTGCTCGCGGTCGTGCTGCAGCTTCTCAATCAGGCCGCGCGATTCCTGGATCTCCGACTCCGCCTGCTCCTTGCGGACCACAAAGGAAGAAAGTTCGCCGCGCCGCTGCTGGATGACCTGGGTCAGCTCGCGAATCCGCTGTTCGAGCGACTGCCGCTGCTGCTGGAAGGAAGCGCACATCTGCTCCTCCGCCGCCAGCGCCACCCGGCTTTCGGTCAGGCCGCCGTTGGCCGTGTCCCTCTGCTGCCGCAGGGTCTCCAGCGACCCAGTCAACTCCTGGACCTGCGCCTGGCAGCCCTGCTCGCGCGTTTCACACTCACCGGCCCGGGCCGCCAGACCCGCGCGCTTCTGCAAACCCTCCTGTTCCTGCGCCGCCAGGCTCTGGATTTCATAGACGACCGTATCAATCTTCTGGTGCAGCAAGCGCTGGGAATTCTGCAGCGCATTGAACTCGCCCTCGTGCGTGGCGATGGCCACTTCCTGCGCCCGAAGCTCCTGCTGCGCTTGTTGCAACCCGGCCTGAAGCTCAGTCTGCTCGCTTTGCAGTGCGCCTTTGACCCGGCTGATCTCAGCCACCTGGTCCTTCAGCTTGTCCAGCGCCGCCTGCAACTCGGCGATCTGATTCTTCCGGCCCAGAATGGAGGCCGGCGCCTTGCCGTCGCCGTTGCCGTTATTGTAACCCCCGGTATAGACGCCGTGGCAGCTCAGCAGTTCCCCCCCCAGAGTCACGTACTGGAACGCCCCCTTGCTCTCTCGCCACGCCGCGGTAGCCGCGTCCAGGTCCCGGACAATGCGCGTCAGCCCCAGCAGCCGATCCACCAGCGGGCGGATCGCTGTCTCGCTCTCCACGACGGCCATCGCGGGCAGCGGCACGCCATTCAATTCGACCGGCGCAACGGCCCGCGCAGGCTGGCCGGCGACAGCGCCTGCCGCGTCGGCCTGACCGTTGCCGACGAACGCCAGCGGCGCCACGCTGGCACGGCCGGCCTTGTTGGCATTGAGGTCGGCCAGGATTTTGTGGGCCGACTCCGGTTGCTCCGTCAGCACCAATTGCAGGTGATGGCCCAGGGCGGTCTCGATCGCCGTCACGTATTGATTGGGCACACGAATCCTGTCCGCCAGCGAGCCGAGCACATGACGCGATTGCTTGAGGGCGGTGAGCGGCCCCGCACTGAACCCTTCGTGGCCTGCCTGCAATTGCTCGAGCACGCTCAGCCGGGAACGTGTCCCCGCCTGCTGCTCCAGCGCCTTGTCCTGCTCCCGGTCGGCGCCCTCCATTTCCTGCGAGATCACCTGCAAGCGCTTCTGCCGTTCCTCGACGCTGCCGCGCTGGGTTTGCGCATTGAGCTTCGCCGCCGCCACATTGGCCACGAACTCATTCAGCCGCGCCTCCAGGCGCGTCCGCTCCTCTTCGAGCTGGATCTTCTCCGCGGATAGCTTCTCCAACCGGACAACATTGCCCTGCTTCTGCAAATCGAGCGCCGTGATCTCATTGCGCACGCGGGACAAATCCTGCGCGGCGGCGAACGCATCGGCCTGCGCCTGCCGCAACGCCTCCTGCCGCTGACGCAACTCCTCGTCCACCTTCCGCAGCGCCTCCTGCCGGACCGCGAGCGTCTGGCGATGATGTTCGAGCGCCGTCCCGCTGGCGGCCAGATGTCCAGTGACCGCCCCGAGGTCCTGCTCGGCCGCCCGCCGCCGCTCTTCGGCCTGCGTCATGTCGGCCATCGCCTTGGTATTCTGCGTCGCAAACTCGCGCAGCCGCTCCTCGTTGAAATGGATGCGGCTCTCGTGCCGGTCAATCTCGCCTTTCAGCTCCAGCCCGCGCTGTTGCTGCGCGCTGATCTCGTGTTCCAGCTCCGTCAACCGCTCGCGCAATTGACCAATCTCGTCTTCGCAGCGCAGCACGCTGGCCGAGCTGGTCTCGATCTCCTGCCGGAGGTTGTCGGCGGCCGTCTGCCGCTCCGTAATCTCAGCCTGCAATTGGTCGAACTGGTGCCGGGCGAGCTGCGTATCGAGATGCTGTAGTTCCGCGGCCAGTTGTTTGTACCGCCGCGCTTTGCCCGCCTGGCGCTGCAAGGAACCAATCTGCCGCTTCACCTCCCGTACCAGGTCTGCCACGCGCAACAGGTTCTGCTCGGTGTATTCGAGTTTGCGCAGGGCCTCCTTCTTCTGCGTCTTGTACTTGGTGATCCCCGCTGCCTCCTCAAAGATCATCCGCCGATCCTCGGGCTTGCTCGAGAGAATCTGCGTGATATTCCCCTGGGCCATGATGCTGTAGCTGGTGCGGCCCACCCCGGTCCCCATGAACAACTGCTGGATGTCCTTCAGCCGGCACGGCGTCTTGTTAATGAAATACTCGCTCCCGCCGTCCCGAAAAACCCGCCGCGTCACCGTCACCTCGTTGTAAGCCATCTCGACCCCCGCCGCCGTCAGGTGCTCCTGGTCCACCCCGCCAATCGTCAGCGACACCTCCGCCATGCCCAGCGGCTTGCGCCCGTCGGTGCCGTTGAAGATCACGTCGGCCATCTCCCCGCCGCGCAAGGCCTTGGCCGATTGCTCGCCCAACACCCACCGGATGGCGTCCGACACATTCGACTTGCCGCACCCGTTGGGACCGACAATGGCCGTCACCCCCGGCTGGAAGTTCAGCGACGTCTTGTCTGCAAAGGACTTGAACCCTAGGACAGTTAAGTTCTTGAGATACATGATCTTTCTATAAACCAACCAAACCTGCCCCATTCAGTAAAGTGGAAAAACCACAATATACAGGGCACCGTCGCCGTCGGAGCACAACTAATTGGTGAGGAACCGAGATTTGAATTGTGCTACTGACCGCCGCTAAAACCCATTTATCTGTTCTATCGTCCACCTTTTTAGCCCATCTGCCCCGGTCTGGCAACACCTTTTTGCAGGAAATTCTCCTCCATGCCGGCGCGCGGACATTCCTGTCCGCACCGGTGGTAGTGTGGGGAGGGCGTGTTGCCCAAACGACCCGGCGGTAGGGCGCGCTGTCCCCAGCGCGCCGCGAATAACCGCAGATGTCTCCTAACGACTGACGGGGCGCTGGGGACAGCGCGCCCTACCTTCAACCGCGCAGGCGAGTTGGGCAACACACCCGGGACATGCGCCCGCAAAAAGGCATGCTCATCTTCCTCTCGATAACGCCCCGCCCTTGCTTCATAGTCCGCCCCCGAACAGACGATTTAATGAAACTAACCGGCCTCCGTGAAATACTCGCCTTAGCGGTGCTCGGCGCGGCCTTCATTTCACAAGCTGCGACTTACGAGCCCTCCCGGATCTTCCCACCCGAACCGATGCGCGAATTCCGCGGGGTCTGGGTGGCGACGGTCGGGAACATTGACTGGCCCTCTCGAAAGACCCTCAGCACCCAGGAGCAGAAAGCGGAACTGCTGGCCATTCTGGATCGTGCGGCCCAGCTCAAGCTCAACGCCATCATCTTCCAGGTAAGGCCCGCGTGCGACGCGCTGTATGCCTCGCAGATCGAGCCGTGGTCTGAGTACCTTACCGGCACGATGGGCAAACCACCCGAGCCCTTCTATGATCCTTTGGCCTTTGCCATCGAGGAGGCCCACAAACGCGGCTTGGAATTGCACGCCTGGTTCAACCCATATCGCGTCCGTTTGCTCTCGGCCAGCTCGCCCGTCGCCCCGAACCACGTCAGCAAGACCCGCCCACAGCTTGTCCGGCGGTATGGCGATCTCCTTTGGCTGGACCCAGGCGAAAAGGAGGTGCAGGACTATTCGCTTGGTGTGGTCATGGACGTGCTGAAGCGCTACGACGCGGATGGCATCCATTTTGACGACTATTTTTACCCCTACAAAGCGCGCGATGCCTCGGGCAAGGAATTGGAGTTCCCCGATGACGCAAGCTGGCGGCGCTTTGGGGCGAGGGGGCATTTGAGCCGTGACGACTGGCGGCGCGAAAACGTCAACACCTTCGTCCAGCGGGCCTACAAGTCAATCAAGGCGGCCAAACCCTGGGCGAAGTTCGGCGTCAGCCCGTTCGGCATTTGGCGTCCCAGGAACCCGCCCCAGATACAAGGCTTCGACGCCTATGCCTCCCTCTACGCGGATTCGCGCAAATGGCTGGCCAGCGGGTGGGTGGATTACTTTGCCCCGCAGCTTTACTGGGAAATTAACCCGCCTGAGCAAAGTTTCCCCGTGCTGCTGCGCTGGTGGGCCGCGCAGAACATCAAGGGCCGGCTGCTTTGCCCGGGAGTTGCGTCCGCCAAGGTCGGTCATGGCTGGCAGCCCCAGGAAATTGTGAACCAGATTCGCCTCGCCCGCGCTCAGCCCGGGATCACCGGCCATATCCATTGGGACATGAAGAGCCTCATGCACACCAGCGCACTCGATGAGGTCTTGGAACGGGAAGTCTATTCGCAGCCGGCGCTCATGCCGCCTGCCCCCTGGCTGGGCCGTGCCCAGCCCGGCGAACCCAAGCTCACCGCCGCCAGCCGTGATCCCGGTTCCCAACTGGCAGTGCGTTGGACGCCGAGCGGCTCAGCCAAGGCCTGGCTCTGGCTCGTGCAGACCAGAACCGGCGGAAAATGGGCCAGCGAAATACTTCCCTCAGCCAGCACCTCGCGCACTTGGAATCGGACGCTGCCGGAAGTCGTAGCCGTCTCAGCCGTCAATCGCAACGGCCAGATTAGCCCGCCCGCGGTGGTCCAGGCGCGCGCAGGCGCGAAATAGAGCTAAGCGGCCGCGCTCTGCTGAAAGGCTGCTTCGTGGGAAAGGTGCATCGGTAGGGCGAGACTTTCTTCCGGCAGCCGGCGTTCTCGCGGCAGGAAATCCAGGCCCGCCTTGCGCGAGATGGATTCCAAATACGCATGAGCGCGGCCGGAAAGGGCGTCCGGCTTGGCGGGCACGGCGATCAGCGCCACCAGGGCGCCCGCGCGTCCGCCACGCCGCGGCAGCCAGGCGTCAATCCACACGTGCAGCAGCAGTGGCAGCTCCCCGGCGTCACGGACCGAAATCACCAGCACGTCAGCCTCGGCAGCCGCGTGCACCGCGTCCGCGAAAACAAAAGCTCGCGTCAGATCGCCTAGCTCGAAGGACTCCCGGCGTATTGCCCCGCTGTGAATTAACTTCCCTACCCGACCCCACAGATCCCCGGCCCAGTGCCGGGTCAATGAGTCTTGATAAACAACGACGACGTTTAATGCCTGCGCGGATTCCTCCGCACTGGTCGCGGTCCGGCTCCCCAAGCTGCCGCGTTGCCCGACATAAGCCTGCTCCATAACCATACGCGTCAAAATTCTAATACTCGAATTAGCTTTCGCCACGACACGTCTCTGGACCAAGCGACCTTGATCACTGAGCCCGTTGCCACGATGGCAAGAGGTGGCGCCGGGCAGCCAGCGTCTCGGCTAGGCCTTCCGCCCCCCCTGAGCGGAAGGCCGCACCGAAACCCCGGGTTCTCCACCACCCAATCCCTGTTCTCCTGCCCCACTCCAAATTCAGCCGCTAGTCCGAAGTGCATATCTTATCAGGTTGTCTTCTGTTCTGCCCCACGCTCCGGCGTTCGATCCCCGCCAACCGGCGTCGCACTCGCCATCGGGCGCCAAACTCGAGCGCACACTAGGGCGTCAATGCAAAGTCGAACAGTCAGGAAGAACAGAAAACCGCTGTCGGGAGATTCCCGGACAGGCTCGGTCGCAGAGTAACCTAGCCGCGTCTATCCAGAGGAGGACCACAGATGAACCCGGATGAACACGGAGTGTACTGGCCAAACTCCGCCTCGCGCCCACCTTGCCCGAGATCACCTCGCAGTGAGTGGGTACTCCCCCTAAGACATCCTGCCTCTGGGGCTTTCTTATCTGTGTCCATCCGTGTCCATCTGTGGTTGTTCTGATTCATTACAACGTTGAAGGCCGGACGGGCGCAGAGGTTTCGTTCAACCACCCTTGCCGCAAGGCGTATTGCACGATGTTGGTCCGGCTGCGCAGGCCGAGCTTTTCGCTAATCCGGACCCGGTAGGTTTCGACGGTCTTGGTGCTTAGGCCGAGATTGCCGGCGATTTCCTTGTTGCTGTGGCCCCAGGCCAGCAGGATCAGCACTTCCTTTTCCCGCTCGCTCAAGTTGCCTGGGTGCGGCCCTTCCTTGCTGGGCGTGTCCCCGGGCCGGCCCGTCAGCGCTCGGCTGGCCAGCGTTGGGTCGAAGTGCAGGCCGCCGCCCGCCACCGTGCGAATGGCATGGATGAGATCGTCCCCCGCCGAGCGTTTCAGCACGTAGCCGACCGCGCCGGCTTTGCACAACTGCAAGAGGTAGCTGGGGTCCTCGTGCACGGTCAGCGCCACCACCTTGACCCCAGGCCGTTCGGCTCTCAGCCGTTCCGTGGCCTGCAAACCGTTCAGTTCCGGCATGGAAAGATCCATCACGACCACGTCGGGCTTGAGGTCGCGCGCCTGCTGCAAGGCCTCCTTGCCGTTGCCGGCCTCGCCGACCACCCGCATGTCAGGCTGCCCGTCAATGAGCAATCGCAGCCCGTCGCGAACAACCTTGTGATCGTCGGCCACAAGGACACGAAGCTTCTTCATAAGGCGTTAGGTTCGAAAGCCAGTGGCATGCGCACGAATACCGTGGTGCCCGCGCCCGGGCGAGATTCGATCTCGGCTGAGCCGCCGGCCAGTGTGGTCCGTTCCTGCATCCCCAACAAGCCCAATTTGCCCTGAGTCGCGGGCGCCCGCAGCATCGCGGCCGCATCAAAGCCGCAGCCATCGTCTTCCACAATCAGCGAAACCTGGTCGGCCCGGCGCTGGAGCAGAACACTGACCCGCTTGGCGTTGGCGTGGCGGAAGACGTTGGTGAGCGCCTCGCGCGCCACGCGGTAGAGGGTGGTCTCCACTTCCCGCGCCAGGCGCCGCGCGGTCACGCCTTCGCTCTCAAAATCCACCGCCACGCCGCTCAGGGCCGCCCACTCGTCCACGTAACGGCGCAGCGCCAGCTCCAGCCCAAAGTCATCCAGCGCGGCCGGGCGTAATTCCCAGGCCAGGCGATGCAGGTCCCGCATCAAGCTGTCGGCCAGGCCCTCCAGCTTGCCGACACTCTCGCGCAGCGTTGGCGAGCACGCGCCTTGCTTGCGGACGATTTGGAGGCCCAGCTTCAGCGCCGTGAGGTCCTGGCCCAGCCGGTCGTGCAGCTCCCGGGACACGCGCCCCCGCTCGTTCTCTTCCGCAGCGACCAGACGGCGCAGCACCTCGCGATGCGCCTCTTCGGCGCGCTGGCGCTGGGCCATCTCGGCCTGCAGCGCCTCGTTGGCCTTCGACAAATCGGCGGTCCGTTCCTGCACGCGCACCTCTAATTGATCGCGCTCGCGCTCCAGGTTGGCTTCTGCCTGTTTCAGGGCGGTCTCCGCCTGCTTGCGCTCGATGGCGTAGTGGATGGCGCGCACGGTCTGCCGGCCAAAAGCCTGGCCCTTAATCAGGTAGTCCTGAATCCCGTGGCGCACAGCCTCCAGGCCCACCGCCTCATCCGCCACCCCGGTCAGCACCACGATGGGCAGATGCGGCGCCTCGGCCCGCGCCTGAACAAAGGTGTCGCGCCCAGTGCTGTCCGGCAGGGACAGGTCCAGCAGCAGCACATCGAAACGCTGGTTACGCAAGTGCCCGGAGGCTTCCTTCCAGCTTTCGGCGTGAGTGAATTCGAAGCCCCCACCGCCATTCTCGGAAAGCGATTCTTGCAGCAAAACAGCATCCGACAGGCTGTCCTCCACCAGCAGGATCTTGACCGCGTCCGCACTCATAACTGGTACGCTATGGCACCAACTGCCCGGGCACCTTATCCAGCAAGGCTTGATACGGCTTGCTGCGGTTCTGCTTCACCCGCACCTCCTCCTCGAAAACCGCGTCGCCTTTGTGTTTCACCCGGAAGGCCTGGCACCGGACCTCGAACATCCCATTGGGAACGGGAACCACCGACACCCGGACACGTACCTCCACCGGGGCCTGGTCTATCCAACTGCCGTGAACAATCCGGTCCCATTCGGTGCCTTGCTTCTCGAACACCATTTCCGCGCCGTGAACGTTCACGGCAGCATAACCCTCCTGCTGGAACACGACAGCGGTAGCGGCGCGGATTTGCTCCGCGGTGTGGCCTTGTATCCGCACCGCGGCGAAGGGCGCCGAAGCGGGCTTACCCCCGGATTGGCAACCGATGACGGCAGCGCCGGCGAGCGCCACCAACAGGCTGATCACCAGGATCTTCCGGAATCTGTGTTCATCTGTGTTCATCTGTGGTGTTCCTCTGCCTTGACACGGCCTAGCTGGCCGCGCCTGTCGCGCCGGCCCCCAGCGTGTCGGGGAACCGGTTGTGGAGCAGCCAGAAGTCGCGGAGCGCCAGCACCAGGCTCGTGAGCTCAGCCAACGCGTTGGGCTTGACCACGTACCCGTTGGCGCCGACGTCGTAGGCCCGGGCAATATCATCGGGCCGGTTGGAGGAGCTGAAAACCACCACCGGCACCCGCCTGAGCTTTGGCTGCTGGCGAATCCACTCCAGCACCTCGAAGCCAGTCCAGTAAGGCAAATTCAAATCCAGCAGCACCAGGCTCGGGAGCGGGTACTGCCCGCGGTCGTTGAACGGCTCGTTGCCCGCCAGGTAATCCTTTGCCAGCTTCCCGTCCTTCACAGTCTGGAGCGGGTTGGGAATGCCTGCCTTCCTGAGAACGTGCTGGAGCAAGACCACGTCCCCCTCTTCGTCCTCCACATACAGGATGGGAACGGTAGTCATCATCGAGCTTCCTCCGCGGCCCTAAGCTCCACCCAGAACCGGCTCCCCTGCCCCAGCTCGGATTCCAGCCCGACTTTGCCCCCCATCTTCTCCACCGCCTTGCGCACCACGGTCAGCCCCACACCTGTTCCATCGTAGCTCTTGTCCAAGCGCTGGAACATCTTGAAAATGCGCTCCTGGGCGTCCTTGGGGATGCCAATCCCGTTATCAGCGAACCACAGACGCACCACAACGGGTACCTGGCCACCCCCACCACCCGCCAACTCCGCCCGTGGTTCGGATTTCGGCCTTCGGCCTTCCTTCGGCCTTCGGCCTTCGGACTTCGGATTTGTCCCCCTTTCTGCCCACACGCGCACCTGCGGCCGCGTGCCGGGGGCCACAAACTTGATGGCGTTGCCAAGGAGGTTGGAGAAACACTGCGTCAAGGCGGCCTCGTTGCCCAACACGCGGGGCAAGGTCCCCTCGATCTGGATCTCGACCTGCGGCGGCTGGAAAGCGGGGTAGGATTCGATAATGCCGCGCAGCAGCGCCTCCACGTCCACCGGCCCCAGTCTCAGTTCGCTGCGGGCCAGCCGGCTGTATTGCAGCACGTCCTGGATCAGCTTGTCCATGCGCGCGGCGGCGCTGGTGATGCGCTGAATATGTTCCTGTGCCTTGGGCCGCCCGCACGCCAGGCACTCCTCACCCAGGATTTGGGCAAAGGAACGGATGGCCCGTAAGGGCGCCCTCAAGTCATGCGTAATGCTGTGCGAGAAGTCCTCCAGGTCGCTGATCGTCTCCGCCAGCGTGGCCGTGCGCTCGGCGACGCGGCGCTCTAATTCCGAGTTCCACTGGCGCAACTGCCGCTCTCTCTTGCGCAAGGCCTCTTCGGTCCGCTTGAGCGCATCCTCGACCTGCTTTCGCTCGATGGCGTAACGGATGGCGCGGGCGGTCTGCCGTCCGTAGGCCTGACCTTTGATCAGGTAGTCCTGGATGCCGTGGCGGACCGCCTCCAGTCCCAAAGCTTCGCTGGCCTCGCCGGTCAGCACCACGATGGGCAGGTGAGGCGCCTCGGCCCGCGCGCGCAAAAACGTCTCCCGGCCGGTGATGTCCGGCAGCGACAGGTCGAGCAACAGCACATCGAATTCGCTTTGCGTCACGCACTGGGCCGCTTCGGCCCAGCATTCCACGTGCGTGAAGTCGAACTCCCCGGGCCACGTTTCGACCAGCGACTCCTGCAAAAGCAAAGCATCGGAACCGCTGTCTTCCACCAGCAGAATTCGCACCAGCTTCGGATTCATGGGCGGGATATCTGTGTCCATCTGCGTCCATCTGTGGTTAAGCTGGACGGAACTGGTTCAGGCGCTGGGCCCTGGCGCGGGAGGCAGGGTGACGACGAACAGCCAGAACGATTCAATAGACCGCACCACCTCCAGGAACTGGTTGAAATCAACCGGCTTGGTGATGTAGCAGTTGGCGTTGAGCTGGTAGGCGCGCAGGATGTCCTGGTCGGCGCGCGACGTGGTCAACACCACGATGGGGATCAACTTCAGGCTGTCGTCCGCCTTGATCACGGCCAGCACTTCCCGGCCGTCTTTGCGCGGCAGGTTCAGGTCCAGCATGATCAAGTCGGGCCGGGGCGCCTGGGCAAACGGAGCCTCTCGCCGCAAAAACTGCAAGGCTTGCACGCCGTCCTCAACGACGCTTACGTGATTGCGCACCTTGAAATCCTTCAGCGCTTCCAGCGTCAAGTCCGTGTCGCTGGGGCTGTCTTCCACCAGCAGGATTTCAATGGGCCGTCCTTCGGCTTTAGTCATAGAGTTGGCGCCTTTGAGAGAGTCGAGTGTATGGCGGTCCTTCAGATTGCCAACACAGCGCGTTCGGTCTTGTTCATTTGGTTGCTTCCTTCTTACCATTACCACATTCGGCAGGCAGAGAAAAGTAAAAAGTCGAGCCCTGGCCGGTTGGCAGAACAAATTCGCCGCCGTGCTTAAGCCGTTGGCAGTTCAAGCTTTAGGTTGCGGAGGGCCGATACGTGTCGCGACGGCGCAAGCGCAAGCTAAAGCTTGGACTCCAAACTACTTCCTGATTTCGCCAGGCGGAGCAGGGCGCAAGTACGTAGCCTGACTGTGCTTCGGCCCTCCGCTTTGCCTGTTGCCGGAGTCTGTGCTGACACCGCCGGCCCAGGTTGGCTCCCCGAAAAGGCGAGCCTCTGGCCCCTCACCGGCCACCGCCCTCTCAGCCCACCGCCGCGGATAGGTCGGGAGCCTCCCCGGAGTCTCGCCGTAGTACGCCTGATGCGAAAAGAACGACCAACCTGTTGTCGTTATGTGGGTTTTTCGGGGGGCGAGTTTCAGGCCGCCAGACCGAGGGTCTGGCAGGTGCGCTGGAACTCGGCCCGCAGAGTGAGGTAGTG
>Ga0326727_10006760_pt1 | contig 31060 bp, 23 predicted proteins | sample MB2enrmetagenome_FD_207643 | JGI IMG/M metagenome (GOLD analysis project Ga0326727, IMG submission 207643) | Lab enriched peat soil microbial communities from McLean, Ithaca, NY, United States - MB29MY | ecosystem: Environmental > Terrestrial > Soil > Wetlands > Peat | place: USA: New York... | reverse complement strand
GCGGCCAGGGCGCAGAGCGCGGCGAACCACAGCGTCTGGTAGAAGCGCGGCCGGGCCTCCAGGGGAAAGGAGACGCCGCTTTCGCGCCAGGCGCTGTCCATGTTGCGGGCGGCCACGCGGAAGCGGTAGGAGCCGGGGGGCAGGTTGGTGTAGTAGGCGGCGCGGCGGTTGCCGGCGTCCACCCAATCGGCGTCGAAGCCTTCCAGGCGGTAGCGGAACTGCAGAAACTCGGGGAAGAGAAAGCTGAGGGCGGTGTAATGGAACTCGAGGTTGCCGCCGGCGCGGATCCACCCGCCCGGGGCCACCGCCGCCTGCCGCTCGCCGGTGACGCGCTCGATCAGCACCGGCGGGGCGCGCCGCCCGACGGTCAGGCGCGCCGGATCGATCTCGAGCAGGCCGCCGTAGGTGGCGAAGTACAGCTTGTTGTCGCGGCCTTTCCAGGCTGTCGGAGTTATCCCCAGGGAGAAATCGCTGCTGCCTCGCATTCCATCGGCCACGCCGAACGGCTCTACCTCGAGGGAGCGCTTGCGCCCCTCGGCCACGGCGTCCAATTCCGCCCGCGAAACCCGCAGCAGCCCGTTGCGGCCCGGGATCCAGAAGTAGCCGCCATCGTCTTCCAGGATCCAGCGCATGTCGGATTCCAGGATGCCCTGGGCGGGGGTGAACGCCGTGAGATGCGTCCCGTCGATACGGCTGAGCCCGGACACCGTCACCGCCCATACGCGCCCGGCGGCGTCGCCGTACAGGGCGGTCACGCTCTGGCGCCCCGTGGGCCGGGCCAGCACGGGACCGAACTGGCGGCCATCGAAGCGCTGCACGCCCAGCGCGGTTCCCACCCAGATGGTTCCGTCCGCGCTCTCCGTCAAGGCCGTCGCCGGCAGCGAGGCCAGGCCCTGTGGCTTGCCGAAGGCCGCCGCCGCGTCGCCTTCGATCCGCACGACGCTGTCTCCCGCGGCAACCCACACCGCGCCATTGCGCTGCTCGAACAGCAGATGGATGGGCGGCGCGAACTTCCACTGGCGCTCCGCCTGGCCGTGCGGCTCCCCGCGGAACCGTTGCACGACGCCCTCTTCGGAGCCGGCCCACAGGTTGTTCCGGCGGTCGCGAATCACCGGCCACATCAGGTCGCGCGCGAGGCCGTCCCGGGAGTCGTACACGGTCATGTCTCCGGCGGCGCGGAGACGCGCAATGCCGCCGGAAGTGCCCAGCCAGATGTCTCCGGAGCTGTCCTGCTGGACCGAGCGGACGCTGTCGCTGGGAAGCCCTTCGCGCATGGTGCGCATGGTGACGCGGTATTCCTTGAAGCGGTTGATGCCCCCTCCGGCGGTCCCCATCCACAGGCTGCCTTCGGAATCTTCATAGAGGCACCGGATGACCTGGTTGGAGAGCCCGTCGCGGGTCTGATAGGAAGTCAGCTTCCCTTCCGCCAACCGCTCGAGCCCGCCGCCGTCGGTGCCGATCCACAGCGCGCCGTCGCGGTCCGCCAGCATCGTGGTGATGCTGGCCTGTTTGGAACCGTCGCGCCGTTTATAGGCGCGGAAGCGTCCCTGGCGGTACTCGCTCAACCCGCCGCCGTGGGTGCCAACCCACAGCGCGCCGCCGGCGTCCACCGCCAATCCCCAGATCGAATCGTCCGGCAGTCCGTCCGCGGCCGTGAAGACCCGCTCCACGCCGCCTTGGAAGCGGTGCAGTCCGTTGTTCGCGCCCACCCAGACCGTCCCCGCCGGGTACTCCAGCATGACATGAACGTTGGTCTCCCATCCACCGGAAAAGACCGCGGCGCCGCGGCCTCCCTCGATCCGCACCAGGCCCTTGTCGGCGCCGATCCAGAACGCGCCCCGCGAATCCAGCAGCAGCGCGCGGACACCGGCGCTGGGCAGGCTCGGGATCGCGATCTTCTCGAAGCCGCCGTTGCGGTAACGCATCAGCCCATTGCTCGCCGTGCCGAGCCAGAACGATCCATCCGGCGCAGCCAGCATGGTGGCGGGAATGCTCTGCTTCATCAGCGGCGTATTGGAGTCGTTGAAGACGGTGAAACTCACGCCGTCGAAGCGCGCCAGCGCGCTGCTGGTCGCAAACCAAAGGTACCCGTCGGCGGTCTGCGCGATGGCGCGCACGGAGTCGTGCGGCAACCCGTTCGAGGATGTCCACACGTCGTGGCCGAACTGTGTGAGAGCCAGCTTCGGATTCAGTCCCCACGCGGGAATAGACAGCAGGGCCATTGCCAACAGCTTGGCCGGACGAAGCGTCACAGAATTCATATCGGCCGCGCCGCGCCGATATTGAGAGTGGCGCTCGCGGGCCGTCGGGCGCGCCCGCTATGGGCCGCCCGGGCCGCCGCGCCGCCCCTTGACGCCCTGCGCCGGGTCCGCGCCGCGGAACGTCAAGGTCACATCCACGGTGCGGTTCTTCTCGTTCCGCTCGGCCTCCGCTTTGGTCGCGCCGAGATTGTCGAACATCCCTTCCTCGCGCACGCGCTTCAGAAAGAAGTCCGCATAATCCGGGTCGAACGGGCCGTCTTCCTTCAACGTCCAGATCTTCCGCATCTCCGCTTCGGCGGTCAGGTCCAGGCCCTGGATACGCAGCTTGCCCATCTTGTAGACCTCGCCGGCGTCCACGGTCACGGTCGCGTCGACGGTCTTTTTGGCGTCGTCGATGGCCCGGCTGGCGGTGACCTTGGCGTTCAGGTACCCGGCATGCGTCAGCGCCACGCGGATGCGCTCCAGGCCCTCGCCCACGCGGTCGAAGTCGGCGATGTCGCCCTTCTTGAAATCGCCGGTGCGCAGCAGGCCGCCGGGATCGAGCGGAGGGTTGCCGGAGATCTCCACCTTGCCCAGCGAGTACACCTCGCCTTCGTCCACCGTGACCGTCACCTTGAGGCCCTGCACGTCGGAAACGGGTTCCGCGCGCAGTTTGGGAAACGCCACGCGGATGCGCCCGCGGGCTTCGTACACACGGCGGACGCTCGAGTCCAGCAACACGCGGAAGTTGGCTTCCGTCCAGGGCGTGCCGACGGCCACCGGCCAGATGGCTTCCTGCAGCAGGCGCTCGGTCACCACGCGGTTGCCTTCGAACGCGACGCGCGCCACCACCGGACGCGGGCCCGCCGGACGGAAGACCACCGCCAGTTCCCCGGGCGCGAACTGGGCCACTTCCCCGGCCACTTTCGGCGCTTTCCCGTCCGCGTCGGCGCGGGCCGCCAGGAACTCCTGGAGCCACCCGGCGTAGCGCTCCAGAAGCAGCCTGGTGGCCGGCGTTTTGACGGCCGAGAACAGCGGATCGCGATCGCCGAGCGCCCGCAGCAAGTCCGCATCGGGCGCTCCCAGGTTCTCGAAACGAACCGGGAACACGGGCATGGCTTCGGCCACCCGGAAGGTGGCCACATAGGCCTTCCCGGTTGCGTCCGGCTCGAATGCATAGCCCACGGATTCGAACGCGCCCGTGGCCATCAACCGTTCGCGCGCCGTTTCGAAGTCGCGCCGCCCCGCCACGGCGCCGGGTTTCAGACCGGCCACGCCCAGCACCTGTTCGGCGGTGTAATTGGAGTTGCCCTCCACCTTGAGGGTTCCGATGGGCCACTGGTCCTGAGTCTGCGTGGCCGCGGGCGGCGTTTTGGGCGCGGCTTTCCGGGGAGCCGTGGATTGCGGGAAGCCCGCCGCCGCGGCCAGCAGCACCAGCGTCGCCACCGGTTTCATACTTCCATGGTAGACCGGCGGCGCGGCACGGCGCCTACGCCACGGGGGCCGGGCGGCGGTTGGCGACGGCCGTTCCGGAGATGAAGAGAATCGCCGCCAGCGGGACCAGGAAGCTCACCTGCACACTGCTATGATCGGCCACGAACCCCATCAACGGCGGCAGGAACGCGCCGCCCACGATGGCCGTCACCATCAGCCCCGACAGTTCGTTGGCGCGCTCCGGCAGGCTTTCCACGGCCAGCGAAAAAATCAGCGGGAAGGTATTGGCGAATCCCAGACCGGCCAGGAAGAAGCCGGCCGCGGCGACATATCCGGACGGCATGAACAATCCCACCAGGCCGAGGATGGAAACCGCGCAGGTGAGGAGGAAAAACTTCCGCGGCGCCATCCAGTTGAGGACGATGCCGCCGCACAAGCGCCCGATCGTCAGGGCCACGAAGAACAGGCCCGTGCCGAGCAGCCCGACGCCGCTCACCACGATTCCGTAGCGGTCGTGCAGAAACGTCGGGATGTTGGCGCTCAGGCAGACTTCCGCGCCCACGTACAGGAAGATAGCGGCCACCATCACCGAGACGTAGCCATTCTTCAGCAACGCCAGGCAGGAACCGAGCGTGGCCGCCGGGCGCTCGGGCTTGCGCTCCTCGACGCGCATGGGCCAGACCGCCAGCACGGTGATCGCGAGCACCGATGCGTAAATCGGCAGGATGACCTTCCAACTGACGCCGAAATGCCGGGCGATCACCGGAATGAGCGGCCCGGACAAACTCCCGATGGCTTTCACGAACTGGCCGAACGACAGGTTGCGGGAGTACTTTCCCTCCTCCGAAACGTCGCGCATGATGGGGTTGCCGGCCACCTGGAGAATGGCGGCGCCGGTGCCCAGCAGCAGCATGGCGAAGAGCAGCCGGCCAAACGAGTCGAGCCCGAAGCTGCCGCTCAGCAGGCCGGCGAGCGCCACCAGCAATCCCATCATCAACACGGGCTTCTTGCCGCGCTTATCCTGGAACACGCCCACGGCCACCGAGAGCAGGCCGAACGGAATGAAACCCACGAACGGGATCAGCGCGGCGGCCGTGTTGGTCAGTTGAAACTCGCTCTTGGCAAGGCTGGCCAGCGAGCCGCCCAGGTCTCCGAAGCCCATCGCCAGGAAGACCAGAAAAATCGGAAGTGTACGCAATCGCATGAGTGACCTGTACCCTATTGAACGTTGAACCCTTCTACCACAATGCGCGGGCGTTCGCCACGGGTGTCGGCGTCTTCCACTTCGGTGCGGATGGAGCGGCTTTCGCCCGGCATCAGCGCGATGTAGTTGTCGCTGTGCAGGGCCGGAAGGATGCGGTCGCCGCTACTCTCGCGCACCGCGCCCACGCGCACCATCAGGGCGGGCTGCGCGCCGGCGTTGCGCAGTTCGGTCGAGATCACCCACCGGCTGTCCTGCCTTGCCACGCTGCTGGCGGATTCCACCTTGACCTTGGGCAGCGTGCGAATGGCCTTGAGGACGTAGCCGCCCGCGACCGGCGCGCCGCCCGGCCGCATGGGCGCGGCAGCCGTCTCCTCCAGGCCGCGCAGGTAAAAGTTATCGGACAGAATCCGGCCCGCGCGCGTCAGTATCAGGCGGATGTAATGCACCGCCGTCAGCCCCGCGGGAAACTCCAGCTTGATGGGCGACGCCACGCTGTCTTCGGGGCTGTCGAGTACCGCGGACTTATCCCACTTGAGGTCGCCGTTCAGGTTCCGTATCTCCGCGCGGGCGTTCAATCCGCGGGCGTCGCCGGCGTTGTAATTGACTACTTCGACGGTGTCGTCCAGGGGATTCCATTGGATGTGCAGCGGCTCGGCGCCTTTCTTAGCGCCGTAGTAACCGCCGCCGCCATCGAAGTAATAGTCGTAAGTCTGCCACACGAAGGACGGCCAGCAGGGATGGCTCATCCACAGCAGCAGGCCCATGCGGTTTTTGCTCTGCGCCTCGAACATGGCGCGATAAGTGTCGTAGCCGATGAACTGCGAGAGCTCCACGAACTCGCGGGCGTCGGCCGCGCCGCCGTAATTCTTGTCGATGGCCTCCAGCCAGGCGCTGCCGCCCTGCGCGCCGGTGCGGGTGAAATCGTGGATGCCCCATACGTCGCCCTGCGGCCAGAGGGCTGCCTCGGGCATCATCTGCCGCACGCTCGCGAGCGTGGGCACGTTGGGCGCGCCCAGTTCGCTGTGCAGCTTGGTGGTGGCGCGGATCTGGAAATACTGTTTGGGCGGCAGCGTGCGGTAAGGTCCGCCGCCGCCCACCAGGCCCTGGCTGGAGCTGGGGATGTAGCGCATCCCGGGGTGCAGGGAGTCGATCTGCGCCTTCAGCCCCTCGTTGATGGGCGGCGGCGGATTGCCTTCGTTGCGGCCGCAGTAGAGCCCGATCGAAGGATGGTTGCGGATGCGCAGGATGAAATCGCGGGAGTTCGCCAGGAACAGGTCGTTGTCGTTGGGGATGGGGCCGTCGGCGGGATTGGCCAGCCAGAAATCCTGCCACACCACGATGCCGTACTTGTCGCAGGCATCGAAGAACTCGTCGTCCGGGGTCTGCCCCACCCAGTTGCGGATCATGGTGAAATTCAGGTCCTTGTGAAGGCGCACGGCCACGTCGTACTCGCGGGCGCGGTAGCACAGGTTGACCTCGGGGAAACCCCAGTTGCCGCCGCGCGCGATGAACCGCCGGCCGTTGATGAAGATCTTGAGCGCGCCATTGTCCTCGGTGTAAGTGAACTGGCGAACCCCGGTCTGGAACCGCTCGATGTCGGAAACTCCTCCGCCGGCCGTCTCGAAGCTCAACTGAACCTGGTACAAGTTCTGATCGCCGTAACCGGCCGGCCACCACAGTCTGGGATTCCGCAGGTGCAACTGGGGCCTCACGACTCTTTGTTCCCCCGCCTCCACGGTCGCGGGCGTTTCAAATGCCGCATCGCCGAAACGGCCGCGCAACGTCCCGCTGACCGCCGTCGCGCCGCGATTGTGCAGCGTAACTTCGAAGTTGACATCGGCGCTCGATGTGTCGGGCAGCGGCAGCGTGGTCGAGACAAACGGCTTGTCGATGGTCACGGGCCCGCTCGAGTCGAGATAGATGTCGCTCCAGATGCCGATGTCGCGTCCGCGGACGGAGGGGATCCAGTCCCATCCGGCGGTGGCGTGATAGGTGGGATCGTCGGCGCCGATCGCGCCTCCGTTGGGATCGGGGCTCTCCCAGGTTTTCTCCTTGACGCTGCCGGGCGTGGCGTTCTTGTGGATGCGCACGGCGATGGCGTTGCGGGCGCCGGGTTTGAGCGTCTTCGTAACATCGAACAGGCCGCGCATGAACCCGCCGTCCACGTGGCCCACTAACTCGCCGTTGAGGTACACGTCGGCCTTCCAGTTGACGCCGCGGAAATGCAGCCAGGCGTGGCGGCCGGCGGCGAGCGCGGGCGCCACAAACTCGTTGCGGTACCAGAAATCGGCGTAGAAAAAGGAATCGGAGATGGCGTTGAGATTGTCGCCGTAATTGGGGTCGGGAATGGCGCCGGCGTTCCAGTAACTGGAGAGCACGGTGGCGGGGACGGTGGCCACCAGCCAGTCCTTGTCGGCGAATCCCGGCTGCGAGATCGCCGCGGGGGCGGCCGATACCAGCGAATCGCGCTGCAATCGCCAGCCGCCGCCCGAAAGCGTGAGGCGGCCATCGGCGTCCGCAACGGGCGCCGCATGGGGGCGCGGCACCGGACCGCCGCGCCCGTAAACTTCCAGCTCGCTGAGCAGGTAACCGTCGGGCGTGGCCGGTTTGGTGAGCAGCAAGCGCACGTATCGCCCGCGCGCCGCCGGCGCCAGCCTGATATCGTCCACCGCGCCGCCGGAAGCGGGCAGCGCCTGCAAAGTACGCCAAGAGCGGGCGTCGTCGGAAACCTGAATCGAGCCTTCGGCGGCGCGGCGGATCCAGGCGAGCACCACGCGATCGAACGTGCAGCTTGCGCCCAGATCGACGTAGACCCACTCGGTGCCGTTCCCCGCGGGCTTCCAGGCGGAGGTGAAATAGTACGGGCCGCCGATTTCCACGCGCTGGCCGTTGCGGTCGTAGAAAGCTAGTTCGCTGACGCTCCAGGGCGCACCGGCGCCGCCTTCGGATGCCACGCGATAGAAGCGGACGCGCGTGGGCGCGGAAAACTTCACCGGGATGGGCGTCATGGGCGACCCGGCCGCCGCCGCCGGGGCGCGGCCCAGTTCCGTCCACGTCTGCCCGTCGTCCGAGCCCGAAACCACCAGCACGCCGCTTGCCGGAGCCCCGCGGCCGCCGCCGGCCAGAACGTCGATGCGGTCGATCTCGAAGGGCGCCTCACCGCCGTGCAGTTCCACCTGAATCCAGGGATTCGCGCCGCCGATATTTACGCGCGTGGTGGTGTTACGGTCCACGGCGTGCTCCCGCTCCTGCCGCGAGAGCGTGCCACGATCGCTGGTGGAGACGGAAATCCAGCGCGGCATCTTCGTATCCTTGATGCCGTCGGTGACTAACTGGGCCGTGTGGTAGAAGTCGTAACTGCTGGACTGGTAGGCCGCGCGATGTAACGCGAGGTTCCGGTAAGTCTGCGTGTCGGGAACCAGCGCCGGAGCGAAATCCTGCCGGGGATCTCCGGGGTACACGCCGACGCCGCGGGTGTATTGCTGAGCTTCCAGCGCGCACAGGAATGGAAGCAGAAGAAGGAGCGTTCGTCGCATAAATCCCATCCCAGGGATGATATCAGGTGGTGCGCGTTGTGGGGTAGGTTGGCAACCGGCTTGGGCGGTTTTGTGCGATGGCCGCCCAAGCCGACTACCGGGCGCCGCCTGGTCGGGGCGGCAGGTTAACGGCCTGTCCCGCAGTCCGGCGAGCCGCAACCAAACTGGGCGGGGCCTCGCGAGCCACTGGGCGAGCTTCGCTCGCTAGGCCGGTTACCAACCGGCCGCAGGTTGGCAACCTGCCCCACAGAAACCGTTGCGGTGCCCGGAGAACTGGGCAAATGCCAGTACAACAGCGCGCGGCGTTCGTTAAGCTATATTGTGGTTCCAACTGGGCCCGCGCCGCCAGGCGTCCCGGGCCTTCGGAAAGGATACCAATGACGAATCTTAGCTTCCTCTTCGCGTTCGTGGCGCTCGCCTTGCAGGCCCAGGAATACACGCTCGGCGTCGGCGTCTACCCCGGCGATCCGAAAGAGAATTTCGCGCCCGCCCAGCGCACCGATTCCACCACCTACCGCAACCTGGCCCTGCACCGTCCCGCCTACCACTCCTCGAGTTACGATTACAACCTGACCGCACAGTTGGTGACCGACGGCATCCGGGAGACCGCGCTGCCCCGCTGGATCTCCACATCCACCAGCGTGCAGGGTGTGCTGCCGAAGAACGAACGCGAACGCTTCCTGGACGGCAATTGGGTAACCGGCGTGGATCTGCCGGGCCGCGATGCCTGGGTGCAACTGGAACTGGCCGGCGGCGCTGTACCGCTCGAAGTGGACCGCATCGACGTCGACGGCTCCGTCCTGTCGCCCTCCGCCGAGCCGGAGATCTGGGCCTGCATCGTCAACGGTTCGGACGATGGCGCGGCGTGGCTGGAACTGGGGCGCGCCGAAGGCATGGCGCGGCCCTCCGGCGATGTCCGCCCGTCCATAAAGTTGGCCGCGCCTTCGCGCCACCGCTTCTATCGCATCGCCTTTGTGGATCCCCGCGCGCGCTCCTGGCGCGTTACCGAGGTCGCCCTGTTCCGCGCCGGCCGTCCGGTCGAGGTTGGCGGTCCGTACCAGTTCTCGAGCGCCTGGAAGAGCGCCGGTGTTGGCGTTGAGTGGGTCTACGTCGATCTGGGCGCAAGCTGCACTTTCGACCGCGTGGCGCTCTACTGGATCCGCCGCCCCGCCGAGGGCAGCGTCCAGGTGTCCGACGACGCCGCCGGTTGGAGCGACATTGCCGCGCTGCCCTCCTCCGGCGCTCGCGACGATCTGCATCTGGCTTCGCCCGCCCACGCGCGATACGTGCGCGTTCTCATGCGGAAGCCGGCCACGCCCGACGGCTACATCCTGAGCGAGCTCGAGGTCTTCGGCCGTGGCGGCCCGGCGCCGGTTGCCAAGCCGGCGCCGAAGCCGTCCGAAACCCGCATGGAACTCTCCGGCGGCGGCTGGCGCGTGGAGCGCGATTCGCTGGTTCGTGCCGATGGCCCGGCGCTATCCAAACCGGGTTTCGACGCCTCCACCTGGCTGGTGGCCACCGTGCCCGGCACCGTGCTGGCCAGTTACCTCAACGCCGGCGCCATCCCCGACCCCAATTACTCCGACAACCAGTTGATGGTCTCCGACTCGTTTTTCCACGCCGACTTCTGGTACCGCAACGAGTTTTCCGTGCCGCCGGGGTTCAGCGGCAAACGCGTCTGGCTCAATTTCGACGGCATCGACTGGAAAGCCGAGGTGTATCTCAACGGCGAGCGGCTGGGCCGCATCGATGGCGCGTTTCTGCGCGGCCGTTTCGATGTGACCGCGAAGCTCAACCCGGGGAAGAACGCGCTGGCGGTGCGCATTCTCAAAACCGCTACGCCAGGCAGCATCAAGCAGAAGACCGCGCAATCCACCGACAAAAACGGCGGCGCGCTGGGCGCCGACAATCCCAGCTTCCACGCCGCCGTGGGATGGGACTGGATCCCCACCATTCGCGGCCGCGAGACCGGCATCTGGAACCGCGTTTTTCTGGAAGCCACCGGCCCGGTGACCCTGGAAAACGCGTTCGTTCGCTCCACACTTCCGCTTCCCGATACCAGCCGCGCCGAGGTGGCCATCGAGGTCACGGTTGCCAACCACACGGCCGCGCCCGTTTCGGGAACCCTGCGCGGCCGCTTCGGCGACGAGGCTTTCGACGTGCCGGTGGCGCTCGAGGCCTCGGAATCGAAACCGGTGAGTCACACCCTGCAACTGGCCAACCCCAAACTCTGGTGGCCCGCCGGATATGGCGCGCCGAATCTCTACGACGTCAGCCTGCAATTCGAGACCGCCCCCCACGCGGTTTCCGATTCGAAGCGGTTCCAGGCCGGCGTGCGCCAGTTCACCTACAGCGAGGAAGGCCGCGCGCTGCGCATGTGGATCAACGGCCGGCGCTTCATTCCCAAGGGCGGCAACTGGGGCTTCGGCGAATCCATGCTGCGCTACCGCGCGCGGGAGTACGACACCGCCGTGCGCTACCACGCCGAAATGAACTTCAACATGATCCGCAACTGGGTGGGCCAGATCGGCGAGGATGAGTTCTACGATGCCTGCGACCGCCATGGGGTGGTGGTGTGGCAGGATTTCTGGCTGGCGAACCCGTGGGACGGTCCCGATCCCAACGACGACGCCATGTTCCTGGCGAACGCCAAAGACTTCGTGCTGCGCATCCGCAACCACCCCTCGATCGGCCTCTACGTCGGCCGCAACGAAGGTTACCCGCCGCCCACCATCGACGCGGGCATCCGCTCCACGCTCGCCGCTTTGCACCCCGGCCTGCACTACATTCCCAGTTCCGCCGACGACGTGGTGGAGGGTCACGGCCCTTACCAGGCCCAGCCGCAGCGGTTCTATTTCACGCAGCGCGCCACGCCCAAATTGCACAGCGAGATGGGGATGCCCAACATGGTGACGCTCGACAGCCTGCGCCTGATGATGCCGGAATCCGCCATGTGGCCGCCCCACGGCGAGCTCTGGGGACTGCACGATTTCACCGATGGGAGCGCGCAGGGCGGCGCCGGTTTCCGCGCGCGCATCGAAAAGAACTACGGCCCGGCCGATAACATTGCCGACTGGCTGTGGCTGGCGCAGTTCGAGAACTACAACGGCCACCGCGCCATGTTCGAGGCGCAGAGCAAGAACCGCATGGGGCTGCTCATCTGGATGAGCCACGCCTGCTGGCCGTCGTTCGTCTGGCAGACCTACGATTATTACTTCGAGCCCACCGCCGGTTACTTCGGCGCGCGCAAGGGTTCCGAGCCGCTGCACATCCAATGGAACGCCGCCACAGACGATATCGAAGTGGTCAACTACAGCGGCGGCGCGGCGCCGGGGCTCACCGCCCGCGCGCAGGTCGTCAATTCCGATGGCGCCGTGAAGTGGGAGAAGTCCGCCGCGCTCGATAGCGTCGAGGATTCGACCGCCGTGCCCTTCCACATGGAGTACCCGGACGGGCTCACCCCGGTGCATTTCATCCGCCTGGAACTGCGCCAGGGGCAGAAGCTGGTTTCCGAGAACTTCTACTGGCGCGGCGTGGAGGAGGAAAACTACCGCACCCTGCGCTTGCTGCCCAAGGCCGCCGTTACCGCCATCACCGCCTCCGAGCGCCGCGGGGACCGCTGGTTCCTGACCACCACGCTGACCAATTCGTCCCCCACCCCGGCGCTGATGGTGCGTTTGAAAGCCGTGCGCGCCGGTTCCGGCGACCGCATTTTGCCGGCCATCTACAGCGACGGTTACGTGCCCCTGATGCCCGGCGAGCAGCGCACCATCTCGACCGAACTGCGCGACGCCGACACGCGCGGCGCGAAACCTGAGATCCTGGTGGAAGGCTTCAACCTGGCCGGCGGCGAGAGGTAGAGTGGGGCAGGCGCTTCCGCCTGCCAACCATCCGCGGCGTGATAATGTTTCGTTGAAAGGGTGACACCCCCATGAAGAGACGCCAGTTTCTTTTCGCCGCGGCTATGGCGCCGCTGGCTTACGGACGATCTAGCCTGACGCACAAGCAGCGCGTGGACCGCGCGCTCAGAGGCGCGGACGTCGACCGGCCGCCGTTCAGCTTCTGGCACCACTTCGGCTTGAAGACCGCGGAGAGCCACGCCCAGGCGACGCTGGAATTTCACCGGGCGTACCGCACCGACATCGTCAAGGTGATGAGCGACTTCGACTATCCCAAGCCGGCCGGCAAATGGTACGAGCTGAAAGTCGATGACAACCCGTTCCCGCAACAGATCCGCGCCTTGGAGATGATTCGCCAGGGAGTGCAGGGCGACGCCTACATCCTGGAAACTCTCTTCAACCCCTGGAACGTGGCGCAGAAGCTCTCCTCGAAAGAGGAAGTGCTGAAGCTGAAGGACGAGAACCCCACCGCGCTGCTGGCCGCGCTCGACGCGATCGCCCAGTCCGAAATCGCCCATGCGCGCCGGGCGTTCCGCGCGGGCGCATCCGGGGTGCTGCTGGCGGTGGCCAATTCGAACGCGGCGGAAATGACGCCGGAAGACTACCGCAAATTCAGCCTGCCCTTCGACCGCCGCATCCTGGAGGCTTTGTCGGGCGCCAGGCTGAACTTCCTGCACGTCCACGTGGAACCGCCCTATCTGGGCTTCTTCGAGGGGCTCCCCGCGCCGGTATTCAACTACTCGATGCACGTTTCGGGTATCCCCATCGCCAGCGTGCGCAAGCGCTTTTCCACGGCGATCGCGGGCGGCATCGACGAAGTGAATTACCGCAAGCTCACCGCCGACGAATTGCGCGCGCAATGGAAAGCCGCGGCGCAGGCGGCCGGACCGAAATACATTCTGACGCCCGGATGCTCGGTGCCCAACGACAGCACTAAGGAAGAGCTGGCGCGCTTGCCGCAGGTGCTGGGAGCCTGAAGACGGGGGCTCTCAGCGCCGCAATCGCCAGCGGGACAGAAGGCACAAGGCGGCCAACGCGATCAGCGAAGCCGAACCCGGCTCGGGGACTCCGGAGCCGGAGGGAGTGAGAAGATAGGTGTCCCCGTTGTCTCCCAAGGCGACGATCTGTCCGGCATCGTTGATGGCGGTCGCGCTCTCCAGGGTGGTCGGGAGTTCCTGCAGGAGCACCGAGTTCAGATCGGTGATGACACCGTTGCTGTAGACGAAGGCGTCGTATCCACCGGAGCCGGTGCTACTACTCCCCACGATGACGCCCTCGTTGTTGATAGCTTCGGCCGATGAAGAACCCCCTCCTGGTAGTGTTCCCAGACTGGTGTAGGTGCCGTTGCTGTAACTGAAGGCGTGGTCGCCGTGGTTGGAGTTCGGATCTGAGAAATACCCAACCAGCGTGCCCGAGCTGTTGATGGCTAAGGCGTAGGAAACCCACGCGCTGTCGGGTGGAGGGATGCTCGTGAACGTGCCGTTGTTGTTGGAGGTGAGCGTGTATCCGGAGTAGGTAAAACTATCCCAGAAGAAATTGCCATAGTTGAGCGCGTATCCGCCCGCGACCGTGCCCGCGCTATTGATCCCCTGGGAACCGACGGTGCCCCCGGGATTCGAAACGATGGTGTAGGCGCCGTTGCTGTAGATAAAGGACTCGAAGGGCTGCGAGTACGTGAATGGGTTGACATACCCATCCCCCACGATAACGCCCGCGTCGTTGATGCCTTTGGCTGCGGTATAGCCCTGGAGCGCGCCGATGTCCAGGGCTGTCATCGTGCCGTTGCTGTAACTGAAAGCCACCTCGTTTCCATCGGGGAGGAAGCTTGCCCCCACAATCGTGTTCACGTTGTTGATGGCATCAGCAGCAGAATAAGTGCCCCCGAGCGTGCCCAGATCGGTCATCACGCCGTTGCTGTAGCTGAAGGCGTGTTCGTTGCCGTCGGGAGTGTAGCTTCCCCCCACAACTGTGCCCGCGTTGTTGATGCCGTAGCCCCCGGTGCCACCCGACCCTCCGAGCGATCCGATGTCCACCGCCGAATAATATATCGGTCCAGCCTGAGTTGTTCCAGTTGCCAGAAGCATCGCGGCTGCCGCCACGACGATCGTTTTCGTTTGCATGAGTTTCTACCTCCTCTATCGGGGTTTGCGGGTATCAATCCTGACAAAGCTCGGTAGGGAATCCAAGCGGGGGGATTGGGTGCCCGGGTACCAGCGGCTCTGAGAAGTTAGTCCCATGCCCTGACGGAGGAGAAGACACGAGCCGTAACTTGGAACCGGCGACCGATCGGAAGGAAGGCCTTTTGGGCCGCACTACTAGGCGTCCGGAGCCTCGCGTGCCGCGGTGCTGGGAGGCGGGTTGCCCGTCTGCCCCACATCTGCGCGCCGGGCCTTGTGTTCATCGGCGCTGCCAAAAGCGTTTTGTTTCAACCCGATCTTGGGCCGCACAAAAAAACCGGCCGCTTTCCCCACCCCGCCTTAAAGCTTTCTGAATTCCCGCCGATATGAATAGCCTAAGTACTAGAACGAGCGGCCCACAACCCTATGCTGGCGCTCCTTGGATTGGTCCTGGTTTTCGGAGCCGTACTGGGTGGTTTCCTTATGGAACAAGGGAATCCCTACGTTCTGATGCAGCCATCGGAACTGCTGATCGTGGGCGGAGCGGCGGTCGGCATCACCCTGATGGCCAACCCTCCGTCCATGATCCGCCGCATCGGGCGCGGCGCTTTCACGGTACTGCGGCCGTCTCCTTACACCCCGAAGTATTACCTGCGCAGCCTGCGCATGTTCTATGAGGTCTTCCAGTTCGCCTACCGCGCCGGGCTGGCCCTGCTGGAAACCGATGCCGAGCATCCCGAAAAAAGCCCCATCTTCGGCCGTTACCCGGAGTTTCTCAAGAACCGCATCGCCCGCGATTTCGTGTGCGACTCCCTGCGCATGCTGGTGATCGGCATCACCACGCCGCATGAACTCGATCACCTGATGGACCTGGACATCGAGGTGCAGCGGCGCGGGGGGCGGGAACCGGCCGGCGCGCTCCACTCCCTGGCCGACGCCCTTCCGGGCCTGGGCATCATCGCCGCCGTGCTGGGGGTGGTGATCACCATGCAGACCATCGGCGGCGCGCCGGAAATGGTGGGGCAAAAAGTGGCGGCGGCCTTGGTGGGGACATTCCTTGGAATCCTGCTGTGCTACGGCCTGGTGGGCCCGGCCGCCGCCCGCATGGAACACTTCAGCGAGGCGCAAAGCCAGTTCCTGCAGGTGGCGCGCACCGCCATGGTATCGTTCGCCCGCGGCGCGGCGCCGCTGCTGGCGGTGGAATACGCGCGCCGCTCGATTCCGGTGGAGCTCCGGCCGTCGTTCGTCGACATGGAAGCCTGCTTCAAGCGCGAGGCCAAGGTCCCACCGCTGCCCAAGCTGGGCGAACCCGCGGCGCCGCACGAATCGGAGGCGCCGGTTGGCGAAGAAGCCCATACCTGAGGAAGCGCCGAACCCGGCGCCCGCTTTTCAACCCGTGGGATTCCAGGCGTACCGGGCCGCCGAAGCGGGCCGCCGCAGCGGCGCATGGAAAGTGGCCTACGCCGATTTCGTCACCGCCCTGATGGCGCTGTTCATCGTGCTCTGGATGATGAACTCCAGCCGCGTGGTGCGGCAATCGGTGAGCGGATACTTCAAGGACCCGCGCGGGTACACCCGCAGCCTGGGCGCCGGCCCGGCCAACGCCGGCGAATCGCTGGCCGCGCACGCGGGCCGGATCCAGAAACAAATCGAGGAAGCTCTCCGCCAACTGCCGGAGTTCCAGAAACTGCGCGATAACGTGCGTTTCAGCGTGACCGGCGAGGGGCTGCGCATCGACCTGATGGAAACCGAGCAGGGCTTGTTCTTCGGGACGGGCAGCCCCGCACCCACCGCAGATGGGGAGCGCATGCTGTCGATTCTGGCCGGAGAGATCGGCCGGATGCCCAACCCCGTGGTGATCGAGGGGCACACCGATTCGCGTCACTTCCGCGACGCCAACCCGAGCAGCGGGTACAGCAACTGGGAACTGGCGACCGACCGCGCCAACGCCGCCCGCCGTCTGCTGCACAGCTACGGCATGCCGCCGCGCCAGGTGGTGGAGGTGCGCGGTTTCGCGGATCAGAAGCCGCTGGTGGCGGACGCTCCCGCGGACCCGCGCAACCGGCGGATCTCGCTGGTGGTGCGGTTCAGCGGAGAGTAGGGCGGGCGGGGGCGGCGCGGGCGGTCGCGATCCGCCATCACTGAAACGGGTTCTCGACCGCAATTCCGAAATACTTCTGCCCCGGGTCCAGGTCCTCCGACCAGATCCGCGTGCAACCGCCCCGCTCGGCGGCGGCCACGATCATGCCGTCATAGAAGTGCACACCGTACTTGCCACGAGCGTTCACCGCGCGCCGGACAAGCTCCGCGTCTGGCGAAACCACACCAATCGGCCCCAGCGCATCCAGCACCGCCGCCGCATCCTCGGGTCGCGCGGCTGGCTGCATCTTGTGCAGCAGTGTGGCCGCGAACTCCGCCAACACCTGTGCCGACACCAGGATGTCTCCCGCCAGCGCCTTCCTCACCAGGTTCTGTGCAATGCGCTGCTTCCGCTGGTCGCCCGGGTCGTAGGCATAGACCAGGATATTCGTGTCGAGGAAATCAGGAGCGGGCATGAAGGTCCGCCCGGCTCCAGGTCCGCTCGCCAACCCTGAACTGGAAACTCGCGAAGCTGCGCTCCAGGGCCTCGCGTTCCCGGCGTTTCCGGCCGCCCGCGGCGTCCTCGGCAACCAGATTCTCCAGGTAGTCGCGAACCATCCCCGCCAGGGTGGTGTCACGGTCGACAGCGATCTTTCGCACTTTCTTGACGAGATTGTCGTCGAGGGAAAGCGTGACGTTCATATACCCATAATAAGGGAAACCCTTAATCCGTGCAAGCCCCCCTACATCTTGAACAGTTCCCGCAGCCGCCGCGTCTGCACCCGGCTCACCGGGATCTCGGTGTGCTTGCGGTCGTCCATGCGGAGCTGGTAGCTGGACTTGAACCACGGCACCACTTCCTTTATGTGGTTCACGTTCACCAGGTAAGACCGGTGCACCCGCCAGAAACGCTCGGGGTCCAGGTTGGCCTGCAGTTCCTCGATGGTCTTGTAGTTGGATTGCCCTTCCAGGTTGGTGGTCACCAGCGTGATCGTGCCATCGTCGATGGTGGCGTAGATCACCTCGTGGGCATGCACGATGAACTGGCGGTTGTTGGCCCGCACCAGCAACTGGCTGCGCGGCGTGGATGGGTTGGGGGCGGCGGCGCTCCTGGGCGCGGCGGCTTCCTCCGGCGCCTTCTTTTCCTGGATGGCGCGGCGCGCCCGCTCGATGGTCTCCGCCAGCCGGACCTTGTCCACCGGCTTGAGCAGGTAATCCAGCGCCTCCAGCCGGAACGCCTCCACGGCATACTGGTCGTAGGCGGTGACGAAGATGAAGTAGGGCAGTTCCGCGCCCGCCTCGCGCAGCCGGCGCACCACTCCCATGCCGTCCAGACCCGGCATGTGGACGTCCAGAAAAACAATTTCCGGCTCCATTTTGCGGATCAATTCCACCGCCTGCAATCCGTTGGAACCCGTTGCAATCACTTCCACTTCCGGGAAATCGCGGAGCAGGTAGGAGAGTTCGTCGCAGGCCAATTGTTCATCGTCCACGACAATTGTCGTGAGGGTAGCCGTCGCGCGGTCTCGCATGGAGTTGGTATTATAACATTTCGACTTAAGGAGACTGATTTGCCCAATCAAGACAACGTCCAAATTGCGCCCGCCTCGGGCAAGCTCGGAATTCTGGTTCCCGGCATGGGCGCGGTGACGACGACGTTCATCGCCGGGCTGGAAGCCATCAAACGGGGACTGGGAAAACCGATCGGGTCGCTGACCCAACTGGGGACCATTCGCCTCGGGAAACGGACCGAGGGGCGCAGCCCCGCGATCAGGGATTTCGTCCCCCTGGCGAAGATGGAAGATCTGGAAATCGGCTGCTGGGACATCTTCGAGGATAATGCCTACGAAGCCGCCGTCAAGGCCGGCGTGCTGGAACCGGCGCTGCTCGAGCAACTGAAAGAACCCCTGTCGGCGTTCCGGCCCATGAAGGCGGTCTTCGACCAGAACTTCGTCAAACGCATCCACGGGCCCAATGTCATGACCGGCGGATCGAAAATGGATTACGCCGAGCGCGTCATGGACGACATCCGCCAGTTCCAGAAGCGCACCGGCGTCAGCCGCACCATCATGATCTGGTGCGGCTCGACCGAGGTCTTCCACGAAGCCGCCCCAGTGCATGCCACCCTCCAGGACTTCGAGGCCGGCCTGCGCAACAACGATCCCGAGATCTCGCCCAGCCAGATCTACGCCTACGCCGCGCTCAAATCGGGCGTGCCCTACGCCAACGGCGCGCCCCACATGACCACCGACATGCCGGCGCTGCTCGAACTGGCCCGCGCCGGCGGCCTGCCGGTGTGCGGCAAGGACTACAAGAGCGGGCAGACGTTCATGAAGACGCTGCTGGCTCCCGGCCTGAAATCGCGCCTGCTGGGCGTCAGCGGGTGGTTCTCCACCAATATCCTTGGCAACCGCGACGGCGAAGTGCTGGACGACCCCGGCTCGTTCCGCTCCAAGGAAGTCAGCAAGTCGTCGGCCCTCGAGTACATCCTCCAGCACCAGCTCTATCCCGACCTGTACAAGGACATCTACCACAAGGTGCGCATCGAGTATTACCCGCCGCGCGGCGACGCCAAGGAAGGTTGGGACAACATCGACATCTTCGGGTGGCTGGGCTACCCCATGCAGATCAAGATCAATTTCCTGTGCCGCGACTCCATTCTGGCCGCGCCGCTGATGCTGGACATCGTGCTCTTCCTGGACCTGGCGCAGCGCGCCGGAATGCGCGGAGTGCAGGAATGGCTTTCGTTCTATTTCAAGGCTCCCATGCACGCGCCCGAAGTCTACCCCGAGCACGACGTCTTCATCCAGCTCATGAAGCTCAAAAATACGCTGCGCTGGATGCGGGGAGAAGACCTGATCACGCATTTGGGTCTGGAATATTACGACTAACCGCTGTATGTTGTGAAGTACGCCCGGCGCGGCGCGGAAAGCGGCCGCGCCGGTGCGGCTCGTTTCTTGTCCGGGAGCATATGAAGGTATTGGTCATCGGGGGCACCTTATTCATCGGCCGCCTGCTGGTTGAGGAACTGGTGGGGGACGGCCACGAGGTCGCCGTCCTGCACCGCAAACCGAAGCACGATTTCGGCCGGCGGGTGGAAAACCTCATGGCGGACCGCAACGACGCCGAACAGGTGCGCGAGGCCCTGATCGGCCGCCGCTTCGAAGTGGTGTTCGACAACGTCTACGATTTCGAGCGCGGCACCACGGCGGCCCAGGTGGAAGCCACCGTGCACGCCTGCGGCGACCGGCTCAAGCGCTACATCTTCCTCTCCAGCGTGGCCTGCTACGGCGACGGGCTGAACCACAAGGAGAGCGATCCGCTGGCCCCCGATTACCACCCCGATCCCTACGTGCGCCACAAGGCCACCACCGAGCGCCTGCTCTTCCGCATGCACGCCAGGAGCCGCCTGCCGGTGGTCACCTTCCGCCCGCCCTTCGTCTACGGCCCCCACACGAACTATTACCGCGAGCAGTTCTTCTGGGACCGGCTGCGCGCCGGACGGCCCATCGTCATCCCCGGCGACGGCCACCGCCTCATGCAGTTCGCCTATGTGCGCGACCTGACGCTGGCCATGCGCAAGGCCATGACCGAACCGCGCGCCGTGGGCGAGGCGTTCAATATCGGCGACACCAAGCCGCTCACCCAGGTGGAACTGGTGGAGCGGCTGGCCGGAACCGCGGGCGTCGAGCCCGTTCTGGCGCGCATCCCGCGCGACATCATTCAGCAGGCCGGCGGCAGCGCCATGAGCGAGCCCTTCTACTTCGGCGAGTACTACGACCTGGCGCCCATCACCATGAACATCGGCAAGGTGACGCGCATGCTCAAGATGAAGCTGACGCCCTTCGAAGCGGGCCTGAAGGAAACCTGGCGCTGGTACACCCGCCACCACAAGCCCCGCACCGCCGGTTTCGAGTTCGACGACAAGCTTCTGGCCGCCGTGAGGACCCCCACCACAGCCAGCGCGTAGGGCCTATGGCTCACGCGCCGGCAGGGACGCGATGGGCCGCGCGATGCGCCCTCACATCTCGGGGTTGGGATAGTACCTGACCAGATCGACCACGATCTGCTGCTCGGTGGGAGTGAAGCGCTCCTTGAACTCGGGGCTGTCGATGATGGCCTGGCGCGCCGCCTCCGGCTTGCCGCTCAACAACTGGTAGGCCCGGCGGATTCCCAGCTTCCGGTCGGGACCGAGTTGCTGGAATTCGCCGATGCGCCGATTGACCAGGTCCTGCTTGTCCTTGGGCAGTTTGGAGACGGCGTCGTAGAGCTTCAACTGGCGCTCCCGCTCCTCCGGCGAAAGGCTGTCGAAAGCCGCCAGCCGCTTGCGGATGGACTCCTGGACGCCCACCGGCATCTTGTCGATGGCGATCTCGCGCTCCTGCGGGCTGAGCCGCAAGAACCGCTGCACCTGCGCGCCCGGCACCTGCCGGAACACCGGCATCCCCTTCATGGCGGCCCGGCCACCGGCGCCCGCCGTGCCCTTGGCCGCCGTGCCTTTGGGCACCGCGGCTCTCGCGCCGGGAGCCTTGGCGGGGGCTTTGAGCGGCGCGGGCTCTTTGGTCTGCGCCACCCCGGCGGGAACCAGGCCGGCCAGCATGGCCGCGGCGAACTTGAAGCAGCAGTTCATTCCGGGCGGCGTCTCCTACATCTTCGAATCGGTGTTGTCGGCGTGAACCGGACGGCTCAACTGGCTCAGCGCCTCCATCTCATCGAGCGCCATCACCAACTGCTCCGGCTGCACGGTCTCCACCTGCGCGGTCTCGTGCTGCGCCGTATCGAGCGGGGCCGGAGCTCGCTGGATCAAAAGCGCGGCCATCAGAACCACCGCCGCGCTGGCTGCAATGGGAATCATGCGGCCGAGCCCGAACGGCTGGAAGAGCCGCGCCACGCGGTCGCGCCAGGATGCCTGGGGTTCCAAGCGCTGGTACAGGCGGCGATTGAAATCGGGCGACACCGGGGCGGGTTCCCACACGTCCAGCGCGTCCCAGACGGCGCGCTGCGCCTGGACAAACTCCCGGCAGCCGGGACAGCTTTCCAGGTGGCCTTCGAGCGGCGGCACGTCCACGGCGTCCAGTTTCCCGGAACTGTACGCCAGCAGAACTTCCTTCCGCCGGGTTTCCATCGGACACTGCATATCGATCCTTCTTCCCTCAGGCCAGCCGCCTAGCATACCAGAAATAATCCGTCTCCGATACCCTAGGCCATGTGGGCCAAACGGGCGCGCAATGTTTCATACGCCCGAAATAACAACGACTTCACCGCAGATTCGGAACAATCCAGCACTTCGGCGATCTGCTTGTATTCCATCTCCCGATACTTGTGCATCAAAACCGCGGCCCGCTGCTTCTCCGGCAGCGCCGCCACGGCCCGGCGAACTTCCTCCAGCCTGGCCTGGTACACCATCGACTGCTCGACCGAGGGCCGGCCGTCGGGCACCTGCCGCGCCGGCAAATCGCCCGAGGTCTCGTCCAGCCGTTCCTGCATCCGCTCGTGCTTCCCATCGCGCAGCGAATTCAAAGCCAGGTGCGTCGCGATGCGGAACAGCCAGGTCGTAAACTTGGCCGTGGGCTCGTATGTCGCGCGCGAGCGGTAGACGCGTAAAAAAACCTCCTGGGCCAACTCCTCGGCCACGGCGTGATTCTGAATCATCCGGTAGAGGAAGTGCACCACTGGAACACGATGCTTTTCCAGCAATACACCGAAACTGGCGCCGTCCCCGTCCCGGACCCGGAGCATCAACTCGGCGTCCGGATCGCGGTCCGCCGCACCAGCCCCTACATCCCTGTTAACCCATTGGTCCATCCGAGGTTGCGGTCCTGAGAGGAAATATAAGGCTTATTCCCCTTTAAGCGAACGCTCCATCAAGCGCTGGATCGCCTCCCGCGGCGATACACCGAAGTGTAACATTTGGAACATCTGCCCGGCGATGGGCATCTCCACGGAAAAACGCTGCGCCAAATCTACTGCTGCATTTGTAGTTTTTATGCCTTCCGCCACCATCTTCATAGAGCTGACGATCTCATCCAACTTGCCTCCGCCAGCCAGTTTCACGCCCACCGTGCGATTCCGGCTCAAATCCCCGGTGCATGTCAGGACCAGATCCCCGAGCCCCGCCAATCCCGCCAAAGTCAACGGACGGCCGCCCATGGCCACCGCCAGGCGCGTCATTTCCGCCAACCCGCGCGTGATCAGCGCCGCCGTCACGTTGTGGCCCAGCCCCAACCCGCGCAGCACGCCGCTGCCGATGGCCACCACGTTCTTGACCGAGCCACCAATTTCTACACCAATAGGATCTTGACTCGTGTACAACCGGAAGGTGCGGCCGGAAAACGCTTCCTGGATCTCGCCCGCCAGCCTGGCATCGCTCGAAGCCACCACCAGGGCGGTCGGTTCCCCACTCGCCACTTCCCTGGCAAAGGTCGGACCGGAGATCACGGCCACACGCGGATCGAATTGATTCTGAACAACTTGACGAATTACTTCCGATATTCGTAGTAATGTGCCGTTCTCCAGTCCTTTGGTGGCGCTGACGAACGCCATGGACTCGTTGAGGTAGGGGAGCATCTGCTGGTACAGCCCCCGCACCAGGTGGGACGGCATCACGCTGAGGACGGTGGAAGCGTCCTCCACCACCGCGGCCAGGTCGCTCGAAACCTCCACATTGCCCGGTAGACGGTACCCCGGCAGGTAGATGTCGTTCTCCCGCGTGGCTCGCATGCGGGCCGCCAGGTCCGGCTCGTAGACCCACTGCCGCACGCGCTCGAATCGGGGGCTCAGCACCAGCGCCAGGGCGGTTCCCCAGCTTCCGCCGCCGATGATCGACAGGCTCTTCACGGTTTCCGCGCTCCGAATCGAAACACGTTCTCGGTGCCTGCGCGGAGCCGGCGAATGTTGCTACTATGCCTGTAGATTATAAAGCCGCCGGCCACAATCGAAGCGGCCACCACCGGCCATGGAGACCGCGAGATCAGCCACACCCCCAGCGGAAGCGCCGCCGCCCCCACGATGGACCCCATGGATATGTAGCGGGTCCACGCCACCACCACCACGAACACCACCAGCACCGCCGCCAGAGCCAGCGGCGCGAGGCGCAGAAACGCTCCCACGAAGCTGGCCACGGCCTTGCCGCCGCGGAATCGCAGGAATACCGGATAGGCGTGGCCAGCCATCACGGCCAGCGCCGCGGCGCTGGTCCACCAGGGGTTGGCGTGGGTTAAGCGTTCCGCCAGCCACACCGCCAGGTAGCCTTTGCCGATATCCAGCAGCAGGGTGGCGACGCCGGCCGCGCGCCCGGTGGTGCGAAGCACGTTGGTGGCCCCGATGTTGCCGCTTCCAGCGGCGCGCACGTCCGCCCCCGTGGTCCACTTCACCAGCAGGTAGCCGAACGGAATGGCGCCGATGAGATAAGCGGCCAGCAATATCGCGAGGGGAGTCATTTACGGTGACAGCGGAAATTCCGCTAGTTTAGTGTACACGCTTCCGGATGGCCGCAACTGGCTGAGATACAAAAAGTAACTGCGCGCTTCGAAGCGGCCAAATTCGGTGGATGCCAGGCCGGCCATGGCCTGCCGGAGGGCCGCCACGTCGGCCCGGTCGGCGATGCGCCCGAGCGTCAGGTGCGGCGAAAACGGCCGCGTTTCCCGCGCCACGCCGAGGGCGGCGGTGGCGTCGTCGGTTGCCCCGGCCAGTTCCGCCAAACCCGGCGCGTCGATGCCGCACCAGAAGATGCGCGGCGCGCGCCCCGGCGGAAAGAAACCCAGATTGTGGATGCGCACCGCAATGGGCGGGCGCGCCGCCGGCGCCGCCAGCGCGGTTTTCAGCTCGCCCAGCCGCCCTTCCGGCCACTCGCCGATGAACTTGGTGGTGATGTGCAAGTTCTCGGGCGGGCTCCAGTGGATGCGGGCGGTGGGCCGCAGGCGCCGCAGCAGGTCGCCCAGATTGCCAACCACTTCCGAAGGCAGATCGAGCCCGGTGAAGAGTCGCATGGACGAGGCTACTCCAGGCCCGCCAGCTTGAGCATTCCCAGGAACTGCCGGCTGGTCCGCCGGTCGATGGCCTGGGCCACAAGCCGGCCATCGCGGCCGTAGAGGAAACTCTTGGGAATCCCTTCCACCGCGAACAGATCATGCACCTCGCGCCCCGGATCCAGCAGGATGGGGAAGGTATACTTCTGCGCCGCCGCGAAATCCCCCACCTTGACGGCCTCTTCGTCGGAGATAGCCAGAATCACCAGCCCGCGCGGGCCGAAGCGCTCGTAGAGTGCCTGCATGTCGGGCATCTCCCGGCGGCACGGCGGGCACCAGGTGGCCCAGAAATTCACCAGCACCACCTTGCCGCGCAGCGCCTGGAGCGACCACTTCCTGCCTTGCAAATCGCCGAGCGTGAACTCCGGGCTCAGGCGGCGCTGGTCGCTGGCTTCCAGTTTCGCCATGGCGGCGCGATACGGCGGATCGTCCAGGGACACCTGCACGTGCTCGTAGCGCGCCAGGTTGGCGAGGAAATCGTATCCTACCCGCTGCGACTCCGGTAGGCCGGCGATCGCCTCCACGAAGGTGTCGGCGATCATCTGCAGGGTCTCGTGCCCGGCGTCGCCCTCGGTGGCCAGGCCGGAGAGGCTGGCGAGCAGGTCCAGTTTGCCCTTGCCCGCCGGCAGGGCATGAATCTGGCGGGCGAGTTGTCCCACCTCGACAGTCCACTCATCGTCCGGCAAGCCGCGCAGTTGCCGCAGGCGGGCGGCGATGGCCTGTTCCTGGCTGCCTGGGGCAGCCTGGGTCTGCCCGGAAATCGCGGGCGCGCCGGCCAGGATGGCGCAGGCAACCAGCAGGTACCAGATCTTCATACCCTTCACGATACCGCGGAACCGCCCGCGTCAGAAGCGGCGGAGAATTGAGGGGCGATCAGTCTGGCGCAAGGCGGCGCGGATCCGGGCGCGAGCTGGCGCCAGGCCGTGGCCCGATAAGCCCAGCCATGGCTCGCCGGCGGTGCGAGCCGCCGTCCCGAAGGGGCGCCGCCACCTTGGCGTTTTGTGCAATTTGCACAAAATCGATCAAAAACAAACGACTTAGCCTCGTTTTTTTGTGCAAATTGCACAATACCCCTCATCGCCTTGCCGATTTTGCCGGCCCGGGCCCTGTCATCATCTCTGGCGTGGGCGGGGCTGGGCCAGGCGGCGCGGGCAGTATGATACCCGCAGGGGCGCGCTGGGCACGCCCGAGTGGCCAAGCGGCGCAGGCCGTAGCGCACCCGCAGCCCGCTCGCGGCGGCGCGCTGTCAGGTCCGCTCGCCGCCCAGAGGGCAGCCCGTGAAAACGCAAATGGGCCGCGCGTCGCGAGCCGGAGCGCAGCCACAGCGGCGCGTTGCCAGGTCCGCTCGCCGCCGCAGGGGCAGCCTGTGGAGGCGCGATTGGGCTGCCCCGCGCAGGCGGCAGCCCACCCGCAACCCGCTCGCAGCGGCGCGCTGCCAGGTCCGATCACCGCTCAAAGGGCAGCCTGTTGATACGCGAATGGGCCGCGCGGCGCAGGCGGCAGCGCTCCCGCAACCCGCCAGCAGCGGCGCGTTGCCAGGTCCGCTCGCCGCCGCAGGGGCAGCCTGTGGAGGCGCGATTGGGCTGCCCCGCGCAGGCGGCAGCCCACCCGCAACCCGCTCGCAGCGGCGCGTTGCCAGGTCCGCTCGCCGCCCAAAGGGCAGCCTGTGAAAACGCGAATGGGCCGCGCGGCGCAGGCCGCGGCGCGAACCCGCCCCGCCCCGCCGGCGGTTCCGGGTCAGCCACCCATCCCCACCCCCGGCGCGGGATATGATGACGAAGACGGGCAGGATGCGCTTCGGACCCATCTTGAAACCGAGCTTCTACCAGCGCGACAGCGTCACGGTGGCGCGCGCCCTGCTGGGCAAGCTGCTGGTCCACGGCGACGCCGCCGGCATCATCGTCGAAACCGAAGCCTACCCCGGCGGCGCCGACCTGGCTTCGCATTCCGCGCGCGGCCTCACGCCCCGCACGCGCGTGATCTTCGGGCCGCCCGGGCACGCCTACGTGTTTCTCATCTACGGCATGTACGAATGCCTCAACCTGGTGGCCGAACCCGACGGCACGGCGGGGTGCGTGCTGCTGCGCGCCCTGGAGCCGGTGGCCGGCCTGGAACAAATGCGGGAACGCCGCCCGCGCGCCCGCCGGCTGGAGGATCTGGCGTCGGGACCGGGGCGGCTGACCCTGGCCATGGGCATCACCCGCGCCCACAACGGCGTGGACGTGACCCGCGGTCCGCTGGTGGTCCGCGCGCCCGCCGTGGCGCTTCCGGTGGAGATCGCCGCTACGCCGCGCATCGGCATCCGCCAGTCGGCCGATCGCCCGCTGCGCTTCCTGATTCCCGGCAATCCGTTCGTGAGCCGCCCGGCCGCGCCCGCCAATCAGGCCCGCCCGCAGGACTTGTAAAGATCCATCATTATGCGCATGTCGCGCAGGCCCTCTTCGCCCGGCGATTTGGGCGTCTTGTCCTGCAGGATGCACTCCGCCAGGTGGTCCGTTTCGAGCGTGAACTGCGCCGGGTCCTGGTACTGGCTGGCCCGGTCGATGGGCGGCTGCCCGTCGATGCGCGCGGCCAGGCGCAGCCCGTCGTAGTTGAAGGCGGGTTCCATGTGCAGGGTGCCCTTGGATCCGCGCACATGGAAGTACCCGGGCATGGCCACGCCGTAACTGGACTGGCAACTGGCCACCGCGCCGGAGGGGAACTGCATGCTCCAGGCCACGTGCTCTTCCACCTCCGTGAAGCGCGGGTCGCCGCCCACCACCGTCATCACGCCTTTCACGCTGGCGGGCTCCTCGCCGGTGAGGTAGCGGGTCGCGTTGAGGCTGTAGATCCCCACGTCCATCAGCGGTCCGCCCCCGCCCAGCTTGCGGGTGAGGCGCCACTCGCCCGGCGCGCTGTTGTAGCCGAAGGAGCTCTCGATGGAGTGGATGGTTCCCAGCCGCCCCTGCCGGATCATCTCGACGGCCTGCAGGTTGAGCGGCTCGTAGTGGCAGCGGTAGGCGATCATCAGCTTCTTCGAGGCCTTGCGGCAGGCCTCGATCATGGCCTCCGCATCGGCCACGCTGGTGCACATGGGCTTCTCGCAGAGCACGTGCTTGCCGGCGCGCGCCGCGCGGATGGTGTACTCGGCGTGCATGGAATTAGGCAGGCAGACGATCACCGCGTCGATGGCCTTGTTCCCGGCTATCTGGTCGTAGTTCTCGTAGCTGTAAATGCCGCCCGCCGGAACGTTGTACTGCGCGGCCAGCTTCTCGGCCTTGTCGCGGTGCCCGCTCACCAGCCCGGCGATGCGGGTATGCTTCGACAGGCGGCTGCCTTCCAGGAAGTGTCCGGCGATACGGCCCAGGCCGACCACGCAATAACCAACGGTTGACGGCTCCTGTGCGAGCGTGGATGGGACCAGGCGGGCTGCGGCGGAGGCAGCCGCCAGGCGGATTAAATCGCGGCGGGTTGGTTGCGGCATGGAGTCATGTTATCCAAGCCGGCCGGGATCGGCAAGCCCACCCTGCCAGCCCACCCTACCGGACAGCCCGCGCCGTCAGCTCCACGGCGGCCTGCGCCAGGCCGTCGGAAGCGGCCGTCACGTGGATGGCGCCCGCCGCTCCCGGTGTCGCGCGCACAATCAGCAGCGCCAGCCCGCTGAAGGCTTTGCGATGGTCGGCGTGGAACGGCTCCACGGTGGCGGCGTTGCCGTTATCCACGGCTTCGATCTTTCCCGCGCCGGTGACGCTGAAGCGCACCAGCGAATCGGCCATGGGGCAAAGGTTGCCGTCCTTGTCTTCGATTCGCACGGTGATAAACGAGAGGTCGTCGCCATCGGAGGCGATGTAGGAGCGGTCCGCCAGCAGCGCGATTTTAGCGGGAGCCCCGGCGGTCTTCACTTCGTCCACGGCCACCTGCCGGCCGCCCCGGTAGGCCACCGCCTTGAGCGAGCCCGGCGCGTAGGGCACCTGCCACTCCAGACGCCACTTGCTGAGGAACTTCTCGCCCTGTATCAGTTCCGGATTGGTGCGCCCCACGCCGCCCAGTACGTTGCGGCCCACGGGCAGCGCCACCGGCTCGGAGAACCGCTTCTTGCGGCCCAGCGACTGGCCGTTGACGAAAAGCTCCACTTCGTCGGCGTTGGTGTAAGCCATCACCGGGATGGGCTGGCCCTCGCGCCCCGCCCAGTTCCAGTGAGGCAGCACGTGTACCATGGCGGCCTTGCTCCACTCGGCCTGGTAGAAGTAGTAGCGGTCCTTGGGGAAGCCCGCCAGGTCCACGAAGCCGAAGTAGGAGCTGCGCGCCGGCCACTCGGCGGCGTTATAGGTTTCGGAGCCGTTGAAGTACGGGGTGGGCTCGCCGATGTAGTCGAACCCCGTCCACACGAATTCGCCCAGCACCTGCGGCAGCTTCTCCTGGTAGAGGAACTCGGCGTCCGGACAGTAGGCCCACTCCGGAGCGATGACGTCATAGCTGGTGATCTGGAGCGAAGGGTGCGTCCGGTACGTCTCGATGGGCAGGTGGTAGACGCCCCGCGAGCTGACGCAGGAAGCCGTCTCGGAGCCGTAGACGATCCAGCCGGGGTGCTCCTGCAGGGTCTTCTCATAGAGCCACGGCTGGTAGTTGAAGCCGGGGATGTCCACGAACTCGGCCATGCGGTTGCGCATGGCGGCCTCGGGGCTGTTGAACGCCGAGGTGGTGGGCCGGGTGGGATCTTCCTGGTGGAACAGGCCGGTCAGACGCTTGGCCTCCACCCATCCGTCGGGGCTGTCCTGTTCGGGAATCTCGTTGCCGATGCTCCACATGATCACGCTCGGATGGTTGCGGTCGCGCTCTACGAAATCGCGCACGTCCCGCTCGCTCCACTCGTCGTAATACTTGCTGTAGCCGTTGGGGACCTTGGGCTTCCGCCACATGTCGAAGCTCTCGTCCATGACCACGATCCCCATGCGGTCGCAGAGTTCCAACAGTTCCGGCGCCGGCGGGTTGTGGCTGGTGCGCATGGCGTTGACGCCGGCGGCTTTCAGAATCTGCAACTGGCGCTCGATGGCGCGGCGGCTGACGGCGGCGCCCAACGCGCCCAGATCGTGATGGTCGCAAACGCCCTGCAGCTTCACCGCCCGGCCATTCAGCAGAAAGCCCTTCTGCTTGTCGAAAACGATGGAGCGGATGCCCAGGGGCGTGAGGTAGCGGTCCACCACGCGGCCCGCCTGCCGGATCTCGCTCACCACGCTGTACAGGTAGGGATCATCCATATCCCAACGCCGCGGTTTGGCTACGGTCAAATGGGCGGTGAGGGTCTGGCTCCCACCCGCCTCGATGGCGATGTCGCCGGCGGTTTTGGCCACGGCCACCCCGGAGGCCTTCTCGATGGTGGTGGAGAGCGTAACGGAGGCCGCATCTTTGCCGTCGTTGCGCAGTTCGGTTCTCACCGAAACCGTGGCTCCGTCGGCCGAGACCTCGGGCGTGGTGACGTAGGTTCCCCAGGTGGCGACGTGGACGGGGGCGGTGATATCCAGCCACACGTGGCGATAGATGCCCGCGCCGGGATACCAGCGCGAGGAGCGGTCCTCAGGCGCCAGGCGGACGGCCAGCACGTTCACCCCGCCGCCGTAGTCGAGATAGGGGGTGAGATCGAAGAAAAAGCTGATGTACCCGTAGGGCCGGTGGCCCAGTTCGTGGCCGTTCAGCCAGACCCGCGAGTTGCTCATGGCGCCGTCGAAGAGCACGCTGAAGCACTTGCCGCGGGCGCTCTCGGGGAGGGTGAAGGCCTTGCGGTACCAGCCGGTTCCGAAGATGGGCAGCGCGCCGGTATGGGGATTCTGCCTGGAATCGAAGGGACCCTCGATGGCCCAGTCGTGCGGCAGGCGGATCTCGGTCCAGGCGGAATCCTGGAAGCCGGGCTGTTCGGCGCCGGCGGCTTCGCCCTTGAAGAAACGCCAGCCGTCGTCGAAATTGAGGCGGCGCTGGCCGTTGACGGGGACAGCGGTGGCGGCGGAGATCTCCCGCGGAAGGACGGCCAGGACGGCCAGGGCGCACAGGGCGGCGCCGGCTAGACGCCGGAACTCGCATTGGGTCTTCATTATGAATCTGCTCCTAGTGAGGGAAAACTAATCCTCTATGGTAAGCCTTCAGTGGGCTGTTTTGCACTTGCGATTGAAGGCGCAAGTGCGCCACACGGAACCGCGAGCGGGGCACCCCCTGGGTCCCGAGCGGCCCGGGCGGCTTAGATGAACCGCGGCATGGCGCTCGGACCCATGCGAAACCCGGTGGCCGGCCGCACGCGGCGCGGGACAGGGCGCGGAGGCCGAGGTATCGCCACTTCCATGTCGCGCGGCATGGGCTGCCGGCCCGCTCCCCAGAGCGGCCAGCGGCAACAAGTAATGCAGGGCTTTCAAACCACTGGGCGAGCTTCGCTCGCCGGGCGGGTTAGCAACCCGCCGCGGGGTGTGCCCAGCATGGGCAGAATCTTATTGGATGAAAGGAGCCAATCGGAGCCGATGACGGCAACCGTAGCCGAAGCGCAAGGCGTAGTCGCGAGA
>Ga0326727_10006758_pt1 | contig 31070 bp, 24 predicted proteins | sample MB2enrmetagenome_FD_207643 | JGI IMG/M metagenome (GOLD analysis project Ga0326727, IMG submission 207643) | Lab enriched peat soil microbial communities from McLean, Ithaca, NY, United States - MB29MY | ecosystem: Environmental > Terrestrial > Soil > Wetlands > Peat | place: USA: New York... | reverse complement strand
CGCGTGGACCTCCGCCGGCACCGCCCCTCCTCCGAAAACCGGCGGATTCTCCGCAAAGGCGGGGACATCCAGGCCACCCTCGTCCCGCGCGCCGGGTTCGACTACAACGCCCGGCGCCGCGAGTTTTACCAGACTTACGCGGACTTCAAATTCGGCAAGGACATCATGACCCGCGAGCGGCTCGACGCGCTGTTCAACGGGAAGATCACATCGCACTTGCTGGTGTTCACCGACCTCAAAACCGGGAAGGAAGTCGGCACGGTCACGCTGTTCCTCGAGGCCGATCGCCTGGCGTACTACTACTACGCGTTCTATGACTTGGACTATTACAGCCGGAACCTGGGGATGTTCATGATGACGTCGGCCGTGGCGTTCTTCAAGGAACGCGGCTGTCAATACCTCCACCTTGGCAGTTGTTATACACGCAACGCGCTCTATAAAACGCAGTTCGCCGGCGCCCAGTTTTTCAATGGCGTCCGCTGGTCCGATGACATGGATGAGCTCAAATATCTCATCCGGCGCGACAGTTCCGAGGTGCGCCAGCACCTCCTGGAAACCGGGGAATACCGCAAACTCTTCCTGGGCGGGGACCTGGTCCGGGCCGTCGAAGCCAGCCAGTTCCGCATCCGCCCCAAATAGCAAACGGGACAAAAGCCATTCAGCCGCGACAAGCCCTTGGCGCGCCAAAGCCTTTGGCGACGGCGGGCTGTCAACAAAAAGTGAAATTTTCGACATTTTGAATAGTCACAACATGTTGTCAGCAAGGTATTTACAAAAACAGCATGAATTTAGTATTTACAAATCACGCTGAAATTGGGAAAGCAGAAATCAGGCGGGGGCGGAATGGCCCGCAGAACACGCGGGGGGCCGCAAGCCCCAAAATAAGCAAAAGCATGGGTTGACGCTTTTATACATTATCATGCAGGAGACGGGGTGAGGAGTCTCAGATCCGGTTGAAAACAAGGCCGTAATTCAGAGACTCCTTACGTCGTCTCCTACGGGAATGAGTTGTTGATAAACGGTTCGGCAGACGCCGGCCCATCTGCCGCGGACCGGAAAAACTTATTCACATGGACAGCCAATGTCCAACCGGCGGGTCCAAGATGGCGGGAAACGGAAAATTTTATGACAAAGAAGGAACAATTCATGGCGTTCATCCTGGTCGGCGCCACCGCGCGGGACATCAACGCCGAAACCAACGATGCCCAATTGATTCTGCACATGGCCAGTCAGATTCCCGGAGAGGCCATCCCGGAAAACGTCATGAACGCCGCCAAGGTTTATCTGGCCTTCTGCAGCCACGACGGCAAGCGCCCCTATCGGTGGATGCTGAAGAAAGGCTGAAGATTGAAGGCTGAAGGCTGAAGTATCTGAGTCTGATTCGGAAGTCTTTTCAATAATTTCAGCCTTTAGCCTTGAGCCTTGAGCCTTTAGCCTTTGGCTCGTGCGCAACATACAGAACATCGCGCTGGTCGGTTTCATGGGCACCGGCAAATCCTCCGTCGGCCGCCTGGCCGCCGAGTTGTTGCAGTTTGAGTTTGTTGATACCGACGAACTCATCGAGGCCCAATGCGGCATGTCCATCGAGGACATCTTCAAAAGGCAGGGCGAGGCCGCCTTTCGGCAATTGGAACAGCAAGTGGTCCAGAACCTGAGCCAGCGGCAAAAGACGGTCATCGCCACCGGCGGCGGTCTGGTCGCCAACCCGGCCAATCTGGCCAGCCTGAAAACCCATGCCCTGGTCGTTTGCCTGTGGGCCTCGCCCGAAACCATCTGGGAACGGGTGCAAACACAGACCCACCGGCCCTTGCTGCAAACCGCCGATCCATTGGGCAAAATTCGCGAACTTTTTGCCCTGCGCGATCCCCTTTACCGCCAGGCCGACGTGCTCATCCATACCGGCCAGCGTTCGCCGAAAGAGGTCGTGCAACAGGTGTTGCACCAATTTCACCTTGCCCAAAAACCGGCCCGATGAGAAAGAGGCTTGACGCTCAGGCCGGGGCGGAATGGGGAGGAAAAAAGGCAAAAAAGAGCGTTGCAAAGAGGTGTCTTTTGTGAAATACTTTTCCGCACTTGGAAGCGCGTGAACACGGGAATAACCATCTCAGAGTTGGAACTCTTAATGGGATTTGCCTCCGTGCCCATTGGCGCTTTTTCTGTGGAAGGAGCAACTCGGGTCCTGTCATCGGATCCAAAACAAGATTATGAAATTTATTAAACCCGCGCACTTAGGATGGATCGCCGGAAGTCTGGCGCTGGTCCTGGCTTTGATTTCCGCCGCGACCACGGCCCGCGCCAATGTTTATGCCACCGACATCAAGGTGAATGGCAGTTCCAGCAGCATAACCAATGGGGCGGGCGATCCCTTGAGCATCAGCTTCATTCTCAATGAAGCCGCCACGCTGGGCACCACGATCAACATTCTTTCAGGGACCAACGCGGTGGCCACGACCAACATTGCGTCCGGAAGCGCCGGAACGCTTCGGGGCAGCAATACGGTGATATGGAACGGCCAGGGCAACGGCGGGAGCAACGTGCCTGCGGGAACTTATTCTGTCAGCATTACGGCGGCGGCCGCCGGTTTCCCCATGTGGACGCAAACCAGCGATGATACGAATGCCGGCAATTATATCTATTTTCCGAACGGCATGGCTGTTGATAACAACACCAACAGCCCATATTACGGACGTGTCGTGGTGGGTTGCTCATTATCCGGGGGTGTCAACCCGATATCGGGGGCTCCCAACATGGACGGCATTTACAAAATGAACGCCGACGGCAGTTATGCCGATGAAGGCGGCTTTGGCAATGGGGGATATGCCATGGACGATGCCGGCGATGTTTCCAGCAATCCAGGACAGATGCCCGTCAGCGCTTACGACAATGTTCCCTGGACGCTGAGGATTGGGGACGATGACAGGATTTACATGCTGGATTACAGCGCCTTGGGCGCGATCATCGCTTTCGATATGCAGGTGACAACCAACCAGATCGTGATAGACGATGGATACAAAGGCGCTCTTGGCGGCCCCAATAATTATACCAACAACCCGGACTTCGACGATCTCGTTTACGGTATTAACAATTTTGATGTTACATCCACGACCACTACCCATGCGGCAGTCTGGCTTTGTGACATTGATTCACCCGATAATTGGGGCATTTGGATGTACCATCTGAAAAACGGGGCGGCTGATCCGGCAGACACCGAAGGAACCCAACCTGTGATCCAAAGCGCCACTTCCGACCTTAGCGAGGGTTCATCGGGTGGTTGTATGATTGATAACAATCTTGACATCTTCGTTTCTCAAAACACGTACTACAACGATCCTCTTCTAAGAACCATGGAGTACACCAATTGGAACCGCGGTGTTCTCCCCCCCGAAAAGGGCGGCACCAATTACGCCTATGGCACGGCAACCAACCAAGTGCATTGGGGCGTTGGAACCAATGACGCCACGTTCGAGAGCGTGCAGGATACCGTCATCAATAATCGTCAACATCCAACAATGGTGGCGCTGCCCATGCTGTCGGGCAATGACGGCTATCCAGGGATTCGAGTGCTCAACGCCACCGACGGCTCCGTTGTCACTGTAACAAACGGCGGCGGCGCCACGATCCAGGCCCTGACCAATTTAGATTACCCTAATCAATATTCATGCGCGGCCTGGGATAATGTGGGCAATCTCTACGGCGCGTCCCTATCGCTTAAATTATGGCGGGTCTTCTCGCCTCCGGGAAGCAATCAAGCCACCACAGCCGCCTTGGGGACGGTGACGCTGGTTGCTCCGCCCCAGATTGTTCAGGTCAGCAATCTTTCTGTCGCGGTTGACAGCCTTATTCTCTTCACCAATCAAGCCTCGGGCGCCAACGGCCCATTCACGTTCAGCCTGAGTGAGGACTCGCCCGGGGAGATCTCCAGCAACGGCGTCTTCCAATGGACGCCTTCCTGCCCCGACGGCAGCACCACCAACGCCATCACCGTGTGGGTCACCGACAGCGGCAACCCGCCGCAGAGCAACTCGATGACCTTCCTGGTCATTGTCAGCGAATGCGTCGAGGTCAGCATTGGCTCAAGCGTAGTGCAGACAGGCGACAGCACTTGTGTGCCGGTGAATCTGTTTACCACGGTAAATTTGACCAACTTGAGTTTTACGCTGGCCGATCCGTGGGGCTATTTCACCAATTGGACCTTCACCGCGAGCAATGCCGCGATGGCCTCCGCCACGCCAGGGGGTTCTTACCAAACCGTATTCAACGTTGGGGTCACGAACGGGCAAGTGTTGCCAAGCTCCAGCGTCATCGGCACGATTTGCATGGCAACATTCTCCGGCAGCCCCTCCGCCTTTGTGCCTTTGGCGCCCACCAACATGGCTGCGGATGCCTCAAACAATTCTCCGGTGACGCATTTTATCGGCCAACATGGAACGGTGGTGGTGATCGGCAGCCAGTCGCTGGTGGGAGGGTATGTGGACACGAACTTCAACCGCGTGCTGACGGTCTATGGCAATCCCGGCACGACTTACGAGATACTCACCACCACAAACATATTGGATGCGAGCTCCTGGAGCGCGGCGGGTGCCGTGACCTTGAGCAATTTGGTCCTAAACACGAATGTGGGCGGGACAAACCCCCAACAGTACTACCGGGCTGTCCATTACTCGCCGTAAGGGGTGATCCCGTTTCGAGTGGCGCAATTTATTCGGCCGGGTCAATTGAAGCCTCTCATCCAACAGCGCGCCCGGGAATTGGGTTTTGACGCCTGCCGGTTCACCACGGCCCGCCCGCCCGACCACGCCGCCGCGTTCCAACGCTGGCTCGACGCCGGTTGCCACGGGGAAATGGGGTATCTCCAGCGCAGTGCCCGCAAACGAATTGATCCGGCCCGCGTCCTCCCCGGGGCCAGGACCATCATCACGCTCGCTGTCAGTTATAATATGGAACCGGCCGCGCCCGGGCCAAAAGCGGGCGCAAGCGGCCAGATCGCCCGCTACGCCCAGTTCACCGACTATCATGGCGTCCTGGGCGAACGCCTCAAAACCCTGGCCCGATTCATTGATCAGACCGGCCCGGGCGGGAGCCGCTCGTTGTGGTATGTTGATACCGGCCCGTTGCTCGAACGCGATCTGGCGCAGCGGGCGGGACTCGGTTTCATCGGCAAGCACGCCAGCCTCATCAGCCGCAGGCTTGGCAACTGGATTTTCCTTGCCGAAATCATCACCACACTCGAGATCGAGCCGGATGCGCCGGAAAAAAACCGCTGCGGCTCCTGCCGGCGCTGCATTGACGCCTGTCCCACCGCCGCCATCACCGCCCCGTTCCAACTCGATGCGCGCCGCTGCATATCCTACCTGACCATTGAACTGAAGGGGCCAATCCCGGAGGAATTCCGGGCCGCCATCGGCACCCGGATTTACGGGTGCGACGATTGTCTGGCCGTCTGCCCCTGGAATCGCTTTGCCAAAGACGGCGCGTTGATGCGTCCGCATTACCGCGCCGAATTGGCGGCCCCGGATTTGGTTGAATTGCTCTCCTTGGACGAGGCGGGGTTCAAGAGGCGGTTTGCCGGCACCCCGATTCTGCGGGCCAAACGGCGGGGTTTTCTGCGCAACGTCTGCGTGGCCCTGGGGAACTGCGGCGATTCAGGCGCGTTGCCCGCCCTGGCCCGAGCGGCGGCGGATGAGGAACCGCTCATCGCAGAACACGCACAATGGGCGGTGGAAAGGCTGAAGGCTGAAGGCTGAAGGCTGAAGTGAAGGCAAAGACAAATCGAGTCACGGCTCGACAGAGTCTCGCCCCACCAGCCTGGCCTTTAGCATTTTCTTGGCGTTTTCTTCGCTTGCCAAAGGGGGTCCATTGGGCTTACGTTTGGAGCAAGCGGGGGCGCGGTTAGCTCAGTGGAAGAGCATCACCTTGACACGGTGGGGGTCACAGGTTCAATCCCTGTATCGCGCACCATCTCACCATGGCCGTTTGACATCAGAGAGATAAACAATTAAGATGGAGTAAAGCTATGAAGAGAATGATTCCCGCGGCGCGCAAGGTGGAGCACGCGTTCACGCTGATTGAACTGCTGACTGTCATTGCCATCATTGGCATTTTGGCCGGGATGTTGTTGCCCGCGTTGAGCAAGGCGAAAATAAACGCTCAGAAAAAAATGTCCAATGCCGAAGAAAACAGTCTGGTTGCGGCCATTAATCAATATAACGCCCAATACAGCCGCCTGCCCGCCTCCAGCATGGCCGTCGCTGCGGCCGCCGCCAGCGGATCTGACTTTACCTTTGGAACGGTGTCCAACACTGCGGGTTATGCCAACGGCAACACTCCCCTTCCTCAAGTTGATTCGATTGAAACGGGAGCCGTGAAAGGGCGTGGCTCGTCCTATCAGAACTATAATTCCGAAGTGATTGCGATCCTGCGGGACGACAACTTTTGGCCGGAGGCCAGCAATAGTGTCCAGCATATTTATAATCCACAGCAAACGCCCTTTTATAACGCAAAAGTCTCGAATACCACCAATTCCCCCGGCATTGGGACGAACAACGTTTTTATCGATCCCTGGGGAAGCCCCTACATCATCACACTGGATTTGAATTACGACGGCAAATGCATGGACTATGCCATAAACTGGATGTACTCCAATAATGTCCCGCATCCGACTGCTCCCTGGCTGATACCGGGAGAGGCCATTGTTTGGTCTTTCGGACCCTATTGGAAAGCGATTGCTGCCGCTTGGAACGGGCATCCGGCTAATGAAATCCCCGGCCCCCTTAACACGGGCATCAATAAACAGTCCATCGTTATGTCGTTCCAATAAGCGGGCCTGAATTTTTCGCGTTTTCGTTGTTGCGCGCGGGGCGGTTTCCGTGTCTCCTTGCGGGGCGATAATGGCCATTAAACTTTCAACTTTGGCGATCTGGCTGGGTCTCTGCGTGGCGGCGGTCAATTTGTATGGACTGCTCAAGCCGTCGGAATTCAGGAACGTCCTCCGCAAGCTGCCCCGCTCGCTGCCCGCCGGCTATTTGTTCATGCTCTCAGCCACGGCGTGGTTCATGTGGAATGTCAGCCACGAATCGCTCTCGGACTTCGAATCGCTCAAGCCGTTTCTTTTCATGCTGTTTGTCGGCGTCGGCGTCGGCTCCTGTTTTTTTGTGCAGGATTTTCTGGCGGTGCGCGGGCTGGCGGTTTTGATGCTGCTCCTGGGCAAATTGATGGTTGATGCCGAACGCTGGGCGGAGAGCGACTGGCGGCTGGTCATCGCAGTGTGGGCTTATATGTTGGTGGTGGCCGGAATGTGGTTCACCATCTCGCCCTGGCGCCTGCGCGACCTGCTTTACTGGGGCACGGCCAATGAGAAACGCATCCGGGTCGGGAGCGCCGTCCGTTTTGCCTTCGGCTTGTTTGTGGCGTTTCTCGGTTTCAAGGTGTTCTGAGCGGGGCGGTTTCTGCCTCTTAATCTTAATCGTAATCTTAATCCTAATCTGACGGAGATTAAGATTAAGATTAAGATAAAGATTAGGATAAAGATTAGGATAAAACGAAATGCCCCCCGGCCTCATTTCTCCTTGAGCGTGATTTCGCCCTTCCAATCGGCGGGCAGCGCCGTGACGCGGAGATCTTCAATTTGATCGAGGTAAAACGTGGACGGTCCGTCTTTGGGGCTGATTTCCAGCACGCGGTGAAAAGCCGCTTCCGCCGCCGCGAAATCTTTTGCGGCCAGCGCAGCCAGCGCCCCGGCGAAGCGTTCGCGCAACTCACGGGATTCGGCCTCTTGTTCCACCCGCCCGGTCAGTTCATGGACGCCCACCGCTTTTTCGAATCCCTTCAAACGAAACAATCCGAGGAAACGGGTGATGATCTTCGGGCCGGCGACCCGCTGGGTGTCAGAGGTGATGAGGACGCGGGTGCCCAGGTATTTATTGAGCCCCTCCATGCGGGAGGCGAGATTGATGTTTTCGCCGAGGGCGGTGTAATCCACCCGCGTTTGGCTGCCGAAGTTGCCGACATTGGCCACGCCCGTGTGCAAGCCGATGCGGGTGATCAATTCCCTGCCGTTCATAAACTGGGCCGGCTGGTCCCGGAAGCGCAGGGCGGCCTCGCAGGCACGGAAGGAATGGTCGCTTTGCAAGTCCGGCGCGTTCCAAAAGGCGAAGATGGCGTCGCCGATATACTTGACTACCGTGCCGTCCGTGGCATGGATGCAATTATGCACGGCCATCTGGAAGTAATCATTCATCCTCCGGGCCAGCTCATCCGAATCCATGCCCTCGGAAATGTTGGTAAAACTGGCGATATCGCTGAAGAGAATGGTCAACAATTGCTTTTCCGCGCCCGGTTTGAGGAGTTTGGGGTCTTTGGCGAATTTCTTGACCAGTTTCGGGGAGAGATACAGGGAAAGGGATTGCTCGACCTTTTGCTTTTCCACGTAGAGTTGCACTGAATTGACGGCCACGGAAAATGCCCAGGCCATGGGAAGCTGCGCGAGCACGATGATCTCCCAGGCGAACCACAAGTGAAAATGGATAAACATGACATAGTTGATGACGGCGGCGCTGAACGCGAGCGCCAGAGCCGCCAGGCTTGACGCCATGGGCCGCAACAAGGTCAGGCCGAAGCCGGCGAGCGCGCCGCACAGGACAATCAAAGGCAGTTCCACCGCGACCGGGAGACGAATCAGGCGCTCGTTGCGGAGCAGGTTTAGAAAGGCGGTGGCTTGAATCTCGACCCCGCCGGTAAATGGAGTATCCGGGTTCTTATAAGAAAAGGGAGTCGGATATTCGTCTTTTCGTTCACCGGAGTATTTCGTAAAAAGGCGCGCCCCGACAAAGACCATTTTATCCGTGAAGAAGTTTGTTGCGATTTCGGCGCTCTCCAGGGCCTTGTAAAAGCTGACGTTTGGAAGCGTGCCGCTTGGCCCATAATAATTAATGTAGAACGGAACGTATTTGTTCGAGACGTTTCCGGTTATCGCGGCGTCCAGCATGGAAGCCGCAGCCCAGCCTTCGCTGGTAAAATTGTCGTTGTCAGGATCAGCGGGCAAATGACGCCGAACCTCCTGGTCGCCATCCGGGTAAACGAAATCCGACCCGCAACGGCCATCGGCGGCATCATAAAAGGGATCATAGGGAGGATCGAATTTTTTTGCAGTCTTGGAAGTGGCCGAGCCGCCATAACCTCCACTTCGATAATCAGCGGCTAGAATCACTTTGCCATTATTCTTAATGGCTTTGGCGAACTCCTCGTCCGCCTTGGGGTCTGCTCCGGGCCCCGAGAATACGATGTCAAAGACGACGCCGCGGACGTGTTGTGCTGTTAACCGATCCAAAAGTTGCGCGTGCAGCGAGCGGTTCCATGGTCTGTCAAAAGGTTGCTTCAATTCCAGGTGGGATTGCTCATCCATATAGACCAAGGCGGCTTCCGTGGGATAGACCACGCCGCGCACTCGAAAGGGAAGATCATAGCTCCACTGGACCAATTTAAGGCCCATGGGGGTCAACAACGCCCAGCCTGCGGCAGCGGAGAGGAGCGCGCCCACCAGGGCCGCGCGCCAGTTCTTTTTCAGCCGGAAAACAAACTCTTCAAAGCCCCCGCGAATATTGAAGCGATCCTGCTTTGTCTCTTCGCCGGGCTGACTCATGGGCCGGTTTAGAAATTGAATTTAAGACTGGCCATCAACGTTCGCGTGCGGGCCTGTTCCAAAAAGTAGGTCACCGGATCGATGTTGTAACCTTGATTGAACATGTTGACGAGGCCAACCATCAGCTCGATATGACGCCGCGGAAACCGGTAGCCCGCGTAAAGATTGCACTGCCAGAAATTGTTGCCCGGCTCCGATAATCCGCCTGCGGCGAAGTTGTTATAGGCGTTGTGCTGGATCCACCAATTGGCCTGGAACTGGCTGAAAAAGCCGCAGGGCACATAGAAATTCCCGAACAGGCTGAATTCATTCAACGTCGAGTTCTCATGATTCTGCAGGTATGCCAGCCCCGTCACCGGAGAGAAGTCGTTGGCGGTAACGTCCACCGCGGTCAAAGTATAACGCGCCCCGACGGACACCTCCTTGCCGATCAACTGGCTGATGCTGGCAAAGGCGTCCTGCTCCTGGAAATACTGCGCCTGGTTCAAATCATTCAGCGCCAGGGCGGGCGTGGCGGTCCATGCGCCGATCAGTTGGTTGCCGCGCGAAGTCAGCCATTGCCCCTCAACGTCAATATAAGTTCCGGTGGGGAATTTATGATCGACGCCCACGCCGTAGGTTTCAAACAACAGGGCCGGCGGAGTGCCAAAGCCCGCCGATTGCGGAATGAGGCTGCGAAACGATTGATTGAAACCGGCGATTTCGCTCGGCTCAATTGTTGTGCTGCTGTCATTGATCAGTCCGCCCATGGAGCGCGCAAAATCGGCGCGGACGCGGGTGCCGTCCCCCGGCGTCCAATCCAGGCCGAACTTGGGGGAGAGGCGTCCTCTATCATCCTCCTGGTTGGAGAGAGGCGGAGAGCCGATGTTGAGCGGGAAATGCTCCCAATCATAAGTGGCGCCGCCCGTGAGCTTGAGCGAATCGCCCAGTTTCAATTGGTAGTAACCATAGCCGCTCAACCGGTCAAAATGGCTGGTCTCGCCCGGCAGGTAAGGTTGATAACTGGTCAAACGCCCAGGGACGAACGGTGTGGCAACCATTGTATTGGCCGTTTGCATGCTCTCATTTTGATACCGCGCGCCTGCGATCACACTTTGTCTTTCGCTTTGATAAAGATGCTGAAGCTCGAACGAGTTCAATTCCGTCGTCCTTTGCAGGCTGATTGTGCTGGCGGGTGCAAACGGGGGCGGGAGAAAAACGGGCGTCAAGCCCGGTTGTAGAACAGGCGCGACAAAATCCCCATCGCTGGATGAAAAATGGTCTTGCAGGCTGCGATAGAGGAAGAGGGTCTGATTCCCGGTGCCCCAGTTGCGATGGTAGCCCAGCAGAATATTCGGGTCCTGCTCTTCATACTCCTCCAAAGTGGGATCGTAACCTGTCTGGGTGGAGGACTTGGGCGTATTGAAATTGTAATATTGAAACGGGTCCCCGGTCTGGAGTTCCGTCCGTTCCACCTCCAGGAACGCCGTGTCTTTGGGCGTGATCTCGTATTTGAGTTTCACCGAGTAATCCGAGTTGTCGATGCCGTTATTGGGCCGCCAGCCGGGATCGGTGTAATAATACGCGTCCAGTGAATACGCCAGGGGGCCGGAGACGCCAAATTGCGAGCCGTTCTCCATCCAGGCGCCGCGGCTGAAGTATTCGGTTTGCGAGCTGACGCCCAGCCCGTCGGCGGCAAACAATTTGGAGTATTCCTGCTGGGAAATATTTTGGGAAAGCACTCCCGCGCCGACCGGGGCCAGGAGGTTGGCCATCAACAATTCATCCTGCCACGGGGTCTGGTAGCGCAAGTCCTCCTTTTTGGGGTCCTGCAATGCGTCGTAAGATTCGGAGAGGAACAAATGGGCGGAATAATTGGCGTAATCGTCGCCCAGCGCCTTGGTCGCCTCGCGCACGGCCACGTCGCTCAGGCCGGCGTCTTCATAAATCAAGGCCAGATTGGCGCTGCGCACGGCCTGGTCCTGATCGAGCAAAAATTTGGAGCGAAACACGGCGCGATTGCCGTTCAAGTCTTCGGAATGTTCCAGGTCCTTGATCGCCTGGTTGATGCAGTTGAGCTGGTCGTTCAGCAAGGCCGAGTAAAGCCAGGCCGTCGGGTCGTTCGGATCCAAGCGCATGGCCAGGGCAAGTTCATTGGTGGCCAGATGGGTGTTCCACGAATACCGCAGCGGTTGGTCCAGGCTCCAGGCTTTGCCCAGGTAGCTGCGCAGAAAGGCGCGGTTGGGTTCCAAAGCGGCGGCGGTTTCCAAATCTTTCCGGCCTTCGTTCACATGGCCGTTGCGGATGCGCACCAAGCCGCGTCCCAGCCAGCCATTGGCCAGCGAACCATCCGCCGCGATGGCTTGGTCAAAATAAAGCCCCGCCTGCGTGATCTTGTTTTGCGCGCTAAGGGCGAAACCTTTCAAAGCCAGCGCCTGGGCGTTGCGCGGCGAAAGCGCAAGGCTCTTCTTCAGCGCGGCCAGGGCCGGTTCGGTCTGCCCAAAACCAAACTCCATTTCCGCCAACCGTTCCTGGGCGAAGCCAAAACGAGGCGCTTTGGCCGCCGCGCTTTTTGCCATCCGTAGAGCTTCGGGCAGGTCACGGCGGCCTTGTGCTTGATAAGAACCGGCCAGCCATTCGGTGGCCAGTGTGCGGGGCGCGCTGCGCGTCCAGGGCTGGCCTTTGACCGAAGCAATCATTTCTTGCAGGGCGCCGGCCAACGCGGCCGCGCGCGGCTCGCGGTTTGTCTCTTGCAACAACTGCTGCGCCCCCTCCACCTGCCCGACCGCCAGAAGCAAAGCGGCGCGATACACCCGCTCGGATTCCGACGCGGCGGCGCGGCCCTCGGGATATTTGGCCAGGGCTTGCAGCAAATCCCCGCCGCGATAAGCGTCCAGAGACGGCCCCAGCGCCTCTTTGATGTCCGCGCTCAACTCCAGTTCGTCCGGATCCAATATGGCCGGATAATAAAGAGTCCATTGGATAATACTGACGGCGTCAAGGAGAGGCGATTTTTTGGGGGCCTGGCCGGGTTCAACCACCGCTTTCTGGCCGGTTTGGACTTGGAGAGTGCCCTGGTTGTTGGTCAGATCGACCTGGCCGTCCAGCAGCGCCAATTCCATCCGGCCGTTGCCGGCCACCGCGAGGTTGAATTCCGTTCCCCGAATGGCTCCCGAGGCCGAGGGCGTGCGGAACTGGGTTTCCGACGGCTTGTCGCGATTGAAAAAATAGGCGGCGCCGGATTCCAAATCGAGGACCGCCCGGCGTCCCGGCTGTTCCGGCGGCTGGATTTCCAGCGTGGTCAGTTCGTAAACGCGCAGCACGCTCAAAGTGGAAAGCTGCAAAGTCGCCCGGCTGTTTTTCCCGGTGCGAAGACGGTCGCCCAGCTTTAATATCTGATTGGTGTGGCCGGCGGTCCAGGCGGTCTGGCCGCGAGGCGCCACCTCGACCTTTCCGGAGACGGTCAATAGAACGGCGTTGGACGTGCCGCTCTGCGCAACCTGGCCCTGGACAAAAACGCTGCTTGACAAGCAAGCCAAAGCAACGAGCAGTCCGGCCAGCCATCTGCAAGAACAATTTGTCGGTCTCATGAGGCTTGAATTGAATTCGCGCGCAGTTTATGCATTTCGTCTGTCAAACGCAAGCAAATCATGCGGATGAATTCCGGGCCCAAACGGGGCCAATGACGGGGTGGAAGGGTTTCCGCCAAGTTGTTGATGGATGGGATGTTGCATTGCCTTCCATGGAATATCCAACGCGTTGGCACGCGCGGCCCAGCCCGCGCCCGGTGTCCATGGCGCCGCCACTTTGCCGCGACTTTGCCTTGCGCCCGCGAAGCAGTTGGCGTTTATTAGGAACAGACAGCGCCAACGACTTTGATGAAGGTTTTTGAGTATCTTAACCGCAAGTCGCACACGACTTTGGTCGTGATGGGGCTGGTCATGGTGATTTACATCGGAGAGTTGGATTACGTCACCGGTCCCATGGTCGCGCTGATGGATTTTTATCTCATCCCGATTATTTTTGTCGCCTGGTTCGTCGGACGGTGGGCCGGTGTGTTCATGGCAGTGGTCTCGGCCCTCATTTGGTACGGCGCCAAAGCCCTCGATCCCGGTTCCATTGTCAAACCGTGGCTGTTGCTGTGGAACACCTTCCAACGGCTGGGTCTTTTTGCCAGCGTGGGGCTTTTGACCTCGGAGGTGGCGGAACGCAAGCGCGTCGAACAAGCCTTGCGCCAGGCCCAGGAAGGCTTGGAAACTCGCGCCCGGGAACTGGCTCATTCCGAAAGCGCCTTGCGCCAGCAAACCGGCATCCTGCAATCCATTTTGAACAGCATGGGAGACGGCGTCATCGTGGCCGACGCCTCGGCCAACATCCTTCTTTCCAATCCCGCCGCCGACAGGCTCATTCGCGCCGGGTTGGGCACGGGCGATCGGGGGGAACAGGCCGAACATTCTCAAACCTATCTGCCCCAAACCCTCACGGCTCGCGCCAGCAACGAGCATCCCCTGCTCCGCGCCATCCGGGGCGAGACCATCGATGGCGCGGAAGTCTTTTTGCGCCCGTCCGGCGCTTCGGACGGACTCTGGCTCACCGTCACCGGCCGCCCGCTGATTGATGAGCAAGGGCGCATTCAGGGCGGCGTGGTGGTCTATACCGACATCAGTTCGCGCAAACTCATGGAAAAACAAATCGCGGAAATCAGCGATCGCGAGCAAAGGCGCATCGGCCAGGATTTGCACGATAATCTGTGCCAGCACATGGTCAGCATTGCTTTTGCCGCCGAGCTGTTGCGCGACAAGCTCGAACGGAAGGACCTGGCCGAAGCCGCCCAGGCCGAGACCATCGCCGAAATGGTCAACGAAGGCATTTCCCAGGCCAGAAATCTGGTGCGCGGCCTCTACCCGGTGCGCCTGGAAGTTGATGGCCTCACTTCGGCTTTGGAAGAATTGGCCGCCACCGCCCAGGCCCGCAACAATATCGCCTGCCATTTCGCCTGCGATGAACAGGTCTTGATCCATGACGAAGTCGCCGGCAACAACCTCTATCGCATTGCCCAGGAGGCTGTCAACAATGCCATCAAACACGGCCGCTGCAAAAACATTTCCATCGGCCTGGGCGCGGTCGAAGACGAAGTGACGCTGACCATCAAAGATGACGGGATTGGTTTCCCCGAAACCCTGGATGCCGGCAGCGGCATGGGCCTCCACATCATGAATTACCGGGCCAAAATGATCGGCGCCTTCCTCGACATCCGCCGGGGTGCGGGCGGCGGCACGATTGTCATTTGCTCCTTCCACAATCAAACTGTCCAAAAAAATGAGCGTCTCCTCGCGAACAAAATCTGAGAAAATTGAAGCCCCCGCCAAGACCACAGTGTTTCTGGTGGACGATCATCCGTTGGTGCGCGAGTGGCTGACCCAATTGATCCAGCGCGAGAGCGATCTGGCGGTGTGCGGCGAGGCCGAAGACACCCACGACGCGCTGGAGAAGATCATCGAAACCAAGCCGGACATCGTCATCGCCGACATTTCCCTCAAAACCACGCACGGCCTGGAATTGGTCAAGGACCTTCAAGCGCGTTTTCCATCGCTTCCCGTGCTCATTCTCTCCATGCATGACGAATCCCTCTACGCCGAGCGGGTCTTGCGCGCCGGGGCCAAGGGGTACATGACCAAACAGGAAGCCACCAAAAAGATCCTTCCGGCCATTCGCCAGGTCCTCTCCGGCCAGATTTACATCAGCGAAAAAATGGCCTCGCGCATGGTTCACAAAATGGTCCTGGGCCGGGCCTTGGAGCAAAAATCCCCCATCGAACGATTGACCGACCGCGAACTGGAAGTCTTTCAATTGATTGGACGCGGGCAGGGCACGCGGCGCATTGCCGCCGAGCTTCATTTGGGCATCAAAACCGTCGAGTCCTACCGGGCGCGCATCAAGGAGAAACTAAAATTGGAAGACGGCACGCAATTATTGCAGCAGGCCATTCAGTGGGTCCATAGTTTGCAGGACCGTTGACCGGAGCCTTTTTGAGTTGAGGTTGGAATTTCTCAAGAGCAACTTGCGCTGAAGCATAATGACCCGTAAAGAACAGTAAAAAATTCCGCATTTTCAAATTAAGTAGTTGTCGGTTAGGTACTTACGTAAATCAGTCGGGGCCTTTGGAAACCTGCATTGGCATGTAGGTCTGGAAAATCGGCAACATCGGCTACATCGTTGATAGTCAACGGGTTAGCTGGCAACAAAATCGGCAACAGACCAGCAACAAGCCCGTTACATTAACGATAAAGCGGGCTTGGACTGGTTGGACGGTTTAATGACCATCGGTGTTTTAAGAATTTGACCACGGATTTCAGGGATTTCACGGATGCCCGGAAAGATTATGGAGAACCGGGTTAACCGCGAAATATGCTAAACACGCGAACAGTTTTGCCTTTGGAATTTAGCTCTCGGTGGATCAACACTGTTGTTAATCAATCACTTACGAGGGCCCAACCCGCCTGTCCCCCGTAGCCGCTGCGGCGAAGTGGATCACCACCTCGTCACGTTGCAGGATGGTTGAGAAGTCAGTCCCGGCATTTCCGCTGGGGCAACATCAGGGACGGCAAACTAATAATCCTCTTCCCTCTTTCGTTGCCGTTGCCATTCAAGATCGCGACGCTCGTAATCCGCTATTGCCCGATAGAATGGCTGCAAAAGTGGATCATCGCGATGGCGGTTGGCCAATGCATCGCCTTGCTCAAGGATGTACTTATACTCGGGATCAAGTGCGGAGTCCGTATAAGTCCGGTCTCCTCCGCAGGCCGAGAGAATCAATGTTTTGGCGACCTCGTCCTTTGCGGCAAGCTCCTGGCCGCGAGCCAGGATTGTACGGACGATGTCGGGGAAATCGAACACAAAGCGGGAAGGTCGGGTGCCTGCCAACTTGGCGAGCAGCTTGATTTCCCCGCCGTTCTTGCATGTTATCACGAACTGGCGGAGCCGGTCTGGAGCGGCAGTTGCATCGGCCCAAATCAAGGATCGAATCAAGACGAGGCGAAAGTTCTGGGAAAAGCTCTCCTCTTCATTTGCAACCGCTCGGTCCCAGAGCGCGCGGATTTCACGATCCACGTATTCAGCATCGCCGAGCGGCCCCAGGGACGGAATTTCGTTGAGGCGCGGCTTGTGGCGTTGCGCAGGGTTAGACTCTGCCAGTTCGCAGAGCCGCCGCACATGCTCATAGACTTGCTTGGGGAACCACTGCGAAACATTTGTTAAACTGAGAGAACTGGTGCCAGTCTCTGGAAAACAATATTCACCAACGTTGTCAAGGCACTCCGCAACCTTTTGCGACTCCACATCCGACGCGTGATCTTCTATGACAAGGCCAAGCGCCTCCACGATCGCGCTTCCGGACCACTCTCCGTGCGGACGCAATTGGCTCAAGATGTCCATAGCCCATTTGGGATCATGCTTCGAATTAAGCTCGCACATCGTTGCTAGTTCACAAACGACGGATTCTTCTGTTCTCTTCACCGCGAGCAAGACAGCTTCGCGTTCGAACGGCGTGAGTCCGCCCCGATGAGCTTGCTTCCAGCCTAGAAAAAGGATGAGTTCGCATAACTGCGCGGAGCGACCACGCGTTGGCAGGTATTCGACACTCTCGTGATATGCCTCCGGCGCATCTTTGACCGCGCAGAAAAGGACGGCCCGCAGTCCTCGGTCGAGTGCGGGTTGCTCCGTTTCGACCAGTTCCTTTAAAACCGCGGCACACCAAGCCGGAGAGATTTGAGCCAGTTGCTGGAGCAATTCACTGGAATGCACGTTCTGGTTTATCACTTCCAACTCGCCCACGACATGCCGAAGGAATTCGCACGCTTCATACGCGGTCTTGAATCTCTTGGACACCTCAATGGCTACTTCGCATGTGAAATCGACCCATTTTTGTTCCGACTCCATTCGGTCTGAAAAGGCAGATGGTCCGGGCAAGACCGGGAATTCGACATAGGCAAAGGAAGTCAAAGATCGAGCCACTCGCAGTTCCAAGGTGTCTGGAATCCTTTTCAGAACGCGGTCGCGTTCATCGCGCACAACGGGGTCTTGATTAAGTTGCTGCCGATTACGCAGAACATCTCTAAGTTGCAGCAAAAGTGTCGGCGAGTCCTGGTGAACCTCCACCGCGCCTTCGATCACCTTGAAAACGTCAAGGCAGTCTTGACGCCAGGATTCCTGATCCGCTTTGGCGTTCTGCTCCGCAGGCTTGATCGCTTCCGCAAGCACGGGAACAACCGCGCAGCCGAGCATTGTGTCGGGTGACTTCAGAAATCTTTCAATTATGCTCAATGCACGATGACGAATGGGACGGGCCTTTTCCGCGCGAAGACGGAGCGTTTCGATGATTACCGTATTGCCTTTGCCTCGGTACGAGGCGCTTTGAACCTCTCTGACAAAAAATGGCTTCAGGAGTGCGCTTGAAATCCAGGGCTGGCGACGGAGGAACTCGATGGTTGACAGTTCTTTGATTATCTGTTCCAGCCAGGCCAAGACTCCCTCAGATACCTCGATGGGCTTGTGAACTGCGAAGGCCGCCGCTTCCGCAATGGCGGTAATTGCCACGGAGCCGTATTCCTTCGTGCTCTCCGCGTTGAGGGTGGCCAGGGACCAAAGGAGGTCCAAGGCTTTTTGGGAGTGCGCCTTATGGCTGACCACAATGGGCTTCAACAACGGTGGTAAATCTCTGCAAACGCAGGCGCGGTCTTTCGCCGACGTTGCTGCCGCCGCGCTTTTCATCGCTAGCTCGGTTAGTTCCAACGTCCTTTCCGGCAAGAATACCGCCACCGGCGCCCACTGGGCCAGCATCTCGCTGCGATCTGTATCAAGGTTCTTGACGCCTTCCAGATACTGCTCCAAGAAATCTGACTCATCATGGACCCAAGAGCCTTTCTCAAAGCGTGCAACGAATTCGCGCCAAATTGGATCGAAAAGCGAATTTGAAGTTCCCTGGCACGACCGCGCCTCCCAGTCCGCCTGCGCGATGTTCCGCATCAGCGTCGGAAAATCAGCGATCTTCAACTTATCGAGGACGGTCTTGTGCAACCGCGACGGGCGGCCACCCCGATCAAGACACGCGTCCAGAAGAACCGCGTCGGCGAAAAGGTCAGGGTAAAGGCGGATACCTTCTCGGTTTTCCACTAACAAACCCGCTGCTTCGAGCGCTCCCAAATCCTCATTAATGTCCAGGGCAGAGCAGCCAAGTATCTGTGCGGCATGGTCCAGCAGTGGATCATTTTTTGGCGTGGGTGAAACGAACGATAGGAAGCCGATGACACGGTTCAGCCGCTCACGTCGCGCATCGGGTTGGGCGCGCAGAAAATCTTCTTTGAAGCTTTTGAAGACGCGCTCTCGAAAGGCTTGCTGGTTGGTCAAAGCCCCTAGATATTCGCCTGAATTGATGAGGTCGGCGCCCAACACCACCAAGAGCGGACAACGATCAGCCAACGCCACCAAGACAGAGGCTTGCATACGATGCTCAGGAGCTAGGACTTGTTCCGCAAGCGTGCGAATGTCGCACCGTTCCCAGCGCGGGAGGTGCAACGGTTTTTCAAGCCTCTCGGCATATCCATCGTGGTAAAGTTGGGTCGTGATGGCATCCACTGCTTGAGGGCGCGTCGCGATCAGCAGGCGGATGGACTTCACCTTTGCCGCCGCACGGGCGACGTCTTGAATCGCAGCGCCCATCCGGTGAGCGTCATCAACAATCAAAAGCAGGTCGCCCTCCTCGCGGGCGAGGAAATCGCTTTGCTCGCCGCTCAACCCGTGCTGGCTGAGGTTCAAGAAACGGACTCGAAGCGCTTGAGGCTGCTTCTCGATGCGTTGAGCCAGTTCCAAAAGCAGCCGGCTTTTGCCTTGTCCTCCGGCGGCGCTGAGAATGAGGGCGCGGCCCGCGCCGGTTTGCGCGAAGTTCTCCAGTTTCGAAAGCGCATCGCTCCAAGGCACGTATGGGATCGTGTGGCGGAAGTGTTTATTTGTGTCAACGAGGTCGCGCTCAAAGAATTCCTGCCACTTCAACAGAGGTTGGTCACCGCATGGGAAAAGACGCTTTGTCCATTCGGGGCGAAAATACCGGTGGACGAGGTTGAGGGCATCTTCGCGGGGCCTCAATCTCTGAGCTTCAATGGTCAAGCGGGAGGCATCCCACCACAGCCAGTTTGGACGGGCGTGTATTTTCTGCTGTGCTTCTTCGCTCAAACCGCAAGTGGTCACCAAAACGTATTGGTCGGTATGGGGAAAGCGCGTTTCCGCCTTTTCCATGGCCTCAGAAACCTTTGATTCGCCAAAAGCTTTTGTGTGTTTGCATTGAAAGAACCAGACCGCACCTTGATCGTCCTTGGCCCGGATGTCCCCTCCTTTTTGGTCGGTTCCTGTGAGCAGGTGAGTCGCTTCCACTATTCTGCGCTGCGTCGCCTTGCCATCCTTCAATAAAGTTAAGACAGGGTGCAGGTTCAGCAAATCAGTACAGAACTTCTCAAACTCCTGGTCATCCAATTCTGGATAAAACGGAAGCGCTGACGGTGTGTACCCCGTCGGATATTCTACAGCACTGTTGTCCTTATTCGTTGCCATTAAATCAATGCTTGCAAAATAGGACATCTTCTCCTAAATTGCAAGTGATTGTATTACGAACGATCTAACTTGTTGAGCCGCATTGAGGAAGGATTCGGCAAAAAGCCCATCACTTTGCTGCTTGGGCCTCGTCAATGCGGAAAAACGACGCTCGCCCGCCACTATGCCGGCAGGCCGGACACCCATTGGTTCGATTTGGAGGATTATCTGCACCGAAGCCGGCTGGAGGATAATCCCATGAGCACACTTGCGTCTTTGCGCGGACGAGTGGTGCTGGACGAGGTGCAAGTTCTGCCCGAACTGTTCCCTGTTTTGCGTGTGCTGGCTGATCGGCCGGAAATGCCGGCACGATTCCTTTTGCTGGGGAGCGCGTCGCCGCATCTGGCCTGGCATTCATCGGAGACATTGGCTGGCCGTGTCTTCCGCATCGAAATGGCCGGATTCACAGGCAGCGAAGTTGGCGTTCATCATCAGCAAACCTTGTGGTTGAGAGGCGGGTTTCCAGATTCATTCAATGCGGCCAGTGATATGGACTCGCTCAAGTGTCGCCGCGATTATATCAGCGATTTTCTGCAACGCGACCTGGCGGCGCTGGCTGAGAGCCGATTATCGCCCCAGCAACTGCGCCGGTTGCTCCTGATGCTGGCGGCGCACAACGGCTCGACCGTCAATGCTTCGGCTCTTGGGCGCGAGATTGGCGTGGATTTCAAAACGGTGCAGCGATACCTGGACGTTTTGGAAGGCGCCTTTCTACTGCGCGTCGTGCCGCCGTTCTTCGCCAACGTGGCCAAACGAGTGCGAAAGGCCCCCAAGCTGTACCTCCGCGACACCGGGCTTCTGCATGCCTTGATGGGACTTGAAACAGTGGAACAACTCCAGACCTCCGGACGAATGGGTTTTTCCTGGGAAAGCTTCTGCCTGGAACATTTGATTCACGAGGCCGGGGTGGCCAGCGAAGATTGCTTCCATTATTCCGTTCAGGGCGGCGCTGAGATGGACTTGGTGACGACGATCGGTGGGGCGGTTTTTGGATTTGAGTTCAAACACAACGAAGTCCCCTGCATCACGAACTCCATGCGCGCTGCGGCTGACGATATTGGAGCAAAGCGGGTATTTCTTCTCTATCCGGGTTCTGACACGTTTGCCCTGGATAGTTCCGAACGATTTGTCGCGCTGGCCTGGCGGGACTTGGCCCAGTTTCGCTCCCGGTTCGCGTAGAACAAGCAAGCGAGACCCCGACAGTCCGCCTCCGGCTGTTCTGGGCCTTTTTCAGGCAAACAGGCTGGCGGCGTTGGCCGCGGATGGGAGCAAACGGCCGCCGGAAAAATAGTCTTCTGCTTGATTGCCATTCCAGCGCCGCAACCGATGGACTTGCGCAAACATAAATCGCGCCGCCGCCTGGCCCTGTCCGCCCACCAGTTCGCTGCCCCGGCGCGCGTTGTCCTGCATCCAGGCCGGCAGCAGCAGATGATACGGGTTGCGCCGCACTTCCCCGGCGTGAAAGGACGTCGCCGCCACCAGTTCCGCCACCTCCTCCGTGCTGTACTCCACCAGCAGATTGGGCGATTGCATTTGCCCCCAGAATTCCGTCTCCACCAGGTAACACTTCAAATCGGTCATGGCTTTCAACGCGTCCATAACCAGGTAATGCACCCCGATGTGTGTGCTGTTCCAATCCAACTCGTGCGGAAGGAAAACGGCCCGCGGCCGGTGTTCGGCCAGGATTTTGACCGCCGCCTCCACTTTTTTCGACCATGCGGACGGGTCCTTGGCGCGGGTCGCGGGATGCACGTTGTCCAATCCATTGGGCGCCAATTGCGCCAGGCCGAAGCCAAGATAGCCGCAAGCGCCCTGCAATTCCTTGAGGCGCGCAGCTTTGCGTTCCGGCAGACTTCCCAGGGTGACCGGGGCGTTAATTACATTCCATTTTGCCTCGCGCAACAGGCGCAGGGCCAGCCCGCCGCAGGTGGTCTCATCGTCGGGATGCGGGGCGAAGAAGAGCGCTTTGGGAGCGTCCGGCGCGATTTGGGGCCGGGGGGCCGGGGGGAATCCGCCCAAGGGGAGGGAGCGTCCATCCTCCACAAGCCGGGCGAAACCGGAGACCAGATCCGCGTAGGGATTCATCCAAGGGAAAGGCTAAAGGCTGAAGGCTGAAGGCTAAAGGAAAAATTGAACGGCATGATCGTTTGCGTTGCCTTTTCCTGCATGCGCACGTATTGGGTTTGACAACTATGGGCGCGACAACGCAGCCACTTTGGCGGCGAAGACGAAGTCGCTTTCCGTCAAGCCGTCGATCTTGTGCGTCCAGAGGGTCAGCTTGACCCTGCCCCAGGCCAGATAAATATCCGGATGATGGTTTTGTTGCTCGGCCAATGCCCCAACTTGGTTGGTAAAATCGAGGGCCTTGCGGAAATTCTCGAATGTGTATTCCCGTTCCAGATGATGTTCGTTGATCACGCGCCAGCCTTCGCCCAATTCCCGCGCCAGGCGGGCCAAGTCGTTTCCTTTGAGAGGCGGCACGCCGCCTCTGCACGGCACACAATTTTTTTGAGCCAGTTCGGCCATAATGTGAACACTTCCATGTATGTGGGCTGTCGTCAATGCCTGTGATCTCAAATTAATTACGGCAAGAGTTACGATGAATATTGCGAAGGCGATGAAAAGCAGGAAGACGGTTGACGCCGTGTGCTTATCGTGGCACAATTTACCCATGCGACGCCGGCATGTTTCTTTATCGAATGTCATTGACCGCACCATCGAGTCCCAGGTGAAACTGGGGCGCTACAAAGATTTCTCGGCGGCCATCCAGGACGCCGCATGGAATTATTTTGTCGGGCCGGACTCGCCGTTCGAGGAGTACGGCGTGACGCCGGAGGAAGTGGAACGCGCCCACGCAAAAGTTCTGGCCGGAATAAAACGCGAACGTCGGAAAGGAATTCTCAAGCCCTGGCGTCCGTGATTCTCACCCGCCCCTCATATCTGCGCGCTTTCAAGCGGCTCTCATCAACCCAGCAGAATGCCGTCAACGCCGCCATAGGGCAATTGCCGGAAGTTTTTGGCCGCCCGCACCTGCATTCCGGCATCGGCATCCGTCCATTTGGCGGATTTTACGAATGTCGCGTCGGACGGGATTTGCGCGTTCTGTTTATTTTTGATCGAGGTGATTTTGTGCTCGCAACGGTGGGTAATCATGATGCCGTGGCGCGTTTTATTCGCGACAATGCTTGATTGAGAACTTCCTCAGTTGGCGGAGCAGCTCGGCCGCTGACTCCTGACCGGGCGCGGTTGGTTTGTCCAGATAACCATAGGTCAGGCACGAGCCAAGTTTTGGGAAGGAAACGCGCGTTTGCTTCCAGTCCTCCCCCATGCCAATCACGCATAGGGGCCTTTTCCGTTTCTTGCCCAGCAACGCGCACAGTATCTCCAAGTCGGCCTGGCTCCGAATCATCGTCGCCACCTTGGCCACCGCGCCATTCTGCTGCGCCCGTTCCACGATGGACTCCAGTTCGGCCAGGGGCGGCGTCTTCTGGAAATCGTGATGGGAAACAAGGCAAACCTTGCCCAATTTCTCCGCCTGCTTCGCCACCGTGGCGCAAATCACGCTGCCCAGTTCCACATCCACCGCCGCCAGCGCCGCCAATCCCTCCTCATATAATTTCAACCGGCCCCCGTCGTCCTCCGGCCATTCTCCGCCTTCGCTGCGCAGACGGACCGTCAATAATACCGGCTTGCCCCGGGCCTCGATGGCCTTGCAGCGGGCCAGCCAGTCCGGCGGGCGGGCAGTTCTGTCCAGGCGCACTTCGACAATGTCCCCCGCCAGCGGAACATTTCCGTCCAGCGAGGACAACACCCCGACGACAAGCGGTCCGGCCTTGAGGTTCAACTTCACCCCAGCATCATGCCGAAAAAACTTTAAACCTTAAACCCCAAACTTTATGCTTTCCCAAGATACGAATCGAATCGCTCTATGACCAAAACAATCATCAAGCCGGCCGGCGCCGCTCCCGCCGTCGGCCCTTACAGTCAGGGGGTGCGGGTGGGCGACCTGCTTTTTTGCGCCGGCCAGATTCCGGTGGATCCGGCGACGGGCCAGCTCATCGCCGGGGACATCCGCGCCCAAACGGAGCGCGTTTTGCAAAACGTCAATATCCTTTTGCAGGACCAGGGTTTGACCCCGGCCCACGTCGTCAAAACCACGGTCTTCATGACGAACCTGGCCGAGTTTGCCGCCATGAACGAAGTCTATGCCAGGCATTTTCGCAAAGACCCGCCCGCCCGTTCCACCGTGCAAGTGGCCGCCCTCCCGCGCGGCGCGAACGTCGAAATTGAAGTGATCGCCCACTACTGATGCCTCTATTCTTCCAGCTTGCCATCGCTTTTGTCGCCGGCGCCATTCTCGGCTGGTTGTTCGGCCTTTTCAGCGGCAGACGAACGGTCCTTCCGCCGGACGCCCGGTTGGAAAACGAATTGCGCCAACAGCTTCAGCAACGCGAAAAGGAACTCGACTCCACCCGCGAGCAACTGACCCGGTCCGCCACCGCCCTGGCCACGGCCGAAGCCAATCGCGACGCCGCCCAGCAACTGCTGGCCGAAACCCGCGACCTGCACGCCGCCAATCTGCGCGCCGCCAAGGAAGCCCAGGAAAAAGCCCTGGCCGACTTGCGTCAAACCTTTCAAGCCCTCAGCGCCGATGCCTTGCGGCAGAACGCCCCCCAATTTCTCCAACTGGCCAACGAGACCTTTGCCAAATTCCAGGAAACGGCCAAAGGCGATCTCTCCACACTTGTCCAGCCTTTGAAGGAACAATTGGACACCTACCAAAAACGCCTCCAGCAAAGCGAATCCACCCAGTCCACCACCTTGGGCGAAGTCAAAAAACAACTGGAAAGCCTCGCCCAGAACAGCCAGACCCTCTCCAGCGAAACTCTGCAATTGCGCCGCGTCCTCAGCTCCAACCAGGCCCGCGGCCGCTGGGGCGAGGAAACCCTGCGCCGCGTCGTGGAAGCGGCCGGCATGAGTCCGCATTGCGATTTCATGGAACAAAACCAGGTGGACGACAAGAAGCCGGATTTGATCGTGCGCCTGCCGGGCGACCGAGTAATTATAGTTGACTCAAAAGTGCCCGACCTCGATTTCCTGCAAGCCATCGACGCCGCCGACACCGTCAAACGCGCCCAAGCCCTGGCCCTGCACGCCGACAAGTTGAAGGACACCATCCGCGACCTCGCCAGAAAGGATTATCCCGCCCAATATCCCAATGCCCTGGATTACGTCGTGTTGTTCCTTCCGGCCGAATCGCTATTCAGCGCCGCGCTGGAAGCCGACCGCGAACTGATCGTCTGGGCCGGGCAACGGCAGATCATATTGGCCACGCCAGCCTCACTCATTGCCGTGTTACGCGCGGTCAGCGTCAGTTGGCAGCAGCATGCGCAGACGGAGAACGCGCGCGAGATAGCGGCGACGGCCCAGGAGCTGTACAATCGCGTGGCCAAGTTTTTCGAGCATTTCGAAAAAATCCGCGCCGGCCTGGAAAAGGCGAGAGACTCGTTCAACGACGCTGTGGGCAGCTATGACCGCATGGTGCGCCCCAGCGGAGAGAAGCTGCTTAAGCTCGGCGGCGGCGCGGCGGTGAAAGACCTGCCGGAGATTGCGCCCCTGGACGCAACGTTGCGTCTGCCGCCATCGTAATGCAGCTCCTCCTAATCCTAATCTTAATCCTAATCTTCTTCATGCAAGATTAAGATTAAGATTAGGATTAAGATTAGGAAGCAGGGCGCAATCCTGGCTTGCAGTTTGGGCCGGAGGGGGACAATATCTTTGACAATGGCTGCGGAAACTCTCAATTGCCCCATGTGCGGCGCGGCGGCTTCCTCGGATTCGCCGCGTTGCGAACATTGCGGGGCGCGCCTGGCCACGGTGGCCTGTCCCTCCTGTTTCGGGATGATGTTCGTGGGCGCAAAATTCTGTTCCCACTGCGGCGCCAGGGCGGATCGAACCGAGGTCCCGGACGGGACCCACGAATTCTGCCCGCGCTGCCGCGTCGAGATGGAATCCGTCCTCATCGGCAAGACGCCTTTGGAGGAATGTCCGCGTTGCGAAGGCGTCTGGGCCGACGCCGATTCCGTGCGGCAAATCTGCCAGGATCAGGAACAACAAGCCGCCGTGCTCGGCATGCCAACGTCGCAGACGGCGCAGTCGGTGGGGATTGAAGAACACATTCACTACATACCGTGTCCGGTCTGCAAGGATCTGATGAACCGGGTGAACTTCGCCCACTGCTCCAACGTCATCGTCAACGTTTGCAGCCGGCACGGGACATGGTTTGACAAGGATGAACTTCAGCGCGTCGTTGAATTTATACGCGCGGGTGGAATCGAGAAGGAGCGCGCCCGGGAAGTCGAGGACTTGGAAGAGCGCCAGCGGCAAGCGCGGGCCTCGGCCGTCGCGGATGCCTGGAGCGCAAGGGACCTTCCGGCGGGATGGAGTGATGGCGGCCGACGCCTTGGCATCTCCGCCGTGGCCGGCGCCATTGAGCAATTCCTGCGCAAATAGCGGCTGCAGTGGAAATGGCTTCAAAGGGAATATAAATAATCAGATCATTAGTGTTTATTCCGCAGGTAGTTTTGCGCCTCGTCGTGATCGCCCGCAAAATCAAAAGTCAGCACGCCCTTGCGCGCCTCAAAAATGAGCCGCCATGCCAGACCTGTGCGGCACTCATAAAGATGTTTTCCCAGCTTTCTGATCGCCAGCCCGGTATGCGCGTGCGGCCGGCCAAAACCTTCCAAGACCAATTTCAGCGTGGCAGAAACCTCCGCCTCTCGTCCGGCCTCCCGCACAATCTTTTTGAACCGCCTGGACAGTTCAACGGAAATCATCTTTGTTCCCGGTGAAGAGCGTCAACTCACCGCGTGCCCGCGCGGTTTTGAGTTCCGCATGGATGCGCCTTTCCGCAACTTCCATCTCCCTTGGAGTCAAACCATATTCCTGAAGCGCGTAATCGGTGGACACCACTTCCACCGGACGCAACGCCACAATCTTGCCTTCAAACATAAAGCCGATGTCTTCCCCTTGCGTCGCTTTTTTGAGCCAGTAGCCCAGCCGCCCGCGGCCCTCGGTAATCGTAAGAGTCTTCATACGCTCATTATAGCGCACACTGACAGACTTGCAAGCGCAGTTTTGGGGCCCGCCGGGTCAAGCGCCCATGCCTTCTTCAAAGGAGCCGGCGGCAATTTTGAAACACAGGTTGTCGCGCACGTAGGCGATGCCGTTGGCGCTGGTCGTGTCCAGGTCCCGATAGGCGCTCTCGGCCTCGACCACCAGGGGCGCGGTGCGCGCGCCCATGATCGCGCAGTAACGTTGCGGGTAGCCGCAGTGCATCATCAATTCCGCGTAGCGCGTCAGGTTCAAATCGCCGGAGCCGATATCAACAAATTGCATGGCCCGCTTTTGCCAGCCGCTTTCCATCATGCGCAACGGGAAATTGGGCCGGACGACAAAATTCTTGACGTGGCAGGCGTAAATGCGCGGGGCCACTTTCAGGAAACGGGTTTCCCAGCTTTCCCCCTCCCAGCAGTGCGACGGATCGGCGTTGACGCCCAGGCATTTGTCGCCGTCGCAGATCTGCGCCAGGCGGTTGAAATCGTCGGCGCACATGGCGGCTGTTCCGGGATGAATCTCGTGCGCGAGAATGATGCCGAGCTTTTGGGCGTGCGCGCGAATTTGGGCCGTTTTCTTGACAAACCGTTCCTGGCCGCTTTGCACCAGGTCGTAATCCGCCCCCTTCCAAAACCCCCACGGGTAGCCGGTGGCCACTTCCCAGCCGAAAACGACGCCCCAGAACATGGGCAGGATCCTGACGTTGACGGCCGCCGCCAAATCCAACAGGCCCAGCAGGTAAGTCTCGCTCCAGTTCTCGATTTCAGCGGCGGATTTTTTGGCGATATCGGGCGGCAGAAACGGACGGACGGTCGGGCTTTCCGTCCAGGCGGTGGTGTGGACCCAAAATGGGCAATGGGCCGAGATGCCGTCGAAACTCAGGCCGCGCGAGGCGAACGCCTGCTTGATTTCGGCGGGGGTTTTGAATTTCGCGCCGTCCTGGAGCATGTAATTGGACGGCTGGGCGCCGGTGGCGCCGGCGGCCCTGGCGTAATCCAAAAAAGCGGTGAGAGTTTTCGCGCCGTGTTGCGCGCCTTCGATACTGGGATGGAAGCATGTTTGGGCCATAAGATTTAAAAATATGTTTATTGAACCGGCCACGAGGCTAGAACGGATCAACGCCGGAAATCAATCCATTTTGTTCCAATACACCGCATAACGCTCATGGTGCAGTTGGTAGAATGGAACCAGAAGAATGTCGCGGCCCTCCGTTGTTCTCAGTTGGAACGTGAGAGGCCTGCCTTTGACTGCCTTGACCCGGGCCAGCGCCCGGTCCGGTTTACAGGGCAAAGCCGGGGATTCGGGCACCGGCCATTTGGCGAAGTCCAATTGGTTTCGCGCCTGTTGTCCATTCGGCGGCAGGCCCTCGACGCCCAATTTGCCCGCCAGCGCCACCGGGCCGTAGAGAAAGGCGATGTGACTGGCGTCGCCGGGCAACGTTTCCAGATGCAAGCGCATGGGCAGGCGCACTTCGACTTTGTCCTGCTTGCGCCAGACGCGCTCGATGGTGAGATACGACCCCGGCCCGGTCATCACTTTTTGTTTCCGGCCATTGACCCGCACCGTCATTGCCCCGGCCCAGGCCGGGCGGCGGATGTGGAGCGCAAACTTCGCGGGCGAAGCGCAGTCAAAGGTCAATGTTGTCGTTTCCTCTTCGGGAAATTTCGTTTCCTGCCGCACCGCCACTCCTTTGTCCGTCCAATGAAGTTCCGACGGGATGAACAGGTTCACGTAAAGCGCGTCCCTGCCGTGAAAATAAATGGTGTCGCCGTACTTGGCATGGTTCTCCATCCCGGTCCCGACACAGCACCAGAAGGATTGTAGTGGCGTCGAGTAGGTTTTGAAACGCCCCGTCTGCAGCGGAACGAAATAAGTCATCATGCCGCTCTCAGGGTCTTGCGAGGCGAGGATCTGGTTGTAAAGCCCCCGTTCGTAGAAATCCATCAGTTTCGCTGACGGTTCCCATTCAAACAAATGCCGCGTCAGTTTGAGCATGTTGTAGGTATTGCACGTCTCCGCTGTCTCCGGGGAAAGGTGTTTGGAGAAATCGTTGCTGGGGAAGAAATGCTCCCTGTCGCTGTCCCCGCCGATGACGTAGGAGCGGTTCAAGGCCACGCGTTGCCAGAAGAATTCGGCGAGGTCATGAAACCGCTGGTCGCCCGTGAGCTCATATTCGCGCGCCGCGCCGGTGATTTTCGGAATCTGCGTGTTGGCGTGCAGGCCGTCCAGTTTGTCTTCGCCCGCCGCCAGAGGCGCGAACACCTTCTCGTGGTTGAAGGCCTGCGCCAGCTTGAGATGATCGGGATTGCCGGTGACCGCGTAAAGGTTGGCCAGTACTTCGTTCATGCCGCCGTGTTCGTTGCCCAAGGCGCGCTGCATCTGGGCGGTGGAGAGCCGGCCGATGCGGAGCTTCAGCCAGTCCGCCATGCGCGTGAGCACGTCGAGCGCCTGCGAGTTGCCGCAGCACTGGCAGGCGTCCAACAGGCCCGCCATGATCTTGTGCAGCGTATAATAAGGCGCCCAGACCCTTTGCCCCCGGTCCACCCGGTCAAAGAGAGATTCCGGATACGCGGAAAGGAAGCCTTTGTTAAAACCTTGCCCCGGCATCGCCTCCTGGCATTTGGCCAGTTCAGCCACCAGATAATCCGTCCGCTTTTTCAATGCCGCGTCGCCCGTGCTCGCGTACATGAGCGCGCAGGCCGAAAGATAATGGCCGACGCAATGCCCGCGCAGTTCACAATTCGTGCCCTCCCAGCCGCCGAGCGGCTCCGCCCATGACGGCAAACCAGCCGTCACGCGAAAATTGTGCAGCAACCGGTCGGCATCCAGGCTCAACAGATAACTCTTGTCCCGCAGCATGGCGTCGCGGAACGGCCCCTCGAGCAAGCGCACGTCGTCCAGCGGGAAAGGTTCCGCTTTCAACGCAATGACCGGAGAAATCTTTTCAATCGGCGCGGCGAAGGATGCCATCCCGGCCAAACCTGCGAAAAGAACGAGGGCCGTGCCAGCCATCAAACAGATGGGAGCAAATGGAAAACAGAAGCGCTTCATGGCGGCAGGATAATCCCCGGCGAAAAGGCGGTCAACATTCGCGCTTCCAGATGTCGCGGACAGTCGCTTTTTTAACTCGAAACCCGCCCGATATGCTCCGACACTTGGCCAGTGACGACCGACGCCTGCGACGACACCTGCAAGAGCTTCAACCCCGCTTTGTGGCTGGGCATTCTCGGCCTCGCCTTCCTGTTCGTCCTGCTGCGATGGAACAACTTCGACGCCCCCCTCAACCGCGACGAAGGCGAATACGCCTATGCCGCCCAGCTTCTGATCAGCGGCGGCTTGCCCTACGAGCATTCCTTCCTGCAAAAACCCCCGATGATCGCCTACAGCTACGCCCTGGCCGGCCTCCTCGCCCCGGATGTCTTCTGGGCCCCGCGTATCCTGGCGGGTGTGTTTGCGGCGCTGGCCACCGTCCTGCTCGGCTATATCGCCCGCCGCGAATTCGGTCCCGGCGCGGCCTTGCCGGCCATGTGGTTGATGACGCCCATGATCCTCCTGCCCGAACTCGACGAATTCCTGGCCAACACCGAGATGTTCCTGCTCCTGCCGTTGCTGGCTACGGCCGCTGTTTACGTTCGCAGCCGGCACTGCAAAGGGGGAGCGGCGCATTGGCTGGCGGCCGGCATCCTCGCTGCGATCA
>Ga0326727_10006752_pt1 | contig 31085 bp, 26 predicted proteins | sample MB2enrmetagenome_FD_207643 | JGI IMG/M metagenome (GOLD analysis project Ga0326727, IMG submission 207643) | Lab enriched peat soil microbial communities from McLean, Ithaca, NY, United States - MB29MY | ecosystem: Environmental > Terrestrial > Soil > Wetlands > Peat | place: USA: New York... | reverse complement strand
CTGCTCGGCGCCAGGCTCAGGGCCGGCGACGGCACGGGCGGTTTCGGCTCCAGCGGCGGCGGAGGTTTCGCGGGCGGAAGGAGCGGGTTCACCACACCCTTGTCCACTCCTCCTCCCACCAATGTCGCTCCCGCCCGTTTCGAGGCCACCGTTTATGAGCTTGAGATTCCGGAAAACCGCATTGCCGATCTGGACGCCGCCAAGCTCGAATCCTCCGCCGCCACCCCGCAATCGCTGACCGGCGCCCTGAGGGCCTTTGGCACTCCCAAGGTCCTCTACAAAGTGGATCAAACCGTCAACCTCTATGGCGAAAACATCACCCTCGGCACCCAGGAGCCGACGGTGAGCGGCACCTCGATGAATGCCCGGGGCATGCGTGTCAATAGCATTATGTTCCAGAACGTCGGCCTTGTCACCCGCATCGCCGCCGCCGTTCCCCTCATCGCCGGCCGGATCGCGGACCTGAAAGTGCAATTGAACTTCCAATTGTCCGTCATCGCCCCGAGCAATGTGGAGCTTTCCGACGGGGTGCCCGCGACCAGCGTCCGCACGGTGGCGCTCAGCCAGAGCGGCACGCCAAAATTCGGGACACCATCGGTTCTGGTCACGGTCAGCGCCGCCGCCGCCGGCGAAAAATCGCCTCCGGTCGCCTACATCATCCGCTACCAGTTCACGCAGCCCAAGTCCTGAGGTGACGCGGGGCGTGAGTGATTTGGCGTTCGCCATTTATCGGGCTGGCAACGGTTGCCGATTGCGCAACAACTGGGTAAAGCGCAGGGCGGTTGCCTCCTTGGGGTTGCGCTGCAGAACCTCTTCAAATTGTGTGAGGGCATCATCCAGCTTTTCCTGTCCGTATAAGGCGATGCCCAGGTTCAACCGCGCGTCAATGAAAGCGGGATCAAGGCGCACGGCCTGCCGGAACTCCTTCTCGGCCGAAGCGAATTTCCCTTGCCGGCCCAGTTCAACACCCAGTTGCATGTGTGGTTGAGGCGAATCGGGATCCAGCTCGATGACCGACTGAAATTGCCGCGCTGCTTCCTCATGCCGGCCGAGCGCCGCCAGCGCGCGTCCGGCTTCCATGCGCAAGCCGGAAGCCGCCGGGTGAAGCTCAATTTGGTTCAAGCGATTGGTCAACGCCGCGGTGTAGCATTGTGCCGCGTCGTTCGTGCGCCCCATTTCTTCATACAGTTGGGCCAGCGCCAGCCAAGCCGTGCCATAATCCGGTTTCTGGGCGAGGGCGCGTTTGAATTCGACGATGGCTTCGTCGCGGCGGCCGAGTTTTCCGAGGGACACGGCGAAATCGAGCCTGCCCCATACGGCTTGCGGATCGAGCGCAAACACCCGCTGATAGGCGGCGGCCGCATCGGCGTATTTCTCTTCCTGCGCCAGCACGGTGCCGTAAAGCTGCCAGCTCTGGGCGCTGCCGGGCGCATTGTCAATCGAACGTTGAGCCGCGGCCGCCGCCCCGGCGTAATCTCCCCGCGCCTGTTTGATTTCGCCCAATTGTTCCCACAGCTCGGCATCGTCCGGCCGCGGCCCGAGCGCCGCCTCGGCGGCGGATTGCGCCTCGCCCAGCGCCGCCGCCGAATTGGCCGGCGGCAATTGGCGCGCCGCATCTTTCAAGCGGCGCATTTGTTCGTCGTGGTTGGCTTGGAAAGTGAATGGAACGTCCGCCAGCCGCCCGAGCATTTCGGACAGCGCCAGTTGCGTGTCGCGCGGCGTGCGGCCGAGGCGCTGCGCGCATTGGGCCATGTCCGGCCAGGGGGCGCTTCCCGGAAGCGTCAATACGGTTTCCACTTTTTCCGCGATGGCGCGGGCCAGGACATAGTTGCCCGGGAAGGTGAGATGGACATGTTCATAAAAGAGTTCCGCCCCGGGAATACCGTCCGAACTGGCCTCCGCCAGCGCCCGTTCGCCATCGGCCAGCGCGACCTTCCCCGCCGCCTGCCGCCGGATGATGTCATTGCATCGGCTGTCGCATCGAAAACGCAAGGCATCCAGATCGCGCGCCGCGGCCAATTCCTTTTGGGCCGCCCCGGCGTCTTTCAACGCCAGCGCGCATTGGCCGCGGCGGAAACGCAACTCCGCGAAGCTCCCGTCAATCCGTTCCGCTTCATCGTAGTCACTGGCCGCCTGCGGAAAATCCCCGCTCTGCTGCGCTTTCAAGCCGGCCTCGAAGAAGTGTTGCCAGTCCTGGAGCCGGGATTCCGAAAGATCGGGGCGGTGCAGCGACGCGAATGGGGCGCAATCCTTCAAGTTGACGGCCACCGTGCTTAATACGATTTTCACGCCGTGGTTTTGGCCGGCGGCGATGAGGTCTTGCAGATTTTGCTCGAAATTCTCATAGACCGCGCCGAGGCGCGGGTCGGAACCGGCCACTTTATATTTGACGAACATCCTCATGCCTTCCCATTGGCCGCTCTCCCCGGCGGTTTTCTCCGCCGATCCCCGCAGCGCGTCGAGCCATTGGCCGATCCGGGTCGCTTTCAGCGCCAGTCCGGCGCGAATCCATGGCCGCGGCGTCGTTTGATTGCCAAAGACGGTCCCGGCGCCGAACGGCCCGACGACTTCATTGTTCCCCATGTAAATCACCCAAACGTCCGCGCGGGCCTCCTCGCAGTCGCGGGCCAGGGGCAGGATGACGTGCGAATTGATGCCGGTCATGGCGGCGTTGACCACTTCAAACTTTTTGCCGGGATGACGCAAGGCCAGCATGGCCTCCAGCAGGCGGGGCAGCCCGAAGCGCGGTTGCGGGTCGCCAAAAGCGGCGGATTCGCCAAAGACAAAAATCCGAACCGTGCCGGGCGGCTTCTCGCGCGGTATGGAAATTGCGCCCGGCACGCGGGCCATGCGCGGGCCAAAAAACCGCCAGCCAAATTGATTGTTCTGCACGAATGTGTTTTCACCGTGGTTGGATGATTTCAGCAGGAAGGCGGTTGGGTATCCATAACCGGCCAGCCGGAGACCCAATTCCAACAGGCCGAGCAAAAGCAGCGGCACTCCCGCCAGGGCTGCCAGGCGGAAACACCACAACTTCCGCCCGGATAAGGGCGCGGCAGGACCCCGGGCGGGTCTGCGCTTTGGCTTCGGGCGGCTCATAACATTCAAAACATGCTGTCCAGCGAACTATCCGGCCTGGCCGTTTGCCAGAACGTTTCCTTGTCCCGCGGCGATTTAAGCTGGAGAAAATCCTTCCCCAGCAGGCGCAGGACCCATCCGAACGGAGTCAGGATCGCAAAAAAAAGCGCCGCCAGGACAATCCTGCCTAAAACCTGGATGATACAAAATCCCAGCCGGGTCGTGAAGCGATAATAGCTCCGGAACCAGCAGGGCCGCGCCCAGGCGCAGAGCGCCGCCAGCGCGATCAATGCCAGCGCCGCGGCCAGACAGGCCGCGGAAACCGCGCCACGCCAGCGCAAAATGCCCATGATCACGGCCGGACCAATCAAGCCAAGCAGCGCGGCCTTGCGCCATTCCCTGGGGTCTTCTTTGAGGTGGAGTCTCATTTAATCTGCTTGCGGCGGGATGCGCCGTTCAATCGCGGCGCGGGGTTGGACCGCGCGTTCGATGACGAAATTGCCCATGATCAAATAATCCATTTCCGTGTTCATAAAACAGCGGTAGGCGTCGTCCGGCGTGCAGACAATCGGCTCTCCGCGCACGTTAAAAGAAGTATTGATAAGAACGCCACAGCCGGTCGTTTGTTCAAAACGCAGGAGCAAATCATAAAGGCGCGGGTTGACCTCGCGCGTCACGGTCTGCAACCGCGCGGAATAATCCACATGGGTGACGGCGGGAATGGTGGAGAGCGCGGCTTGGAGCAAATCGAAGCCGCTCCGGCCGGCGGGCCATGGCCGGCGCAGCCGGCCTTGGACGGGCGCCACCAGCAGCATGTAGGGCGAATCTTCATTCAATTCGAAATAATCCGACACCCGCTCACGGCGCACCACCGGCGCGAAGGGACGAAAGGACTCGCGGAATTTAACTTTGAGGTTCATGGCCGATTGCATGCGCGGCGAGCGGGCGTCGCCGAGAATGGAGCGATTCCCCAGGGCGCGCGGGCCAAATTCCATCCGTCCCTGAAACCAGCCCACCACTTTTTCATTGGCCAGCATCCTGGCGGTGGCTTCGAGCAATCCGTCGTCCGAGCAGCGGCTGTAAGCGGCATGGTGTCCTTTCAGCGCGGCTTCGATTTCGCTCTCGGAATATTCCGGGCCTAACAGCGCGCCGCCCATCGAGTCATTGGCCGCCGGCGTCCGTTCTTCCCGGCTGTGCCACGCCGCCAGGGCGGCGCCGAGCGCGCCCCCGGCATCGCCCGCCGCAGGTTGAATCCAGAGCCGTCCGAAGATTTTTTCACGCAGAATGCGCCCGTTGGCCACACAGTTGAGCGCGACCCCGCCCGCCAGGCAAAGATTGTCGCAGCCCGTCACATCCCGCGCGCGGCGGGCCAGCCGCAGCATCATTTCCTCGCAAACCAATTGGATGGAGCGGGCCGCATCCATGTGCCGTTGCTCGATTGGCTCTTCCCCGCCGCGCGGCGGACCGCCCAACAAGCGGTGAAAGCGACCGTTGGTCATGGTCGTGCCGCCGAGAAAATCGAAATAGTCCATGTTCAACCGAAACGAGCCGTCCGATTTTAGGTCCACCAGATTGGCGCGGATGGCATCGGCATATCTTGGCTCGCCGTAGGGCGCCAAGCCCATCAATTTGTATTCGCCGGAATTGATGCGGAATCCGCAATAACTCGTGAAGGCCGAATAAAGCAGCCCAAGGGAATGCGGAAAACGCACCTCCTCCAGCAACCGGATTTCCCGGCCGCGGCCGCGGCCAATCGTGGTCGTCGCCCATTCGCCCACGCCATCCACGGTGAGGATCGCCGCCTCGGCGAAAGGGGACGGATAAAACGCGCTGGCGGCGTGGGCCTGGTGATGTTCCGTGAACAAAACGGCGCAATCCGCGCGCAGTTCCGGAAGCTCCTTGCGAATGGCGCCGCGCAGGTCCAGTTTTTCCCCGAGCCAGTTTGACATCACGGCGGGAAAAGTCCGCCAGCCGCGCGGCGCCACGGCCAGATACGTCTCCAGCACGCGGGCAAATTTGAGAATCGGCTTGTCGTAAAAAACGACCGCGTCCAATTCTTGGCTGGCCAGGCCCGCCTGGCGCAGGCAGGCGTTGATGGCGTGGCGCGGAAAATCCGGATCGTTCTTCTTTCGCGTGAAGCGCTCCTCCTGGGCGGCGGCGGCGATCCGGCCATCGCGGAGCAAGGCGGCGGCCGCATCGTGGTAAAAGGCGGAAATCCCAAGGATGTTTCGCCACGGCGCCATGTCTTAGAAAAGTGGATAAAGGGACCAGACGATGCCCGAACTGGACGCAAAAATAAGGACCACGGCGAGCGCGAGCAAGAGAACCACCAGCGGTATCAGCCACCATTTCTTCTCGCGCGTGCAAAACCGCATAAACTCACGGAAAACGGTCCACATTGATACGGGTATCATAATGGCCGGGCGGGATTCAGTCGAGCGTCAAAAAAGCGTAAGAATCCATGCCCCAATCGTTGGCGACTTTCCGGGGAGCGTGGCCGTCTCGGTCGCATGCGTTGGCGTCTCGCCGACGCAACGTTACGCCGCCGAAAAGTTCACCCGTTCGATGGCAATTCGTGCTTGTCGCTAATGATCAGGGATCCATGCGTCTGCCCCACGGCGACAAGGGGACATTCCCAAATTGGTTGCGGGGGCGGGATTTGAACCCACGACCTTCAGGTTATGAGCCTGACGAGCTACCAGGCTGCTCCACCCCGCGTTCCACTAAGTCCCTCCAATCTAGTGCCGCCGCCAATCTTCCGCAAGCTTTTTAAAGCAAATTGGCAAACTCCTCTTTCGTCAGACCCGCTTCACGAATCAGCGCCCGCAGCGTTCCTCTGGCCAGCTCCCGGTGGTTGGGAACCGTAAGGCGGCGCATTTCTGCGTGGCGCAGAATGATGTGGCTGCCGGTTTGAGGGTCCACTTCATATCCCACTTTCTGAAAAGCGCGGATGGCATCCAGGCCGGAGCCAACGGGCAGCCGGCTCATGCCGGAATCTCGACGATTTCCTCGCTGATGGGCGGGGGCGCCGCCTCGCCATGTTTTTTGAGGCTGGCCAGATACCCGGTCATGGCGTCCTTGATGTTGGCGAGGGCTTCGGCGCGTGTCTTGCCTTGCGACACGCAGCCCGGCAGGGCAGGGCACTCCGCCACGAACACGCCGTCCTCATCCGGCTCGATGACGACTCGATATTTCATGTTCTCAAGATGCGAGCGTCTGATGGAAAAGTCAACCACCGCGCCCGGCAGTCGTCTCTGGCCCCCCGTTCTGCGATGGTTCAATTCTTCTTCGTTGCGGCGGGCCGCATTGAGGCCCTCCCGCGGCAAAAATAGGGCCTCCAAAAAACCTCCAAAAAGACGGTTGACAAAATTAGAAACTATGGTCTAATAAGCTACGTGAGCCAGCAAAACTCATATCAGGGCCGCCCCGGAAGTCCGGCGGGTGCGGGCGTGGGCGGCACGGGGAACAGTCCCAGGGCCGTGTGTGCTCAATCCTTTACGTCCCGTTTGTCCTTTACGTCCCATCAATATCCCTCCGCCAACCCGGCCCCTGCTCTCAAAAACCCCTCCAAACCCCCTCCTGGAACCTTCACCAATGAAGGTCAATGAAGGTCAATGAAGGTGAATGAAACCAAATGAAGGTAAAAAAAATAAAAAAAATTGGTGAAAAATACACAATCAACTCAGGATCAAGCATCCCCGACAAGACTCCAGCGCTCCACTTTACCGCAAAAATGCAGTCGTCAGGGGAATGTCTGTCAGGGGAATGGAAGAGGGCCTGGTTTGGATTATTCCCCTGCCAATCATTCCCCTGACTTTGCTCCGGCCTTGCCTATCCTCCGTTGGCCATCTCCCGTTCGTTTTGGTTGCGGGTTCTCCGCGCTGCGCCTTTTGAGCCTTTTTGCGGCAAATCAACCCAAGTCACTTTCCATCAGCATGTTACATAAAAATGCAGACTTTTCCAATCAGGGGTCAATCAGGCCCAATCAAGCCTGATCAGGTTATTTTTTGAATTGCATTACCCCTCACTTCATCACCCCATGACCATGCCATTTTGCTTGGGATTCGGCGTTGCCGCCGGAATATGTCGCTCCTACGGAGCTTGGCGGGCCTTTCGGTTCGAGGGCTGCACAGATGCCGTCCCTGACGGGCCTGAAAGCGGTGTGGGTCAATTCTGTAGTGTCGGCGCTACGCGTCGAAGTCGAGCCGCAGGCTCGTTGCTATACCAAATCAAAGCACTGCCGATGGCAGCTGCCTTGCCACTGGCCAGTGTGGTTTGCTACGTTATGGCCGGATGCCTTCCAATTTTGATCCAGCGCGTGGAAAGGTGAAGCAATTGTCCGAAACATTGAACATCAACGAAGTCTATTTGAGCCTTCAGGGCGAAAGCACCTTGGCCGGGCTGCCCTGCATTTTTATCCGCCTGACGGCTTGCAATTTGCGCTGCTCCTATTGCGATACCGCTTACGCCTTCACCGGGGGCCGCGAGATGACGCTGCCCGAAATCATCGCCCGCGTCGAGGAACTGGCCGCTCCCTTTCACCATTCACAATTCACTATTCAACATTCTTTCCGCCTTCCGCTCATCGAACTCACCGGCGGCGAACCGCTCCTGCAAAAAAATTCGCTCCCCTTGATGAAATCGCTGTGCGACGCCGGCTACACCGTTCTGTTGGAAACCAGCGGCGCCCTCGACATCGCCCCCGTGGACCTGCGCGTGCGTCGCATCATGGACTTGAAATGCCCCGGCAGCGGCGAAGTCAGGCGCAACCGCTGGCAAAACGTGGCTCTTCTCCAACCGACGGACGAAATCAAATTCGTCATCGCCACGGCGCAGGATTACGATTGGGCCAAGGAACAACTGGCCGCCCGTCAGCTTGCCGGCATTTGCCCGGTGCTTTTTTCGTATGCGTCGCCGCTCCGGCCGGGCCAGCAGGATAAATCCTTGAAAAAAATTCCGCCCGGCCAGACGCCCATCACCCGCCGGCAACTGGCGGAGAAAATCATCGCCGACGCGCTGCCGGTGCGCTTTCAATTGCAAATGCACAAATTCATCTGGCCCGAGGACGAGCGCGGTGTGTGATATGAACCGGACGCAAAAAATCCTGCGCCTGTTGCGCGACTACGAGTCGCCCAACGTGCTGGCCATCGCCCCCGACCTTTCCGCGCCGGCGGTGTGGGAACAGGCGCGCGGGTCGCAGGTCCGGGACGCCGCCGGCAAAAAGTATCTCGACTTGACTGCGGCCTTCGGCGTGGCGGCGGCGGGCCACGCCAACGCGCGCGTGGTCGCGGCGGGCCGGCGGCAGATGGGCGTCCTGCTGCACGCCATGGGCGATGTTTATCCGCACGCCCGCAAGGCCGAACTGGCGCGCGAACTCAGCCGCATCACCTTCGAGCGCTGGACCGCCGCCCGCCCCGCGGAGTCCCGCCTGGCCGGCAAAACCATTTTTACCAATTCCGGCTTTGAAGCGGTGGAAGCCGCCCTCAAGACCGCGCTCCTTGCCACCGGCAATCCGCGCATCCTCGCCTTCAGGGGCGCGTATCATGGGCTGGGTTACGGCGCGCTCAACGCCACGCATCGCGCCTATTTCCGCGCTCGTTTCCAGGAGCAATTGGCCGGGTTCGCCGGCTTCGCGCCGTTTCCGAAAAAGGAAGGCGATCTGCCGCGGCTGGAGAATTGGACAAGAAAATTCCATAAGCGCCGTCCTTTCGGCGCGATCCTGGTCGAGCCGGTGCAGGCCCGGGGCGGCATCAATGTTCCGCCCGCCGCCTTTCTGCCGCTGCTGCGCGATCTTTGCCGCGAACTCGGCGCGTTGCTTATACTTGACGAAATTTACACCGGCTTTGGCCGCACCGGCCAATGGTTCGCCTGCGAGCACGGCGGCGTCGTGCCCGACATCATTTGCCTCGGCAAAGCCCTGACCGGCGGATTTCCGCTCTCGGCCTGCGTGGGACGCGCCGATTTGATGGACGCTGCCTGGCCGCGCTCGACCGGCGAAGCAATCCATACAAGCACCTTTCTCGGCCATCCCGTCGGATGCGCCATGGCGCTGGCGCAAATCCGTGAAATCCAATCGCGCCATTTGCCGGAGCGCAGCGCCGCACTGGGCGAATTCTTTCTGCGGGAACTGCGCGCGCAAATTCCGCCCACTCCTTACCGGCTTGAAATTCGCGGCCTGGGCCTCATGGCGGGCGTGGAAATCCGCCGGCCCGATGGCGCGCCCTCCTCCGTCGCGGCCCTGGCGGTGTTGGACGGGATGTTGCGCGCCGGCTTCATCGTCCTGGTGGAAGGTGAGGCGTCAAATATAATCAGTTTCACCCCGCCCCTCACCATCGCCCGCGCGCAACTGGCCGCCGCCGCGCGCGCCTTCGGTCAGGCCGTCAAGCACCTTCCCGCCCCATGACCCTGAACGACATCCGCGAAGTCCTTTCCCAACGCGATCTGGCCCTGTCCAAATCGCTCGGCCAAAATTTTTTGCACGACCAGAACCAGGTGCGCCGCATCGTGGCCGCCGCGGAAGCCGGGCCGGACGACAAGATTCTGGAGATCGGCCCCGGACTGGGGCCGTTGACCGAAGGGCTGCTGGCAAGCGGCGCGCAAGTGCTGGCCATTGAGAAAGACCGGCGGCTCTTCGATTTCCTGGAACAAAAGTTCGCCGGCCAGGGCCGTTTGCAACTGCTCCACGGAGACGCGCTCGCCCACCTCAAAACGCACCGCGCCTGGGGCGGCTGGAAACTGGTCGCCAATCTGCCCTACTCCTCCGGCTCGGCCATGCTGGTGGAACTGGCCCAGGCCGACACGCCGCCGGAGCGCCTGGTGGCCACCGTGCAAATCGAAGTCGCCCGGCGCATCGCCGCCGTCGCCGGAACCAAACAATTTGGGTTGCTGAGCCTCCTGCTTCAACTCCACTTCCAATGCGCCGGCTGGTTCCAAATCCCCCCCTCCTGCTTCTTCCCGGAGCCGGATGTGGACAGCGCCTGCGTCATGCTCCTGCGGCGGCCCGTTCCCCTGCTGCCGCCCGACTTGCACCCCCAGTTCGCCAGCCTTGTCAAACATGCCTTCTCGCAGCGGCGGAAAATGATGTTCAAGCTCCTCAAACAACACTGGCCCCAGGCGCGCCTCGCCGAGGCCTTCGGCCAACTGGCCCTTTCCCCGCAAATTCGCGCCGAGGCCGTCACCCTGGAGCAATTTGTCCGCCTGGTCGAAATCCTGGGCCGGAGCGAATCCGCTTCTTCCGCGCCCGGGGAAATCTTTGACGTTGTCAACGAAAAGGACGAAGTCATCGGCCGGTTGCCGCGCCGCGTCGTCCATCGCGACGGCCACAAACACCGGGCCGTCCACGTCCTGGTCTTTGACGCCCGTGGCCGGATATTTCTGCAAAAACGCTCCATGACCAAGGACACCTTTCCCGGCGCGTGGGATTCCTCCTGTTCCGGCCACCTGGCCAGCGGCGAAGACTACGCCGCCGGCGCGGTGCGCGAGCTGGCCGAGGAACTGGGATGGAGCGCCGCCGTCCCCCTGCGGCCGCTGTTCAAGCTCGCCGCCGGCGCGGAAACGGGGCAGGAATTTGTCCACGTCTATCAATGCGAAGGCGAAGGCCCGTTCACCCTGCAAGCCGAAGAAATCGAGCGCGGCGAATGGTTCACCCCGGCCGAAGTCAACGAACTGCTGGCGCGGGATACGGGCCGGTTCGCCCCCTCCTTCGCCCTGATCTGGAAGAAATGGACGGGCCGGTCCGGGGAATGAGAGAATGAAAGGCCCCTGTAAAGTTCCCTTGCCTGGGCATCAAAGTACGGTAGCATTTTAGGGAAGGGGCGGGGTAGCCAAGTGGTAAGGCACGGCTCTGCAAAAGCTGTATGCGTCGGTTCAATTCCGACCCCCGCCTCCACTCCCAACTGTGGGAGCATCAAGGAGTTGAGGAAGTTGGAACGGCCGCTGTCAGTGAATGTGCCAGTGAATTGGGGCGCGGCACAACAACCGCTCACAATTCGCCCGTGCTCCGCTGAAACTCGCCCACTGCTCGCCAACCTTCGAATCATGCTCCCGGGCGCGCGCTTAACTGGGCCAGGATTTCCTTGGCGGCGTCGGGTATAAATGTGCCGGGGCCAAACACGGCGGCGGCGCCGTTGCTTTTCAGGAATTCGTAATCCTGCGGCGGGATGACGCCCCCCACCACGACCATGATGTCGGAGCGGCCAATTTTGCGGAGTTCTTCGACCAATTGGACGAGCAGGGTCTTGTGGCCGCCGGCCAGGGAGCTGATGCCCACGACATGAACGTCGTTTTCCGAGGCCATGCGGGCGGCTTCGTCGGGCTGCTGGAAAAGCGGCCCGATGTCCACGTCAAATCCCAGGTCCGCGTAGGCGGTGGCGATGACCTTGGCCCCGCGGTCGTGCCCGTCCTGGCCCATCTTGGCGATGAGGATGCGCGGGCGGCGGCCGGCTTTGCGGGCGAATTCGTCGGTCAGCCGGCGAATTTGCTCGATTTGCGGGTCCTGCCCAAATTCGGATTGATAAACGCCGGACACGGAACGGACCACAGCTTTGTGGCGGTGGAAGATTTTTTCAAGCGCGAAGGATATTTCGCCCAGGGAGGCGCGGGCGCGGGCGGCGTCAATCGAAAGGGCCAGCAGGTTGCCCTGGCCGGATTCGGCCGCCCGGGTCAGGGCGTCGAGGGTGGATTGGACTTTGGCGTTGTCGCGTCCGGCCCGCAGCTTGCGCAGGCGCTGGATTTGCGATTCGCGCACGGCGGTGTTGTCCACCTCCCGATATTCCATCGGCTCGGCTTTTTCCAGCCGGAAAAGGTTGACGCCGATGATCGCTTCCTTGCCCGAATCAATGCGGGCCTGGCGGCGGGCGGCGGCTTCCTCGATGCGCAGCTTGGGCACGCCCGATTCATTGGCCTTGGTCATGCCGCCGAGGGACTCGATTTCCTGGATGTGCGTCCAGGCGCGTTGCAGGAGGGCGTGGGTCAGGGCCTCCACATAATAGGAGCCGCCCCACGGATCAACCACCTTGCATATCCCGGTTTCTTCCTGGAGGAACAGTTGCGTGTTCCGGGCGATGCGGGCGGAAAAATCAGTGGGCAGCGCGATGGCCTCGTCCAGCGAGTTGGTGTGAAGGGATTGCGTCTGGCCGAAGGCGGCGGCCAGCGCCTCGACGCAGGTGCGCGCCACATTGTTGAACGGGTCCTGTTCGGTCAGCGACCAGCCGGAAGTCTGCGAATGCGTGCGCAGCGCCAGCGACTTGGGATTTTTCGGATGGAACTGCGAAATGAGTTTGGCCCACAAGACGCGCGCGGCGCGCAATTTGGCAATCTCCATGAAGAAATCCTTGCCTTGCGCCCAGAAAAAGGAAAGCCGCGGCGCGAAGGCGTCAATATCAATTCCAGCCTTGAGGCCGGTGCGGACATATTCCAGGCCGTCCGCCAGCGTGTAGGCCAGTTCCAGGTCCGCCGTCGCGCCCGCCTCCTGCATGTGGTAGCCGGAGATGGAGATGGAATTGAACTTGGGCATGTTCTTGGAAGTGAAGGCGAAGATGTCCGAGACGATGCGCATGGACGGGCCGGGCGGATAGATGTAGGTGTTGCGCACCATGTACTCCTTGAGAATGTCGTTCTGGATTGTGCCGGAAAGCTGTTCCGTCTTGGCGCCTTGTTCCTCCGCGGCCACGATGTAGAAGGCCATCACCGGAAGCACCGCCCCGTTCATGGTCATCGAAACGGAGATGCGATCCAGCGGGATCGCGTTGAAAAGGATTTTCATGTCCTCCACCGAATTGACGGCCACGCCCGCCTTGCCCACGTCGGCCACGGCGCGCGGGTGGTCGGAATCGTAACCGCGATGGGTGGGCAGATCGAAGGCGACGGACAACCCCTGCTGGCCGGCCGCGATGTTGCGCCGATAAAAGGCGTTGCTTTCCTCCGCCGTGGAAAAACCGGCGTATTGGCGGACGGTCCACGGCTTGGTCACATACATCGAGCCGTAAGGGCCGCGCAAGTACGGGGCGATTCCGGGCATCGAGTCCAGCGCCTCGCAGCCGGCCAGGTCGGCGGCGGTGTAAAGGGGCCGCAGGTCAATGCCTTCCAGGGTTTGTTGCAGGCATTGCTCCAGCGGCTTGCCCGTGTCGGCCTCGAACCGGGCGCGCCAGTCCTCGTAGGCGGCGCCGGCGGGCGCGGTGTCAAATGCAATTTTGGTAAAATCAGGAAATGTTTTCATCGGTGAATCCCCCATCTTCATAATTCAATCCCCAGTCTGGCGTGAAAATTGCCGAGAATTTGCACGGCATCGGCGCGGACATGGATGAACTCATCCACCCCGCTCTTCTTGTGCGCCTCAATCTGGTCCGCCGGGTAGCCGGCCAGGACAATCACCGCCCCCGGACAGGACGCGCGGATGCCTTGCACCAGCGGCGGCACCAAGGCGGGATATTTGTCGTCGGTGGAACAGATCACCGCGATGAGCGCGCCCGATTGGACAAATGCCCGCGCCGCCGCCTCGGGCGTCGGGAACCCGTCGGGCGAAACCACGTCGTAACCGGCCACGGCAAAAAAACCGCGCGAAAAATCGGCGCGGGCCTTGTAGTCGCGCAAAGTCCCCACGTTGCAGAGGAACACCTGGGGGCGTTTGCCGCGCGCCGCGGCGCAGCGGTCCATGGCCGCGCGCAGCCGCTCAAAGGGAAGGGCCGGGCGGGTGAGGTTGACCGGGACAACGGGTGCGCAGGGATGGTCGTGGATGCGGATGGCCCGGACGATTTCGCCCAGGGTCGCCCCGGCGGCGACGGCCTCCACGCATTCATCGAAAAGTCCCTCGCCCCGGGTGTTGACGATGTTGGCCAGTCTCTTGAGGACGATTTCGCTCTCGGGATCATCGAAGGACGTGCGATAGGAGGCGATCTGCTGCACCCGGTGTTTATGAAACGGCGCGGCATCCAGGGCGGGGATTCCCAGCGGTTTTTCCCTGGGATTGGCGTATTGGTTGACGCCGACGATGGATTGGCGGCGGGTGGCGGCGGCCTTTATTTTTTCCGCCGCAACCGTGTCAATCAGTTTTTGCGGGAATCCCGCCGCCAGGGCGGCGCCCATGCCGCCCAGTTGTTCGACTTCCTGGAAGAGGGCCCAGGCGCCGGAGGCCAGTTGGGCCGTCAGCACTTCGGCGAACCAGGATCCGCCGGCCGCGTCCTGCACCTGGGTGAGATTGCATTCCTTTTGCAGGATAAGCTGGGTGTTCCGGGCGATGCGCCGGCTGAAGTCATCCGGCGGCCGGGCCACTTCGTCGAACGCCCCGACCTGCAGGCTGTCGCAGCCGCCCAGGACGCCCGCCAGCGCCTCCACCGTGGTGCGGAGCATGTTGTTATGCGGATCGCAAACGCTTTTGTTCCATTGCGAGGTGCGGACATGCAGGGAGAGCTTTTGCGCCCCGGCATCTCCCCCGATGGCCGCCACCGCCCGCGACCAGAGCATCCGCAACGCGCGCAATTTGGCAATCTCCATGAAAAAATTGACGCCGACGGTGACGGCGAAACGGACGCGCGGCGCGGCCAGATTTGCCACCAGGCCGCGCTGGTCCATCTGGCGAAGATATTCGACGGCGGTGGCCAGCGTAAAGGCCAGTTCCTGCACCGCATTGGCGCCCGATTCATGCCAGGCCCGGCTGTGGACGCAAATGGTCTGGACTTTGGGCGCGTGCTCCGATGCCCAGCGGGTCAACGCCGCCATTTCCCGGTAAGCGGTTTCCAACGACTGCGGCAAACTGCCCTCGTGGGAAAGCACGCCGAGCGGGTCCATTTCGATGCAACCGCGCAGGGCGCCTGGTTCCTGCCGGCGTTTGCGCGCGAGGGCAAAAAGCAGGGCGGCAAAGGGCATGGCGGAAGCGCCGGAACGCACAAACAACGTCGTGGTTCGCAGGTCAATTCCTTCCAGGGCGCGGTCCAGGTCCTGTAGCGTGGCGATGGAAAGCCCCCCGGAACCGACTTCCTCCGGCCTGGCCCAATCCGGGTCGCGCCCGTTCCGGGTGGCCGTGTCCAGCACCATGTTCAAGGCGTTCAGCCCGCCCGCCAGGCTGTTGCGCGCCTCATGATTGAATTCCGACGGGCTGGAACAGGTGATTTCCTGCGAAATGGCCCAGGGCTGGCCGGCATATCCTGCGGCGCACGCTCCGCGCACAAAGGGCGGAAAACCGGGGAAGGAACCCAGGTGCGGCAGATTGGCGGCGTCCTCGCGCAGATAGAGCGGTTTGAGCGTGATATTTTCAAAAGTCCGCGTGAACATGCGCTTGTCGAAAGGAGCGCCTTTCAACTCGGTTTCGACCAGGCGCCGCCAATCGCCATAACCGGCCGGCGGAAAATCCGCCGTCGGCCCGTCGGCCGCGGGAGTGGAGGGAGATAGGTTCATAAATTTCAAATCTCAAATCTCAAATCTCAAATTTCAAATGTCCTTGGCTGGAATTGCTTTCGCGCTAATTCAACATTCCCGATTCAAAATTCCCAATTCAACAAGCCGCCAGCCGCGGCCAGAGCAGCGCGCTCATGCGCGAGCCTTTTTCGTAGCAATCCAGGTTGAATTTTTCGTTCGGCGAATGCGCGTTGTCGTCGGGCAGCGCCAGCCCGAGCATCAGGGAATCGGCCCCCAGCACTTTCTTGAACTGCGTGACGATGGGAATCGAACCGCCTTCCCGGATCAGAATGGGTTCGTGGCCAAAGGCCTGTTTCAGCGCCGCCATCCCCGCCCGGGCCAGTTCGCCGTCGGGCGATACCAGGTACGGCTCCGCCCCGTGTCCGGCCGCCACTTCCAGACGCACCGTCGGCGGGCAGATTTTCTTGAGATGCTTGACAACCAGTTTCAGGATGCGCTCCGGCTTTTGCTGCGGCACCAGCCGGAAGGTCAGTTTGGCCCTGGCCCAGGCCGGAATGATGGTCTTGCTCCCTTCCCCCTGGTAACCGCTGGTCAGCCCGTTGATTTCGATGGTCGGGCGCGCGCTACGTTGCTCGGTGAACTTGTAGCCCCGCTCCCCAAACAACTGTGGCACCCCCACCAACTTCCGGTAGGCCGCCTCCGTCATCGGGAAGCGGGCCATCTGTTTTCTCTCCAAGGCGGAAAGCGGCGCGACGCCTTCGTAAAAACCGGGAATGGCCACGCGCCCGTTCTTGTCGCGCAACCGGGCCAGCATCTGGCTCAGGGCCATCGCCGGATTGTCCACCGTCCCGCCATAGATGCCCGAATGCAAATCCCGCGACGGCCCGTGAATGGTGATTTCCACGGCGCAAATGCCGCGCAACGCATAAGTGATGGCCGGATAATCCAGCCCGGGCATCCCCGTGTCGGAAAGGACGACCGCGCGGCATTTCAATTCATCGCGATTGGCGAGCAAAAAGGCTTCCAGACTCTGGCTGCCGACCTCCTCCTCGCCTTCCAGAACAAAAGTCAGATCGCAGGGAAGCGGAGTTTTCGTAGCCAGATAAGCCTCCACCGCGTTGAGATGGGCCAGGTTTTGCCCCTTGTTGTCGCTGGCCCCGCGGGCGAAAAGCGAACGGCCTTCGATGCGCGGCGAAAAGGGCGGACTTTTCCAAAGCTCGAACGGCTCCGGCGGCTGCACGTCGTAATGGCCGTAAATGAGAAACGACCGTTTCGTGGAATGGGCCGGCCGCGGCGTTTTGGCCACGACCACCGGATGGCCGGCCGTGGGACAAAGGCGCGCCTCCAGGCCGATTTCCTGGCAATGCGCCACCAGCCACCCGGCGCAGGCGGCGACATCTTCCCGATGCGCCGGCTGTGCCGAGACGCTGGGAAAACGGACATAACGGCAAAGCTCGTCCAGGAACCGGGCCTTGTTCTGCTCAAGATAATTCAGAACCTCTTGCATACGTTCGTTCAGCCTACCAGACCCCTCCGCCAATGTCGAACCCAAGCTGCGCTGAGGAAATTATAAATTAGGAGCGAATACCGAAATGGCAACCGCGTCCTGATTGTCAAGCAGTACTTCATGGGCGGTTTGCTGCCATTCCAACTTCAGCGGCTTGCCCCAACGCTGCTGGAAGTCGCGGACCAGGGCGTTGCTGTCGAAGGTGCTTGTCTTAATGGTGACGACGACAAGGGCCAGTCTTGCGTCGGGCGCGATGGACTGGGGCAATTGACCCCGGCTCCAGATTCTTTGAGGCACTCTTTGATCGAGATAATAAGTAAAAACCCCCGAGATTTTGGGGTCATTCAGAACAACAAAGCAGCCGTCCTTGCCCAGGCGTTGGCTGGCTTCCAGCAGTGTTCCTCGTATGCTTGGGCCTGTGTATTCCCGGTATCGCCGGGCCACTTCGCGGCCAATGCCGGCCAGCGCCCAAATCGTCAGAACGAGCGCCACTCCGCGATAGAAGCGTTGGCGCTTTTCTTCCGCCATTTTCTCGATTAACCATTGCGCGCCCGCCGCGGCAAAAATGCAAATGCCCGGCCCCAGATACATGCAGAGCCTGGGGTTTTGCAGATAGGGATATTTATGCAAGAAACCCGCCAGCAACCCCAAGGCTTGCGGCCCCATCAGCAAAAACCACACCCAGCGGTTGCCGCGCCGCCAATAAACCGCCGCACCGATGCACCACAACGCAAACGTCAACGAAGATCCGTAATGATTCTCCCCGGCGGGCCAGGCAAAGCCTCGCCCGGTATGCACTGTTAGAAGCCAAAGGGGAATGCCCCACCACTCCGACGGCGCATAGCCTCGCTTCCAGCCGTCCGACAATCCATTGGTTGAACTTGCCGCGATCCCCGCGCGAATATTGATCTCATACAACGCGATCGCACTCAATCCGGCCAGAGCCATAAATCCAAGCGCCGCGCCCACGTTCTTCCATTCAGTCTTTCGGGATGGATCAGCGTCTTTTTTCGAAATGCAGGCATTCACCAGCCAGCCTGTCAAAACGGCGGCAATAGCGCCGACCATAAATATCGTCGTATAGGAGAGCCAGACAAACACCGGCGCGCACACGCCCAGCCAAACCAAATAACAAGAATTGCGCCCGTGAAGCAGCCAGCGCAGCGCCAGCCACAACATGACCGCCGCGACCAGCAAGTCTATGGCGTACCCCTTGACGCGCGTTCCCTCTTCGATTGGCACATAAGAAATGCTCAAGATTGCCCACGCCAGCCAGCGCGCCGTTCCGGTCAGAGTTTCCCAGCAGACCAACCCAAACACCGCCAATGCTGCCAGGCCGCACACGAAGGGAAACAGGCGCGTGGCCCATTCATTGGGAAACGTTGAATCTATAAACTTCGTCAGCCACAAGAAGAGCGGTGGCGAAACATTGAAATAGCCGAGCGGGTGCAGCAAGGCCCCGTAGCCGCGTTCAATGACGCTCAAGAGGATGCCGGACTCGTCCCCCGTGACGTCAAAATTGAGGCCAAACCGCACCAATCGCCACGCGATTCCAACCAGAATGACCACCCAAAAAGACAGCGCGACCCGCTCCATCCCCCCTCCTGCAGCCAGCGAAGCTGGAACGCGGCCAATTAATCTCGGGAAACGCATTCTTAGGCCGTAAGGCTAGGGGAGACGCAAGAACGCGTCAACGGAGTAAATTGCCTTTCTCCGTGCTCTCCCTGATCTCCTTCACTTTACCGGGAAAATGCAGCAGTCAGGGGAATGTCTGTCAGGGGAATGGAAGAGGGCCTGGTTTGGATTATTCCCCTGACAATCATTCCCCTGACTTCTCTCCGGCCTTGCCAATCCTCCGTTGGCCATCTCCATGTTCTCTTTGGTTGCGGCTTTGCCGCTCTGGGTTCTCTGGCGGCACTTCATTTTTCTTTACGGCTGGCCGCGCGGCGCCCTGGTCTTCAATCTCCAGGTATTGCGGACAGCCCGTGCCTTCGCTTTTCAAGGCTTTCTGTCAGAAAAATGGAGTCAAAAACATCTTTCTGACTCCATCTTTCTGACTTCTCTTTGGCGCCTTCTGCGCCACTCGCCGGCTCAAGTTGCTTTCCTCCGCGCGTTTCCGCTCCGTCCGGCCTGATCCACCATCCCCTGCCGCCGTCCCGCCCATTTGATAACAGGAGGAAAGGAAGGCAGCGGAGTACTTCTCTCCGTGGCCTCCGCGGCCTCCTGTTCAATTTTAGTGATCGCTTTGGTTGCGGCCGGCCGCGCTGGGAATGCTGTGGTAAAATCTTCTCAAGATTGCTTGATTCCACGCCATTGCACTCAAAAAAAGTCGCGAAGAATCGGCGGTCGCAGACCGCCGCTGCAATTCGCCGGGGGGGGCCGCGCCGGCGCATTATGGTTTTGCATTTTTCTGTGCTTCCCCTACCGTGGTGCGAAATGAAAGTCGTCATTTTGTGCGGCGGCAAGGGGACTCGTTTGCGCGAGGAAACCGAGTTTCGCCCAAAACCCATGGTGCCCATCGGGGATCGGCCCATCCTCTGGCATATCATGAAGATTTATGCCACTTGCGGCTTTAACGAGTTCATCCTCTGCCTCGGTTACAAGGGGGAGATGATCAAGGACTATTTCCGCAATTATCAGTGGATGACCAGCGATGTCACGCTGTCGCTCGGCCCAAACGCGGCGCCCCGCTTCCACAACCACCATGCCGAGGAGGATTGGCGCGTGACTCTCGCCGATACCGGCCAGGAAACGATGACCGGCGGCCGCATCAACCGCATCCGCCATTATCTCGGCCAGGACCAGGAGTTTTTCCTCACCTACGGCGATTGCGTCGGCAACATTGACATCAAGGGCGCGCTGCAATTCCACCGGGAACACGGCAAGAAACTCACCCTCACCGCGGTCCGTCCGCCGGGCCGCTTTGGCGAACTGGCGCTGGACGAACGGGGCGGCATCACCCAATTCAACGAGAAGCCCCAGGCCACCGCGGGCGCGATCAACGGCGGCTTTTTCGTCGCCTCGACCCGCGTCTTCGATCTCCTGGGCGACGACGACACGATGATGTTCGAGCAGCAACCGATGCGGACATTGGCCCGCGAAGGCCAGCTCATGGCCTGGCAACATCATGGCTTCTGGCAACCCATGGACACCTTCCAGGAGTTCACCCTCCTCAACAAAATGTGGGCGGAAGGCAAGGCGCCCTGGAAAGTCTGGTGACGCCCCATGCAACCGACCTTGTCCGACGATGCCCGCAGCGTCCTGGCTGAACTGGGCCAACTCAACCAGCGCTTCGCCGGGAAAACCATTTTGCTGACCGGCGCGGCGGGTTTTCTGGGCTGCCACTTCATCCATTACTTCCTCACCCTCAACGATTCGACGCTCGCCGGCCAGCCGTGCCGCCTGATCGCGTGGGACAATTTCTCACGCGGCACGCCGCCCTGGCTGGAGCCGCTGCTCCCGCGCCCGGACCTGATATGCGAAACGCGCGACATCGTGAAAACCCGCGAATTTCCGGCCGCGGATTTCGTCATCCACGCCGCCTCGATTGCCTCGCCCATTTTCTACCGCCTGCATCCCATCGAGACGATGGACGCCAACGTCATCGGCCTGCGCAACTTGCTGGATGCGGCGGCGGTGCGGCCGGTGGAGAGCCTCCTGTTTTTTTCCTCGAGCGAAATTTACGGCGACCCCGGCGCGGCCGACATCCCCACGCCGGAGACCTATCGCGGCAACGTCAGTTGCACCGGCCCGCGCGCCTGTTACGACGAATCCAAGCGCTACGGGGAAACGCTCTGCGTCAACTTCTGGCAGGCCCGCAAAGTTCCGGTCAAAATCGTCCGGCCCTTCAACAATTACGGGCCGGGCTTGAAAATCTCCGACAGGCGCGTGCTGCCGGATTTTTTCCGCGATGTCCTGGCCGGGCGCGACATTGTCCTGCTCTCCGACGGGCGGGCCACGCGCACGTTCTGTTACATCTCCGACGCCATGAGCGGATACCTGCGGGCGCTGCTCAGTCTGCATCACGGTGAATCGTTCAACATTGGCGCGGACGCGCCGGAAATTTCCATGCGCGACCTGGCGGAATTGGTGGTCAAGACTTCGGGCAAGCCGTCGCGTGTGGAATACCGCCGGAGCGAGGACCCCGCCTACCTGGCGGACAATCCGCAACGCCGCTGTCCCAGCCTGGAAAAATCCCGGCGGATGCTGGGCTTTGCGCCGCGCGTTCCCCTCTCCGCCGGACTGGAGCGGATGTACCGTTATTACCTGGCCAATCCGGTGGCCGAGGACAAATGAGCCGGTGTTTTTTTGTGTGCCTCGGACGGGCGGGCGCGTTATGATGCCGCCCGATGAGCCGGCCGAATCGCATCTCGTTTGCCTTCATTGCGCTGATTTTGGTGTTGACAGGGTGGCTGGGCATGGGGGCGCTGCTCCTCTCGGTCTTGTTTTCCTATTTTGTCATCACCAAGCTGGATTTCCTCAAGCCCCGGGGCAAATGGCTGGCGGTGGCCGTCTTCCTGGCGCTGCTGGCCGGGCTGGGGTACGGGTTGACTTATTTCATCCAGGCCACGGTCCAGGCCCTGCCGAGCATCGCGGAGAAGGCGGTGCCCGCGATCATTCAATGGGCGACGGAGCACCGCATCTCGCTGCCGTTCACGGATTTGCCGAGCCTGAAGGACAAAATCTTCGAGCTGGTGCGCAGCCAGGCGAGCCATCTGGGCCAGTTCGCCGATTTCGCCCGCGGGGCCACGACGGAGTTTGTCTATTTGATTGTTGGCTGCCTGGTGGCGATTGGAGTGTTTCTCGATCCGCGGCTGGACCGGTCGCATCCCTCCCGCCGCCGGCGCCCGGACCTGTATTCACTGTGCTGCAACCGGATCAGCCGCCGTCTGGCCACTTTTTACCGCAGCTTCGACATGGTGATGAGCGCCCAGATTTCGATCTCCGCCATAGACGCGGCGCTGACGGGAATCTTCATGGCGACCCAGGGCCTGCCGCATCTGGTGGTGGCGGTCGGGGTGACATTTCTTTGCGGCCTGATTCCGGTGGTGGGCAATCTGATCAGCAACACGCTGGTGGTGGCGCTGGGATTCACCGTCGCGCCGGCCAAGGGATTGTGGGCGCTGGCGTTCCTGGTTTTGATTCACCAATTGGAATATCTGCTCAACAGCAAGATTATCGGGTCAAAAATCCACACCTCCATCTGGCTGACGCTGCTGGCCTTGCTGCTGGGCGAACGGCTCATGGGAGTGACCGGCATGGTGCTCGCCCCGGTGGTGCTGCATTACATCCACGTGGAAGCCTCGAAAATTTATCTCCCAAATTCCAAATCTCAAATCTCAAATATCTAATAGAAGAACATCGGGTCACCGTTGCCGCCCGCGCGCGGAAGCATTAGCTGGAAGCGCCTCCATTCGACATGGCCGTCCAACATCCCGACATTACCCCCTTCTGGAATCGAGCCGGCGCTGGGACTCACCAAATGAGGAGCTTCGTGATGGATTGGGTAACCGCCTTCGACATCGGTCCAATTGTAGGCGAGTTCCGCAGCATTGAGGGCAGCGTAGCCGGTATCCACGGCGGGCGGGGCGCCAGGGTCCACACAGAGCGTGGCGCAGCCAACCAGCGGCCTCTGCGAGATTACCACCGGCAAAGTATTGCCGCCGTCCTGAACTGAGGTTATGCCCAATTTTTGATTTGTGTTCGTGCCAAAATGCCAGGGCCCATCACCGCCGTAAGAAGGCGTGCCAAACAGCGTCAGGGCATACCCGACCACCCCATAACTCCCCGCAAAATTCCAGAGTGCCAGAAAATCGGCATCTCCAAATCTGGGTTCCACGCCAGGGTCGTACCACGTCTTATAGGTAGTGCCGTTGTTGGTCAGGAAACCCTCAAGAGAATAGGCCGTGTCCCATGCCCAATAGCCGCTCGAACCATCCGGAAGAAATTCCCGGTTCTCATTCCCATACATCGTCAGCGCCAGGCACTGCTGATGTTCATTGTTCAGACAATATGTTTTTAATGCCTGGCGCTTGGCCTTGGCCAGCGCGGGAAGGAGCAAGGCGGCCAGGATGGCGATGATGGCGATGACCACCAGCAGTTCAATCAGTGTAAAACCGCCTTTGCGCCGGCTCTGCGACTCGTTTTCCGGCATGGGAGAACTCCTGAATTCCCCGCCGGCCACCGGGTTGGATCGTGACATATTCGTCATTTTCATTATTTTTATGAGATTACGATTAAACTATCTCCCTTTTTTCGTGCTGTCCAATTCAAAAGCACACCCCTTCTGCCAAGCCACCGTTATACGGCCCCACTACGGCCCCACTCGTAATAGGTTCAACCCGGTGGCAGGATCCCGACTCGTCGGGATCGAGCCGAAACTCGATTTCGCGGGAAAAAGTCACGGCTCGACCGAGTCTCGCCCTGCCTTTCCACGCTCATCACTGACGCATTACCCCGCTTAGTAGTAGTAAACCGGAGCAGTCGCATCGCCCGCCCGAGGCTGGATGTACGGGGAATTGAGACTGCGCCATTCGACGTGGCCGTCTATCATTCCAATATTGCCTCCCGCGGGGAGTTTCGGATTCGCCAGGTGGGAAGGGTTAAACGGGTACTCGCCGCCAATCAACCCAATCCATGATATGGAATTGAGCGTGTCCCAGGTTACGACAGGTGGGGGATTATTAGCCGACGTGGGGTCGGAAGGCATTTCACACGCCGTCTGCGGGCGGGTGGCGAGGTTAACTGGCAAACCGGTTATGTTTGCCCCCGTCCCAAAACTGATCGAGGTGTCGCTCAGTTTGTGGTTCAGGTTGGTTTCAAAATGCCAACCATTGTACGTCTGGTAGCAAGCCGTGCCGGGGAAAGTTTGCGCATAACCCACCTGCGAATAACCGAGGGACATCCAGTTGGTCCATTCCGCCAGGAGATCCACGGACCCATTCCCGCGGTCGCCGGGATCATACCAGACTTTGTAAGAAGCCCCATTGTTGGTCATGTCCTGGCAGACGTTTGCGGTCATGTCATGCGCCCAATAGCCCGCGGAGCTGACCGGAAGGACGTCCTTGTTGTCATTGGCGTATATGGCCAGCGCAATGAGCTGTTGCCTCTCGTTGCTCTTGCAGGTGGCGCGATTGGCCGTGGCCTTGGCCTTGGCCAGCGCGGGCAGGAGCAGGGCGGCCAGGATGGCGATGATGGCGATGACCACCAGCAGTTCAATCAGCGTAAATCCGGCGTTGCGCCGGGCCGGCGCCTTGTTTTCCGGCATTGGAGAGCTCCTGAATTCCCCTCCGGCCTTCAGCATCCGGTTGAATCGTGCGATATTCATAATCAGTGTCAGCATGCTATAGGTTGTTTCTTTTCCTTCGCGCTGTCCTGGTCCAAAATCACATCAATTCTGCCAGGGCCAGCGTCTTACGGCCCCGCCCCAAAATGCCCTTTCTCACCTGCCAAGCAGGGGAGGGCCTCTTCCCGGTCGCCGCACTTCCGCCCTCATCAAGACACGCGATTTCAGGCCGCAATATCCGCCAGAAATGTTTGCGCTGCCTGAATCACCCGAATCATCGAAAAACCTGCAAACTCCGCCGCCTTAATGCCAGCCGGGGAAGCGAAGGCCGTTCCTGACGAAGTCGTAGTCTATGCCGCTCGTCGCCGCGGCGTACCCCGTGACGGCCTGTCCCTTGGCCGCCTGCTGTCCGGAGGAGATGATGACCGGGTCGGTCCATTTGTGGACCCCAACATGCCCGTCAACGTAGGCTATCGTGTCGGCATCTATGTGGTACATGGCCAGAGGGTCCTCCCAGGTGAAACTTCCGAGGCCAGTGCCGTTCAACTGCCAGTTGACCACCCAGGTGCCGTCGTTGACGCCGCGCCAATCCGTATCCTCTATGAAGTCGAAAGTCTCCGCCGGCGCCGCCACGTCCGCGTCTTTAGAACAGGTGGCTCCCATGCCCCAATAATCTTGGTAAGACTCCCCGCCGTAATTCTGCGTTTTTGAATACGTGCAGTAGGCAAAACCCGAGCCGGGCGACAATGAGGCCCGCGTATCCCCGGGGCACACGAAAACGCTCGTGTTCTTGATGTAGGGATACATAAGGCAGTTGGTCAGCGCCTCCTTGCAATTCTCCACCGCCGCATCATACGACACGCCCGCAAAGTCGTTCATGCCCCCGTCCAGCGTGGGCACGGCATAGTAGCCGCCCGCCTGCATAAATGGAATAAAGGTGTTGCGGTAGTCATCGGCGTACATTCTGGAACCCAAATTAAACTGCTTCATGTTGTTGATGCAGTAGGTCTGCTGGGCCTTCCTTTTGGCATTGGCCAACACCGGCAGCAACAGCGACGCCAGGATGGCGATGATGGCGATGACCACCAGCAGTTCAATCAGCGTAAATCCGCCTTTGCGCCGGCACGACGCCTCGTTTTCCGGCATGGGAGAATTCCTGAATTCCCCGCCGGCCTCCAGCACCCGGTTGAGTCGTGACACATTCATAATAACACACGCGGTTCCAGGCGGCAATCTGCGCCATAAATGTATGGCCTGCCTGCTTTTCGCGCTTCAGAGCGGGAGGGTGCTGATGGTGATTTTCAGGCTGGCGCTCTTGCCGGCGGGCAGGGTGATTTTGTTTTCGCCCACGTTGCCCGGTTCGACGCAGAGCATGGCCTGGTATTCGTCGTTGCCAAAATCGGGCATTTGCTGGGATCGGTCGGTCCACGGATTCCAGACGACGGTGGAAAGGGAGCCGGATTTTTCGATGCGGATGCGGCGCTGTAATTTGGAGTCGTGAATCTCCACGGGGTGCGGGGTGTTGACGTAAATCCGGTCCGTTTCCTGCGCAATTTTCAGATGCTCGGCGCGTTCGGTTTTGCGCGCGAAACCGTCCACTTTGTCCAGGTATTCAGCGCCTTTGAGGCCGGTGACGGAAACGGCGGCAATGTCGCCTATGTGGAAGTAGGCGTGCAGGCAGTTTTCAAAACTGAAAAGCTGGTCCTCGGAGTCGTTGGTGACGATGAGTTCGGCCGTGACCGTCGGGCCGATGGTCAGGAGGTATTCGACGGTGCATTTGGGAAACAAGGCGGCGGCGGGCGAATCGGGCAGACGCAGGCGCAGGTTCACGGCGCCGTCGGGCAACGGGGAAATCTCGCGCAAATCCCAGACCTGGGTGCGGGCAAATCCGTGGGCCGGCTCGCCTTCGCGCGGTCCGAACCAGGGGAAGATGACCGGGATGCCGCCGCGGATGGGAGCACCTTCGGCAAAGCGGCTGAACTGGCTCATGAACAGCAGGGGCGGCTGGTCCTTGAGCTGGAAATGAGCCAGATGGGCCCCATGTGGATAGAGTTCGGCCCGGCCCCAGGCGGTGTTGATTTCCAGCATGAGGAGGTCGCCTTGTCCCTCGGTAAAAAGAACCCGGCCGGGGATTTCCAGGTCTTTGCATGTCGTTGTCATAATAGCACTTCAACGGTTCACTCCGGCCCCCGCCGGAAAATGCGCCCTTCCGGCCCTGCCGCGCGCTGCTCATCCTCCCGCCGCGCCGCCCTCCTTCTCCCGGCTTCCAGCGCGGTCACCCGTTGTCGCCAATGGCTTCGACGGGGCAGCCCTCCTTGGCCTCGTTGCACTGGGCCTGCTCTTCCGGGGTGTCGGGCTGCTTGAAAACGAAGGAGAAGCCGCCATCGTCGTTGCGCTTGAAATTGTTCGGCGCGGTTTCGCGGCAGAGGTCGCAGTCAATGCACTGGTTGTCAACGTAATACTTGCCCGTCACGTTATCGGTGTATTTATTCGCAATGTCGGCCATAAAGTATGTTTGCAAGGCACTATAGCGGTTGCCGGGCGCCGCTGGCAAGCCTGTTTTCTGCGATTTATCATTTTGCATTTATCATCCCTCCGCCCTAATTTGCCGCGCGAATGAAGCAGACAGCTTACGCCGCCGCGGGGGTCAACATTGACCTGGGCAACAAAATCAAGGCCACCCTGCCGCAATTGCTGGCCGGCGCCCAACGCCGCGAAGTCCTCGGCAAGGTCGGCGGCTTCGGCGGCCTGTTTGCCCTCGACACAAAAAAGTTCCGGCAGCCCGTCCTGGCGGCCAGCGCCGACGGCGTGGGCACCAAGCTCAAAATCGCCTTTGCCATGCGCCGCCACGACACCGTCGGGCAGGACCTCGTCAATCATTGCGTCAACGACATCGCCGTGCTCGGAGCGGAACCGCTTTTCTTTCTGGATTATATCGGCACGGGAACCCTGGAGGCGCGCGTCTTCACCCAGTTGATCTCCGGCTTCGCCCGCGCCTGCGCGGAAAATCATTGCGCGCTCATCGGCGGGGAAACGGCCCAAATGCCCGGCTTTTACCAGGCCGGCGAATACGATGTCAGCGGCACCATTGTCGGCGTCGTGGAAAAAGCGCGCATTCTCGACGGCCAAAGCATCCGCCCCGGCGACGCGGTCATTGGCCTGGAGTCCACCGGCCTGCACACCAACGGCTATTCCCTGGCGCGCCGGATTTTTTTCGAGCGGATGAAACTTGAGCCTGACAGCTTCGTGCCCGAGCTGAACAACACCATCGGCGATGAATTGCTCAAGGTGCATCGCAGCTACGGCCCGCTCCTGCTCAAGCTGCTCAAAAAATTCAACCCGCCCGCGACCCGCGCCCGCCCGGCCGTCAAGGGGCTGGCCCACATCACCGGCGGCGGTTTTATTGATAACATTCCGCGCGTCCTGCCCGGGAATTGCGACGTGCTGCTGCGCAAAGGTTCGTGGGAGATGCCGCCGGTTTTTGAGCTGATCCGCGCCAGGGGCGGCGTGGAGGAGGCGGAGCTTTACCAGGTCTTCAACATGGGCATCGGCATGACGGCCATCGTGGCGGCGGACCAGGCGGCGGCGGCGCTGCGGTTCATCCGCGCGCAAAAACAAAGGGCCTGGCTGATCGGCGAGGTCGTTCCCGGCGGCGGCAGGGTCCGCATGATTTGAAGGGCGCATGAATATATTTGACGAACTGGAATGGCGCGGCCTCGTCGCCGATTGCACCGACCGCGAGGAATTGAAAAAACGGCTGGAAACCCCCGTCACCCTCTATTGCGGCTTTGATCCGACGGCCGACAGCCTGCACGCCGGCAACCTGGTCCCGCTGCTGGCCTTGCGCCGCTTTCAATTGCTCGGCCATCATCCCATCGCCGTGGCCGGCGGCGCCACCGGTTCCATCGGCGACCCCAGCGGCAAGACCGCCGAGCGCCAGCTTCTCGGCCGGGAAACCCTCGACGCCAACATCGCGCGCGTCAAAGACCAGTTGCGCCGCCTGCTCGATTTCGACGCCCCCGCCAACCCCGCCCGTCTGATGGACAACGCCGACTGGACCCGCCCGGTGAGCTATCTGGATTTTTTGCGCGACGTCGGAAAACACTTCTCCGTCAATCAGATGGTGGCCAAGGAAAGCGTCCGCACGCGCATGGAGGACCGCGAAGCGGGCATCAGTTACACCGAATTCAGCTACATGCTCCTCCAGGCCTTTGATTTTTATCACCTGCGCAAGGAACTGAATTGCGAACTGCAGATCGGCGGCTCGGACCAATGGGGCAACATCACCGCCGGCATTGATCTCATCCGCAAAAAAAGCGGGGCCGGGGCCTGGGGATTGACCATGCCGCTCATCACCAACGCCGACGGCACCAAATTCGGCAAGACCGCCGCCGGCGCCATCTGGGTGGACGCCGCCAAAACCAGCGTCTATCGCTTTTACCAGTTTTGGATCCGCACCGACGACCGCGACGTGTTGCGTTACCTGAATTACTTCACCTTTCTCAGCAGGGAAGAAATCGCCGCGCTGGCCGCGGAGCACGCCGCCAAACCCGAAGGCCGCGCCGCCCACAAGGCGCTGGCCCGGGCCATGACCGGCCTGGTGCATGGCGCCTCCGCCACCGCTGAGGCCGAGCGGGCGAGCGACATCCTCTTTGGCGGCGGCCTGGAAGGCATCACCGAACAAACCTTCAACGAAATCACCGGCGAAATTCCGGGCAAGGAAATGGAGAAGGCCCAACTCGAAGGCGCGGGCGCGCCGCTGGTGGAACTCCTCGTCCTGGGCGGCCTCTGCCCCTCCAAAGGCCAGGCGCGCAAGGACATTGAGGGCGGCGGCGTCTATGTCAACAATATCCGCGAAGCCAGTCCGCAGCGCCACATCACCGCCAACGACCTGCATTTTGGCAAACACCTCCTCTTGCGCAAAGGCAAGCGAAACTACCTCGTCCTCACCGCCACGCCCGCTTCCTGAGAAGCCCGCGGCATTTTCACTCCTCCAGAAGAGGGAGAATCATCCGCCGTCTCACTGAATAACCCGCGACTGCGTTGGCCGCACAACCCAGCATTAGCCGATGGCGGACGATAGCCATTCCCTCTCCCATCCGATGGGAGAGGGTCAGGGTGAGGGTCCGCATCAATCCGCAATAAAATCCTCGCCAGCAGGGCTGCGACCGTCCTCTGTCTTCCATCCACTCATTCATACGAAGCCAGGAAGGTCTGCGGCAGCCCGTCCGGACCCTGATTCGCAAGGTTCAATTTCCAAATTTACTTCCGCGCGGTTTTGTGCCATCTTGTTTTCATGCAAGTGACTTTGGAAATTCCCGATCCGCTGGCGAAAAAGTTTTTCTCAACGACCCCGGCGCGGCGGCGTTCCAGCACTGTGGCGCGGCTCTTGCGCGCGGAATTGCGCCGCAGGGAATTGACCGCAGCGTGCCTGGCGGCCAATCGTGATGCCAAACTCAAACGCGACATCGAGGATTGGCAGTCTTTCGATGAACCAGTCGTGGAATCCGTCGAGCCATGATGCCAATTCTGCGCGGCGATGTCTGGTGGGTAAGCCTCGATCCGGCTCAAGGCGCGGAAATCCAAAAGACGCGGCCTTGTCTGGTCCTGACTTCCAACATTCTGAATCGCTTTCGGCAAACGGTGGTTGTGGTGCCTTTGTCCACTTCCGCCCGTGCCCATCCACCAATCAGCGTGGCGGTGACATGCCAGGGAAAACCGGTCGTTGCCATTATTGACCAAGTTCGCGCGGTGAGCCACCAACGCCTGAAGTCGAAAGTCGAAACTGCTTCTCCGGCGATGCTCCGAGCTGTTTCAAAAGCTTTGGCGGAAATTCTCGAACTCGGCTGATGATCCAGGCACATTTTCAGTTTGTTTCTATTCTATTCGGCAAGCAATCTGCTTGATGGGTTCAGGGGTGGCTGGCGTGTCCGGGATCACCGGAGAAAGGATGCTCTGAAATGGAAGCCGTCGCCGTTGATGATGGATGACGAACGCCGCACTTGACCTCATTGAACTTAAATGCTAATATAGAATAGTGAAGATGGTGGTCAGGCAAAATGAGCCGGTTGGCCGGCGCAAGACCGTCGCAGGCGGGCGTCTCCCCCCACGCCGGGCACGCCCGGGCCATGAGGCGGCTGGCACACCCAATGCCCCATCCGAGGATCATCACAAAATCCCATCGAATAAGTATGCTTTTGCTTGGAGCCGTGGGGCCGTGCCTGCCCCAAAGACTTTTTCTGCGCTGCACTCCTTCAGCATCACGCAATTTCGCCAGGATTTTTTCTCCGCGCTCTCTGCGTCTCTGCGCGCGTCTCGGGAAAAGGGGAATCGGGTTGCGGCTTGCCGCGCCGGGCCTTTTGAGCTTTTTCGCGGCAAATCAACCCAAGTTCCTTTCCATGAATAACTTACGATCCAGACTGAGCCGTTTCCAATCAGGGTCCATCAAGCCCAATCAAGCCAAATCGTGTAATTTTTTGATCATCACACCAAGTCCTTCATCTGCCGTGCTTCAACTAAAATATCATTCTGTCCCGCCATGATTCTGTCGCCTCTTCGTTTCCTTCGTTTGCTTCTGTTCCAAGCCCTTTTTATTGCGGCTGGCCAAAATCCATGCCTGACGCGCTGGGTGGCGGGCACAGGCGGCAATGGCGCGCGGGCGGGACGGCGAAAAACCCCTCCAAACCCCCTTTCGGAACCTTCACCAATAAAGCCAAATAAAGGCTGCTAAAGGCTGCTAACTTACATTCCGCACTTGGGAGATGTAAGTCTTCGATCGCCGTTTTTGGCCAGGGCCATTAGCTGTAAACGGCGGTGTCAAGATCCAGCAATTCCAGGACTGTTTTCTGAAGGTTGGTCAGGGGA
>Ga0326727_10006750_pt1 | contig 31092 bp, 26 predicted proteins | sample MB2enrmetagenome_FD_207643 | JGI IMG/M metagenome (GOLD analysis project Ga0326727, IMG submission 207643) | Lab enriched peat soil microbial communities from McLean, Ithaca, NY, United States - MB29MY | ecosystem: Environmental > Terrestrial > Soil > Wetlands > Peat | place: USA: New York... | reverse complement strand
GCCGTTCACCACCGTCAGCGCGTAGGTTGGGATGGCCGCGTAGTTGGCCGTGACGGTGGTCGCCGCGGCTGGCATGGTGAGCGTGGTCGTGGCGGAGGTCGCGCTGGCCACCGTGGCGCCGGTCCAGTTCTGGAAGACCTCGCCGCTGGGAGCCGCTTTGGCTGTGATCGTAACCACGGTTCCAGCTGCGTAGCTGCCGCTGCCAGTGCCGTTCACCACCGTCAACGCGTAGGTCGGGATGGCCGCGTAATTGGCCGTGACGGTGGTCGCCGCGGCTGGCATGGTGAGCGTGGTCGTGGCGGAGGTCGCGCTGGCTACCGTGGCCCCCGTCCACTTGCTGAACCACTCTCCCGCGGGCGCCGGGTTGGCCTTGATGGTGACAACTGTGCCGGCTTCGTAGCTGCCGCTGCCGGAGCCGTTCACCACCGTCAGCGCGTAGGCCGCCGCCGTGTAGTTGGCCTTAACCCTGGTGGCCGCGGCCGGCATGGTGAGGGTGGTCCTCGCCGCCGTGGCATCGGCTACGGTGGCGCCGGTCCACCTGCTGAAGACCTCTCCCGCGGGAGGTGCGCTAGCCGTGATCGTGACCACCGTTCCAGGCGGATACACTCCGCTCCCGGTTCCGCCCGCGACGGTCAGCGGGAAACCGAGCGGGACGGTGACGGCGTTGCTGTAATCGGAGCCCGGGTTGGTGACGGTGAACGTCGCTGAACTGGCGCCCCCCAGGTACTGGCCCTCCACCGTGATGGTGGTGGGAGTCACCGATGTGGGCGACTCTCTGGCGTAGTTGCTGCCCCATCTGACCCACATAAACGCACCCGGCTGGAAGCCCGATCCGGTGATAGTCACCGTGTTGGTGCCCACCGGGAAGGGATCCGGCGACACGGCCGTAATCGCCGGTCCGGGCACCAGAATGTCAACGTACTGCGCGGCCAGGATGGCACTGTTGGCCGCGCTTACGGCTACCACTTCCACATCAGCCTTGGGAAGCACGGTGGGCGCGGTGTACAGGCCGGTCTGCGTGATTGTGCCCAGGGTGGAGTTGCCGCCCTTGACGTCGTTCACATACCACACCACGGCGGTGTCGGACAGGCCCGTCACCTGCGCCGAGAACTGCACGCTCTTCCCCAGATCCACGGGCGGATAGCTCGGCGTGAGGGTGACGCTCTGGCCCCAGAGCGCGCTGCCGAAGCTCCCCAGAGCTACGGCCAACAACCCGATTCTAGTGTTATGTCCAACCATAGGATCCTCGCTTTCTAGTACTTTAGTACCATACGTACTGATACATGTCTAGTGGTTTTTCGCTGTGGAGCATAACACTTTCTGAATCAATGGCTTAGCCGATACATCCGGGCCGCACCCGTTACGCCGTTCGGTCCCGCCGCGGTCCTCTGCGATTGTATGGCTGGGCGAGGCCACTGCATATCGGGACGTTGTATCCTGAGTGGTGGCACGAATCTACCCATTTCAACCCTACCGATACACTGACAAGGCCGGCCCGTTGGGGAACCTGGCCACGCAGCCTTACGACAAGATCACGCCGGCGATGCGGACGCGCTACCTGTCGCTCAGCCCGTACAACCTGGTGCGGGTGATCCTGGGCGAGCCGGGGCCGGCGGACACCTCCGCGGATAACGTTTACACTCGCGCCAGCGATTGCCTGGCAGAGTGGATCGATGGCGGCATCCTGGCGCGCGACCGCGAGCCCGGCGTCTTCCCCTACTTCCAGGAGTTCACCGAGCCGGACACTGGCGAGCGCCTGGTGCGCAAGGGATTCATCGCCCTGGGCGGGGTGGAGGATTACTCCGCCGGCATTGTGCACCGCCATGAGCAGACGCTCTCCGGACCGAAGAAGGACCGCATGGAACTGCTGCGCCACACGCACGCGCACTGCGAACAGCTCTTCATGCTGTACCCCGATCCGGCGGGCGCGGTGGATGCGTTGCTGGATGCCGCGTCCGCGGCTGCGCCGCTGGCCGAGGTGGAGGACGAATACGGCGTGATCCACCGCGTGTGGAAGATCGCGGGTGACGGCGCCCGAAACATCCAGGCGCTGATGGCGGACAAGAAGCTGCTGATTGCCGACGGCCATCACCGCTACGAAACGGCGCTGGCGTTTCGCGGCGAGAACCCGGGCCTAGAGGGCGCGGATCGCGTGGTGATGACCTTCGTCAACATGCACTCGCCGGGCCTGCGCATCCTGGCCACCCACCGGCTGGTGAACAACCTGGCGGCGGATGATTTTCCGGGCGGGTTTCTGCGGGCCGCGCAGAGCGAGTTTCGCGTGCAGCCGATCGAATCGCTGCGTCGGCTGAAGCAGGCGTGGACGGCGGGCGGGCCCACCGCGATCGGCGCGGCCATCGGCCAGGCACTCTATCTCCTGGAGGACCGGCAGCCGGCGGGCGAACTGGATGTCCGCGTGCTGCACGAGCGGGTGCTGGGCAAGCTGCTGGGAATCGGCGCCGAGGCGGTGCGCGACGAGAAACATCTGCGCTACATGCGGGGTCTGGAAGCGGCGGTGGAGCAGGCGCGCACGGGAGCGGCGCAGGCGGCGTTTCTGCTCAAGCCGGTTTCGGTGGAGCAGGTGGCCGCGACGTCGTTCGCGGGCGGCGTGATGCCGCAGAAATCCACCGACTTCTATCCCAAGTTGCTCTCCGGGCTGACGATCTACAAGCTGTAGCGCAAGGGCCGGGCCGCAGCTCGGATCGTTTTTCGCGGGGGCGTGTAAACCCCACCTCTTGAAATTTCGTCTACACGTACGAATGCAGCCGGTGGCCAGCGCGGAATTCCCGGTGAATGCCGTCGAATCCGCCACCCGGGAACTCGACGATTTCGACGCCCTGGTGGGCAAGTACTGGCCGCGCGTGTTCCGCTTCGCCCTGGCGTCGATGGGCGATCCGGACGCCGCCGGCAGCGTGGCGCAGGACTGCCTGCTGAAGGCCCACCGCAAGGCCGCCGGGTTTCGCGGCCAGTCGAGCGTGGGCACCTGGCTGATGCGGATTGCCGTCAACCTGGTGCGGGACCATGCGCGCAGCCGCCGTTTGCAGTTCTGGAAACGGACGCGCGAGACCGCGGTGAATTGGGACGACGTGGCGCGGCAGGTCCCGCAATTGGGATCGAGTCCCGAAGCCGGGGCGGCGGCGCGCGAGCAGGTGGAGCGCGTGTGGAAGGCCGCCCGCGGGCTGCCGGAGCGGCAGCGGACGGTATTCGTGCTGCGGTTCGTCGAGGAGATGGATTTGCTGGAGATCGCGGCGGCCACGGGTTTGCGCGAGGGGACGGTGAAGGCTCACCTGTTCCGCGCGCTCCAGGCGGTACGGCGCGAGGTTGGGGGATCGGGATGACGGAACATTTGCCGGGGAATCGGATAGCGGAATGCGTGGCTGCAGGGCCGGCTCCGGAAGAGCGGCGGCACCTGGCGGAGTGCGCGCAGTGCGCGGCCGAGGTGGCCCGCCTCGAATCCGCCCTGGGACACTTTCGCGAGGCCGTGCGCGGTTGGAGCGAGGGGCAGAGCGCGGGGGCCCTGGGTAAAGCGCGCGCGGCGCGCCGGCCCCCGGCGCGGGTGTGGTTTGGCTGGCCGGTATGGGCGGCGGTGGCGCTGGCGGCGGCGCTGGCGGTGGCGCCGGTCTACGAGACGGTTCGCGACCGCCGGCAGGCGGCCCAGGCGCTGGCGGATGCGCAATTGCTGGAACAGGTGGGCCAGGATGTCTCCGAGTCCGTTCCCAGCCCCATGGAGCCGCTGGCGCAACTGGTAAGTTGGGACTCCGCTTCACAGGAAAGTTCGCAAGGGAATACGTCAAACAGTTCACAGAATGGAGAAACTCAATGAAGACAGGCAAACTTAGATTGACATTGCTCCTGTTGGGAGCGGGCGTGGTGGCGATGGCGCAAACGGCGCCGGCTCCCGCACCCGGCGATCCGCAGGGGCCTCCGCCGGGCGGCCCGCAGCAAGGGCCTGCGGCGCGCCGCGCGGCGCAGATGCAAATGCGGATTCAGCCGGGCGGTCCGATGCGCGATGGAATGATGCAGCCGGGGCCGGGACGCGGCGGAATGCAGCCGGAGGTCCGCGCATTTGAAGAGCGCCTGCTGCCCGGGCCGCACGGAAAGTGGTGGGACAATCCGCAGGTGGCCGAGCAGTTGGGGCTGACCGCGGACCAGAAGAAGAAGATGGACGACATCTTCCAGCAGCATCGGATGAAGCTCATCGACCTGCACGCCGCGGTGCAGAAGGCCGAGCTCACCATGGAGCCGCTAGTGGCCGCCGATCAGCCCGACGTCACCAAGATCGAAGCCCAAATCGACAAGGTGGCGACGGCCCGCGCGGAGTTGGAGAAGAACAACGCGCGCATGCTGCTGGCCATTCGCGGGGTGCTGACGCCGGAGCAGTTCCAGAAGCTGCAGGCCCACGCGGGGCGCGGCGGAAGGGGCCCGGGCGGCGGGCGTGGCCCGATGGGACGCGGACAGGCGGCGCCGCCCGCGGCTCCCGCCCCACCCCCAGTGAAGAAGCAGTAGCCGTGTTTTTCCGGGCAGCGGGGCGCCGGCTCCGCTGCCCCGGTTTATACTTTAGGGCAGGGTGAGCACGTCTCGCGCACGCCACTGCCGGAGCTTCCTCGCGGCGGCCGTCCTCCTGGCCGCTTCGAGCGCCTTCGCTCTCGATCCCCACAAAGGCCTCACGCAGTACTCCCGCACCACCTGGACACAGCAGCAGGGGCTTCCGCAGGACACCGTCCGCGCCATCGCGCAAACCGCCGACGGCTACCTGTGGGTGGGCACCGACGAGGGCCTGGCGCGGTTCGACGGGTACGAATTCACGACCTTCCGCAAGGACTCGGGCGATCTGCCCTCCAACTCCATCACCGCGCTGGCGGCCTCCACCGATGGGACCCTGTGGATCGGCACGCCCAACGGCCTCACCGAGTACCGCGACAAACGGTTCCACACTTACACCACCAAATCGGGGCTGCCGGACGATGCCATTACCTGCCTGTACACGGACCACGGCGGAGTGCTGTGGATCGTGGCCGGGCAATACCTGAGCCGCTTTGAAGCGGGCCGGTTCACTAACTTCGCTCCAGGGCCGGACCTTCCCGTTTCCGCGGTCCGCCTGGTGTCGGAGGATCGCAACCACGATCTGTGGGTGGCGGGCTACGGGAGCGTGGGGAAACTGGCGGGCAGGAAGTTCACCACCTTGATCGACGGCGCCAGGCTGGCCGGCGCGATCGCGACCAGCATGGCAGTGGACGCGCGCGGCACACTCTGGCTGGCCGCCAACCAGGGGCTGCTTTCGCGGCTCTCCGACGGCCGGATTCGCAGGTATGGAGTGGCCGAGGGTCTCCCGGATTTGCGCCTGCGGACGGTGTTGCCGGACCGGGACGGCGGCATCTGGGTGGGAAGCGATTCCGGGCTGGCCCGCCTGGAAGGCGACCGGTTTATCGCCACGCCGGTCGAAGGCGTTCACGAGCGCGCCCAGATTCGCTGCCTTTTCGAGGACCGGGAAGGCGACCTGTGGGTGGGCACCAGCACCGGCCTGATCCGCTTGCGGGACGATATTTTCACGGTCTACGGGAAGAGCGAGGGGCTGCCCAGCGACCAGCCCACGGTGGTCTTCCAGGACCGCGCCGGAAAAGTGTGGGTGGGGTTCGGCGACGGCGGCCTGCTGCTGTTCTCCAACGAGGGCGGCCAGCAGTTCTCGGCGCGGGAGGGTTTGCCGGGCGACCAGGTGTTCTCGATTCGCGAGGCGCCCAACGGAGACCTGCTGATCGGCGTGCACGGGGGCGTGGCGCGGATGCGCGGCGAGCGGATCAGCGCCTTCACGCCGCCCGATCCGTTCTCCCGCGTCAACGTGTACGACGCCCTGGAGGACGCCGGCGGGAACCTGTGGCTGGCCACTCCGGGCGGGCTGCTCCGGCAGCGCGGCAGGGAGTTGCGGACGGTAATCCCGGGCGGCCCGGTGCTGGTGATGGGCGTGTCCACGCTGTGCCAGGGGCTGGACGGCGCGGTGTGGGCGGGCACGTTCGGAAAGGGCCTCTGGCGCATTCGCGGAGAAGAGCAGCGGCTCTACACCACCGCCGACGGGCTCTCCAGCGACCAGATCCGCACGCTCTACCAGGAGGGCGACGGGACCCTGTGGATCGGCACCTTCGACGGCGGCCTCAACGCGCTGCGCGACGGACGCTTCCGCAGCTTCACCGAGCGGGACGGGCTGCTGAGCGACAACATCGCCCGCATCACCGACGATGGCGAGAGCCTGTGGCTGAGCACCACGCGCGGCATCTGCCGGATCGCCAAACGGCAGTTGCAGGATCTGGCGGCCGGCCGGAGGCGCTCGCTAGATCCCGTCAATTACGGGGTGGAGGATGGTCTGCGAAGCGCGCAGTGTGCGCCCGCTAATCCGACCGCGGCGGGCGGCGCGCGCACTTCCGATGGAAGGCTGTGGTTCACCACCAGCCAGGGCCTGGCGGTCTTCGACCCCAGGACGCTGCTGGAGCCGCGCCTGGCGCCGGTGCCCCGCATGGTGGAAATGACCGCCAACGGCGAGCCGGTGGACCTGGCCGGCGCCGTGAAGCTGCCCCCCGAAAGCCAGCGCGTGCAGTTCCGCTATGCGGCGCTGCACCTGAGCGCGCCCGAGCAGGTGCAATACTCCTACAAGCTGGAAGGCGTGGATCCGGACTGGGTGCGGGCCGGAAGCCGGCGCAGCATCAACTACAACAGCCTGCGCCACGGCCACTACCGGTTCCTGGTGCGGGCGTCGCTGGCCGGCGCACCGACCACCGAACGGCCGTACGATTTCGAAGTGCTGCCGCATGTCTACGAGACGGCGTGGTTCCGCATTCTGGCGGTGGCGCTGGCGCTGGCGGCGGCGTGGGGCCTCTACGGATTGCGGCTGCGCCAGATCCGCTCGCGGTTCGCCCTGGTGCTGGAGGAGCGGGCGCGGCTGGCGCGCGAGATCCACGACACGCTGGCGCAGGGGTTCGTGGGAATCTCCTCGCAACTGGATGCGGTGGCCATGTGCCTGGCGGACGAAACCCCGGCGCGGAAGTACCTGGACATGGCGCGCAAGATGGCCCGCCACAGCCTGACGGAAGCGCGGCGCTCGGTGATGGACCTGCGGAGTTCGGTGCTGGAGGGGCAGGATCTGGCGTCGGCTCTGGAATCGGGCGCGCGCGTCTGGACGGCGGGCAGCGGCGTGGAAGTCGCGGTGGATGCCGACGGGCAGCCCGGGGAATTGCCGCAGGCCATGGAGCAGCATCTCCTGCGGATTGCGCAGGAGGCGGTGACCAACGCGCTGAAGCACGCCGCGGCGACCAGAATCGCCATCCGGTTGCGCATCGCGGAGCGCAAGCTGCGGCTGCGGATCTCCGACAACGGCCGCGGTTTCGAGGAGCCGGACGTATTCTCCTCGCTGGGCGGGCATTTCGGGTTGATCGGGATGCGCGAGCGCGCCGAGCGGCTGGGCGGCGATCTGCGCCTGGAGAGCCGGCCGGGCGGAGGGACGGAAGTGGAAGTGACGGTGCCATTACCATGAGCGAACCGATTCGGATTCTGGTGGCGGAAGACCACCTGGTGGCGCGGGTTGGCGTGACGACGATCGTCAACCTGCAGCCGGATATGAAAGTAGTCGCCGAGGCCTCCAACGGCCAGCAGGCGGTCGAGATGTACCGCAAGCACCGGCCGGACGTGACGCTGCTGGACCTGCGCATGCCCGTGATGGGCGGCGTGGAAGCGGCGGGCGCCATCCGCAAGGAGTTCCCCGACGCGCGCATGATCGCGCTCACCACCTATGGCGGGGACGAAGACATCCGCCGCGCCCTGGCGGCGGGCGTGCAGGCGTATCTCACCAAGGACGTGCTGCACGACGAACTTCTTAAGGCCATCCGTGCGGTGCATGCGGGCCAGACCTACCTGCCGCCGGCGGTGGCCGCCTCGCTGGCCGCGCAAATGCCGCGTCCCGACCTCAGCGCACGCGAGATCCAGGTGCTGGAGTTGATCGTGCAAGGCCTGGCCAACAAGCAGATCGCCTACAGCCTGAGCATCGCCGAGCACACCGTGAAGAACCACGTGAAGAACATCCTGGGCAAGCTGGGCGTGCAGGACCGCACGCAGGCCGCCACGGCGGCCATCCAGCGCGGGATCATTCATCTGCCGTAGGGGCGGCGCGACAGACGGAAGCGCCGTCCCGCTTTACGCGGTTCTCTCGAACACCAGCGCCTGGATGTCTCCGAACGCGCCCAGCCCGCGGCTGCGCCAGCCCGCGAACTCGGGCTGGGCGCTGAACCAGTTGCGCCAGAAGCGGACCGCGCGGTCCCCGCCGTAGATGATGAACTCCTTCGAGGTGGACAGCCTGTTGCGCGCCAGGGCGGCGGCAAACCGTTCCGCCTCGGGAGAGGTCTCAAAGGGAAACCGGTACATGGTTCCGTGGACCGGATAAACGGCCAGGTGGGAATATAGAAAGCTGGCTGCCGGGTAATCGGGCCGCCAGACGGGCGGACGGGCCTCGATGAAGGGGCTGGGACACAGGATGGGCACGTCCGCTCCGGCGACCTCCCGGTTGATGGCGCGCGAGGCTGCCCGCCAGTCGGAACCGTGGTGCGGGGGCACCAGGTGGTTCCAGCGCCCGGCGAAGAGGAGAACGCCGAATCCCAGCAGGGCCGCCGTCTGCCGCCAGTAGTTGGGCGGCAGGAAAACGGCCACGGCCAAGGTGCCCGCGAGGGCCATTCCGGGAAGCGCCATGTAGAGATAGCGCGACAGGAAGACGCTGGTTCCGTTCAGCCGCGAGAAGGCGAACAGGCAAGCCGGATCGCACAGCCACCAGGCGAGTATCAGGGCCGGCGACGCGGCGGATGCGACGCGGGTGACGCGCGGCCACTTGAGCCAGTGGGCGATCACGGCGCTCCCCGCGCCGAACGGCACGACGTAGCCCAGCTTCAGGGCCTTGGCGAGGTCCGCGGCGGAGGGCATCGCGGCCACCACGTGGGCTCCCGCCTGGCGGCTCAATTCCAGCGCCTCGCGCCACACCGGCAGGAGACAGACGCCCAGCAGCGCGTAGACCGCGGCAACCTGCCGCCAACCGGCGCGCGACTCGCCGCGCAGCAGACGAACCAGCGTATAGAGGGCGAACACCACGTAGACCGGCCAGAAGAGCAGATGCACCCGCCACACCAGCGCGGCGCAAACCAGGAAGGGCACGGATTCGAGCCAGCGCCCCGAATCCAGCCACCGGATCAGAAAGAGAAAGCCGGCGCAGGTCACGCAGGTACCCAGGGCATAGGGGCGCGCGTCGGCGGCCTGGTAATTGAATTCGCGCAGCAGGAGGCACGCCAGGGCCGCGAACCACCCCGCATCGGGGTGAATCAGTCTCTGCGCCAGGCGCGCCACAAGCAGCAAGGCGGCCAGCATGGCCAGCGTGGAAGGCAATCGGTAGCCGGTTTCCGAGACGCCAAACAGCCCCTGAGCCAGCCGTGGCAGGACGTAATACACCGACGCGGGCACCTGGGGAGCTGCCTGGAAGGACGGGTCCGCGGCCCCGTGCTGCACCACGAAGATGGTGGCCATTTCGTCCACCCAGAAACTCGACGGCAAAGGCGCGATCCAAAGTCTTAGGATGCAAAGCGCCAGCACCATGGCGAGCAGCCAGGTTCGAGCCAGCACCGGCGTAGCGGCCGCGGGCTGGCTGGCCGTTCCGTACGAAACATCACAGTTCTGAGTCACAAGCCCTTACTTCTCTGTGAACGTTGCCGGGAGCCGGGAGGTTGCGCCGATCACGTTAACAAGATTTAATATACCACGGCAAGGTGTTGGAAAATATGCAGCTTACCCACGGCACGGGGTTAGAGCCGCGAGCCCAATGGCCCGCCAAGCCGCCGAAAAAACAAAAGGAATTCTTCTTTGCGGCTGTGCGCCTTGGCGTGACAAGTTGTTCTTCCCGCGGCTTCCGACTGACCGGTGGGCAGGGTGGTCCCGGGAACGGGCACCGGCTTCGCCCCGCTCGTACGCCGGGGTCATTTACGGCCACTGGATCGACTCGCCGCATCATCATGGAGGCCGGCGCTCCAACCGGAGTTCCTCCAATGGCCCTTGAGAGCTACAGTATTCTCGTACCGGTAGCTCGGGAGCGTGCGTCTTAGAAGGACAGATATGCTCAGCCGTGCGTTACTACCGTTGGCCCTGCTCACAGCCAATGGTCTCGCCCAAGCGCCGCAAGCGCCGGACGTCGTGATCCGAAGCTCGGCCCGCGAAGTACTGCTGGATCTCGTGGTGCGCGACGCGCATGGCAAGCTGGTCACCAATCTCAAACCCGAAGACGTGACAGTCTACGAGGATGGCGTCCGCCAGGATGTGCGCTCGTTCCGGCTGGTGGCGGGAAGCGAAGTGCGCGTGGAGGATGAGCGGCAGGCGGCCGAGGCTCAGGCTGCGCCTGGCACGATGCTGGCGCCGGCAGCACGTCCACCGCTGAATCCGCTGCGCACCGTGAATGTCGTATGCCTGGTGTTGAACGATCTCACCGCGTCGACGCCGGCAATACCGCTTGACCTCAGCAATCCGACGCGCACCTTTGGGTTCCAGGCGGCCCGCAAATTCATCGATAATGAACTCCGCCCGAACACGTTCATCGGCATTTTCACCCTGGACGGGAGTGGACTGAGGCCCGTTTATCCGTTCTCGAACGACCGGGAGCGTCTGATGAAGGCCGCGGAACTGGCCTCACGGAACCAGCTTCCACTAATCGCCGTGGGATCGGCGGGCGTGCTCAACGGCTTGAGCCAGTCGGTAGGCGCAGGCGGCGCGGGCGGGTGGGGCGCGCCGGGCGGCGCCGTCGCCGTCGGCGGCTCAACGGGAGGCCCCGACTTTCTCGGGTCGATTGCCGAGATGAGAGAGGCGGCGGTTGCGGGCCTTCGGGAGATCGATGCTTTGAAAGGCCTGGTCCGGCAACTTGCCGCATTGCCATTTCACAGAACCGTGCTCCTTGTCGGCAATGGGCTCACGCGGCCGCCCGATCAGTTGGAACAGTGGGATTCCATGGTCCGTGCCGCTGTCGACGGTGGCGTCACTTTTTACGCGTTGGACGCCCACGGGATGGATACCGATTACGACCCGACGGCCACCTCCTCCGCGACTCTGAGCTACGCGGCCTCTTTGAGCAAACAGCAGGGCCCGACCAGCCAGCAGCGCCTTATGCCGCCCCCCGGCCAGATCGGAAATCTGGGCCCCCCGACACTCACTACCCGAACCATGGAACTGGCGCATCAGGACGACTACGTGAAGTTCGGCGTTTCGAGCGCCAACCCGCAGGAGGCGCTGCGCGAACTCGCCGAACGAACCGGCGGATTCCTGATCGCCAACACCAACAACGTGGACCAACTCCTGTCGCGCGTGATGGAGGAAGTGGACACGCACTACGAAATCGCCTACCCGCCGAAAGCGAAGCGCGACGACGGGCACTTCCGCAACATCGAAGTGAAGCTGGCGCGCGCCGGATTGCGCGTGGAAACGCGTAACGGCTATTTCGCGGTGCCCGATACCGGCCACGCACTCACGCCCGAGGAGATGGCCGGCCTGCGGGCGCTCGATACCCAGCCCCGCCCGCACGCGTTCGATTTCCTCTCGCGCGCGTATCGATTCCGCGATTCCGGCGGCCACGCGCAATACGCGATCGCTTTCGAGATGCCGATTTCCAACCTCACGCCGACAGCCGAGGAGAGTGCGCACGCGCACCGCTTCCACGCATCTCTGCTGGCCTTGGTAAAGAACGCCGACGGCGTGATCGTCGATCGGGTGAGTAAAGACATTCCCTCGGAGGTGTCGGACGACCAGTTCGAGAGAGTGCGCTGGGAATTCATGACCTATCAGAAGGCCGTGAATCTGCCGCCCGCGCACTACACCGTGGAGACTGCGGTAGTGGATCACGAAGGCAACCGGGCGAGCACGGGGACGTTCGAGATCGACAACCGGCAGCAGCGGGGGGTCGGACTGAGCGACCTGGCCGTGGTCCGCAAGCTGGAGAATTTGACGACTCCGGCCGACCCCGCCGATCCGTTCGAATACACCGGCAAGCGTGTGCTGCCGTTCGTCACCAGCGACCTTCTGGCCGGGACGAAGCCGTTCGTGTTCTTCATGGTCTACCCCGAGGCTGGAAACGGGGCGGAGCCGGTGCTGCGCGTGCGCCTGCTACAGGACGGACGAACCATCGCCACGCTCAGGCCCGACGTGGGGACGCCGGACGATTCGGGCGGCATCCCGATGCTGTTGAAGCTGGCGGACAAGCCCGGCAGCTATGAAGTGAGGGCCACGGTCACGCAGGCCGGCGCCTCGACGGAAAGGACACTCCAGTACACCCTCGCCCGGTAATGTGCCGGCAGGTAGTCCGGCGGTGCACGTCGCACCCGTCGCCGCCCTCCGGCCCGTTTTCGGACAGCGCAGCCACATGCACGAGGCTCTCACCGGGAAGCGCTCGATCAGCGCGCCGCAAGCCCGCAAACTCGGCCGGGTCTTTGGCGTCAGCCCTGGGCTGTTTCTGTAGCCAGGGGCGCGGCGTCCGCCTGGTTGCGTCCGGTCACCCGCTCCTGCACCCAGTCCAGGTACAGGTAAATCACCGGCGTGATGTACAGCGTCAGGAACTGGCTGACCACCAGGCCGCCCACCACCGCCAGGCCCAGCGGCTGCCGCGCGTCGGCGCCCTCGCCGTATCCCAGCGCGATGGGCATGGTGCCGAACAGCGCCGCTACGGTGGTCATCATGATGGGGCGGAAACGCAGCAGGCAGCCCTGCCAGATGGCGTCGCGCGCGCTCAGCCCCTTGTGCCGCGCGCCGATGGCGAAATCGATCATCATGATGGCGTTCTTCTTCACCACGCCGAACAGCATGATGATGCCCACGAAAGCGTACAGGTCCAGTTGCTTGTGGAAGAGCAGCAGCGTCAGCAGCGCGCCGAAGACCGCCGAGGGCAGGCCCGAAAGAATGGTGATGGGATGGATGAAGCTCTCGTACAGCACGCCCAGCACGATGTAGATCACCAGGATGGCCACGATCAGCAGGATCGTGAGGTTCTGGAAGGAGCTTTGGAATTCCTTCACGGTCCCCTGGAACGCGGTCGAGATGGTGGCCGGCATGCGAAGCTCGGCGATGGCGTTATCCACGAGTTCGGCCGCCTGTCCCAGCGAATAGCCGCGCAGCAGGTTGAAGGAAATCGTGACCGCCGGCAGTTGTCCGAAGTGGTTGATGGAGAGCGGGCCGGTCCGCTGCGCGGTGTGCACCATGGCGTCCAGCGGCACGAGCTGCCCCTGCGAGGAGCGGACGTACAGCTTGGACAGCGAGTCGGGCGTGCGCTGGAACTGTTTGGCCACTTCCAGGATCACGGAATACTGGTCGGCCGGCGCGTAGATCACCGAAACCTCGCGCGAACCGTAGGCGCTGTAGAGCGCGTCCTGCAACTGCTCGGGCGTGACGCCCAGGGCGAGCGCGCGGTCGCGGTCGATGTCCACCATCACCTGCGGGCTGGAAATCTGCTGGTCGCTCGTGACGTCGACGAAGCCGGGGAGCTGCGCCATCTTCGCCTTCAGCTTCGGCCCCCAGGTGTAAATCTCGTCCAGGCTGGCGCTCTGCAGCGTGAGCTGGTAGACGCTGGCCGAGTTCTGCCCGCTCACGGTGATGGGCGGCGGATTCTGCAGGAACGCCAGCACTCCCGGCACGCCGAAGAACAGGCGCGGGCGCAGTTGGTCGATGAACTGGTCGGCGGAAAGCGCGCGCTCGCCGCGCGGCTTCAGTTTCGCCATCACGAAGGACATGTTGCTGCCGCCAACCGCGAAGCTGATGGTGGTCTCCACCGCCGGATGCACCTTCACGATGTCCCGGATCGCCTCGGTGTGGCGCACCATGTAATCGTAGGAGGCGTCCTGCGGTCCCTGCATGACGCCGAAAATGAACCCGCTGTCCTGGCTGGGGATGAAGCCGGTGGGCATGGTCTTGAACAGGTACACGGTCCCCACCAGCATGGCCACCGCGAGCAGGAACGTCACGGGATGGAAGCGCAGGGCCAGGCGCAGGGTCATCTCGTACCACCAGGTCAGCAGCTTGAACCCGCCTTCCAGCAAGCGGTAGACGATGCCGTGGCGCCGGTTGTGCTCGTCGCGCAGGAAGCGGCTGCCCAACATGGGCGTCAGCGTGAGCGAGACGACGCCGGAGATCAGAATCGCCACCACGATGGTCACCGAGAACTCGTGCAGCAGGCGACCCACGATGCCCGCCATGAAGAGCACCGGAATGAAGACCGACACCAGCGAGATGGTCATGGAGAGAATCGTGAAGCCGATTTCCTTCGAGGCCGCAAACGCCGCCTGCATGCGCGTCTCGCCCATCTCCATGTGGCGCACGATGTTCTCCAGCATCACGATGGCGTCGTCCACCACGAACCCCACCGAGAGCGTCAGCGCCATCAGCGAGAGATTGTTCAGGCTGTAGTGCAGCAGGTACATCACCGCGAAGGTGCCCACGATGGAGAACGGCACGGCGCAGCCGGGAATCAGCGTGGCCGAGAAATTGCGCAGGAACAGGAAGATCACCATCACCACGATGCAGATCGTCAGCATCAGGGTGAATTCCACGTCGTGAATGGAATTGCGAATGGACTGCGACGCGTCGAAGGCCACGTCCAGCTTCACCGCGCCGGGGATCTCGCGGCGGAATTCCGGCAGCAGTTTGTAGATGCCGTCGGCCACGTCCACGGTGTTGGTGCCGGGCTGGCGGTTGATGGCCAGGATCACGCACTTGGTGTCGTTGTACCAGGCCACCAGCTTGTCGTTCTCGATGCTGTCGGCCACGTTGGCCACGTCGCCCAGCCGCACCGGCGCGCCGTTGCGCCACGCCACGATGATGGGCCGGTAGTCGGCCGCGTGAAACAGGCTTCCGTTGGATTCGATGGTGAACGCCTGGCTGGCCCCGTCCAGGCGGCCGGTGGGCAGGTTGGTGTTGCTCGAGGCCACCGCGCGCTCCACCTCGTCGATGCCCACGTTGTGGGTCGCCAGCTTGTCCGGATCCGCCTGCACCCGCACGGCGTACTTCTGTTCTCCGTACACCTGCACGCGCGAAACGCCGCTCACCATGGAGATCCGCTGGGCCAGCAGGATATCCGCGTATTCGGTGACCTGCGAGAGCGGCAGGGTGTTCGAACTCAGCGCCATATAGAAAATGGGCTGGTCCGCCGGGTTCGCCTTGGAATAGGTGGGCGGCCGCGGCATGCTGGGCGGCAGACGGCCTCCCGCCGCGGCGATGTGCGCCTGGATGTCCTGCGCCGCCGCGTCGATACTGCGGTCCAGCGTGAACTGCACGGTAATGTCGGTGGACCCCTGCGAGTTGCTGGAGCTCATCTGCTGGATGCCGGCGATGGTGGAGAACTCGCGTTCGAGCGGCGTGGCCACCGAGGACGCCATGGTCTCGGGGCTGGCGCCTGGCAGGGCGGCGCTCACCTGGATAGTCGGATAGTCCACGCTGGGCAGCGCCGCCACCGGCAATGCGCGGAAAGCGACCGTGCCGAACAGGAGGATGGCGAAGGTCACGAGCACCGTCATCACCGGGCGCTCGATGAAGATGCGCGAGAGGTTCACTCGGCCCCCGATCCCGCGCCGGCCGCCGCCGCTGCGCGCACCCTGGCGCCGGGAAACAGCACCAGGAAGCCGTCCGTCACCACCGTGTCGCCGGCCGCGACTCCCTTGTCGATCACCGTCTGCGCGCCGAAAACGCGCCCCGGAGTCACCGGCCGCATCTCTACCGAGGAGTCCGGCTTGAGGGCGTAAACGAACGATCCCTGCTGGCCGCTCTGCACCGCTTCCGACGGCACCACCACGGCGTCGCGAATGGTATCGAGCGTCAGCACGGTGGAGACGAATTGGCCCGGCCACAGCAGGCCGTCGCGGTTGTCGAAGGTGGCCTTCAGGTGGATGGTGCCGGTGGTGGTATCCACGGTGTTGTCGATCACCGCCAGCGTTCCGATGGCCGTGTGCGACGGGTCGCTCTCGGCGAAGGCGCGCACCGCCAGCCGGCTCGCGGCATTGAGGCGGCGGATGGCGGAGAGGTATTGTTCCGGCGCGTTGAAGCCCACGAAGATGGGCGAGACCCGGTGGATCACCACCAGTGGCACGTCGCTTTCCTTCACCAGGTTTCCGGCGTTCACCAGCAGGTTTCCGGTGCGGCCGCTCAAGGGCGCGCGGATCTCGCAGTGGCTCAGGTCCAGCCGCGCCTTGGCGACGGCGGCCTCGTCGGCGGCCAGCGCCGCTTTGGCGGTTTCGATGCTCGCCTGGGTGGCGCGCGCGGAAGCCTTGGCGGCTTCTGCGGTGGACTGGGCCTGGTCGAATTGCGAGCGCGGCGTGAGCCCCCCGCGATTCAGCTCGGCCTGCCGCTCGGCGTCGCTCGCGGCGAATTTCGCCTGGGCGTCGTCGCGCGCCAGGGACGCCTCGGCTTGCAAAATCTGGGCGCGATCGCGCGCCACCGCGGCTTCCGCCTGGCGAAGCGCGTCTTCGTAGGGCCGCGCATCGATGCGGAATAGCAGGTCGCCCTCGGCGACGTTCTGGCCCTCGGCGAACTCCACCCCGACCAGTTGCCCGGCGATCTGCGATTTCACCTGCACCACCGCGCTGGCTTCCACGGTCCCGACCACGCGCAACTCGGTGGGGACGGACTGCCGCGCGGCCTTGGCCACACTCACCGGGAACACCGGCATCATTCCGGCGCCCTTGGGTTGGGCCGCCTGCTTCTGGCAGCCGGACAGGACCAGGGCCGAAGCAATTAGTGTTGTGTAGATTTCAGTCCGATTCAAGATGGGTCCCTCGGTTCTTAACAGTGTAGCAAAGCAGAAACGGCGGACATCCCCGGAAAGTGTGCGGCGCGCCACGGGAATCCCGCGCCGCACGCCCCCGCGGCCGGTTACCCCCTCCCGGCTGTAAACAGTTAACATTAGGTTATGGCAAGAGGTTGGGAAAGCAAGCCGGTTGAAGTTGGGATTTCCGCAGCCGCGATTTCTCCACAGAGAGCCATCGGCCCAGAGTCTCCGGCACCCGAGGTGCTGGAGTCCATCCGCAAGCGAGAGACCGTCGTCCTCTCCCGCACCAGGGTGGTGCGGGAATTGGAATCCGTCCGGAACCCGCGCTACCGGGCTCAGCTCACCAAGGCCCTGGCGGATCTGGACGCGCAACTGCGCACCTTCGCCGCCCACTGATCCGGGCGGCTCGCCGGGAGGCGGGCCATCGCCGGGCGACGGCTCATACGCGGGTTCTTTGTGTGTCTGCCATACTGGTTCTTCGGCTGCGATGTTTTTCTATTCTCAAAACGATCTCTACTGTGAGCGGGTCCCGCTCGCCTCGCTCGCGGCGCGCGTAGGCACTCCCGCCTACGTCTATTCCAGCCAGGCGCTGCTGGCCAACTACCGCGCCTACGACGAGGCCTTCGCCGGCCTGCCCCACACCGTCTGCTACGCCGTCAAGGCCAATTCCTCCCTGGCCGTGCTGGCGCTGCTGGCCAAGGCGGGCGCCGGTTTCGATATCGTCTCCGGCGGCGAGCTGTTCCGCGTGCTGCAGGCCGGGGGCGATCCGTCGCGGGTGGTTTTCTCGGGCGTCGGCAAGACCGCCGCGGAGGTGGAATACGCCCTCGCCAACGGCATCCACAGCTTCAATTGCGAGTCCCAGCCGGAGCTGGCGCTGATCGACGCCCTGGCGGCGCGGCTGGGCGTGCAGGCCCGCTTCTCCATCCGCGTCAACCCGGACGTGGACGCCGCCACGCACCCCTACATTTCGACCGGCCTCAGCCAGCACAAATTCGGCATCCCCATCGCCGAAGCCGCCGCGGTTTACGGCGAGGCCCGCCGCTTGCGCAGCCTCTCGGCCGAGGGCGTGAGCTGTCACATCGGCTCGCAGATCCTCGACGAAACGCCGCTGCTCGAAGCCCTGGACAAGGTGCTCGCCCTGGCGGCGCGGCTGCGCGGGGAGGGCCACGCCATCGGCCACATCGATCTCGGCGGCGGGCTCGGCATCTCATATCGCCCCGGCGAAAGCGCCCCCGCCATTCCGGCCTTCATCGAGCGCCTGCGCTCCCGCCTGGGCGACAGCGGCATGGCCGTGATGGTGGAACCCGGGCGCTCCATCGCCGGCCCCGCGGGCGTGCTGCTCACCCGCGTGCTATACCGCAAGCGCAACGGCAGCAAGCAATTCGTGGTGGTGGACGCGGCCATGAACGACCTCATCCGCCCCTCGCTCTACCGCGCCCACCACGAGATCCTTCCGGTGCGGCGCACTTCCCTGCCCTCCATCACCGCCGACGTGGTCGGCCCCATCTGCGAAACCGGCGATTTTCTGGCGCGCGACCGCGAGATGGCCGACGCCATGCCGGGCGATTACCTGGCGGTGGATGCCGCCGGGGCGTACGGCTTCGTGCTCTCGTCGAACTACAACTCGCGGCCGCGGGCGCCCGAGGTGCTGGTGGAAGGCGCGGAATGGCGCATCGTCCGCCAGCGGGAAACCTACGACGACCTGGTGCGCGGCGAAACGGTGTGATGCCTGCGTGAACCTTCGCGGCGAAGAACCGGAGCCGCTACAGGCCCTACCACCGCTTCCACCTTATGCCGACGAACGCTCCGAATGGATAGTAATAGGCTGTTGGGGCGGGAGGTTGGTACGGCTGAACACCCGCATCCTGCAGGGCATCGGCCCAGCGGGCCCAGAATATCCCCCGCCAGTCCGACTCCTTGACACCGGTTTCGGCGAAGAACCGGTCAACGTCGAGCGGAACGCCCCCATTCGCTGCGGCGGTCCGGCGGATCTCCGACAGGATGTGTTCCCTTTCCCAGGTGATCGTCATGATCCTGAAACGCGCACTCGACGCACCCAAGTCACGTCGAGGCCTTGAACACCTCATTCTAGTCCAGTTCGGGAAGGTACCGAAGACTCCATTGTAGGCCGATCCTGGTGGGTGTGCACATCGGAAGGAGCCGCTGAACCCGCTGGCGCCCCCGCTCCCACCCCTTGTGTAATACATACGGTGTATGTATACTGGCGTTGGTGGCGGACGAGCCGACTTTCGATTGGGACGAGGCCAACATTGCCCACATCGCCCGCCACGGCGTCACTCCGGAGGAAGTCGAGCAGGTCTTCGCAAACGATCCCATGGATCTGGCGGCGGAAACCGTGGACCGCGAGGATCGGTACACAAGCGTGGGCCATACAAACCAACTTCGCGTGCTGGTGATTGCCTGGACGATGCGGGGAGACAAGATCCGCCCTATAACGGCGTTCGACGCGAGCGATCGGCTGGCGAAGCGGTACGTGGCGGAAAGGGGATTGTGATTATGGCGGACAAAGTCGAACGCGTAGTCGTTCCGAAGTTCCAAACCGAGGCGCAAGAAGCGCAATGGTGGTACGAGAACCGGGACAAGGTCGAGCGCGCCTTGATGAACGCGATGGATAGCGGGACCATCCAGCACGGGGCGGCGCAGCGGCTGACGCGCGCCAGGAGCGCTTCCAGAAACATCACCATCCGGATGGCGGAAGCCGACCTCGATCTGGCGCGCCGGCAGGCGGAAGCAAGGGGATTGCCCTACCAGACCTACATCAAGAGCGTGCTGCATGAAACGCTGGTAAGGCGACGCCGGCGCCGGACGAGCTGAACCGGCGGCAGGCGCCGTGCTAGCCGCCTTCGGGCGACGCGCACAGCAGCACCAGCGCGATCCACAGCAGATCCGCCAGCAGCAGGTGCGCCAGTTGCATCCCCACCGGCGCCAGCAGCCCCAGATTCAACACGCCCGCGCCCATTTGCGCCGCGGCCAGCAGCGCCACGCCGTTCGCCAGCTTCCTCAACCCTCGATTCCGAGCGGCGCGTGAAATGGCGTAGAGCAGCACGCACACTCCCACAAAGGCCGCCAGCGCCGGATGCAATCCGCGCAGCCGCAGGATCGCGTTGGACGCCGGGTCGAAATCGCGCGCCAGTCCGGCGGCCAGCGACGACGCCGGAAAGAGCGTATCGCCCAGCGCCGCGATCGCCCCGGTGATGCCCACGGCCACTACCGAGAGCAGGCTGGCCACTGCCGTCGCAAGCGGCTTCCCGCGCAGGCGCACTGGCGCGTGGCCGTCCGCCCACCAGGCCGTCAGCGCCAGGCAAGCCAGCAGCGCCAGCGTGTTGGTCAGGTGCAGGGACAGCGAATACACCCGCGAGACCGAGGCGTTGGCGGCCACATGGTGCAGCAGAACCAGCGATGCCCCCAGCAGCGCCTCGGTCGCCAGGAACACCGCCGAGAGCACCGCGCCACGCCGCGCCGAGTGGCCGCTGGGAAGGGTCCGAAACGCCCAGTACACCAGCGCGCCCACCAGCAGCAGGTCCACGCCGCTGGACGCCCGGTGAGTAAACTCGATGACGGTCTGAAGCGACGGCGCGTGCGGCGTCACCTGGCCATTGCACAGCGGCCAGTGATTGCCGCAACCGGCGCCCGATCCGGTGGCGCGCACGTACGCGCCCCACAGCACCACGGCCAGATTGTAGACCAGCACGCCCCAGGCGTATCGCGCGAATCGCATAGAGCCCTATTGTACTTCGCGCCCGCCAACACCAGTTTCCTCACTTCGTAGCAAAACACTACAGCGAATCTATTGCGCGGGTTGGGGAATCCGATTATCGTGAAAGTTCCCCCTATGTCCAATAAGACTCCCATTACAGTTGCCCATGGAGATGGCATCGGTCCCGAAATCATGGGCGCCACGCTTCAGATCCTGGAAGCGGCGGGCGCGGCGTTAGAGATCGAAACCATTGAAATCGGAGAAAAGGTCTATCTGCGCGGCAATTCCGCCGGCATCGAACCCAGTTCCTGGGAGTCCCTGCTGCGGACCCGGGTTTTCCTGAAGGCTCCCATCACCACCCCCCAGGGCGGCGGTTTCAAAAGCCTCAACGTCACCACCCGCAAGACCCTCGGCCAGTACGCCAACGTGCGCCCGTGCGTCTCCTACCACCCCTTCGTGCACACCAAGCATCCCAACATGGATCTGGTCATCGTCCGCGAGAACGAAGAGGACCTCTACGCCGGCATCGAGTACCAGCTCAGCCCGGAGGTCATGAGCTGCATCAAGCTGATCTCGCGCCCCGGCTCGGAGAAGATTGTGCGCTACGCGTTTGAGTACGCGCGCCGCCACAACCGCAGGAAAGTCACGGTCTTCATGAAGGACAACATCATGAAGATGACCGACGGCCTGTTCCACAAGGTTTTCGACGAGGTGGCGGCGGGCTATCCGGATATCCAGAAGGAAGCCTGGATCGTGGACATCGGGGCGGCCAAAATGGCCGACACGCCGGGGGCTTTCGACGTGATCGTGATGCCCAACCTGTACGGCGACATCCTCTCCGACGTGGCCGCGCAGATTGCCGGTTCGGTGGGTCTGGCCGGATCGGCCAACATCGGCGAAAAGTGCGCCATGTTCGAAGCTATCCACGGTTCGGCGCCGCGGCGGGCCAATCAGAACCTGGCGAATCCCTCGGGTCTGCTGATGGGCGCGGTGCTGATGCTGGTGCATATCGACCAGCCGGAAGTCGCCCAGCGGGTGCACAACGCCTGGCTGTGCACCATCGAAGATGGCATCCACACCTACGACATCTTTACCGAGGGCGTGAGCACGCAAAAGGTGGGCACGCGGGAGTTTGCGCAGGCCGTGGTGGCCCGCCTGGGCCAGCAGCCCAGTATTCTGAAGCCGGTCGAATACGCCCCCCGCGCCGGTTCGGCCAGCCCCGCGCCGGCGGTGGTGGCCGCCAGTGGCGCCCAGGTCGAACTCCAGGGCATCGATGTGTTCGTGTACTGGCCTTCGCGCGACCCCGAGGCGCTGGCCGCCGCCATCGGCAAACTGGCCGGCGACGGCCTCGGCCTGCAGATGATCGACAACCGCGGGGTGAAAGTCTGGCCCGCCGGCCGGGCCGAGACCTTCTGCACCGACAGCTTCCGCTGCCGTTTCATGTCGGAGAACGGCACCGGCATGAGCCAGTGCCTGGCCCTGTTGGGCCGCGTGGCCCAGGCCGGCATCGATATCGCCATGACCGAATCGCTCCGTACCTTCGACGGCCGGCCGGGATATACGCTGGCCCAGGGACAATAGACTCTCATGGACGCATCCCCTCTTGTGTTGGTGATCATGGGCAGCAAGTCGGATTGGGACGTCATGCGCCAGGCGGCCGAAATGCTCAGCCGGTTCGAGGTGCCGCACGAGTGCCGCGTGCTGTCCGCCCACCGCACGCCCGAGGAGACCGCGGAGTACGTGGCGCAAGCCGAATCGCGGGGAGTCGAGGCCATCATCGCGGCCGCCGGAGGAGCGGCTCACCTGGCGGGAGTGTGCGCCGCCCACACCCTGTTGCCGGTTCTGGGCGTCCCCATGGAGACCGCCTCGCTGAAGGGCATGGACTCGCTGCTTTCCACCGTTCAGATGCCCGCCGGGATTCCCGTGGGCACGCTCGCCATCGGCGCTCCCGGGGCGCGCAACGCCGCGCTGCTGGCGATTGCCATCCTGGCCAACAGCCGGCCGGATCTGCGCGAGAAGCTGCGAAGTTTCCGCCAGGAGCAGCGCGAGAAGGTCCTGCGGGAAACCTGCCAGTGAGCGCTCGAAGCCGGCATATGCCCGGGGGCGTCGCGGGCGCCGGCCGCGGATGGCGCGCAGAGGCCGCATGCTATCATGATCGTAAGCATCATGATGGAGGACCGCTAGAGTGATCGGAACAATTGGAACCCAGGAGCTGGTCTTCATCTTCATACTGGCGCTGATTCTGTTCGGCCCCAAGAAATTACCGGAAATCGGACGGACAATCGGCAAGGCGGTGAGGGAATTCCGCCGTGCGTCCAGCGAGCTGAAGGCCACATTCGACCGTGAGTTAAGCAACCTGGAAGCGGAAACCCAGGAGTTGAAAAAACCCGGGACCTCGACCCCGCAGGAACCCTACAATTACAATTACGATTATTCTTCCTACGAGTCCAGCTACGAGGGATCGTACCCATCGGAAGAACCGCATCCCCAGGTTGAACCTGCATCCACTGTAAGCGCATCCGCACCTCAGGACGCTGAATCGACGCCGGCCATTCCGCCGGAAGGCGCCATCGCCCAGGGCAGCTTGGTTTCCGCCCTGGAGCCGGGCAGCGGAGGCCCCTTGGGGCTCACCGCCGCACCACCCGCTCCGGATCCCCATCCGGATACCGTTCCGGCCATGGCCGCCGAGCGTAACACGTAGATATCATGGAATCGACGAAGTCGAAACGGGGCGCGGCCGCCCCGCTAGCGGAGTGTGCCTGTGGACGCCATCGATAAACTCCGGGCGCGGCTTGGCGGTGCCCCCGCCGACGGCCCCACGCCGCCCGAAGACGATCATTCGGAAGAAGAAGACAGCATGCTGCGGATGTCGTTCCTCGAGCACCTGGAGGAACTGCGCTCGCGCATCATCCGCTCGGTTTGGGGCTTTGCGATCGCCTTCGGCGTCAGCATGGCGTTCAGCGAGAGACTATGGAGCGCCGTCTGCCAACCCGCCGCCGCCGCCCTCAAGAGCCTGGGGTACGAGCCCAGCCTCTATGCCGTGGACCCCATGGAAGGCTTCATGATCATCTGGTTCAAACTGCCGCTGGTCTGCGCCATCTTCGTGGCCTCTCCATGGGTGGTCTACCAGGTGTGGGGTTTCGTTTCCCCGGGGCTCTACAAGCGGGAGCGGCGCTGGGCGGTGCCTTTCATTCTCTGCTCGGCCGGCCTGTTCATTGTGGGGGGCCTGTTCGCCTATTTCGTGGTTTTCCGCAAAGCCCTCAGGTTTCTGCTGGGCGTCGGCCAGGGCAACTACGTGAAACCCATCTGCACGGTGACGCACTACTTCGATTTGTTCGTCAACGTCATCCTGGGCATAGGTCTGGTCTTCGAACTGCCGATTCTGATCTTTTTCCTCATTCTGCTGCGCATTGTGACGCCCGGATTCCTGTTCAAACACAGCCGCTACGCGATTCTCATCATTTTCATCATCGCCGCGGCGGTCACTCCCACCCCCGACGCTTTCAACATGATGCTGTTCGCCCTGCCCATGTGCGCGCTATTTTATGTGGGTATTTTCGCGGGCTATCTCCTGGTACTGCACCGCGAGCACCGGACGTTTCCGTGGACCCGTCTGCTGCTGATCGGGGTAGGGGCTTTGATTCTGCTGGCCGTCGGGGCGCACTTCCTGCTCCACTGGTACCGAATTGAACTGGTACCCCATTGGCCGTTTTTCAAACATTTCCGCTAATTCTTGTAGAAATCGGTTGCGCATTCGATGTAACATCATGGTGTCCGTGCAGGTTTGCCGGACACATGAAAAAGTTTTAATGCAATGGACCTATACAAGACAATCCAAGACCTCTACGCCGAGAAAGAGAAACTGGAGCGTGTGATTGCTTCCCTGGAGGAGCTGCACCGGACTTCCGGTTCCTTGCCGTCTTTGCCTACGGGCGCCAAACGGCGCGGCAGAAAATCGATGGGATCGCAAGAGAGGGAGGAAGTTTCGCTGCGAATGAAGAGATATTGGGCGAGTCGCCGAAAAAGCCAAGCCGAAGCCCAGCACGAGTAGTTAGCGCTTGGCCTGATTCCGGAGTCTCCCGGCCGGGCGGCGATCTGCTATATTGGGAGTCGGGACACTGGATATGGGCGGCTAGCTCAGTTGGGAGAGCACGGCGTTCGCAACGCCGGGGTCGTGGGTTCGAATCCCATGCCGTCCACCATCCCAAACCCTGCAAACTGGATACCCCTCACAACTGTTATAGGGTGGATTCCCTATTAACCAATCGCAACGCTAGTACTTCTGGATCTTTTGTGCTACTATACTCTTGCCGAGACGCATACCGAGGCCAATATGAAAGCCCTCTGCTACCGGTTGGTGTGGGATGAACAGGGGCAGGATCTCGTCGAGTATTCGTTGATTCTGGGGTTCATCCTGTTTACTTTGGTGGGTTTGGCGACGGGTTTCAGATCTTCGATCGCGGGGATCACTTCACACACCAACGCCAACCTCTCCCTGGCAAACTCCACCGCCAACCCGACTTAACCCAGCCCCTCCAGCCCGCTGGATGCCGTACGTCCCCCGCCTTCTTTCCAGCTAAGGCGCGCGGTTTGGCGCGCAAAAAACATTCCCTCCGGGTTCTGTTTCAACAGTGATATCATTGGCTTTGCCTCAAATCTCACCCAAGTTGTCTGGGACGAACCATTCATGAAACTCACATTCTGGGGCGCGGCCGGCGCCGTAACCGGCTCGATGCACATGGTCGAGTCCGGGGGGAAACGCCTGCTCCTCGATTGCGGCTTGAACCAGGGCCGCCGCAAGGATTCCGACACCAAGAACCGCATCCTGCCCTTCCCTGCCTCGTCGGTCGATGCCGTGGTTCTCTCCCACGCCCACATCGATCATGCCGGCAACCTGCCCACGCTCGTCAAGAACGGCTTCGCCGGTCCCATCTACGCCACGCCAGCCACGGTGGACCTCTGCAACTGGATGCTGCGCGACACCGCCCACATCCAGGAGCACGATGCCGAGTTCCTGAACAAGCGTCGCGACCGCCGCAAACAGGCGGGTCTGGCCAACGGGCATGTGATTCCCCTCTATACCACCGCGGACGCGGAGCGAACACTGCCCTTGTTCCAGCAGGTTGACTACCACGCGCCCCAACCCCTGGCGCCCGGTCTGGAGTACGAGAGCTACGACGCAGGCCATATCCTGGGCTCCTCCTGGATCATGCTGCGCGAAGCGTCCGGCGACTCCACCTTGCGGGTGGGTTTTTCCGGCGACCTCGGCCGTCCCGGCCTGCCCATCATCCGCGATCCGGAACCGCTCCAGCCCGTCGATTACCTGATTCTGGAGAGCACTTACGGCGGACGCCTGCACAAGAACGTTCATCATGTGATCAACAAGCTGGCCGACGTCGTCAACCGCACCGCCGCCCGTGGCGGACACGTCATCGTCCCCGCGTTTGCCCTGGGCCGTACCCAGCAACTGGTGTTGATGCTGCACGAACTGGCCGACCAGAAGCGCATCCCCAATATCCCCATTTTCGCGGACAGCCCACTGGCCCTGAACATCACCCAGGTGCATCGCGACCATCCCGAGTGTTTCGACGAGGAGGCCCGCGAGTTTCTCATGCACCACCAGGACCCCTTCGGATTCGAACGCCTCAAATACGTCCGCGAAGCCGAGGACTCCAAGAAACTGAACGACCTGCACGGCCCCTTCGTGGTCATCTCGGCCTCCGGTATGTGCGAGTCCGGGCGCATCCTCCACCACTTGCGGAACGGCATCGAGGACCCTCGCAACACCGTGCTCATCACCGGTTTTCAGGCGGCCGACACCCTGGGCCGCAAGTTGATCGAGAAATGGCCCGAAGTCCTGGTGTTCGGCGAGCCCATGCGGGTTCGCGCGGAGATCTCCAGCCTGGACGAACTCAGCGGCCACGCCGACCAGAAAGAGCTGCTGGATTGGATCGCTCCGCTGGCCCGGTCCATCAGAAAGGTGTTCCTGGTGCACGGCGAGCCGGAGCAATCCGCCACCCTGGCGAAGCTCTTACACGCCAATTACGGGTTGGACGCGGAACCGGTCCGGCCCGGTCAATCCTTCGATCTCAGCCGATGAAACCAAATCGGCCCCGCGCGCGATCTATACTATTGAGTTAGAGATATTTCCGAAGGAGCACCGCTTTTCGTGACCCCCACAACATCCTACGCCCAACCCCAGCAACGCTCGGGTCTAATCACCGCCCTGGTCGCCGGAGCCCTCATCGCCCTGGTTATCGCCAACATCTACCTGTACGTTCAGATCGTTAAGTTGGGCGACGACCTGGCCGATACCAAGAAAACCCTCAACGCCAGCTTGAGCAACATCAAAGACGCCTCCTCGGTGACCATGGCCGCCCAACAGCGCCACCTCGACACCTTGAAGGCGGACCTGGAAGCCACCCGCCGCGCCGCCGCCAGCATGAGCGCCGAAGCCGCCGCCAAGGAAAATGCCCACGCCGAAGAACTGGTCAAGCAGATCGAGACCGAGCAGGCCAAGATGCAGGCTGCCCTCGGCAGCGAAATCAGCGACGTGAAGCAGACCTCCGCCGCCGGCGTGGCCGCCGCCAATTCCAAAATCGCCGATGTCGCCACCGATGTGGGCAACGTGCGCAGCCAGGCCTCCCAGACCCAGGAGCAGCTCGCGAAGACCATCGCCGACCTGAAGAGCGTCACCGGCGACCTGGGCGTGCAGAGCGGCCTGATCGCCACCAACGGCAAGGAACTGGCCGCGCTGCGTCTCAAGGGCGAGCGCAACTACCTCGACATCAAGCTGGGCAAGACCAAGGTGCCACAGCGCTTCGGGGACATCGCCCTCCGCCTGGACAGCGTCACGCCCAAGAAGAACACGTATTCGGTTTACATCCTGGCCGACGACAAGCTCACCTTCAAGCAGAACAAGAGCATCAACGAGCCGGTCCAGTTCTACACCCTCAAGGGCGGCCAGTCCACGCCCTACGAGCTGGTCATCAACCAGATCACCAAGGACAGCATCATCGGCTACCTTTCGACGCCCAAGGCCTCCGCCGGCTCGCGATAGCGCAGGCGCCGGCTGCCCGGCCGCCCGGATTCAGGCGGTCTTCTCTACCAGGCGGTCGAGGTGCATGCAGTAGATCGCGGGTTTGCCGTCGCGGTCGCTCTCGAAGTACAGCCGCTGGCTGTCCGGCGAAAAAACCGGACACACCCCCGCCGCATCCCTGGCCCCGTGCTCGCACAGGGATTTCTCGTTGCCCGTCGCCCGCAGCAGCAGCAACACCAGAGGCGACGCGTGGCTGTCGCTCGCGCCCGCGAATACCGAGCTATCCCGGTTGGGCGAAAAGCAGGCGAACTGGCTGGTTTTGACCACCAGCTTGTCGGCGCCGCTATCGGGCGAGTGTTCGCGGATGACGTGGGGTTGGGCGCGGTCTTCCGGACAGACCAGGTAAAGCAGCGTCCGCCCGTCCGGCGCCCAGTGGGCCGCCGCGATCCTGCCCGCCGCCAGCTTGAGAGGCCGGTTCTCGCGCCCGTCGTGGCTGGCCAGCCACAGCCCCTGCCCGCCGGCGCTGTACAGCGTCTGGGCGCGATACGGACGCGGCCGCGGATCGGTCATCGCCACCGCCGATTCCACCATGGTGCGCGGCGCGCCGGACCCGAGCGGGATCAGGCGCAGCCGCGAGCCGCCGCCGGACGCGCCCGACCGGGTTTCCACCAGCGTGGCCGCCGTGCCGTCGGGGCCCACGTTCATCCCGCGCGCTCCTTCCCATCCCTCCGGCACGCGGTAGATCTCCCGATCCTTCCCTCCGAACACCGCCAGGAACAGCGAACGCCCCGCGCAGTAGCAGAACCCCCGGTTATCGGGCGTCAGCGTCACCGTGCCGCCATCCAGGTCCGCGGCTTCGGTGAGCTGGCGCGTCTCGCCGGTTTTCAGATCCATGCGGAAGACCTGCGGCGGCCCGGTGCGGTCGCAGGCGAAGAGGAGGTATCCGCTGTTGCGGGCGATGGCGCGGCCATAATACCCCGGCAGCCTGCTGGAGTAGGCAGGGCCGGTCAGCCGGTACACATCCAGCTCGGTGCTGGGGTCGGCGTAGCGTTGTACATCCGAGGGAAACGCCGGTAGCCTGGGGTTCTCGGCTGCCGCGCCCGCCGCCGCCAACCCGGTGAAAAGGAAACCTCGGCGCGTCCACCGGCGCCCCGCATGGGCCATTCTCCGATGGTAGCAGGACCGCCCTCCGCCGTCAGCCGCGAAGGGCCCAGCGGAACAGGTCGGCATACGACGCCGTCTTGCCTTGCATCAGGATGGCCACGCGGAAGATCCGCGCCGCGGCCCAGGTCATCGCCCAGGTCCAGAGCGCCACTCCCGCCAGTCCCACCCAAGGCTGCCAGGCGGGAACTCCGCCGGGCATCGCCTGGCGCATCACCATCAGCATGGGTGTAAACGGAGGTAACAGCGACAGCGCCGTGGAGAGCGCGCCGTTGGGCTGCTGCATCACCACCATGAGGAAGAACATGGGAAGCAGGACTGGCGTGAAGAGCAGGATGGCCAGGTGTTGCGCGTCGTTGGGACTGGCGCAGGCCGCGCCCAGCGCCGCCGCCAGGGCGCATATCACCATCACGTCGGCCACCACGTAGACCACGAACCACACCACCAGCGCCGGCGGAGCCAAACCCGACATTTCCATGGCCTTAAGCACCACCAGGCCGCCCGCCACGTAAACCACCGAACTGGTGAGCGAGACCGCCACCGCCGCCGCCACCTTGCCCATGATCAACTCGAAGGGCGTCGCCGACGACAGCAGCATCTCGTACACCCGCTGCATCTTGTCCTCGGCCACCCCGCCCAGCATGGGGCCGGAGGATGCCAGCACAATCAGCATCAGCAGCATCATGAGCACGTAGGGAACCACGAAGCCTTCCATCTCGCTCTTCTTGCGCCCCTTGACGATCTGGCCGGTGTTCTCGTCGCGCCGGATGAGGCTCATGGTCTGCACCGTGACGGGCGCCAGCACGCCGGCGAATTGCGAGCGGTCCACGCCGAGCTGGGCGAGCCGCACGCGGCGCAATCCGTCGCTGACCGGCCCCGAGATCCACATGCGGGTTTGGTCGATGCCGCCGGCGTTGGAATAGTAGTTGACACGGCTGGACTCCGGCGCCTTGTCGTCCGCGTCGTCCTTGGATTTCGGCGGATGCACGGCGTCGCGGCCGACTTCCAGGAAGGCGAAGATCTCGCCGCGGCGGACGCGGTCGGAAAGTTCGAGGCGCTGCGCGTTGGGATCGGCCTCGTCCGGCGCCACGGTCTCCAGATCGTAGCGCGGCGTCAACTGTTTTCCCGTCTTCTTGTCGTACATCTCTTTCTTGTTCTTCTCCGTGGCCACTTCGGCGATGGCCGCCGCGGCCACCCCGGTGCGGTCCACGATGACGATGCGCCGCGGCTGCACATCAGGTTTGGCTTTCATCAAGCCGACGATCAGGAAGCCGCTGCAGGCCAGGATGGGCGCCAGGATGAGGCCGAACAGAAAGGGCTTGGAGCGCACCGCCGCCAGGTAATCGCGCCTGGCCACCAGCAGTGTTCTATTCATGACGCGCCTCCCGTTCTTCGGCCGCTTCCTGGCCGGCAATGCGCACGAAAATGTCGTGCAGCGCGGGCTTGGTCACCGAGAAGCTGGTCACCCGCGTGCGGGCCACCAGCGCGCGCAGCACTTCCTGCGGATCGCAGCCGCGCGCCATCCGCAGTTCCTGCACCTGCCCCAGATCGCGCACCTTCTCCACGCCCGGAAGATCGTCGAATCCGCCCGCGGCCGAGACGCGGATGGTGTCGTTGCCGTACTGCCGCTGGATGGCGTCCAGGGTTCCGTCCAGCACCTTGCGGCCTCGATAGATCATGAGAATCGAATCGCACATGCTCTCGGCCACGCTCATGTCGTGGGTGCTGAGGATCACGGTGGCCCCGCGCCGCCGCAGATCCAGGATGGCCGTGCGGATGGTATCCACGCTCACCGGGTCGAGGCCGGTGAAGGGCTCGTCGAGGATCAGCACCTTGGGTTCGGGCACCACCGCGGCGATGAACTGCACTTTCTGGCTCATTCCCTTGCTGAGCGTTTCGACGCGCTTGGTGGCCCATGCGGCCAGGTCGAGGCGCTCCAGCCACTGGTTGACTTCCGAGGTGACCCGGCGCCCGCCGCGCAGCTCGCCGTGGAATTCGAGCAGCGCGCGCACCTCCATGCGGCGGTGCAGGCCGCGCTCCTCGGGCAGGTAGCCGATGCGGTCGCGCCGGCCCGAGCGCGAATCCTCGCCCAGCACGCGAATGGAGCCGCGGTCGGGATAGAAGATCTTGACGATCATGCGCATGGTGGTGGTCTTCCCCGATCCGTTGGGACCGATGAAGCCGTACACCGAGCCTTCCGGCACCGAGAGCGAAAGATCGTCGACCGCCGCGAGGTCTCCGAAGGTCTTCGTCACGCCGCGGATTTCGATGGCGTCCATTGGTAGAATTTTAGCGCGGTTCTGGCTTACGCCAGCCCGTTTCTAATATCCCCTTTCAAACCGTGCGTGCCGTTTTCCGGCACACGGCTTAACG
>Ga0326727_10006749_pt1 | contig 31097 bp, 21 predicted proteins | sample MB2enrmetagenome_FD_207643 | JGI IMG/M metagenome (GOLD analysis project Ga0326727, IMG submission 207643) | Lab enriched peat soil microbial communities from McLean, Ithaca, NY, United States - MB29MY | ecosystem: Environmental > Terrestrial > Soil > Wetlands > Peat | place: USA: New York... | reverse complement strand
GTCTCGGCCTCGGGCAGGGAGTCGCGCGAGCCGAGATTAACCAGGTGCAGGAACATTTCCGTGCCTTCATCGCCTTTGCGGCGGGAGAGGCGGCGCGTCGTATGCCAGAAGGTTTGACTCTTGTCCCTCAGAGTCTTGTGGCGGTAAGCGTAGAACGGCTCGTAGTGAGTAATCTCGTGAGTCTGGGGATTCGAACTCAGGACCTCGTCAACCGAGAATATTTCCGTGGCATTCCTGCGCCGTACATCCGGCACGATGGGATATTCCGACCGGTTCTGAGTCAAGAGAATGGGCTCAGCGGTTTGGGGAAACAGGTTAATTACCGGCGAACATGCCAGGCGGAGCGTCTTCGCGTTGATCCCCACTTCCAACCGCTGTTGCCGGTGGCTGGCTTCAAAAGGGGAGACGAGGAAAATCAGTTCAGCGCGGCCGCCCTGAGCGGCGCGCGCCAGCCCTTCCAGCGCGCTAAGCTCAAAGAAGAAGAATTTCTCCGGAAGCGAAAAGTACTCCTGGAGAAGCCGGTAACCCACAAACGACCTGCGCGGGTACGGCAGCATGGACTCGTCTTCAGTGAAGCCCATGGGGCGCAGGGGATTCTCGGTCAAAGTGACGGGAGGCTTGCGCGGGTTGGCAGGGTCTCTGAGCACTACTTGATAGCAATTGTTGCTCAGCAATTCGTAAAGCGTGTGGACGATGTCCCCTTCGCCATGCAGGTAGAATCGGAGCGAGGTGAGATTGAGTTTATCGAAGGTGAGGTCGGAAAGGCAGCGCAACTCCACTCGCAGGGCCGCGGCCGCCTCCGGGGCGCGCAAGGGAGGATTCAGCTTATCCGGCGTCAACCACTTCGCCTCGGCGATCTCGACGGGCCAGAGCGTCACGTCGTAGGAAGTTCGGAATTTGCAGGGCACCCCCTCGACGGGCCGCGAATAAAGCACCGAGCCGCGAGGTATCTTCAGGCTCGAGGTGAGTTTGCCCTGCGCCGGGTCCAGACGAAACTCCGCGATCGTCATGGCAGGGATGGGCCTGAGGAAATGTGGATAGATAACGCTAAGCAGCCCTTCCGTGATCTGGGGGAACTCATCGTCAATCTTCAGGTGAACCCGAGCAGCGAGGAAGGCAAAACCCTCCAGCAGCCTCTCGATATGGGGGTCGTCGCAGCGGGTGGCTTCCAATTGCAGGCGTGCGGCTATTTTGGGATGCTTCTCGGCAAACTCCGCTCCCATCTGTCGCAGGAAGCTCAGTTCGCTCTCGTAATATTCCAGAAGATCATCGCGCATGCTACGAACCCTTGACCTGATATTGTCCGCTCATCGGCTCCAGCATGGTATCGAACAACACTTGCTCCGGCGCCGGATCCATGCGCAACAATCCCTCAATGGCAAAGCGGATGACACGTTTATCGTCCGTCCCCGGTTCCATCCTCACCTTGACGTTGAGAAGCCTGGGCTCGAAAAAACTGACCGCCGCCTTGATTGACTCGAGCAGGAAGGCCTGGTCTTTGGGCGACCGTAGATACAAACTTGTAACATCCGGCAGTCCGTAGTTGTAAACGGACCGTCCTACCTCTTTGAGAGAGGCTGGGGACTCTTCGATCGTCTTGCGGCTGTTCAGCAGCCACTCCAGGTCGCGACGCACGGAAGCCTTCAGGTCACGCACGGATTGGGCCCTGCTCAGCGGGGGCTCCAGTTTGCGCTCGGGCTCCGGATCGATGAGTCGGTCGATCACCGACAACGTGACGGGGCCTTCCCTTTGGGTTGTCGGCATCAGGTTTCAAGGCAGGAGATAGCCTGGACAGGATCGAGGCGAACCACCGTTTGGAAAAGTCTGAACTTTTCCGATTCGTCTCCCTGTACCCGCTGGCTGTTCTTAATAATCGTCACCAGGGCTTTGGCTACAACTGCCCTATCCTCCCACTGTTCCACGTGATTGTTATCGAAAATCGTCACCAAATCGTCGAGAATAGGCTGAGCGATTTGGGCCTGGCCGGCCGCAATGCAGATCTCGGCAAGCTGCAATTTGCGGAAGAACTGCCCCCTGCCCGAAAGTTGTCTTTCCACCTCGCAACGCATCAGGTCGATGGCCTTCTGGGCTTGTCCGGCGCTCAGCGCCTGGCGGGCCTGTTCGTAACTGTCAACGAACTTGCGGTGCCATCCAGGAGCGGAGTGATTCTGTACCACCGGCGCCTCCGCCACCGGAGCATCCGAAGCAGCCGTCTCCGACGCCGGCTGAGCCTCCGGCTCTGCCGCCAGCTCTTGCAACCACGCCCGGGTCTCGCTGTTGGCTGCCGGGGTGTCGTCGAGCAGATTGATCTCCAGGAGTTGCGGCAGAGCCCGTAGGAGCGCCTTCAGTTCCGAGCGAATCGCGACAACGATTCCGTCATACTTCTTTCCCAAACCTACACAGGCATCCACAACGAAGCGCTGCAAATCCAGCCAGCCCCGGCTGCAGGGAAGCGACATGGCGTTTTCAGCCACCTCCAGCAACTCCTCCCACTTTCCCTCAATCGCCAGCCGCTTGACGTGCTGCCGCAGCACCGTGGGCGGCCCCTCCAACAAAGTCAGATCCGGCGCCTGAAGTGCGGCGCGAAGCTCGCCCCACCGTAACCCCCGCAGCATCAGGTAAGGCCCCGGGCTGTAAGGGTCCAGCTTCCGCAGGGTCGCCGCAGCGCGAACCACGTTGGCGATTGCATCCCGGCGTTGGGCGGGCTCCCCGTCTGCCAGAGGGATGACGATACCGGCCACCCCGGGCGCCCCCCGGCCGGTTGCTGCGCCACTCGCTGTCCCCTCGCCCGCTGTACCCTCTTCGGCCCCCTGCGGCCCGGAACCCTCCGCTCCGGGTTCAACGGGGTCCGGCTCAGTCTCTCGCTTCTTCTGAAGGAGCAGGTGGACACTGTGCCGGACCGTCTCCAGCCCTTTCTTCAGATCTGAGAAGCTCGGCGCGACATCACCAAACTTCTCCTGACAGAGAGTATCTAAAGCCCCCACGGTTGCAATGCTGCCGTCGAGTGCGCCCTCAGCGGCGAGGTAAAAGGCCTTGGGAGTTTCGGTGAAGGATTTGTCGAAATCCTCCGGCGCTACCTTCCCCTGTTCGAGCAGTTTGGCTCGCGCCTCTTTCTTATCGCTGGTGTCGGCCTGTTCTTCGTAGCCGACTTTTTTTGATTCGGTATAATCCAGCAAGCCGTGCTTGGCCTTGTTAATGGGGGCAGTTCGAAGAGGCAGGACAAGGTTCGAGCCAATCCACTGGAGGGGTGCCGCCCTCAGCTCTGCGTCACCATCTTCGAGTTGAGGGTATAAACCGTCCCAGAAAGTGCCAACAAAGCCGTGAAGGAGGTCCAGCCCTTGCTTCAGCCCAACAAAACCTTCTGTGTGCAGCAAAGCGTCCGTAAGCCATGCGGCAATTTGAAGGTCTTTCGTCTTGTTGGCAAGAGCTTCGGTGCAAAGCTTTACGACCAGGGGGTAGTCTGCCCGTTTGATCCATTCCCCGGACTCATAACCCTCTTCTTCCCTCCGTGCTTCCTTGATCTGATCGTAAACCGGAGCGTACCGCAGGTCTTCGCCGCAGGGCTTTTCGCCTGGAATCGGGTTGAGTAGGTTATCAGGAAGAGGCATTCTGAGCTAGACCGTAACCTGTGGTGAATTGAACTCCAGTTGGCGGACCTCGAGAAGTGGAAATTCCTCGCCGTCCACCAGCAACATCTTCTGGCCGATGGGCGCCGCCGTACCCGACTCGTCTTCTTCCCAAACCGTCATCCGGCCTAAGCGGACAGCATCATCAGAATGCTGTCCGGCAAAGGGGGACAAGGCAGGTAACAAGACTTCGCCAAGCTCGGTGCCCTTCAAAGCGGGGCCCGCGCGAACTACAGCCGGGGTCCACAGCAAGTCGCGCAGCCGGCGCGGCGGCTCGATCTTGACGGAGGCCAGATGTGCAAAATTGATCCAGAGATAATTCCCGCCGGCAAAAACCTCCAGGCGAGGCCCAATCCGAGGATCGCCGTCCGCAATCGCCTGGAAGGGCTTTCCATTCAGCGTACCCCCGACGGTTTCTGCGCCTGGGGAGGTTTCTCCGGCAGGCTTGGGGTATTCCTTCCTCTGAAACAGGTCCTGCCGCGTCCTCTCAGCCTGCAAGGCGCTGCGGTAGAGCAGTGCTCCCATGCCGCTATTGGGACCGGCGTCCGCCAGCAAGTCCAGTTGTTTCTCTGCTCGATCGTAATCTCCCGCGAAGCAGAGCAATTCAAAGAGGAATGTACGGCGCCGGGTGTCCTCAGGACTGTTGCGCAACTCCGCCCCCAACGCCTCAATCGCCTCCTTGAGTTTTCCAGCCTGAAAGAGGTGATTCGCGTTTTCCATGGTAGTGTCGCGCTGACCCCGCCACGCGGGGTCAGCGCATTGGCCAGACTACAGCCTATGTCTGCTCCCTCTTCCTGAGGTCGTACACAACCTCACCGCCGGACACCAGCTTACCATCAGCCCCTTGAACTTTGTAATCATAATCGATGCTAGCGTAGGAGACCGAAATGGATTCCGTCCCGGTATCTTCACCTGACGAGCCTCCGCATTGAAAACTCGACACGTAGACTTCCGTCAACTTGATGATCAGGAAGTCTTCGGGAGTCTTTTGGCCGGTCTGCTTGCTGCAATACAGTGTCGCGTCCTTCGCGTGATCTCCTGTGACGCAAAGGGCCAACAGCTTGGGACTCGCCTTGTCCACTCTCTTGGTAAAACTGAGATCGGACATCGAAACTTTTCCAGCGCTCATACCCTCGCCCACGATGGTCGTCGGGTTGCTTGCGCCCCAACTCCACGACAGGAGTTCGATCTGCCCCTTGTGCTTTGTGGACGCGCTTTCGCCCGGTGCTTCCTTGACTTCCAGATGGTATTCAATCGCCATATTCTTCTCCTCGTAAGATTTGGAATTTGAACGAATACGAGGCGGGCTCTTGCGCGCCACCCGCCCCCAAGCTGTTATTTATTGGCAGACTGCGGCAGCGATGCCACCAGCCGTAGCGAAACCGTAAGCTCGTCGAGTTGGAAGTGCGGTCGAAGGAAGCACACGGCGCGGTATACGCCAGGTTTGCCCTTCACCTCTTCCACATCGACGCGCGCTTCACGCAACGGGTACTTAGCCTTCACGGACTGGGTTGCGGAGTCGTCCGTCGTTATGTATTGCGAGATCCAGCGGTTCAGGAACTTCTGAATCTCTTCGCGGGTGGTGAAACTGCCGATCTTGTCCCGCATCATCGCCTTCAAGTAGTGGGCGAACCGGCAGGTGGCCATGATGTAGGGCAACTGCGCGGAGAGCCGGGCGTTGGCATTGGCCGCATCGCTGTCATACAATTTGGGTTTGTTGGTGGACTGCACACTGAAGAATGCTGCTTTGTCCGTCCCCTTGCAATGCACCAACGGAATCAGCCCCTGGTCAGCCAGTTCCTTCTCACGGCGATCGGTAATCGCAATTTCCGTCGGGCACTTCAACGCCACGTCACCTTCGTCAGTTCGGAAGGTATGGGCGGGCAGGCCTTCCACCAAGCCTCCGCCTTCGACCCCTCGGATGGCTGCGCACCAGCCGTACTGGGCGAAGGCGTTCGTCAAGCGCGCTCCCATGGCGTAGGCGGCGTTCCCCCAAAGGTACTTGGAGTGATCGGTGCCGTCCACACCCTCTTCGTAATTGAACGCATCCACCGGGGCAGTGTCACGGCCATAGGGCAGGCGCATCAAGACGTGCGGCACACAAAGCCCCACGTACCGCGAATCGTCGCTCTGCCGGAAACCCTTCCATTTGGCGAACTCGGTGGTATCAAAAATCTTCGCGATGTCGCGCGGCTGGTCCAGTTGCGTGAAGCTCTCCATATTCATGAGTTGCGAGGCGGCAGCCGTCAAGAATGGTGCGTGCGCAGCCGCTGCAACGTTCGACACCTTCTCCAGCAACTCCAGGTCCTCCGGATGCTTGCCGAACTCGTAGTCGCCGACGATCGCCGCAAAGGGATCTCCGCCGAAGACTCCAAACTCTTCTTCGTATATCTTCTTGAATAAGGCGCTTTGATCGAATTCCGCAGCGCGCTGCAGATCGCGCAGAAGATCCTTCTTCGATACGTTCATGACGCGTATCTTCAGCATCGGGCTGGTCTCGCTTTGGCTGAGAAGGTACTTTAAGCCGCGCCAGCTTCCTTCCAGCTTTTGAAACTGGGGATGGTGCAGGATCTCATTGAGTTGAATGGAAACCAAGTGGTCGATTTGCGCGACCCGGGCATTGATCATCGCCTCGGTGTCTTTCGAAATCGTGACCTGCCCTTCCAGCACCTGGTTGATAAACTCCTTCACCAGGCTCTTACCCCGCTCTCGCGTGGCCGCATCCGTTCCGACCTTACCTTGTTCAACGATCTGGTCCAGCAATCCCTTTTCCGCTACTTGCTCGGTCGCCGCTGCCGGCGTCTTAGCCATTTCCTGATTAGCCATTGGATCCCTCCTTCTCTTCCCCTTCCTTCTTGCCGCCCAGTTCCGCTCTCAACTGGTTCAATTTGTCAGTGTTGCTGACGGCATCAAGCAGGACTTGATCGAGCTTGTCGTTCGTCTGCAGCGTGCCTTTCAAGTCATTAAGGCGGGTGCGCAGATCAAGCAGTTCGCGCAGAGGTTTGACCTGCTTGGCCACATTCTCCGGCGAGAAGTCGTCCATACTCTTGAAATCCAAACTGACCTTCAACTGTCCTGCTTCCGCATCCTCGCTGAGCTTGTTTTCGACCGCGTAGGCCAGATGGGGCTTCATGCTCTCTAAAACACTGTCAAAATTGTCCGGGTTTACTTCGACGAACCTCCGGTCCTTCAGCCGTGGTAAAGGTTCTGTGGGCTGACCTGAAAAATCACCCAGAACTCCCATCACAAATGGAAGTTCCTTGATCTCTATGGCGCCACCAGTTTCCACGTCGTAGGTCACATGGACACGCGGCGGACGTACCCTCTCAAGCTTCTTCTGGACGCTCTGTGGCATTCGGCACCCCTTTATTGGAATTTCTTTTTTGCTGATTTTCCTGAACTTCTCTATTGTTAACACGTCAGCGAGTTCATGTCAACCCAAAACTTAACGCCCTAATCCGTCGATAACGACGGATTAAGGTACGACGAGTGGTGCAAAAAGTGCGTACCTGCATTCCGACGCTGCCTCTACCTGCCTGCGGCGCTCGCCGGCAATCGAGCCTCCTCCACCTCAAGGAAGCCGCCGGAGATAAAGACAGTCAGCAGCTTGATGAACTCCGGCAGAGGCGTGTCCAAATGGACAAAATTGTTCCGCTTGCAGTTTTCGAGGAGTTCCCGCACCGACGACTTCCCGTCGCATTGCGGAAGCAGGAACCCCACCCAAGGCTGCACCCGGCATTCAACGCTAAAAGGATACTCCGTCGTCAGCCTGAACTCCTCCGGAAGCAAATCTCCGCCCTTCATGCGGTGGACGGTGTGAAGCTCAAATGAAGGCCTGGCGACAGGGTGCGCCTCGGCGAGTTTTTCGATGAACCCGGGCTCCACAAGAGCGGTTTCCCACTTCAAGAGCCAATCGACCTCTTCCCGGGTCGATATGCGGCCAGCAGACCGCCGGACGGTGAAGACAGGACGAGCATTGTCCCGGCGCTGTATGATCAGCCATCCGTAGCTCATATTCTGCACACCGAGTTCCCTCAGCGTTTCCCTCATTTGTCGGACCGCCCCGCCACCCCCTTTGGACTTCACAGCGTATTGCAATGCGGTGTCTGCAGGGGCTTGATCTTGCCGAACGATGACGAGAACATCAAATTCCGACTGCGCTTCGCCGAGCCAGGCCCTCACACGTTGCTCGAAAGGGGCGCCTTCGCGGTCCGCTCCTTGCGCCATGCAATAAAAGCCTCCGCCGGGACGCAGGCGCCGAGGCAGTCCCATGACGATGCGCCGGGTCACCTGTTCTCCATCCACGCCTCCGTCGTAGAAGGCCTGGGCGCGGCTCAGCACCGGCATATAGGGCGGATGAGAGACGATCCGATCGAAGGTGAGGTCGTCCAGAGGCTCATAGAGGTCACCTTGCAGGATGGTGACGTTGTTGACTCCATTCAGCAGACGGTTGAAATGCGCCATCTCCGTAGATCGCCTGGTAATATCGACAGCCCAGGTTGCGCGGCACCCGCGCGTTGCGGCGTCGAGCGCCGCCACGCCTGTGCCGGAGCAGAGGTCGAGAAGAGTGTCACAAGGCTCCTTCGGCAATGTCGCAATGAACTGTGAAGTGTTGGGCGTAATCGCGGAAAAAACAAAATCTTCGGCTAATTCCGTGAGATTCCCCTGCGGCAAAGTCCAGCGGTCCGAAGCGATGAACAACCCCCCAACCGGATAGAGCGCCACGGTAGCGTACATTGTCGTAGGCTCTCCCACCCCTGTTTCCCCTCCCCGGTTAGGGAGGGGAGCAAGGGGTGGGGCGAAATCCATTGGAGCTTGGATCAGCAGGCCTAACTCCTTCATCGCTTCCACCACGCCTGCCGGGAATGCGGACTCCAGGACCTTGGCCTCCAGCAACTCCCCAAGCAGGAGCAGACGGATCAAAACTCCCAACGTGTCAGATTCACCCGAAAGGGTTATTCGCGTGCGGTCAGCGGAAAGGAATTCGTCAAGCCCGGTCATGCCAACCCGGCGGCAAATGGACGGCTCATAGAAGTCTGAATTGCGCAGAAAATCACGCAAGCAAGCGAAATGAGGCGAAGGTTCGAGCCGCAATCGCAACGCCCGCACGCTGTTCAACTCTTCGGTTCGTGACCCCAAATTGTCCTCCTGTGCTACCCGCTTCGCGGCAGCGACTAGCCTGTGAACGGCGCAACAGGCGCCCGCGCTCCCCAGATCACTTCATCAGAACCCCGGCGCGTGCCAGATCCTGCAAAATCACCTCCGTCTCGGCGTCAATCCTTTTCTCCACAGTTTGCATGTCAACCACTGGCTGGCCGCCTTCCTCCATGGTCAGATTCCCGGACTTGAATATCTCGGGCAGATCTCTGCGGAGAGCGGCGTGGTCGCGTGTGCCGTCGAGCAGCATCACCACTCCTCTGTGCAGTGAATCGGTCAGATGCAGGCTTCGGCAGTGCAGCGTAGTAATCACGTTCCCGTTCCGGGCCTCCAGTCGAGCCAGCGGGCTAGCCACCGGCCTATCGCTGACCTGAGCGGCAAAAGGGGGAACGTGAACATGCAGTTCGAGCAGTCCTGCCAGGTAAGTGCGCCAGACGAAATCAGCAACCTCTGAGGCAGTGTCCTGGTCTGGTTTTGGAACAAAGCCCAATTCCTGACGCGCTCTGCACTCGGCTTCTCTCGCGAGCTTTTCAAAAGGGACTCGCTCCGGGCGCGACTTAATGAGATACCAGAACAGCGAGCGGCCCAGAAGGTTCGACGTCGTGAGTTCGGTGCCACTGGCGCTGCAGAATGTTTCCTCCGCTTCCGGAGCGAGGTTCGGAAACTGAGCTTTCGGGCGCGCTTGGGTTGACATGAAGAAGGACCTCACGGACACGGATTTCCCGGAGCGATCGAGCGGCACATCGTCGCGGCAAAGGAGCGTTTTCCGGAAGGCCCGCCCGCACATGAAGTCCAGGTACTGCTCCCTCAAAACGATGTCGTCGGAAATCTTGTCGAGCACTTCCTTCGCCTGCGGCGACAGCCCTCCGCTGTGCATCTCGAAAAAGTCAGTCTCACCTAAAAACTGCAGCCCATGGCGCTGGGCATTCTCCATGAATTGGTGGAAATAGAACGGCTGGAAATCCCGCGACAACTCGTCATGGTAAAGGCCTTCCTTGGAGCGCGTGGACATTCGCTCAGACTCGTCCCGGAGTGTTTTTGTGTAGGGCTCGGATTCTTTCCGCGAATTGGCCAATAGCTTGAGCAAGGTCACGGCCTGCTGGAGTTGCTGCTGTGGGTCGCGAAAATCTCGAATGTGGAACAACATCATCTCACGCACCATCACGCGGGAATAACTTCCCGGAAATGCGTCGTAGCTGACATAAGCGATCCCCTGGGGTTGCAGGCTGGCTTTGCAGATGGCCAGGATCTGCTCGCGAACCGGCGCCGGAACCCAGGTATAAAGGCCGTGGGCGATGATGTAATCGAACTTGCCATAGTCCGGGGCCATCTCCAGCAAGTCCGCCTGCCGCAGGGTAAGATTCTTCAGCCCCAGAGCCTCTACCATGGCCTTCCCTCGAGCAATCGGTTTCCCTGCCAGGTCGACTCCCACAAACTCACTTTCCGGCAAACCCACGGCCATGGCCAACAAGTTGGCGCCGCTCGAGCATCCCAACTCCAGTACCCGGCAGCGGTCCACCGGCGCCGGTCGCATGCCGAAGTGCATCCCGACTGTCGCCAGCCGGTCAGGATGAGTGTGGGCAATAGGAAGCGATGGGTAGGCAACTTCGTCGTAAGGGTTTAACTCAGGATTTGACATAGATGATAGCCTTCGGATCCTTGCACTTCCCATCCCCTCGGTGTGGAAAGACGATGCCCGTCTATCGGCCATCGTCTCAAGATTCCCAGCGTCCTGCCAAGGCGCTCATGGGGTCAGCTATTGACTGAAATCGAACCAGTCGCACCGCCGGCTGATCTTTCAACGAGGCAAGCGGCATGAAACCCCGTTCCATCATCTCTTCTGCCGCCGTCTGCGTCAAAAGAGTCTCGGCGCACGGCAGGGTTTCCGTTTCGCCCTTTGACTTATAAATGTAGACGGGCAGCCCGTCTATTTCCGAATGCGCGCCCGGCTGTAGATCCCAGCCGTGCTCTGCAAAAGACTGCGCCAGCAACAAGACAGCGGCGAAGGCTGCATTGCCCCACAGGTAATTCTCATGGGCGCCGGGATCCGGCATTTCTTCGAACTGGAAACGCTCTATGGGCTCGGTATCTTTTCCATACGGCAGCCGCAAAAGAAAACGCGGCAATGACAGCCCCACAAAGCGAGCTTCAGCAGAACTCCTCAACCTTTGCCAGGATGCGGCAGACTCGCCGGACATCGCAACTTTCCATTCCTTCACTTCAGGCAAACCTACTGCGGAATCGCAGCCCAAGAGGCGCGGCCTCGCACCCGCGATGAAGGGCGCGCCGGCGCTTGCGGCCACTTTGCCGATTCGAGCCAGCAATTCGCTATCCTGCAAGCTGGGCCCGAAGGTAAAATCTCCGGCAATCACCGCCCAAGGATCCGCCCCCGGCGTGCCGACGGTCCTTTCCACCAGCAATCTGTGCATTCCCGTCGATCTCAAATCGCCGGACGTCAACAAGTCTTGGGCAAGTTCCTGCTTCGAGACGTCGATCAGAAACAACTTGAGGTGAATATCTGTCTCCACGTTTCGCACCAGAAAGTAGACCGCGCGCCATGCAGCTTCGAGGGCTTGAAAGGCAGGGGCGTGCAGTAAAGCTCCCATCTGCGCGCTGGTGGCTCTGTCGATCACCGCAATCAGCTCCGCCTGTCGGGGATCTGCTTTAGCCACCAGATGAGGGGAGACAAGCTTGTGCAACAACCTACTCCATTCGTCCGGACGCTGGGCTGACTGATCTTGTTGTGCCTTGCTTTCAGTTGCCTCCAGCATCTCGTCCAGGAGACTTCCCGAAACCAAGCTTTGTATGTCCTGTGCAGAAGCTCGAGGCGAGGGCGCCGGCCCCTGCACCTGCGAAGGCGTGGCTTGCGGTGGGGGCGCATCACTGGGCGCCGCTGCGGAGGTCAGTTCCGCCGCGGTCTCGGCGAAGGTCGCCGAATCGCCGAGCTTGCGGCGCGTCTCCCGCAACTTTTGGAAGATCTGAACCTGCTCGAAAAGTCTGTCAGGATGAAAATCGTCCAGATCCGAAAACCTTAGTGAGATGCAGAGGTCATCCTCTCCACCCGGCGTTAAATCCAGGCGAGGCTCGAGCTTGGCCAGCACGGAATCGAAGTTGTCACGATCGACCATGATCGGACGACGGCTGGCGAGAGCGTCCCCGCTCTCGAGCAAACCGCGGTTCGCGCGGCCGCTAAAATCCCCTAGGATCGCTACTCGAAACGGAGTCTCTGCGTCTGGCCCTGCCTGCGCCTGCTCACGACCTGCAGTCACATCAAGGCGAATCTCACCGGACGAATGGCGGGTTGACATGGCTACTCCTCTTTGCTGATATTGTGTTGGCTGACCTGATTACCTTAACAATTGTACGACAATTCCGGCCAACCACCAAGACCGTCGCCCAGCTTGTACTGTTCTGGTTTGGGCGTAGCGCCAACCTTTAGAGCCTGCCCGGAGCGGAGCGAAGGGTCGGGAAATGTCAGCCTGAAGTCCAGCCGTACGAGTAGGGGCAGCCCTTGTGCCCGCCCTCGTGGTGGGGCGGGGCGAGTTCAGGGCGGCCACCAGGGCCACCCCTACGAGTTCTTACTTACATCGCTTCAGCAGTTCAATCGCCTTGTCTGCAATCGCTTCTCCGCTACCAGGGGCGAGCACGGTCGAAGTGGGTTCGTACCCGCCTTCCTGGAATCCTCTTCGGGTCGGGATGTAACCCAGGTCGTCATTCGCAAGCTCGACAATAAATGTGTACGGAAACGGCGATTCTTTTTGGATCCTCATTCCTAATTCGACGAAATACTCACCGGGAATGGCCACAAATGCCACCGGTCCGACGGTCAAAACCTGAATCTCTGCCGGAGCGTCTTCACCCTGTCTCTTTTTGACTTGCATGACCTTCTCAGCCTTAACTCGTTCCAGCGTGAAGTCCACATCGGTTCGAGGCGGCTCGGCGACGATCTTCTCTGCCTCCCTCACCTCCTGATCGGTGACTTTCTCGAGCGGCAGCTTGATGGTTTCCGAGACCGCTTTGACGCGCACGGAATCCAGCGCCTCTAAGTGCGTGTAGGCTTTCACGACATCCCCGGCCAGCGTTTCTCCCAGCTTCTGCGCGGTTTCGAAGCCACGTTGAGGGCCGGGCCGTTGCACGTCCCAATGATTAATGTCTCCAGCCGCGCCAATCGTGAAAGTTGTGAGCATGTCGGGCCCTTTCACCGCGCCCAGCGTCCGCGCCAAGTAATAGGCATAGTCGGCGGAAATCCGGGTGCCACCGACGGTATCCAAATGCATGGCGTAGTTGACCCAGGTCACCATCGGACGATGACTCTCGTCTTCGGCGAACAGCACGCCGACTCGGGCATCAATCGGGCCCACGGCCCGCACCACGTTGGGATTCAGAAAACCAGGGTTCGTCTGCACTACGCCGTCCTTCATGAGGTAGCGGCGATTGTGCGCCAGGGCGGGTTCCTGCTCGGTGGCGACCTCCAGCACCGCAGGGCGCTTATTCCCTTCCGCGGTTACCACGCTGTCCGCAATCCAATGCCCCAAGCTGCTGACGTAGCCGGGGACTCCCTCGGGGCCGGTATGCGTGTGCGTGGCGCTGATCAAAACGTGGTCTGCCGGGATCCCGCACCGGGCGCTGATCTGCCGGCGCGCCGCTTCCACCGCTTCTCTCGAAACTTCCACGAGGTCACAGGCAACCAGCACCACCTGGTCGCGGCCATCATCAATCACCAATGCTTTCGCATGCAGATCATCATGAATGCCGTCCGGCATGCGCGGGTAATAATAGCCTTGCAACGGAATATCCAGGAACGGCGTGATCGTTGTACTTGCAACCCCGATCTTCAGGCCCGCGGCTCCATTGCCGGCCCCTCGCATGACCAACGCAAAGAGAACGCATCCGAATATCAAAACGCAAACGACACCGAATCGCTTCATATCTGCACCCCTGATTGCGGCCGCGTCTTCTTCTGTCAGCACAAACGCTCGTGAAGATCAGGCTGCAATTTCATTCGAAATGAAACGGGATTATACGCTTGATTCGGTCGGTAGGTGCGGCTCTTTCGCACGACCTGCGAGTGGAGGCGTGGAAAGATCGTTTTCACCACAGAGGCGCAGAGACGCAGAGGCACGGCTTTCTCAATCCTCAGGGCCTCTGTGGTGAGGAAGGTCTTGGTGTTTAATGCGACAGGACTTCTTCGAAGAACGCCAACGCGCGCGGGTCATGCGACTGGCCAAGCCAGAACATGGCCTGCTTGCGCACCACGCCGTTGGTGTTTGTCTTTGCTACCTGGATCAGGAGGGGCACGCCTTCATCCTTGGGAAGCTGGCTGAGCGCGAAGACAGCGCGTTTCTTCACGTCGGTCTCGGGATCATTTTCGATGGCCTCGGTGATGGTGGCCTCGGCTTTCTTGCCGGCCTTTTGTCCCAGCCAGAACAACGCCTGCCCCCGCACGTGGGCGCTGGAGTCGCGATGGGCGACGCCGATGATGGCGTCCACGGCCTCGGGTTCTTTGCTGACGAAGAGCGCAAATACGGCCTTCTCGCGGAAGTGCTCGTCCGCGTCGTCCCGCACCAGGCGAGTGAGAGCTTCATAGCCCTGCCGCCCTCGCGCCGCTCCCAGCCAGAAGGCCGCGTGCTCGCGCACGCGTTCCGGCTGCCCGTTCGCGGCGAAACCCTCCAGCGCGCGCTCGGCGGAGTTGTCACCGTGAAAGGCGATGGCCGTTAGCGCCGAATTGCCGAGGTGATTCTCGTCGTCGCTCTCGCCTTCTGCGCTTGCCCCTCCAGCCGTCACGAAAGTGCTAAGCCAAGCCACGCTCTCTGCCGGTCGTACTCCCGTCAGCCAGATCAGCGGTAGTCCGCCCGCATCAAGCTCGCACTCAGGAGAGAAGGTCCGGATTTTCTGAATTCTTCCCGCTTCCGCTCGGTAGAGCACCAGAAAAGTGGGCGGAGACTCCAGTTGGACGGTCTTTATCTCGCCCGTCTTTATCGACTGGCCTCCGTCCTCACCCTGCCGGCTCTCCAGCCGGCACCGGCCGCACTCCCCATCTGAGAAGTCTCCGATGGATCCGTTGCAGCACATCTGGTGCTTCCCGGGGACAACCGGCATGGCGTAGCCGATCCAAGCCGGACCGCTTTCACCCGTTTGGATCGAGTGGAAAGCGCTCGCCAGTCCCGCGGCTGCGGATGCGGTGCGCATCCTGGCATTAATCACCTGCGGCTCCTGCGCCGCGGCGTGCAGACATCCCACGGCGAGAAGCAAACAGTAAGCCGCGAAAACTCGACCACTCTCTACCTTTGACGGTGAACTCGTTCGCGTCATCTTCACGTTGATCTCCGGTCTCAACTCCTCGACTCCGCGACTTCACTTGTTCAGCAGTTCCATCATGAAGTCGGTCGATTCCTTGCTGTGCATCAAGGAGAGCTTCTGCACTGCATCTCTCTTCAGAGACGCATCCTTCTCCTGCCGCGCGATTTGAATAAGCGGCTTGGCATTCCCTTGCAGAAAGAAGGCTTGAATTACGCTGCGCTTGATTTCCGGATCCTTGTCGCTGTTATAAATGGAAGTGAGAGCATCCGCGGTCTTTTCTTTGCCCATCAGGCCGAGATTCCGCACGGACTGGCGGCGAAGCTCGGGGTCCTTCTCGGCGCGTGCGAACTCCAGCGTGTGCTCGACGTCGCCGCTGATGAACATCCCTTGCAAGATGTTCCGCTTGACCTCAACGGAAGTCTCATTCTGATAGAGCTGGTAGAGTTCCCCGCGCGCCCCCATTACACCCAGTTGCTTCACGGCCTCAGCGCGCAACTGGGGCGACTGTTCGCTTTTCGCCACTTCCAGCAGGCGCTGCTTTTCGCCGCCCACCATGAAGCTCTGCAAGATGGCGCGCTTCACGTCTAAGTCGTGGGAGGATTTGTAGATCTCTTCCAGCGTGGCGCGGCTCTCTTTGCCGCCAAAGAGGCCGAGGTCGCGGAGCGCCTTCATTTGCAGCTCAGGATTGCGGTTGCCGCTGGCGATGTGGGCCACGATCTCGCGCGCCTTAGGCGATCCGCTCTGGCTGAGGACGAACAGCGCTCGCTCCTTGAGGTTGAGCGGCTGGGGTCCGTTGAGGAACTTCTCGAGCATGGGCAGTGCCTGCTCGGGATCGCTAGCCAACAGGCTGTTGATGGCGATCAGCTTCAAATCTTCATTGCCTTCGGTGTCAGGCGACACGCTCTGCCCGGACGACTGACGCACCTCGACCTCGAGTGCTTTGGCGTCGTCCAGCCAACGGCTCTGAGGAAACGTGCGACGCAGCGTCTGGAGCGCCTCGAGCGCGTCCGACCGCTGCCCGAGCCGATTCTCCGCGTAGGCCTTCCAGTACAGCGCTCCTTCGGCGTGGGCGCCGTGCTCGGAGATTATCGTGTTGAGCTTCTCGATCGCCGATTGCAGTTTGCCGCTGTCGATTTGCTCCGTGGCTTGTTCGTAGAGACCGTGCTCACGATCAATCTGCTCCTGGGCACGGTCGCGTGCCTCTTGCTCCCGGTCTCGCTTTTCCTGCTGTCGATCGCGTGCTTCTTGCTCACGGTCGCGCTGCTCCTGCTCGCGATCGCTCGCCTCCTGGTCCCGCATCGAGTTCATCGCGCTCATCTGTGCATCTTGGCTGTCTGTCTGCTCTTGCAGAGGCGAACCCCATACAGCGCGTGGCGCCGTCGCCAAGATTGCGCTGGTGACGATTACTGCCCAGGTCAACCTCAGTAAACTTCTATAAGTCCCGGTCATCCTTTTCCTCCTGGCGGCTACCAGTCGTTCCCTGAATGCGGGCGAAGCCCGCCTCTAGGATCCCCGCCGGCTCAAGTCTTCTATCGACTTCCTTTCTCTTTCATGCACCTGCGAATCGACAACTCGGACCTTGAAGAGGATTCCCTGCGATTCCACGCGCCGGCGGAGATCTTCAAATTCCGGAGAGGATAGTTTGGAGGGGCTGTGGGCGATCTCAATCAAGGTTCGCTCCAGTTCGTCGAGCAGGTTTGCGACGCCCGCCTCGCCCGCGCGCTCCGCCGTAAGCCGGTACAGGCGGTTCGCCGCCACCAGGTCCTCCGCGCGCTCACGCTCAGCGGAGATGTCCACCGTCCGTTGCGGGCGGGTATTGACCAACTCCACCAGCACCATCTGCGAACGCTCCAGATGATCGCCCACGGCCACCAACAGAATTCGATCGCGCGACTGCGCCGAAACCGGCTGAAGCGCTACCTGCTGCACGGTCCGAGGCCGGGCCGGCCAGAATCGCCCCGCGAAAAACGCTCCTACCACCAGCGCGGCCGCCAGCGCTACCGCGCCGGCGGGCGCCAGAATCCTAGAGGCCCGGAAACCGCCCCAGAGGCGCTGCCAGAACGTCTCCGGGGCGACCGATTCAAGATGTGGAACGAGACGCCGCCAGACCTTGGCCTCGAAGTCATCGCTTGGCTCAGGTGACTCGATCACATCCGCCGCCGCCAGAACCGCCTGCAGGCGCTGGTAACGCGCGCGGCAGACCTCGCAGCCTGACAGATGTTCCGCTAGAGCCGCTCGCGGCGACTCTCCTGCCTCAGCGTAATGGTAAAGAATCAATTCTTCTTCACTCGGATGTTTCACGTTCCGCACCTTCGAATTGCTGTAGGGGCGGCCCTTGTGGCCGCCCGCGGGCAACCACGAGGTTTGCCCCTAACCTCTTGCGGTCCCCTTACAACCTGTAGGGGTAGGGCTTGCCCTACCCTTTCGCGGTCCCTTGCTTGGGGACGGCAAGCCGTCCCCCTACAGGATTCGAGGCCACGGTCAATGGTTCCAACTCTTTCCTCAGTTTCTGAACGGCTCGGTAAATGCTGTTCTTGGTGGCGCTCGCCTTGAGGCCCAGCACGCTGCCGATTTGTTCTATGGGCATCCCTTCGTAATGACGCATCACGAACGCGGCACGGACCTGGGGACTCATTTCGGCCAGCACGCTCGCCACCTTGTGCTTCAATTCGCCACTGAGCAGGATGCGATCCGGCGCGGGTTCGGTCGCAGGCAACTGTGCGATTCTTTCCGCGCCGTCTTCGTCACTGCCCATGGGTTGCTCCACCTGTTCGTACCGCCCCAACTTGCGCGTCAGGTCCAGAGCCACGTTCACCGCGATGCGGAAGATCCAGGTGCCGAAGCTGGAACGTAATTCAAACTGCTTCAGCCGGCGGTAGGCTCTGAGAAAGGTCTCCTGCACCACATCCTCGGCGTCTTGCTCGTTTCGCGTCATGCGATATGCCAGACGATAGACCTTGCGGCTGTATCGCTCGACGAGGACACGAAAAGCTTCTGTCTCCCCGGCGCATGCTCGCGCCACAGCCGCTGCGTCGCTCTCGTCCATTCGCACCTTTAGACTGGCGCCCTCGTGCGCGGTTAGGCCCATTGAAAGAAAAAGTTGAGAGTCAAAAGTCGAGAGTCGAGAGTCGAAAGTCGAAAGTTAAAGGCGGAAGTCAGGAGCTGAAGAGCTTCGAGTCTCTGCGGTCTCCGATCTTTCAACCCCCTCGCTCTTGACTCTGGCTCTTGACTCTGGCTCTTGACTGTCGACTCTTGACTCTTGACTCTTGACTTTCGACTCTCGACTTTCGACTGCCTTCCCGCTTGCATCTCCCGGCTCAGTCGGATACTCTCAGGAGTTATTCCCGTAGCATGGAGGCGCAACCATTCCCATGAAAATCCGACCAGGAAATTACAGTATAGTGGCCGCAGGACTCGCCGCAGCCACAATTCTGCTTCTCGCCGGCAGTCTCTTTGGCGCGAAGAAACCGAAACCGGCTCCGCCCAGCGAGCCTGCGGCTCCCGTAGTGGTGAAGCCGGAGATCCCGGACCTCGAATTCATCACGCGCTTGCGCGATGAAGAATTCAACCACGGCGAGGTGATGGACATCATGAGTTACATCACCGACGATATAGGCCCCCGCCTCACGGGCTCGCCGAATATGAAGAAGGCCAACGAGTGGACTCGCGACCAGTTCGCCAAATGGGGCATGGTCAACGCCCACGTGGAGCCCTGGGGCACTTTCGGCCGCGGTTGGGCATACCAATCCTGCGAGGTCCGCATGGTCTCGCCGGATTACATGCAATTCCTTGCTCTGCCGGAAGCCTGGACACCGGGAACGAACGGCCCGATCCGGGGCGAGGTGGTGCAATTGGTGGCTACAACCTCCGCCGACCTCGAGAAGTACAAGGGCAAACTGGCCGGCAAGATTGTGCTGATCGGCGATCCGCGCACACCTGAGCCTATCGAAAAGCCGCTCTTCCAACGCATCGATGATGCCGAACTGGCGAAGCTTGCGCTGTTTCAGATTCCCGGCGGCGGACCCGGCGGGCCTGGTGGCCCCAACCCCGCCATGCGGCAGCAATTCATGCAGCGCTTTCGCTTCCAGCGCGAGTTGGACAAGTTCCTCACCGATGAACACGTAGCCGCCACGCTGGACCTTACGCGGCAACCCGGCCAGGACGGCACCGTCTTTGTTCAGTCGGGCGGAAGCTACGACAAGGGCAAGACGGTCGCGTTCCCGCGCATCACGGTCGCGGTCGAGCACTACGGCCGCATGGTGCGCCTGCTGGCCAAGAAGGTGCCGGTGGAGGTCGAAGTCAACGTCCAGACTCAGTTCTATGACGACGATGACAAGGGCTACGATACCCTCGCGGAGATCCCGGGTGTCGATCCCAAGCTCAAAGAGCAACTGGTGATGCTCGGCGGGCACCTGGACTCCTGGCACGCCGGCGAAGGCGCCACCGATAACGGCGCGGGAAGCGCTGTAGCGATGGAGGCTGTGCGGCTGCTGACAAAGCTCCGCGTACAGCCGCGCCGGACGGTTCGCGTGGCGCTCTGGTCGGGCGAGGAAGAGGGACTTCTGGGCTCGCGCGGATATGTGAAGAACCACTTCGGAGGCCGTCCGGAACCGCCTCCTTCCAGGGACGAGAGCACGCCCTCATTCATGCGCCGGCCGACGGGGCCCTTGGAGTTGAAGCCGGAACAGAAACTGGTCTCTGCGTACTTCAACCTGGACAACGGCACTGGCAAGGTGCGCGGCGTGTACCTCCAGGGCAACGAGTTGGTGGCGGCCATGTTTCAGAAATGGATGGAACCGTTCCGCGACCTTGGCATGACCACTCTCACCATGCGTAACACGGGAGGCACCGACCATCTTTCTTTCGACGCGGTGGGCATCCCCGGCTTCCAGTTTATCCAGGACCCGCTGGACTACGAAACGCTGACTCATCACTCGAACCTGGACGTCTACGAGCACATCCGCGCCGAAGACCTCAAGCAGGCTGCGGTGATTGAGGCCTGCTTCGTTTACAACGCCGCCATGCTCGACGAGATGCTGCCCCGGAAACCGATTCGGCCCGAAGAATTCGAGCCGCCTAAGCCACCGGAAGGCGAATCGCCTACTGCGCCGCCCGCGAGGCCCGTGAGCTCGGCAACGCCACCGGCGAGCGCGGCCCAGCCATCGCGGGTACAGTAACGTAATCGGCAGATCGGGTGATCGGGAGGTCAGGTGGACAAAACGCCTGCGCCTCCTGGTCATCCGATCGGCTGGTCCGTTTGCCACCCGCCACAACGCGCCTGCGAGTTTTCCGCCCCTCGGACTTTCTGTCTCTTGACAAACAAAGATTGGTAGGCTAGAATCTTGTCCTGGGGTTGGCCGGAGGCTTTCTTTTGCGGGAACGCGATTATGCGGCGCCGCTGCTCGCTCCAATCCGCCGCCGTAAGGTTCGGAATTGGAACGGCCCGTGTGCCTGCCCGTCGTGGAGAGCCGTATGGTTCGCCCCAACAGACTCAGCGCCGCAGAGTGCCGATGGGCTGTTTCAATGCAAAAATCAAGGGAACAAAGCGAGAATGTCTATGAAAACAAAGGATGAGGTCGAGAAAGTCGAGAAGTCAAGGAGTCGAGGAGGCGAAGAGTTGAGCGGCAAGAGGCATGAGCCGACACAAAGTCCCAGTCACACTCCGAGGAACGCCGGTTGGCTTCTCAACTCCTCAGCTTCTCGACTTCAAAAATGAACGACCGATCCGGGAATGTCTATGAAAACAAAGAATGAGGACAAGAAGTCAAGGAGTCGAGGAGTTGAGCGTCAGAAGGCAAGAGCTGACATATAGTCCTAGCCACAGTTCGGGAAGCGGCCGTTGGCTTCTCAACTTCTCAACTTCTCGACTCCTGGACTGCAGTATCGAGGGAACAAAGCGAGAATGTCCATGAAAACAAAGGATCGCGGTACCGCGAACGGGGACGGCCTTCGTGGCGGCCACCGGGTGACCTTCGAGAGTTACCCATCCCCGTTCTGACGCGGAAGGAATCGTGGGTTTCCACCCACCGGCGCGTCTTCTGGCCCTCCGGTTGCTCGCAGGAAAATGCCTGTATTCTCATATCTATTTGAAAATAAAAGGCTTATCCTTTAGACCCGAGGTCAACTCTTGGCCCTCGTGTTGCACCGTCTAAACGCAGGCCAACGCAGATGTCTTTCAGGCTTTGCTCTGGAAATCGAATGGTAGCTGAAGGCGCACTTGCGGCAGGCTGCCATTTCTTTGCCGGCTACCCAATAACGCCTGCCTCCGAAATCTACGAAGTCATGATGCGCGAACTCCCCGGCTGGGGAGGCTTGGCGCTTTCGGCCCCGGACGAAATATCCTCGCTCTGCTACTGCGTGGGCGCGAGCCTTCGAGGCCTCAAGGCGATGACCGCGACCTCCGGCCCCGGCTGGGCGCTGATGATCGAGACTGTGCAGTATGCGCTGATGAGTGAGACGCCGGTAGTGATCGCCCTGGTTCAAAGGCTCGGACCGAGCACGGGCGGGGCAACCCAGGGAGCGCAGGGAGATATCTTCCTTGCCGAATTCTGCACCTCGGGAGGCTACACCATCCCGGTCTTCGCCCCCAGCAACGCCGCCGAGTGTTACGAACTGACTCGCCAGGCGTTCAATTGGTCCGAACTCCTGCGCACGCCGGTCGTTTTGCTTTCCGACAAAGAAGTGGGAATGACCACCGAAACCATTGACGAAGCCGCCCTGGCAAAGCCAGCCAATGTCGAGCGAACCTGGGGCGACGCCGGCGCGCCCGTCGCGGCCTACGAGATTGAACGCGTCGAGGACGTGCCCTGTTTTGGTCCCGCCGGCGGCGAAGTCAAAGTGACGGTGACAGGGTCCGCCCACGATCGGCAAGGGCGGCTACGAAAGCCCTCGCCCGAAGTTGTCGAATTGCTTGCTCACTTACAACGCAAGATCGAAGCGCATGCCGCCGATATGGCTATGGTGCGCGCCGACTTGGATCCCGATGCTTCCTGCTTGCTGGTCAGCTATGGAATCACGGCGCGCGCCGCGCGCCAGGCCGTCGGCATGCTTCGTAAAGAAGGCTTCCCTATCTCGTTCCTCCAAATCCAGACCCTCTTTCCGGTGCCTACTGAGGCGCTCCACGGCGCGGCGGCCGGAATACGCACCGTCTTCGTCGCCGAGGAGAATTTGACTGGCCAATACCGCGCGGTGCTGGCTCCTCTGCTCAACGGCAGGCGCCTTTTGGGGATCAATAAGATCGGCAGCATGATCTCCCCGACTGAGATTGTGCGCGCCATTCGCCGGGCGGGCGGCACAATCCCACGCGGCGACTGGCCTGGCGAGCACCCGTCCGAAGCGGAGGTTCGCGAACCGCCCCGGCCAAGGGGGGCGGGAGTGTGATGGAAAACACCACCTACCTTGCGGCCGACGCCAAGCTCCCCTACTGCCGGGGATGCGGCCACGCGCTGGTTGTCCGCCAACTCAGCCGCGCGCTCGAAGGGCTCGCGCTCCCCTCCCGCTCGCTTGTGCTCACCACGGACATCGGCTGCGTGGGGCTTGCTGACTCGCTCTTCCCTTACTTGCACACCGTCCACACCACCCACGGCCGATCAACTGCCATGGCCATCGGCATGGCCCTGGCGGAGGCTGTGCTTCCCGCCTCGGGACTCAAGCCCATCGTCATGATTGGCGACGGCGGGGCCATGATTGGCTTATTGCATTTGGTTCACGCCGCGCAATTGAATGTGGACATCACCGTGCTCGTCCATAACAACTTCCTTTTCGGGATGACGGGAGGCCAGCACTCAGCCTTCACGCCGCTCGACTGGTCGACGTCAACGACCCCGGAAGGAAACCGCGTGCCTCCGCTGGATCTTCTTGCGCTCCTGCGCGCCGCGCACGCCGGCTTCTTAGCCCGCCAGTTTGCGACGGACGGCGACTTGCACGCCGTTCTCGCCGACGCAATCGCCTATCCGGGATTTTCTCTGGTCGAAATCCTGGAGATTTGCACCGGCTACGGCGGCCTCAAGAACAAGTCCAAGGGAGCCGCGCTCCGCGAGGTTGCGGACAGCCAGGGTTACTCGATCGGCCGCACGGAAGCGGAACGGCCCCGCCCCACATTTGCCCAGCTCTATCGCCATGGAATCGAAGCCCGGCCACCGCGCCAGCCCGCCAACTGTCATTCCGAGGGCAGCGAGGAATCTCGCCCTGCCTCGCTGCAACACGCAGCCTCGGCCAATTCGAGATTGGAGGTTCAAGATTCTAAGCCCTTGCACATCGTGATTGCGGGCACAGCTGGTGAAAGGGTGCAGTCCTCGGCAACGCTGCTTTGCCGTGCGGCGCTCAGCGCGGGCCTTTACGCGACGCAAAAGAACGACAATCCGGTGACGCAGGGATCGGGATTCTCGCTCTCCGAGATTTGCTTGAGCCCCCAGCCCATCGAGTACACGGGATTGGAAAGCGTGGACGCCGTGATCGCGGTGAGCCAGGACGGGTGGAACGAGCTCAAGGCCAATGGGACGTTGGCCGCGCTAGGCCCCGGCACGCTTCTGATCGTCGATTCAGAAATCGAGATTGACAGTCCCACCGGCCGGCTGCTCCGTCAGCCCTTCCGGCGTGACGCGACACCCAAGCGGGCAGCGCTTGCCGCGATTGGGTTCTGGCTGGGGAATGAGCCTGTTGTCCCCAACGCGGCGTGGGATTCGGTGCTCGACTCACTTTCCATCGAACGCCGGGCGGATGCTTCAGAAGCGCTGCGCATTGGGGCAAACTTCGCACGCCAGGGAGACGCGCGTGCCGCCTAAGGCTAGCGCCGACCTGCTTTTCAGGTCCGCGGCTTGTTCCCAGGCACGTGGACAAGCGGTGGACCGCATATCCAGGGCGGCTGCGATAGGTAGTCGGATTGTCAGATTTCTGGAACTAAGAGTGCTCGGAATGAGATGTTCCGATCAAAACTGAATGGAGCAACGCAATGAATAGGAGCAAGGTAACGATTGACGGCAACGAAGCCGCGGCCTACGTGGCCTTTCGGGTCAGCGAGGTCATTGCTATCTACCCCATCACACCCTCGTCTCCCATGGGGGAGTGGGCGGACCAATGGTCGGCAGAAAATAAGCCGAACCTCTGGGGTACCATACCGCGCGTGGTCGAGATGCAAAGCGAAGGCGGGGCCGCCGGCGCTCTGCATGGCGCATTGCAAGCCGGTTCTCTGGCCACCACTTTTACGGCCTCGCAGGGCCTGCTGTTAATGATTCCTAACATGTACAAGATCGCCGGGGAACTCACTCCCACGGTGTTTCATGTTTCGGCCAGGACGCTGGCTGCGCACGCCCTCTCCATCTTCGGAGACCACGGCGACGTGATGGCGACCCGCCAGACGGGCTTTGCCCTGATCGCCTCAAACTCCGTCCAGGAGGTGATGGATCTTGCGCTTGTCGCCTCGGCTGCCAGCCTGCGCGCGCGCGTGCCTTTCCTGCATTTCTTCGATGGCTTTCGCACCTCGCACGAAGTCGGCAAGGTGGAGCAATTAACGAACGAAGACATGCTCGCTATGATTGACGACGATCTCGTCAAGGCGCATCGCAAACGCGCCTTGTCGCCGGATCATCCTTTCATCCGCGGCACCGCTCAGAACCCCGATGTCTTCTTCCAAGCCCGCGAGACCGTGAACCGCTTCTATGAAGCCTGCCCGGCGATCGTTCAGGAAGAGATGGATAAATTCGCGCGCCTGGTGGGCCGTTCCTACCACCTCTTCGATTACGTCGGCGCGCCGGATGCCGAGCGGGTAATCATTATGATGGGATCGGGCGCCGAAGCAGCCCAGGAAACCGTCGAGCACCTTACTTCACAGGGAGAGAAGGTCGGCGTCCTGAAAGTACGCCTGTATCGTCCTTTCTCGCTCGAGCACTTCGTCAAATCGCTGCCCTCCACCGTGAAGACTCTGGCCACCTTGGACCGCACCAAAGAGCCCGGCGCCGTCGGCGAGCCCCTCTATACCGATGTCACCACGGCCGTGAGCGAAGGCCTGGCAACCGGCCTTGCCCCCTTCAAGACATTCCCGCGCATAATCGGCGGACGTTACGGGCTGTCCTCAAAAGAGTTCACCCCCGCGATGGTCAAAGCCGTCTTTGACGAAATGCTGAAGGACAAACCACGCAACCACTTCACCGTCGGCATCGAAGACGACGTCACGCACACCAGCCTCGAATACGACCCGGCTTTCTCGACCGAAGATCCCAAGACGGTTCGAGCCATGTTCTACGGCCTCGGCGCAGATGGCACAGTGGGCGCCAATAAGAATTCTATCAAGATCATTGGTGAGGACACGGACAACTACGCGCAAGGGTACTTCGTGTATGACTCGAAAAAGTCCGGCGCCGTCACCATCTCGCACCTGCGTTTTGGCCCTAAACCCATCCATTCCACTTACCTGATTTCGAAGGCCAATTTCGTGGCCTGCCACCAGTTCAGCTTCCTCGAGCGCCTCGACGTGTTGAAGTCCGCGCAGCCTGGCGCCACGTTCTTGCTGAACAGCCCCTTCGGTTCCGAAGAAGTTTGGGACCACCTTCCCCGGACCACCCAAGAAGAGATCATCAAAAAGCAACTCCGCTTCTTCGTGATCGATGCCGTCAAGGTGGCCCAAGCGGCGGGCATGGGCGGACGTATCAACACGGTGATGCAAACCTGCTTCTTCGCCATCAGCGGCGTTCTGCCTCGCGACGAGGCAATCGCAGCCATCAAGCATGCCATCGAGAAGACCTACGGAAAGCGCGGCGAAGCCGTTGTGCAAAAGAATTTCGCCGCCGTGGACCAGGCGCTCAGCGAACTGCACGAAGTCAAAGTCCCCGATCGCGTTTCGAGCAGTTTCGATCTACGGCGCCCAGTGCCGGAAGAAGCTCCGGAGTTCGTCCAGAAAGTGCTCGCCAAGATGATCACCAACGAAGGCGACGACCTGCCGGTCAGCGCCATGCCGGTGGACGGCACGTTCCCCAGCGCCACCGCACAGTGGGAAAAACGCAATATCGCGCTCGACATTCCGGTGTGGGACGAAGAAATCTGCATCCAGTGCGGCAAGTGCATCCTGGTTTGTCCCCACGCCGTGATTCGCGCCAAGATTTATGACTCCCGGCTTTTGGAAGGCGCGCCCGCCACGTTCAAATCCACGGCGGCGCGTTGGAAGGAATTCAAGGAGCTGAAATACACCCTCCAGATCGCCCCGGAAGATTGCACCGGCTGCACTCTGTGCGTGCAGGTCTGCCCCGTGAAGAGCAAGAGCGAGGCCAAGCACAAAGCCATCAATATGGCCCCGCAACCGCCCCTCCGGGAAGCGGAACGCGACAACTGGAACTTCTTCCTCAAAATCCCAGAAGTCGACCGGCGCACCCTCAGCCTGGGGCAGGTGAAGGATGTGCAGTTACTACAACCCTTATTCGAGTTCTCCGGCGCCTGCGCGGGCTGCGGCGAGACACCTTACATCAAATTGATGAGCCAACTCTATGGCGACCGCGCGCTCATCTCCAACGCCACCGGCTGCTCGTCGATCTACGGCGGCAATCTACCCACGACCCCCTACGCACAGAACGCCGAGGGGCGCGGCCCGGCGTGGACGAACTCCTTGTTTGAAGACAACGCGGAATTCGGGTTGGGCCTGCGCCTGGCTCTTGACAAGCAAACCGAGTACGCGCGAGAGTTGCTCACCCGACTTTCTTCCGATCTGGGCGACCCGCTCGTTCTCGCGCTCCTGGCCGCCGACCAGAGCACCGAATCCGGCATCCGGGAGCAGCGTGAGCGCGTACACGTGTTGAGGTCCAAGCTGGCCGGCATCGAGAGCGCGGAGGCGCGCGACCTCCTGAGCCTGGCGGACGCCTTGGTCAAGAAGAGCGTCTGGATTGTCGGCGGCGACGGTTGGGCCTACGACATCGGCTACGGCGGCCTCGACCACGTTCTGGCCTCCGGGCGCAACGTGAACGTCCTGGTGCTCGACACCGAGGTCTACTCGAACACGGGCGGCCAGATGTCCAAGGCGACTCCGCGCGGCGCAGTGGCCAAGTTCGCGGCGGACGGGAAACGGAGGCCCAAGAAGGATCTTGGCATGATGGCCATGAGCTACGGCAACGTTTACGTGGCGGCAGTCGCTATGGGCTCGAGCGACATGCACACGCTCAAGGCTTTCCTCGAGGCCGAGGCTTACGACGGCCCGTCACTCATCATTGCTTATTCTCATTGCATCGCTCATGGCTACGACCTGGTCCATGGCCTGGACCAACAGAAGGCTGCCGTCCTGTCCGGTTACTGGCCTCTCTACCGCTACAATCCGGACCTGGTCAAGCTGGGCAAAAATCCCTTCCAGCTTGATTCCAAGCCCCCTGCACTGCCCCTTGAGAAATACATCTATAACGAAACACGTTATACCATGTTGAAACATAGCGATCCTCAGGCTGCCAAGCTGCTGCTGCAATTGGCCGAGGGAGACGTTCGCAATCGTTGGCGCGTTTATGAAAACCTGGCCGCCATGCCTGTCAATGGCGCGGCGAAGGAGGTGAAGTAATGATTGACCTCTCCACTACTTATCACGGCATCAATCTGAAGAATCCCCTGGTCGTCTCGGCATCCCCACTCGCCGAGGAGCTCAGAAATCTCCGCCGCATGGAGGACAGCGGCGCGGCGGCCATCGTTCTCCCCTCGCTCTTCGAAGAGCAGATCAATATCGAAAGCCGCGTGCTCGACCAGTTTCTTCAACAAGGCACCGAGAGCTTTGCCGAATCACTCACCTATTTCCCCGATCTGACGGGATACAACCTGGGCCCGGAAGGCTACTGCGAGCACGTGCGGCGCGCCAAGGCGGCGGTCGGTATCCCCATTATTGCCAGCCTCAATGGCTCGTCCATCGGCGGCTGGACCGACTACGCCAAAAAGATTCAAGACGCCGGAGCCGATGCCCTCGAGCTCAACATCTACTACATTCCCACCAGCATCGATCAGACCTGCGCAGAAGTTGAAAAGCTCTATTGCGACCTGGTGGCCACGGTGAAGTCCAGCCTGAAGATTCCGGTGGCCGTCAAAATCGGCGCTTATTTCAGCTCCCTCGCCCACATGGCCAAGCGCCTGGACGATGCCGGGGCCGACGCCCTGGTGCTCTTCAACCGTTTTTACCAGCCCGACTTTGATATCGACAACCTGGAAGTGGTGCCCAACCTTATGCTCAGCACCTCGCATGAATTGCTGCTGCGATTGAACTGGGTGGCGATTCTGTTTGGGCATATCAAAGCCGACCTTTGCGTCACCGGCGGCGTGCATACCGCCGCGGATGTGCTGAAAGCCATGATGGCCGGGGCGCGCACGGTGGCGATGACTTCCGCATTGCTTCGCAACGGCATCGGCCACCTCGCCACTCTCCGCAACGATATGCTCGCCTGGATGGAGGAACACGAGTACCAGTCCATCCGCCAGATGCAAGGCAGCATGAGCCAGAAATCCGTCGCTGACCCCTCCGCCTTCCAGCGCGCCAACTACGTTCGCGTGCTCAGTTCGTATTCGATGAAAGGCCTGCCGCTGTAGGCAGTAGGCAGTAGGCAGTGGGCAGTGGGCAGTGGGAAGCAGGAAGCCGCCAACATGGGTCTGCCCTCTCCCAGGGGAGAGGGTGGCCCGCGACGGCGCTTTCATCAGCCACCGCGGGCCGGGTAAGGGGTCACTTCACCAGCCTGCAAGATCACCACGACATCGAGAATCCTGAGTTGGCGCATAGATCACGACCAAACTCGTCGTGACGTACGCGTCCCTCAGAAGTTCAACTGCGCCTGAGTCGGCTGGTCTTCCGAGCCCGCTCTCGAATGATCTGACCCAGCGCTCGTAGTGCGTTGTTCACCGACCGCGGGTCGGGAAACAGTTCGGCCACGTCGGGGTCAAGGACAACCATGATTGTGCCCTCGGCGAAGCGGTTGGCATATTTGCCACGAACGCCACCGGAAAAATCGTATTCCGGCAGCATCTCGTCGGCGTCGCGCCTAGAGCGAACCTTCCTCATACTCTTTCCTTTCGCAGGGCGTTGGTGAATGTCCTCAAGCCGTTCGGACCCGCGCCCTGCGCGACAACTGGGACGACAGTAGAAACAGGAACCCGGGCGCGGCGAACGCCAACCATGCCCAGCCTTTCAGGAGCGTGCCGGTGGTCGCGAAGTGAATCACGTAAGCCGCCAACAGGCTTGCCACTGTTATGAATCCACCCAGACTTTCTTTCTTCCACGCCACGATCATTCCCACACAAATCCCAAACGGGAAGAACAGAAAGCCGAGCCACTCTCTTGGCCCGGAGGGGAGGGAGCGCTCGCCCACGATGAAGGCCAAAACCAAGGCGATGGTGGCGACGCTCCATACTCGTGCAATCCAGGGCAGAGCTGAAGCCCACATTTTGTGTCTGTCGATGGCATTTTCCACGGTGCACCTCCCAGTAATGACGTGCTGAACGGCGGTGCGAATAGCAACACTCTAATGCGCTCGCCGGTCGGCGTCAATAGCCCTCGGTCAAGCGGACTCAATCTCAGGCGAAGGTTAAGCCGAATGGCCCGCAGGTGTGCACAAGAGCCCCCTCACCCGGACCGCACTGGCTGATGAAAGCGCCAGTGCGGTCCACCCTCTCCCCATGGGAGAGGGCTTCATCCCTCATTGGGAAGGGCCCTAGGCTTCCGAGTGCGGCTTTTCTTCTTGCTTCTTGCTACTGAGTTCTGACTCTTCCTTCAATACAAGTGATAAAATCCACGCTACGCTGAAAAATGGGAGGGAGGATGGCAGGTCATCTTTCAAAGGTTGCGTTGTCGGCCGCTGTGCTGTTTGTAGTTCACTTGGCGTGGTCCGGGCAGCAGGCGTCTTCCTCTTCGGACTACACTGGCTGGAAGGTCTACGGCGGAACTCCGGACGACATTCATTATTCAACCCTACGCCAGATAAATCGCGACACCGTTCGCCACTTGACGGTTGCCTGGACTTACCAATCCGGTGATGAATTCCCCGAGTCCGAGATGGAGTGCAACCCGATCGTCGAGCATGGCGTTTTGTTTGTCACCACGCCCAAGCTGCGCCTCGTCGCTCTCGATGCCGCCACCGGCCAGTTGCGCTGGAGTTTCGATCCCAATCAGGGAGAGCCGGTCGCAACCAAGCTCCGCAACCGCGGCGTCAGCTATTGGGAACAAGGGGAGGACCGCAGGGTCTTCGTTGTTGCCCAGCAGTATCTCTACGCCCTTGACGCAACGAGCGGGAAGCCGATCGCAAGTTTCGGCGATTCCGGGCGAGTGGATTTGCGGGAAGGGCTTGGCCGCGATCCCAAGCTGCAATCGGTCTCCGCCACCACACCCGGCGTGGTTTACAAGGATCTGCTCATTCTGGGCAGCATCGTCAGCGAAGACCTGCCGGCATCTCCCGGGGACATTCGCGCTTTCGACGTTCGCACCGGAAGAATTCGCTGGACGTTTCACACCATTCCTCGTCCTGGTGAATACGGGTACGAAACCTGGCCGAAGGACGCGTGGACCTACATCGGCGGCGTCAACGATTGGGCAGGAATGAGCCTGGATGAGAAGCGCGGCTGGGTATTCGCCGCCACGGGTTCGGCGTCCTTCGACTTCTATGGCGCCAACCGGCTGGGCGACGATCTCTTCGCCAACTGCGTGATAGCCCTCAAAGCAGACTCCGGAGAGCGGGTCTGGCATTTCCAGGGTGTCAGACACGATCTGTGGGATCGCGATTTCCCCGCCGCGCCGACGCTGGTCACCGTCAAGAGAGATGGGCAGCCGATCGATGCGGTGGCGCAAATCACCAAGTCCGGCTTTGTTTTCGTCTTCGATCGGGAGACCGGCCGGCCGCTGTTTCCCATCGAATACAGGCCGATGCCCGCCTCGGATGTGGACGGTGAAGTGGCGGCGGCGACGCAACCGCTGCCCCTGCGCCCCGCGCCATTCGCGCGCCAGATGCTCACGCCCGACATCGTTACCACCCGCACGCCGGAGGCGCACCAGGCCGTCCTGGAACAACTGCAAACGCTTCG
>Ga0326727_10006747_pt1 | contig 31100 bp, 37 predicted proteins | sample MB2enrmetagenome_FD_207643 | JGI IMG/M metagenome (GOLD analysis project Ga0326727, IMG submission 207643) | Lab enriched peat soil microbial communities from McLean, Ithaca, NY, United States - MB29MY | ecosystem: Environmental > Terrestrial > Soil > Wetlands > Peat | place: USA: New York... | reverse complement strand
AATAGCTGCAAGCCGCTCGGCCACCTCCTCCGCACGAGGGGGGAAAAACCGTGGTTCGGTAAGGATCCGCGAGAGGGGGTTTGCATCGTTTGCAATCACACGCCTGCCACGGAGCCCGGCCTCGATTGCAGTAGTTCCCCGTCCGCCAAACGGGTCATATACGATATCTCCTTCTCGGGTGAGCAGGTCAATAAAAAACCCGGGCAGCTGTGGCTTGAAACAGGCGCGGTAGGAAATTTCCTGGATGGATGCAGCCTGGCGCTGGCGGGCTGTCCAGAACTCCCCGGTGTATTGCCGGATACAGTGAGGGCCTGAAGTTTCTTCTTCACGCAGGGGCTCTCCAGACGGGCCACGGAATCCGACAAGGTACGTATGGAATGCAGGAGATTTTCCCCGGGACCGGCCTGTCATCTGGATCACTTCCGCAGGATACCGGTGTGCTGGATAATTGTATATCTCCTGTGTTCCGGCAGGAAAGAAAAAGGAAAGATCAGAGCACACCCATGCTCGTCCTGCCCTCAGGCTAACGAAAGATCTTCACCAAAATAGTGCTCGTGGACTCCCTTGAGGGGCAGTTTGCATATGTAATCGTACAATCGGGCAATTATCTCTGCCAGTTGCTCTGCATTCGGGTAGCCGGCGACCCATTTCTCGATCTCGGCCACACTAGGGAATTCATAGGCGAACTTACAGTAGCCGGATGTACCTTCCACATTACATTATCCGGTATTTTGTTATTAAAATATTATGACTTGATCGTCATCAGTTGTCTGCAGTGGTGACAATGACCGGCAAAAATACGGCAGAAAAGGGAGAGGCCTTTTTTTGCAGAATATGCAGACAAATCAGGTGTGGGTAAAATATGCATGGACACCGTTTTCTGTGACCGCATCGATCCGGACAAACCCGATCCGCTCGAACTGCACGACCTTCCCCACCTCTCCTGTCACGGCAGGCTCACAGACTCCTTTCACTTCCCCGTCCATGGTGAGCAGCGAGCAGGGCATGGTCTGCTGCGCCGGCAGCCACTGGATGATATGCGCTTTTGCTGCACGGGCATCGGCAAGGGCATCGCCACCGTACGCAAACGAGGGGGTGTTTCCGATCCATGCAATCTTCACATTGAAGAGATCCTTGAGGCGCACCATTGACACATCCGGGGTAACCTCGGCTCCGGGCAGCACGGCCATCCCTTCGAACGGGAGCGACCGGGTTCCTTTCGCGGCATCGCCGGGATGAAGCATCGCCTGGGCGACCCGGTGCGGGGCCCCTTCGACAACTGCAGTCACCGGGTCCGGTACAAAGAAGAACCGGTTTGCCACAGGGTCAACCAGTTTCTTGTTCTCGGCATAGAGGTTGTCCCACGAGAACGAGATGTCGGTCTCACCGATACCTATCGCAAGCATCGCGTTTTTAACCGCATCGGGGCTGATCCCCCTGCGATCAAGCGCCCGGAGCGTCCCGAGGTGGATATCGTCCCAGCCGGTATACTTCCCCTCGGTGATACCGAGGCGCATCTGGGAGGTAGAGAGCACCACGCCCTCGATCCCCATCCGTCCGTAGTGCCGGTAGACCGGCACCTTCCAGCCGAAGTGATCATAGATATAACGCTGGCGCCGGGTGTTGGCGATATGGTCCTTGCCCCGGATCACGTGCGTTACTCCGAGCAGGTGGTCGTCAGCGACTACCGAGAAGTTCATGAGCGGGTAGATGCGGGCCTCGACTTTCGGGTGTTTTGGGGCATCAAGGATCCGGAAGATGGGAAAATCCCGCATTGCCGGGTCCGGGTGCAGAAGATCGGTCTTGACCCTGACCGAGGCCTCGCCCTCTTTAAAGCCGCCGTCCAGCATTTTTTCCCAAAGGGAGAGTGCCATTTCCTTTGGCTGGTCGCGGCAGGGGCAGGCTTTCTTCGCATCCTTGAGCGCCTTGAAATGCTCGTTCTCGCACGTGCAGACATACGCCCCGCCGCGCCCGATAAGCTGTTTACAGAGGTCGTAATAGAGGGGGAGCCGGTCGCTCTGGGTGACCGTCTCAGTGATCCCAAGGCCCAGCCACTCAATATCCTCTTTTACCATCTCGTAGGCTTCGGGATCGACCCTTTTTGGGTCCGTGTCCTCGATCCGGAGGATATACCGGCCGCCGTACTGTTTCACGTAGGCGTCGTTGAGTGCTGCCGCCCGCGCATGTCCGATGTGGAGGGGGCCCGAAGGGTTGGGTGCAAAGCGCATGACCACACCATGCTCTGCCCCTTCAAGATCAGGAAGCACTTTCTTATGTTCATGCTTCTCGTGGAGCGCCGCAAACATCTCAGGGGAAAGCGCCTGAAGTTTTACGACCCGCTCCTCCGGGGAGAGCGCCGCCACATCCGCAATTGCCTCCTTTGCAAGGCCGGAGACCTCCTTTGCCTGCTTGCGCAGCTCGGGGTGTGCCCCCATCACCATCCCGATGACCGCACCGCTCTGGGGGACGCCTCCGTGCTTTACCGAGTTCTGGAGTGCACACAGGAACAGGGCGGCCCTGACATCGTCCCCGGCCATCCTAGAATCTCCGGGTCACAAAAAATTCGCCGACATCCATGAGGAGCTGGCGCTCCTTTGTTGCCGGAAGCGCAGTGAGCAGGTGGCTGCTGTCCGCGACCAGTCCGCATGCCCTGTTCTTCACCTCTTCGATGACTCCTGCATCGGTGAGTTCCTGGATTGCGGCCCCGATATCAGCCGGCGAGAGCTCGCGCCGGTATTTCAGGAGGTCAACACCCTTGTCCCGCGCGAGGATCATGATCAGGGTCTGCTTCCCTTCCCGAAGATCCGAACCCTGATCCTTCCCGCTCTCCTCCGCGGGTGTCAGGAGATCGATGAGATCGTCCTGGATCTGGAACGCGATGCCGGTATTGAGCCCGAACTGGTAGAGAGAGTGAACCTGGTGCTCGTTCCCGCCCGCAAGAGTGCCGCCGATCGCCGCTGCCGCCGCGTAGAGCACGCCGGTCTTTTTTGCCACCATCTCCATGTATTCCTCTTCGGTTACATCGGTCCGGTGCTCAAAGGACATATCCATGTGCTGGCCTTCGCAGATATCGGCACAGGCACGGGCAAGAAGGGCAACTGCACGGACCTTGGGGCCTTCGCCGGCCTTGGACTGGCAGATGAACTCAAACGCCCGGGCGTACAGGACATCCCCGGCAAGGATGCCGGTCGGCATATCCCATTTTGTATGAACTGTCGGAACCCCCCGGCGCAGCGAGTCCCCGTCCATGATGTCATCATGGATAAGGGTGAACGTATGGGTGAGCTCGAGTGCAAGTGCCGCCGGCATGATATCCGCGGAACTACCATGCCTGATGGCATCTGCGGAGAGCATGACCACTGCAGGGCGGAGCCGTTTTCCTCCCGCGCTGAGCAGGTGGGCGGATGCCTTGTTGAGTTCCCCGGTGGCATGGGCGAAATACTGGTCGATCATGCCGTCGATCTGCTGTGCAACCGATTTCAGGTAGGGTGAGAGGTCCGACATTACACATTCCCCTTCTAATTCAGTTTGAGCCGCTGGCCGTTGCGCATGATATGCACATCATTGCCCAGCACGTACCCGAGCTCCCCGGCGAACTCCGCGTATGTAGCGGTCATCCTGATGTTCCCGTGGGCCGGGATGATGTGTTGTGGGTTCAAGAGGCTGACAAACTCGTAGTGATCCTCACGGTACGCGTGCCCACTCACGTGGAGGTCCGGGAAGAGTCGGGCGCCTGCCATTTTCAGGTGCGCCTCGACCATGTACCGCTGGCCAAAGTTCATGGGGCTGGGGATCACGTTTGCAGAGAAGAGCACTTTGTCACCCTTTGCTATCTGGTACGGGGTATCGCCAAGGGCAATACGGGTCAGGATTGACCCCGGTTCACCCTGGTGGCCGGTAATGATGGGAAGGAACTTCTCTTTTCCCGCCTTCATCATCCGGCGCAGGGTCCGGTCAACTGTCCGCCGGTTCCCGAAGACACTGGTGTCCGGCGGGAACGAGACCATCTTCATCTGCTCTGCGGTGACCGAGTACTTCTCCATCGAGCGACCCAGAAGAACCGGCTTTCTCCCGATCTCGTGCGCACATTCCGCGATGGTCTTAACCCTGGCGATATGGGACGAGAACGTCGAGACGATAATGGAGCTCTTGTCATCCTCGTAACTGGTGATGGCATCCCGTACGAGATCCCGGGCGATCCGCTCGCTCGGGCACCGGCCGGGCCGGTCGATGTAGGTGCTCTCCACGATAAGCGCGAGCACGCCTTCTTTTCCAATCTGGCGGAGCCGGGCAAAATCCGGGGGTTCCCCGATCACCGGCGTCCGGTCGAGTTTGAAATCGCAGGCATAGACGATCGCGCCGTGCGGGGTATGGAGCACCGGTGTCACGGTATCGATGATAGAGTGCTGGGCCCGTACGAATTCGAGCACGAGATTCTGCGAGATCGTGTACCTCTGCCCGGGCCTGAGCGCGAAGAGCTTGTTGTTGACCCCGAATTTCTGCTCTCCCGAGATCTGCTGCCGTATCAGTTCCGTCGCATAAGGTGAGGCGATGATCGGCGCGTTGTAACGGTGCGCGAGCTTCGGGATCGCCCCGATGTGGTCGAGATGCCCGTGGGAGCAGACAATCGCCTTTACGGTCCCCTCGACCGAGTTCATCATGGTGTCGTCAGGTATCGCCCCGATCTTGATCAGATCAAGGGAGTGCATATTCTCAAGCTCCGCATCCTCGTGGATCATAATCTGGTCCAGGCGGAGCCCCATGTCAAAAACGACAATCTCTTTTCCGCAGCGGACAGCGGTCATATTCCGCCCGACCTCGTCGTAACCGCCCACTGCTATAATTTCTATATCCATGTTTTTTCTCCTGATTTTTTTGTTGCTGCGCAGGTATTTTTTTCAAAAAACCTGTTGCTTTTTTGCATTTTTCTGGTCTGTCAAGGTTTGTCCCGCATCACGCGGGATTCCCGTCATCCATCATCTGCCGGGTTTTCCCCGTAATATAGAGCCGTGCCCTGCGCATATCGCGCACTCGTGCTGCACCGCACAGGAACATCGATCCCACCAGTTCGCGGTGGACCGTCTCGACCGTAACCGCAAGTGCCTCATCGCTCTCAAGCGCCGGCTTCAGGAAGGGAAGCGCCATGCCACAGAGATCCGCCCCAAGGGCAAGGCACTTTGCCATATCAATGCCGTTCCTGATACCCCCGGATGCGATCACCGGGCTTCCGGTGCCTGCCACCTCGGCAAGGCTCACAACCGTGGGAATGCCCCAGCCGGCAAAATCCTCGCCAAGGGTCTTGAGGTACTTGTCCTGTGCATTCCTGCTCTCATCGGCCCGGATGCTCTCGACTGCTGCCCACGAAGTACCGCCCCAGCCACCGATATCAATGGCCCCTGCCCCAACACTCCAGCACTGGCGGGCAACCTCGCGAGAGATCCCGCACCCGGTCTCCTTAACGATCACTGGGGTCTTTATCTCCGCACAGAGCGCGGCGATCGCCGCAAGGCAGCCGGTCGCCATATGATCGCCTTCCGGCTGGATGGCTTCCTGCAGGAAATTGAGATGGATCGCAATCGCGTTCGCACCGATCATCTCGATAGCCTCTTGTGCCCATTCCGTCCCATGGTCACGGAGCTGCACGGCGCCGAGGTTGGCGACAAGGAATGCATGGGGTGCCTCATCGCGGACGATCGTGAACGTGTCCGCAAGCGCCGGGTTTTCAAGGGCTGCCCTCTGGGAACCCACACCCATGCCGAGACCGAAGCGTTCGGCGACCCGTGCAAGACGGGCATTGGCCTCTTTTGTCCCGGGGTGGCCACCGGTCATGGCCGAGATAAAGAGAGGAGAGGAGAGTGTGTGGCCGAAAAACCGGGTGGACAGATCGATCGAGCGCATGTCGCATTCCGGCAGCGCATTGTGGACCAGCCTGACATCACCAAAGCCTGTATCGCCGGACTCGACCTCTTTTTCTGCGCAGATACGCAGGTGGTCGAGCTTGCGCGACGATGTAAACCGTTTCTTATCGGCCATTTCCCTTACTCACCTCTCACAGTGGTCCCGCCATGGTTCTTCCCGGCAAGGAAATCGCCAAGGCGCGAGACCTCGAATATGCCTGACTCGGTGCCTGCCGCAGCAAGCCCGAGCAGTTCGTCAATTTTCCCTTTCATTCCACCGGTTACATCGGTATGTGACGAGTTGCCGATCTGGAGGGTATGCACGGTTCGCGGAGTAATCTCCGGAACCACGCGCCCCCCATCCAGCACTCCCGGTACATCGGTGGCGAGTCCGACTCGGGTGCACTTCAGTGCAACCGCGAGATACCGCACGAGCTGGTCGCCCGAGACGATGCAGGCTCCGCGTGAAAGGTCCATCACCACGTCGCCGTGGATCACAGGAACCATTCCCAATGCAAGCATCTCCTCAAGGTGCCTGCATTCAAACGCGATCAGCCTTCCTTTGTCTGCCACACCGGCATGGAGAGGGTGGACACCAAGCGCCTGCACGCCGGCACCCCGGAGTGCAAGAACAACCTCCGCGGTAAGGGCGCTGACCGCGTTGTGCGTGACCGAGATCCCTTCCGTCTGCCCGGCCGCTGCACCCTTGTCAAGCCGGTATTTTCGGGCCTCGGGGTGTCCGCAGGATCCGGCACCGTGGACTACGATAATCTGCGCCGCAGGTGCCCCGGCAATGGCGGCAGCAATGCCTGACAGTGCCGTTTTATTCACACGGCAGTCGGTACCCTTGTCCGTGATCACGCTGCCGCCCAGTTTGAGAATGATGCGGTCAGACATTCTTCTCCTTCCGTGCTCCCTCGGTGTCAAGACCGGTCACGATCGCCCGCGCATCGCAGGACTGGATAGCCTGAGCGACCCGGTGCCGGACCGGCTTTGCGCAGAGGGCCACCATGCAGCCCCCGCCACCGGCCCCGGTGATCTTCGCGCCGAATGCCCCGGCCGAACGGGAGGCAAGCACCAGCCGGGAGAGCTGCGGGTGCCCGACGCCGAGCGCCTCGAGGAGCGCGTGGTTCATGTTCATGTACCTGCCCAGTTCCCTAGGGTTGCTTAAGTGGTGGATCGCCGCAAGGCTTACCCCTTCGATCGCGTCCAGGATAGGGTCGACGATCTCCGGGTTCTGTTTTTTCAAGTCTGCGACCTGTTCCACCATCTTTGCCGTGCTGTGCGAAACCAGTGAGTCGCCAATCACCAGGTACATGTTCTGGGGCGCAAGCCGCCTGCGTGATCCCCCGCTGATCAGTACTATCCCGCCATACGTGGAGACCGTGGTATCCGTGGGGCTCGCCCGCCCTTTCTGCACGATCTTTTCGATCTCGAATGCCATGTTTGCGATATCTTCCCTGCTTTTGCCGACGGCAAACTCATCGTTTATCGCTGACAGCGTTGCGACCGTGACCGCAGCAGATGATCCCAGACCCGACGAACTGGGGATCTGGGAGTTGATATACACGCTCCCGGCCACGCCCATTGCGTTAAAACACCCGTCGATATAGGGGGATTTTGCCCGCTGGGGACGCCGGGACTTTCGCACGGTCACAAAGACCCGGGGCTTGATCGCCATAGCGATGCCGGGCTTTCCGTATACCACTGCATGCTCGCCGAACAGAAATACCTTGCCCGGCGCACTCCACGTTGCCAACCTACATCACCGCAATGGCTGCGTACCCCACGACCTGGTCCCGGTCACCGGTCACATCCCCGCTCGTCCCGTACCGGATCAGCTCCCCTTTTTGCGCCCCCATGCACAGGCACACGGAAACCATCACGCTGATCGGTCCGTATCCGCAGGCAGTCACCCGTTTCTCCCGGATCCGCCGGTAGAATTCCTTCACGTTGAGCGTGGAAAGTGCTTCGATCGCGTAAAGATCTCCGTCCTTTGCCTGCGCCTCGGGCACATAGTGAGAGAAGTCGCTGGACGCGACGACCCGGATCTCCCGTTTCGTCAGCCGCTCTGCAGCAACAATCTTCTCGGTAACAGCTGCGACATGGGCAGGATCCTGCTCCCCCATCATTATGGGAACCACCCGCGACCGTGGGAACCGGTACTTGATAAACGGCATCTGCACCTCGATCGAATGCTCTTCTTCCTGGGATGGTTCATCGATCCCGATATCCAGCGCCCCGATAAACTCCGTGTCGGTATCGACAATCCCCAGCGGGGTCTCCCACGGTACGCCGGAGACACTCGTAAGATACCCGTGGTGGGATGGGCCGATTACCACGAATGTGCCGGAAAAATCGGGTGTGATACGGGAAAACGCGTGGGCTGCAACCTGCCCGGAGTAAATATATCCCGCATGCGGGCTGACAATCCCCAGGGCGTTTTCACCCGGGACGGTCCGTGAGAAGAACCCTTCCAGGAGCTGCCCGAGGTGGGAGGGATCCTTCGGATAGAACATTCCCGCAACTGCGCATGAACGCGTCTTCATCGGATCAACCCTCTGGTCGTTCTGTTATATGTAACGATCGATCCAAAAAGGGGATCGAAGGGGGGAGCATCAGATCTCAGTTTCGAAATCTTCCTGCGTAAGACCCGTCGCGATACCCCTCAGGCGCAGCATCTCTTTGGTGAGGAGGAAGTAGATCATCGAGAGCGCTTTCCTGCCCTTGTTGTTCGTGGGGATCACGAGATCGACGAACTTGGTCATGTTGTTGGTATCGCAGAGCGCTACCACCGGGATGCCACACTGGACAGCCTCGTTGATGACCTGGGCGTCGCCAATCGGGTCGGTCACGACGATGACCTTGGGCTCAATGTAGCCATCAAGGACGGGGTTGGTAAGCAGGCCCGGGATGAACCGGCCGGTGGCGGACATCGCACCGACGGTGTCGGCAAACTTCTTGGCCGGGTACTGGCCGTACTGTCGGGAGGTGACGACGAGGATATCAGGTGCCTCGTACTGGTTTAAGAACTTCGCAACGGTCTTGATCCGTGCATCGGTCTCACGGATATCGAGGATATAGAGCCCATCGCCGCGGACGCGGTAGATGAACTTCTTCATGTCCTCACTTTTCTGCTGGGTGCCGATGTGGACACCGGCTGCCAGGTACTCCTCGACGGGGATGAGCGGTTCTTTTAATTCTATTTCCATCTCGTTAACTGGGGTCATATTTGTTCCTCTATGCGAATGAGTTCGTTTAATTTGGCAATGCGTTCGCCGCCCACCACTCCGCATTTTAAGAAGATGCAGGAGAACGCGGTGGCGAGGTGTGCAATGGTGGTATCCGTGGTCTCGCCGGACCGGTGACTCATCACCGTGTCCAGACCATGGGTGTGTGCGAGGCGGACGGCCTCGAAGGTGTCGGAGAGTGTTCCGACCTGGTTTGGCTTGATGAGGACGCAGTTGGCAGAACCGGTTTCGATGCCCTTCTCGATGCGGTCAACCTGGGTAACAAAGAGGTCGTCGCCGCACACAAGGCACCGGTCGCCAATCTGGCGGTTCAGCTCGGCAAACGCGTCAAAATCGTCCTCGTGGAGAGGATCCTCGACGTAGACGAGGTTGTATTTGTCAACCAGCTCGGCAATATACGCAATCTGGTCCTCGGTCGAGCGGACGCGGTCCCGGTACTTGTACCCGGAGCCGGTCCACATCTGGCTTGCTGCAACGTCGATACCCATATCGACCGAGACGTTCATCTCGTCTTCCACGCGTCCGGTTGCCTCGGCAATGAGCTCAAATGCAAGGGCATCGTCAATCTGCGGTGCCCATGCACCCTCATCACCCTTGCCGGCGGCAATTCCCTTTTTCTTGAGAAGATCTTTGACCGTCCTGTGGACGGCGGCATTGGCAAAGACCGCCTCTTCAGCGTCCGCTGCACCGCCAGGGACCACCAGGAATTCCTGGATCTCGGTCGCATTTGCCGCGTGCGCACCGCCGCCGATAACGTTTCCGAGCGGGAGCGGCATCTCGCGTACAAACGCCCCGCCGAGGTACCGGAAGAGCGGGAGCCCCAGTGCCGAAGCAGCGGCCTTTGCATTTGCAAGGGAAAGGGCGACAGCCACATTTGCCCCGATCCCGGAGAAATTCAGGGTCCCGTCGATATCGCGGAGCTGGTCGTCAAAACTCTCCTGGTCCGACGCGTCCATACCGATGAGTGCGGGGATCAGGTCCTGAATGGCATGGTCAATCGCCTCCCTCGGAGGCAGGACTTTTGCTTCCGCCGCACCGGTGCTAGCACCGCTCGGGGCAGCCGCACGGCCAAACCCGCCTGAGGTCGTGATCTCTGCCTCTATAGTCGGGTTTCCCCGGCTGTCAAGGATCGTCCGCAGCTCGATGGCCTCAATGATCGTCATAACACCTGGCCTCTCATCTTCGCTTTACAGTAATGGGGATAATGTTCGCGTTGAATTCCTCGATTGCAATCTCCAGGGGATCGATCCGGGAAGTAGTGATAAGTAAGGGAGCACCCATTGATATTTGCAGAGCCCTTGCTCCAATAATCCTCGCCCGTTCATACCGGGTGTATGTCTGCGCCTGCATTCCTTGTCCTCAAAATTGTTCCATTGTTCACAACTGGAAAATGGGGTCGCTGAGATTCGAACTCAGGTCACTGCGTCCCGAACGCAATAGGATAGTCCAGGCTACCCCACGACCCCGCGGTCATATTACTGGTACGGGTTGAGCTCATCAATGATCTCTTTATGGGTCAGAAGCATGCGCCGGCAGCAGTATCGGGTGATACCGAGATCGTCGAGGATCTTTTTAGGATCCTCGCCTTTCTCCCGCCGTGCCTTGAATTCTTCCCACGCGGTGGAAATGGTTTTTCCACAGGTAAAACATCGTACGGGTATCAAGATTTTCGACCTCTCATATATCTTTTGATTTAACGATAAGACTTTTGGAATTTCTTGCGTGCGCCACGGCCATGCGGTTTCTTGGTTTCTTTCTGCCGTGAGTCGTTGACGAGGAGCGTTCTGTCGTAGGCAAGGTAGACATCCTTGATAGCGGGGTCATTTGTCCACTCAAGGATACCCCGGGCGAGTGCTGTCCGCACCGCCTCGGCCTGTCCCATGACACCGCCGCCGGAGACGTCGATGGTCACGTCAATTTCGTTCGCCGCGTTGGGGACGAGGAGGAGCGGCTCGGCAATCTTCATCCGGGTGGTCTCGGTGCCGTACTTCTCCAACGGCACGGAGTTGACCCGGATCACGCCTTTGCCAGCTTTTATGGTCGCCCGTGCGATTGCTGTTTTGCGTTTTCCGCTTGTGTTTATGATCTTTGCCATGGTGACCACCTTAGAATTTGGCCCCGAGCGCCGTGCAGACCGCTGCGAGCGTAACAAACTGCGGGTTGTGGAGCCGGTCCATATGGGCTTCTTCAGGGACTTCCATTGTTGCGCCGACAAACTCCACCGGGATACCGACGTAGCACTTAATGCGCTTCATCGCCTCAGCGCCACGGGGGCGTTTGTAGGGGAGCATACCACGTATGGTCCGCTTCATGAGATGATCCGGCCGGCGCGGGACGAACGGTCCCCAGCGGTCACCGGAGGCGCCGCGCTCGCGCTTGTGGTAGTAGTTGCCAAGAACGCGTGCGCGGCTGCCGGAGATGATGGTCTGCTCGACATTCACAATCGCGATCTCTTCACCGGCAAGGGCACGCTGGGCGGTAATGCTTGCAAGCCTTCCAAGGATGAGCCCGTCCCCATTAATTACGGTAACCATGTTCTTTCTCACCTCAGGATCCGGACACCGCTTCCCTTGGGGTTGTCCTTTAACAGCTGCTCGATCGTCATGCACTGCCCTTTTGCGTCCCTGATCTTGCTTGTCGCTGATTCCGAAAAATTCAGCGCGGCAATCTTTACGGACTGCTCCAGCACGCCGCTGCCCAGCACCTTCCCGGGTACAAGGATGATCTCGCCGTTGTGGGCGTAGCGGTTGATCTTGGACAGGTTGACCTCGGCGTAGTTCCTGTTCGGGGTCTCCAGCCTGCCTGCAATTTCGCGCCAGATCTTGGCCTCATTTTCCCGTGATGAATTCTTCAAGAGCATAATGAGGTTGGTAAGACGGGGGTTCGTCTTCTCCACTTGTCGTGTCATTTCTTTTCCTCCCCTGAAATCTCGCTTGTCTGTCTCTCCAGCTCGTTTGCCTGCTCCTTTATGTAGGAAAGCGCCTGGACCATAATCTCTTTTGCGGGCAGCGACCCGTCTCCCTCAACTGCAAAAATATACCGGTCGGGTGAGGCGGAAATCCTGATCGCAGGCTCGTCCCCGATGCCGCTTGCCATGCAGGCCCGTTCACAGAGCTTGCACATGGAGCAGTCGGGAAGCTTGCCCTCAATGACCTCGACCTTCTTGCCCTTGACGGCAAGGATGGTGCGGGGGCATTCGTCCACGCACATCCCGCACGCGTCGCAGGTGGCGCTTATCGTGATGATTGGGTGGTTCTTGTACCCGCACACGAGGGTCGGCTGCCATTTTGCGTGCACCTTGCCCTTGTTGAGGACGGCACGCGCTTCGATGACCAGTTTCTGCCCCTTCACAAGCTTCACGATGGGGATGTTGTCGTTCACAGGAGCAGCCTTGGGGTCCTGCGGGATGAGGTCACTTGAGGTGACCAGCCTGGGGCCCTCAACGCTGAGCGTGAAAGTCACCGTGCAGGACGGGCATCCGGCCCCCCCGCACGAACAGGTGTCCTGAGTCGAATAACTGGTAAGATCGGTCCTGATGGGAATAAGCCCGAGGCGGTGCGTCAGCATTTCGTCGAAGAGTGCGCTCGTGTTGTCGTAGATGCGCACATCCTCGATGGCAAGGGTCGGCACCTCGCCGATCATTGCCCTGCGGAACGCGTTTGCAAAGCCGGGCTTCGCTCCTGAGAGCGTGAATCGTGCAAGGGTGTCATCCAGACTCGCGAATTCGATCTCCATCACACTCTCCTTCCCCGTCTGCCACCCTTCGGACGGCATGAGTCGTGCGGGACAGGTGTGACGTCTTCGATCCTTCCGATGCGCATGCCCGCACGGGCAAGTGCACGGATAGCGGCCTGGGCGCCGGGCCCGGGGCTTCGCTGTTTGCCTTGGCCGGGTGCCCGTACCTTCACATGGACACCGACGATACCCTTCTCGCGGGCTATTGCGGCGACGTTGGCCGCCATCTGCATGGCTGCGTACGGGGAACTTTCGTTCCGGTCCTGCTTGACGACCATGCCACCGCTGCTCTTCGTGACGGTCTCTGCACCGGAAAGATCAGTGACGGTGATGATCGTGTTGTTAAAGGAGGCAAAAATGTGTGCTATGCCCCACTTTTCCTTCTCGTTTGCCGCCATTTTAGTTCACTCCTGCGCCTGAGGGCTTGGTGATCCGGGTCCTTTCTGCATGGGCAGCGTCCACGAACGGGGATGTTCCGTAGTAGGAGATCCCGGTCTCTTCCCCGCGGGTAACGAGGTACCCCGGGATGGTGACACGCCGGCCTGCGATCGCGATGTGCCCGTGGGTGACAAGCTGGCGCGCCTGTTTGGGTGAACGGGCGAGGCCCTTCCTGTAGACAAGGGTCTGGAGCCGGCGCTCGAGATGGGCCGGGACCTTGAGCGCGAGGACGTTATCGATGTCCGCATCGGGGCCGAGGAACCCTGCGCGCTGCATGTGGCTGATGAGCTCGGTCTTTTTCGCTTCGAAGACCGCATGGTCGGTGCTGCTGGACATGAGGGCGAGCAGTTCTCGGGCGGCCTTGCGGTATTTCCTCAGGTGGCTCTGCGCCTTCCAGACTTCGCGCTTGTTGCGCAGGCCGTACTCGATGACAAGCCGGGTCTCTTCTTCGATCCGGGTCTTCTCCCACGGGCGCTTGGGCGTCTGGTAGGACTTGTGGTTCTTACCTGGGTATCCCATGGCTTACTGTCCTCCTTCCTTGGTCTTCTTGACACCGACAGTCATGCCGGTCCTGCCGGTCGACTTGGTGCGCTGCCCGCGGACTTTCTGGCCGGTTTCGTGCCGGATGCCCTTGTAGCAGCGGATCTTCCGCATCATGTTGATGTCTTCGTCGCGGGCGAGCGCGACGTCGCCGCCAACAAGATGCTTGGTCTCGCCGGTGTAGAGGTCTTTTGGCCGGTTTGCCATCCACTGCGGGATGTTCCCGGCATACGTCTCAACCGCGGCTCGGATCCGGTTGACTGATTCCTCATCCATAAGGCCGAGCTTTGCGTACTCGTCAACCTTGGCCATCCGGGAGATAACCGTGGAGGAATGCCTGCCGACACCCTTGATACCGGTCAGTGCTACCCGCACCGACTTCGTGCCGTCCAGATCGGTTGTGCCAATCCGTACAAAGTATTTTATTTCTTCTTCCTGTGCCATCCAATCCCCTCGATTTTGAGATTGTCTCTTTGAAGCGCTGAGGGAGGGATTTGAACCCTCGAGTCCCAAGGGGACACAGGTTTAGCAAACCTGCGCCATACCAGGCTTGGCTACCTCAACAGAGGAATCTCGCATCTTCTCAGACACTCGCAACGGATAATCCGCTGCTCCATGAATGGTGCTTTATACTATGGTAGGGGAGGGGTAATAAGTGTTGTGGGAGGGATCAGCCCCGGAACTGGTCTGTCCCGGCAGAACCTGTGCCCCACCTGATAAGGATCTGTGCGAATGAGATGAGGTTGTTTCATTAGAATACTATAGTGTGGTAGTACGTGGGGCCTCACACAATATAATGGATGAAGGCTGCTACTGAGTTTGAAGGACGTTCCCAGGGGCGTAATTACTGGTACGGAACGGGGAGCCCTCCTCCAGCACAGTTGACACATCAGGATGTGACTCTGGCAGTGCAAGGGCGACAGTTCCCGGAAAGATCCTCTCATCTCTCATATATCCTAGGGAGAGACCCCCGGTTTCATAAGATAGTATCCATGACCATCTATTGCGTTTCACTCCTGACAGAAGGGGCCTGATGGTGTACTTCTGCTGTGCAGGAAATCGGATTTTACAGCACTTTCAGTCATAATTTTTTTCAGGATACATGAGGGGGTACCCCATACCCGAACAAAAAAAGTGGTTCGACCCCCTCCGGCATTTTGTCCGTCCCGAATGGGAAATCCGGCATTATTCCGACGTTAAACATCACCCGTTGAACCGCGGTTGTATCCCTTATGGATGGAGGGGGTCGGGCGGTGTACTTTGGCGCTACCCCCAGACCCGCCCGCCTTCCCAACCCACGCACAATCATTATTACCTACTCACCATTGTCTTAGATGATCATCCATGGAACATCCTGCACTGCTGATCATCGATATGCAGAACGATTTTGTCCGTGAGGGGGCACTGCTCCGGGTTGCTCAGGCACAAAACGTTATCCCGAAGATCCGGGACGTGCTCGCGTTTTTTCGGGAAAAGAACCTCCCGGTTTTCCATGTCCTGCGGGTTCACCGCAGCGATGGGGCCGATGTCGAGATCACCCGGAAGGAACTCTTTTGCAACCACCCGTTTGCCGTTGAAGGCACACCGGGTGCACAGGAAATTGACGAATTGAAGCCGCTCCCGGGGGAGTATGTAATCGAAAAGACACGGATGAGCGCGTTCATCGGTACCGAACTCGATCTTATGCTCCGCACCCTGGATATCACCGTGCTTGTCGTGACCGGGGTCCAGACCCCCAACTGCATTCGCACCACGGTCTTTGACGCTATCGCATACAACTACCCGGTGATCCTCCTTAACGATGCGACCGGTGCACAATCGGAGGAGATTCACCAGGCAAACGTCCACGATATGGCAAACATCGGCGTCCGGATTATGGATGCACAGGCACTCATCGGGACACTGGGGTAACACACCCACACCGACCCGCCGCATATAAGAGTATACAGGAAACCACGCATGCTATCCGGATCCGAACTCGCACTTGCTGGCCTCGCCGCTGCTGCCGCAGGCATGGCAAACGCCCTTGCCGGCGGGGGTACCTTAATCTCATTTCCGGCACTCGTGGCGCTCGGTGTCCCCGAGGTCGTGGCAAACATCACCAACACGGTTGCCCTCTGCCCGGGCTATGTCGGGGGAGCGCTGGCCCAGAAAAAAGATCTTGCAGGACAGAAACAACGCCTGATGACGCTTGTCCCTGCCGGGATCATCGGCGGCCTTGCCGGGGGCATTCTCCTCCTGTACGTCAGCGAACAGGTCTTCCACATCCTCGTCCCGTTCCTGATCCTCCTTGCCGCCGCTCTGCTTGCGATCCAGGACCGGGTCCGGGACTGGATCCGCCGGCATACCGGACACGACGGCACCGAGGGAAAAGGGTGCAGGAACGCGGCCCTCCCGGTCGGCCTCTCCGCAGTCTATGGGGGGTATTTCGGGCCGGGACTCTCCGTGATCAACCTCGCCGTTCTCGGGCTCTTCTTCGATGACTCCTTAACCCGGCTCAATGCGCTCAAGCAGTGCATATCGCTTGCCACCAATGTCGCCGCCGCAGTCTTCTTCCTCTTCTCCGGACTCATTATCTGGCCGCTTGCGCTCGTCATGGCGGCAGGGGCACTCCTCGGGGGGGTGCTCGGTGGGCATGTGGCAGGCAGGATTGATCCGGGACGGCTCCGGTGGACGATTGTCGCCATCGGGACGGCAGTTGGTGTGTACTACCTGATCCGTTTGTTCATGTGAGGATCGTCTGACTGACCTCCTCCCTGAAAAAAGAGGGAAAATAACGGTTCGGGCCGGATCGTCACAGAGCCCGGACCAGTGACCGGCGTGTCACGAGGCCTGCCAGTTTTCCCTTATCGGTGATCGGCACCGTGCTGATGTTCTTTGTAAGCATCAGGTTGACGACCTCCCGGTAGCCCGCCCCGGCTTCAACCGAGATCAGCGGGGCACTCATGATATCCCGTACCAGCAGGTTGCGGATCTGGTGATCCTGGTGATGGTCTTTTACCGTTTCCCGGAACTTCCGCATCGCCACCGCTACATCGGTCTCGGTCACGATGCCGGTGATCTTGTCGTTTGCGGTCACGACAAACCGGGAGATCGCATCGTCCAGCATCCGGCGCCGGAGATGGACGACACGCTCCTCGGCATCGATCGTGACCGCCCGCTCGATCGCCTCTGTGATGCCACCCTCGTACGGGTACTTCTTCAACAGGTCGATGGCAGTCACCTGCCCGATCAGGTTGTGGTCGCTGTCGTACACAACCACCAGTTTGTACTTCTGGAGCAGGGGGACGAGCACATTTACGCTCTCGTCAGGATAAACGCTCGTGAAATCCTCCTCGACCACGCTTGCCACATGGATGGCGGCCGGCGCAAGTGTAGTGTTCTGCCTGCTGCCCAGCTTCTCCGCGATCGCCTCCCGGGATACCGTGCCGACAACAGACGAATTATTGAGCGCGATGAGGGGATCGATTCCCTCGTCAAGCATCTTGTCGAGAGCCTCGGTAATCTTTGCGGATTTGGATATAGTCGTTGGTTTTGCCATGATATCTTTAATAAACAGTTCTTTTGTCATTTCGCCACTTCCTTTATGATATCATCACGTTTCAAAATCCCCACAAGGGTATTGTGTTCGACGACAACAAGGTTGTTAACCTGTTCGCTGTTCATCAGTCCGACCGCGTACTGGAGTGTGCTCACCGGCGCGATCGTTACCGCGGGGCTTGCCATCATGTCGCCTGCGGTTACCGGGACGTTTCCGGGAGTATCCGATCCGCTCCCGGTACCGGCATTTTCATGCATTCTTCTGGGTTCTTCGTAAAGGATCCCCCCGGATCGTCTCCGGCTTTCATCATGGAAGGCGAGGTTTGTCTCCGTGATAATGCCGGCCACCGATCCATCGTTGTTGATCACCATCAGCTTCTTGTCCCGCTCCTTCATGAGCGCCACTACATGGGCGAGCGAGTGCCAGCGGTTGACCGTCTCTGCATCCTCCATCACGTCCCGCACCGTGCCCCGCAGGCCGGTGACCAGGGCTGACTTCATCAGATCGCTCTTTGTCACGATACCGGTAACCGTGCCGTGGTCCACCACCGGGACGCAACCGATATTTTTTGCCATGAAGATCCCGGCGACAGCCTTTGCGAGCGTCCCGGGCGCGACGGTCACCGGGTCCGGCGTCGCGTACTCGGCTACCAGGATCTGATCGGGCGGGCGCCTTCGCCATGCCGCCCCCTGCTGCCGTTGCCGGTACCCGATGTCTTTTTTCGTGAGTACCCCGGTAAGAGTTTCCGAATCCATGACCAGAACTCGCGAAATCTTATGGCGCACCATCAGGTTCCGGGCATGGGCCAGGGTGTCCCGGGGGGAGACGGCAAAAACCGGGCTGCTCATGACGTCACCTGCGGTAAGGGTACTGATCGACATAGGATTTACTCCTCGGAGAACACCCGCACGAGGTCGAATTCCGTTACAAGCCCGACAAGGCGCGAGTTTTCGATGACCGGCAGCGCCCCGATGTTTTTGTGGAGCATCTCCCGGGCTGCCTCGTTTACGGGTGTCTCCGGGGTGGTGGTGAAGAGGCTGCCGGCCATGAGCGTGCGCACCGGGAGGTTCATAACCTCTGCTATGTCACCGGTCACAAGGCGGGAGAAGACCTCCCTGCTCCCCAGGTACTGCATGATATCGGTCGCGGTTATGATGCCAAAGAGCACGTCGTCGCTGACCACGGGAAGCCGGCGGAACCGGAACCGGGTCATGTCTTTGGTGACTGTCGCTATCGGGCTGTCCGGCGCAGTCACCCGCAGGGAGGTGCTCATTGCGTTCTCGACAGAGAGCGGGCTGTGCTCTGCGGCAAGCAGCCGGAGCACGTCCCGTTCGGTGAGGATGCCGACGAGGGTGCCGTCGTTTGCAACAATCGGAAGTCCCCCGATCTTCTTGCCCACGATAATCCGGAGCGCATCCACGATATGGGCATCGTGCGGGAGCGTCTCGGGCTTTGCGGTCATGATCGTGCGGACGCTCTCGTTGACCGCTGCAGACAGGTTGCCGTTGTGCCTGACCTTGACCAGCCGGTACTTGTCGCCCCCTCCCATAAAATTGATCACGTCGCCCGATGTGACAATTCCCCGGAGCTTCTTTGTTCCGGCATCGGTGACCGGCAGCCGGCGGAACCCGCAGTCTGTCATTGTCGCCACTGCACTGATAATGCTCTGCGTCGGCGGGACGGACATAACATCCCGTGTCGCGATCGCCATCACCTCGCCTTCCTGCTGTACTATATGGGATTTGAACTCGACCGGGCCACGGTCAAGTTTTCCCTGCATTTTCAGGAGCCGGTCACCCTGTTTGGCGGCCTGCCCGTTCCGGTGCATGAATAACCTCCTGTTGCTGCCTGCAGTATCCTGTTCTTTGCCGGCCCGCGCAATTCTGGCAGTGTTTATCCAAATGGTTTCCTGTCCTTCGTGCCGTTTGGTGATTTGGGACAGCGATATCCGCCCCATACCGGTCCGCGTTATGCAAGCCCGGCAAGGACGTCATGGCGATCAATGATCCCGACCATGGCATCCCCATCGACAACGGGAAGCCGGCTTACATCTTTATCGACCATGAGGCGGGCCGCTTCGGACAGTGGTGCCCCGCCCGGGACCGTGACCACCTCTGTAGTCATCAGCTCCCCGACCGTTTTTGTGCTGTTCTGGGCAATTGCTGATCGCACGCCTCCCGACCGGATCAGGTCCCTTCGGGAGATAAGGCCCACCAGCCGCCGCTTTTTTACGACAGGGAATGCCATGAACCCGCTCTCCACGATCTTCGCGTAAACCTGCTGGAGCGTGTCGGCGGGGTCAGCGGCCGTAATCTTCGTTGACATGCGGGCGCTCACCCTCCCGGAAAGCTCGTTTCTGGAGATGATAACCGGGAACAGGTCTGACAGGAGCACCCCGCCTAGGATATGGCGGTTAGCGTCCACGATCGCGGCGCTGTCCGTGGCAAACTCCCGCATGGCCTTTACGGCGCTCTCGATAGATGCCTCAGGGCCGGCATATGCTGCCTCCTTGACAAATCCCTCGACAGTCACGTTCGATTTCGTTGCGGTCACCCTTAGGGCATCGGTGATATCGATGTACCCGAGCAGGTCTTTATTCACACCGGTGATGTAAACCTCGCGGAACCGGTCGTCTCTTAAGATCTGCCGTGCCTTGGTTATTCCGTCATGAATCGCAAGCACAGGAATCTCAAGCATGAAATCCCGTGCCGTTTTCATGTAAGGGTGTCCTCCTCCCGGCAGCGGGGGCAGAGAAGGACACTGTCCACCCTTTTCAGATCATCAGACATCTGACTGCAGCGATTGCACATGCCCACCTCGATATGGTCCTCACGGTTGATCTCGATGAGATCGGTCAGGAGCGCGTTCTGCTCGTTTGAGATGGTCAGGAGATCCCGTACGGTCACGATACCTATAACCTTGCCGGCCTTATCGACCACGGGAAGTCTCCTGACCTTGTGCTTGACCATCATCTGGGCTGCATCGACTACCGTCTTATCCGCACTCACCGTAATGAGTGGCGTACTCATGATTGCACTCACCTGGACTGTACTTGGCTTGAGATCCTTTGCCACCACTTTGCAGTTGATGTCCTCCTCGGTAACAATGCCAATAGGCTCGTTCCTCCGGAGAATGATAACGCTTCCGACCTCTTCACGGCACATGGCCTTTGCCGCTTTTGCGACATTTGCCTCGATGCTGATCATGATCGGGTTGCGTTTCATCACCTCGCTCAACGGGACGCGGGTTTCAAACCGGATCGTGTTGGTTGTCTTTTTCATGAGTCACCTCCTAAAAAGTGCCTGGCTGATGATTACAATTAGCATCCTTTCCGCCCCTTGTATAAATAGCATGTGGCAGTGGCATTCGCCCATGCGGCCGGGTAATAAATATACTGTTCCGGAGGGGTATCACGGGACACTCCAGACGGGCATTACAAGAAACATAATAAAGAATCCTTTCCAAACACTACTAGCGATTGACGACAGACCGGGATACCGGCCTGCCGTACAGACAAAAAGAGGGCCCTATGACGACATTTTCCAGGACATTGGGGAACGCAAAGAAGAGATTATCCATATTTCTCAAGCGGTTTTTCAAGAAGAAGCGGACCCGGATCGGGATCTACGGACCGCCAAACGCCGGCAAAACGACCCTTGCAAACCGGATCGCCCGTGACTGGACCGGCGACGCGGTCGGGCCGGTGAGCGAGATCCCGCACGAGACCCGGAGGGCACGCAAGCGTGAGGATATCGTGATCACGGGAGCAAACGGGCACACCGTGACGATCGATATCGTCGATACCCCGGGGGTCACGACCAAGATCGATTATCACGAGTTTCTCGAATTCGGGATGGAAAAAGACGAGGCGATCATCCGGGCCCGGGAAGCGACCGAGGGGGTCGCAGAGGCGATGCACTGGCTGCGCGAGGATATAGACGGCGTGATCTACATGCTGGACTCGACGCTGGATCCGTTCATGCAGGTCAACATCATGATGGTGGGGATCATCGAGAGCCGTAAGCTGCCGGTGATTATCGTCGCAAACAAGATCGACCTGCCCGAGGCTGCACCGGCCCGGATCCGCAGTGCCTTCCCCCAGCACCCGGTTGTTGCAATCTCGGGGCTTGAGGGCAGGAACACGGAAGAGCTGTACGAGAAAATGATCAAGAGCTTTTCCTGATCCATGGAGGAATCATGCCACACAAGTGCACCAAATGCGGCAGGGAATACAAGGACGGATCGACCGAGATCCTTAAGGGATGCGCAAGCTGCGGCGGCAAGAAGTTCCTCTACGTAAAGGAGTCCGAGATCAACAAGGACGTGTTCGAGGAGAAGACGATCCAGGAGATCGCGGGCGAATCAAAGGAAGAAGTCCTCGAAGTCGTCGAACCCCAGATCAAGGGCAAGGCAAAAAAGGAGGTCGAGATGTTCGACCGGGTCGAGACGATCCGGATCGTGGGCCCGGGCTCCTACGAGCTCAACATCGACAAGATGGCCAAAAGTGACGAGCGGATCGTGAGCGTCGGCGGCGAAGATGGCAGTTACATTATCGATCTCATGTCCATGGCAAAGGATGAGCCAAAGAAGAAGAGGGCAAAGAAGCGGTAAGATATCCCCGGCCGGCGCCGGGAATTTTTTTTTATGTTTTTTGATCGGTCTTCGCACCGTTTTCCCGTTACGTGAAGGAGTGCTGGTTTTAAAGCAGGTCTCTCACAAATGATTTTTCAGACAGTACTCCGGTATGCCGGCGCTGTCACCGGGTCGCGAGGTCGTCCCGGATCCCCTCGTAGGGCGCCGGCAGGCCGAGATCCCGGAAGAACCTGTCGGTAAACGACAGGCTGGTGGTGACCGCCCACTCGGCACACCCGTGGCCGAGGCACCGGTCCGGGAAGAACGGCAGATTTTTTGGGGCGAGCGGGTTCTCGGTAAACCGGTCTTTTAACAGCTGTTCGAATTTTTCTGCGTGCGTCTCGCTGTGGGCACCGGCAGCCCCGCCAGCCCGGATCTCCACCCATTCCCGCCGGTAATGCATCAGGTAGTTGCGGATTCCGATCAGATCCTTTATACCGGAGAAGTCCGGGTCATCGTCGGCGAACAGCGGTTTTTGGCCTATCTCGAGGATCTTCTGGTATTTTGCGGGGAGCGGTGTCCGGTCAAAATAGTTCTCGTTTCTCCATTTCTCCCCGACTGCCTGTAACAGGGTCTCGGTTGTCTCATCGGAGAAGAAGTACGCATTGTCCGCCGCATCGGACCAGAGCTCGTTTATCGTGGACTCTAAGAATGCGACCGAAGAGAAGAGGGCATTGAGGACAAATGCCTCGTGGCGGAGGCGCTGTTCCGCGGACAGGGTACCGGTTTTGGCATATTCTTTTTCCAGCTGGTACCCCAGCCGGCAGAAGAGGGCGGCGGACTGGATATACCGCACGGAGAAACAGTCCCGGAACCGGATAACGATCCCATCATCGGGCAGTTCCCGGTTTTGTTCGTCCATCGTACCATCCCGTTTCTGTTTCGTACGGTAAAAAGATACGGGCAGGTGCCGGATATCCCGGGCACACCGCTATGAGCACGGCCTGGCCACAGATACCCTTAATATTCGCAGGAGTCAATAGTAGGACAGCACTTTTTAACAGGGTGCTGACAGATGTAAGTCCGACGTGCCGTTTTGGCACGGCCTCAAAACTTAGGCTTTGGGATTACAGAGAGTCAGTAAGCATACTGCACTTATCTGGACTTACACAAACCGTAACCGGAGGTATAACTATGGCACGAATGCACGCCAGAAGAAGAGGAAAGTCAAGCTCTGTGCGGCCGGCGCGCAAAGAAGCGCCTGCATGGTCCAACACGGACAAGGCAGCGATCGAGAAACTTATTGTCGATCTCCGTAAGGAAGGCACATCGGGCAGTATGATCGGCCTCATCCTGAGGGACCGCTATGGCGTCCCCGATGTCAAGATGGTCACCGGTAAGCGTATCGGCGACATCTTAAAAGAGAACAAGGTCAGCTCCGAGATTCCCGAGGATCTCCGCGACCTCATGGTCAAGGCGCTCGGGCTGCGCAAGCACCTGGGAGAAAACACCAAGGATCTGCACAACAAGAGGCAGCTCCACCTGGTTGAGGCAAAGATCCGCCGTCTCGTGAAGTACTATACCGGCACGAAAAAGCTGCCCGCAGGCTTCACCTACAAGCCGGAGAACGCTGAGATCCTGTTGTCCAGATAAGGCAGATTTGTCGTCCCAGGGTGTCCATGTCGCTTGAAGAAGCCGCAAAAACCGTTGCGGACCAGATCCGCCGCCAGCAGTACGTCGAGGTGTACGCACATCACGACGCCGATGGCATCGCAGCAGGGGCCATCCTCTGCCACGCAATGCTCCGGGCGGGCATACGGTTCCGGCTCCGAATCTGCGCGGAGACCCCCTCCATCGGGCTCTCTCACGACGCGGCCTCGCTCCTGTGCGATCTCGGATCCGGCAGGGAAGACCTGCCCCCGGAAACGATGGTGGTGGACCACCACCTGCCGCTCTTTGCCGGGCAGTTCCACGCGAACCCCCGGCTGGAGAAGATCGACGGCGACCGGGAACTCTCCGCTGCCGGCATGGCGTATATCATCGCCCAGGAGATGGGCGACAACCGCGACCTTGCCGGCCTTGTGATACCCGGTATCATCGGCGACGGCCAGGAATTTGCCGGAAAAAACCTTGAGATCTTCAACGAAGGCGTGGCAAACGGGATCATCGTCCCGGACCGGGGCATGACCCTTGCCGGCCGCGACATGGCTGAGAAGTGGCTGCTTGCCACCCGCCCGTACCTCGACAGGATCAGCGGTGACGATTCCGCCGTTGCTGACCTGCTCGCAGCGGCACAGGGGGAATCCGGCCTCAGGACTGAGGTGCTGCTGAGCCTTGCCGTGCTCACATCTGCGTCACAGGCATCCGCGGACGGCCTTGCGCTGCTCTACGGCGACACTGTCCATCTCCAGCGCGAGGTGATCGAGGACGCCCACGCACTCACTGCGGTCATCGATGCCTGCGGCAAATCCGGCCACGGCGACCTTGCGGTTGCGCTCTGTCTTCGCTCATCCGCGGAGATCGAACAGGCATGGGAAGCTGCCCGAAGGCACCACCTCGCGGTGATCGGTGCACTCAAAACGGTGCACCCTGCACAGGAGGGTGATGCGGTCTACGAGTGCCAGGATGCAACCCTTGCAAGCGACATTGCCGACGTGCTCGCCCGGGACCGGGTGCATCAGGCACCGGTGCTCGTGTATGCACGCTCAGGGGAGGATTGCCGGATCTCGGCCCGCCTGCCCCGGGGCGTCACCGCAGACATCGGGCCGCTCGTCCGGGATCTCGCCGCAGCATGCGGCGGGAGCGGCGGGGGGCACCACACCCGTGCAGGGGCCACGATACCCTGCGACCAGGTCGGAGCATTTGTGAAAGGGTGGCAGGAGGCACTTACCGCATGATGCAGGTACGCGGCCTTATTTCCACCGTCCATGAAGACGCTCCCGGTGTGGCATTATCCCTTGCACCGGACAACCTCAGGGGCATGACCACCACCGCGAACGGCAACCGGGTCACGACCGTGATCGAAGGCACGCAGATCCGGTCGGTCATCGCATCCGTGGACGACTACCTGATGAATCTGGCAATTGCGGACGAGACAACAACACTCCCGCACCACAAACAGGGAAGAAACAAACAGAGGGAAGAAGAGAATTAGAGAGTTGATACCATGGCAAAGAAAAAACAGGTTGGAAGAAGAGTTGAAGGCTGGAAAGCCAAGAGCTGGTTCAAGGTATACACCCCCGACAATCTCGGCAAGGCGTATATCGGCGACACCATTGCAAACGATGTGGAAACCGTCAAGGGCAGGATCATGCAGTCGACCCTTGGCGAGATCACCAACGACTACGCCAAGCAACACATCAAGATGAGCTTCAAGGTCGCAGAAGTCACCGGCGACGCGGCATATACCGAGTTTGTCGGCCACGAAGTGACCCGCGACTACCTGCGGTCCCTGGTCAAGCGCCGCAGCTCCCGTGTTGACTGCCACATGCAGGTCGTCACCAAGGACAACAAGAAGGTCAGGCTCACCATCAGCTGCTACACCTTTGCACGCGCAAACATTGCCCAGGAGCACGCGCTCAGGAACGCCATCACGGCAAGCCTCGCCACGCAGGCACAGGCATGGGACTTAGTGACACTCGTGAACGGGATCGTCTCGGGCGAGATCTCCCGCGACCTTTTCAAGGTCGTAAAGACCCTCTACCCCACCCGCCGGGTCGAGATCATCAAGTCCAAGGTCGAGCAGGTCGCAGCACCGGTCTCCACCAAGTAAATTCTTTTAGTACCTTTTTTCGCAAGTCCCCTTTCCCTGCCGGTCATACATCCCGTGTATTTTCGCAGGGGCGGCCCATTTTACGCGTGCGATAAAACCGGGAAACATAATTAATCCACGCGTCCAACCATTCCTTAAGAATGACCGCCCACAAGATCCTGTTCCTCATTATTGACGGGTTATCTGACCGGCCCTGCCCGGAACTGGGCGATCTGACTCCTCTTGAAGCGGCGCATCACCCGGTACTCAACCGGCTCGCCACCGGAGGGGTCTGCGGGATCATGGACACCATCGCGGCCGGTATCCGGCCCGGCTCCGACACGGCACACCTCGCGCTTCTCGGCTACGACCCCCGCACGTACTACACCGGCCGGGGCCCGCTCGAATGCGTGGGATCAGGCATCCGCATGGAGCCGGGCATGATCGGCTTCCGGTGCAACTATGCGACGCTGTCACTGGAAGGCCTCGTAACCGACCGGCGGGCCGGGCGGATCCACGACACGAAGGCGCTCTCGCAGGCGGTCCAGGAGGGAGTCGACCTCTCGAAATTCGGTGTGGAGTTCGTGTTCCGGTCCGGGGCCGGGCACCGGGCGGCCCTTGCCCTCAAGGGCGATGGGCTCGGCCACTGCGTCTCCTCGAACGACCCCAAAAAGGATCACGTGGCGCCTCTCACCATCACCCCGGTCAGGGACCGGGCACAGGACAGGAAGACCGCAGAGGTCTGCAACGAATTCGTGCGCCAGTCAGAAAAGATCCTCTTTGATCACCCGGTAAACCGGGAGCGGATCAGGCAGGGCCAGAACCCGGCAAACATCGTGCTGATGCGGGGGGCCGGCGAGATGGGGAACTTCGAGCCCTTCGACAAGAAGTATGGGATGTCAGGCAGCGTGATTGCCGCCGCAAGCCTGATCTCCGGCATCGGAAACGCCGTCGGGCTTGCGCAGGTACCCGTGGAAGGAATAACCGGCTCGCAGGACAGCAATATCAGGGGGAAGATCGCGGCGGCAGTCCGCGAACTGGAAAAAAAGGACTTCGTGCTCGTCAACATCAAGGGGGCCGACGAGTCTGGCCATGACGGGCTTTTCGGCCAGAAAAAGGCCTTCATCGAGAAAGTCGATGCCGTGCTCGAGCCGCTCCTCGATCTCAGGGACTGCATCATCGTTGTCTGCGCTGATCATTCCACACCCTGCTCGATCAAGGACCACAGCGCCGACCCGGTGCCGGTGCTGATCTACGGGGACGGGGTCCGGGTGGACGATGTGAAGGAATTCGGGGAACGCACCTGCGCACGGGGCGGACTCTGCCGGATCACGGGGGCAGGACTGCTGCCGACCGCGCTCGATCTGGTAAACCAGGTACACAAGTATGGGGCATGATATGATGAAACGGAAACCTGCGGGGGATCGATGAGCGGGGAATCCGTGAAGAACTGGCACAGGCACTGCCTCCTTCCCGACGGGACGGAGCTCCAGGAGCACAGCATCAAGACCGACCGGGATATCGTGGTTGGCGAATTCTGCCAGATCGATTACGGGCTGCGGGGCGCAGACGTGTACGTGGGCGAGTCCACGAAGATCCGCGAGTACGTCTGGGCAACCGGCGATGCACGGATCGGCAACCTCTGCGAAATAGGAAGCGATGTCGTCGCAAAACAGGACGCGTACATCGGAGAGGGTGTCAAGATCGCCGGCAAACTCGTGGTGAGCGGGGCGCTCGACATAGGGGAGAATGTGGAGATCGCGCAGGGATTTGAGGCGACCGGCGAGATCGCGGTACGAAACCCGATGCCGGTGCTTATCTTCATCCTCATCTACCTCATGACGATGCTCAGGATCGAGAACGAGCGGGAACTCGACCGGATCCTTGACAATCTCTTCACTGAGGACGACGCGAAGGTGGAAGTACCGCTCATGATCCCTGCCCGTTCACGGCTGAACATGAAGGTCTTTTCCGTTCCCTCTTCGATGAAGATTGGGCGGAAGTGCCGGCTGCATGGCAACATCCGGGCCGGTTCTATCGATGTCCTTGAAGGCACGGTCATCTTCGGCAGCCTGCGGTCGCGGGGCACGGTCAGCGTAGCAGGCGGGGTCACCGTCCACGGAAATGTTGAGAGCAGCGGGAAGGTATACGTGAAAAAGGGCGCCCACATCCTCGGCGACGTGATCGCAAAAGAGATCTTCCTGCACGAAGATGCGAAAATCGACGGGATCATCGAGGCACCGCACGGGATGCACATCGGATGGGGGGAGTGAGCTGAAGGCCGCGGCGATCCTCGAGCTGGACGAGGTCACGTTCATCGAACCTTCGTTTGCTGCGCTCACCGATCCGCTCTATACCCAGCTGCTCGCTGCTGACAACTGCGACGAGGCGCGGATGCTCGTGGACGAGAACAGCGACCCGATCGCGGTCGCCTTCCACGAGCACGCCGGCTGGATCGCGGGTTCGTTCCTCTTCCGGCACCCGAGCGTCGCCCTTATCGATGCGTTCGAGCAGGTGAACGGCGAGATCTACCAGGAGGACCGGGCCGTCTGGGCGGCAGCGGTACGCGAATATTTCTCCCTCCGGCTTGCCGCGGAGGTACCAGCGGCTATGGAGGACCTCAACCCGGCGCGTAAGGGCATCCTCGCGGACGTGATCACAGGAGTCTGGGGGAGGAACGGGTCGAACGAGACCTGCATTGACTGCGGCTGTGGTTCGGGCGTCGGTTCCCTTGTGCTCCGCGAGCTCGGGTACACCCCGCTTTCGTACGATAACGACGCATCGCTTCTGACACTCGGCATCCAGAAAGGCCGGCTGCTCCCAGAAGAAACGATGTGCATCGACGCAACGCAGGTCTCCGCATACACGCAGGCAGTGCCCAAGGGTATCGGGATCATGATGGGCGAGATCAATTCCTTCTCAGTGGATATGTGGCACCAGATCGCGGCCGGGCTCTTTTCCGTGACCGGTGAGACGCTGATCACGGTGGGCACGGAGCCGGAAGCATTCCAGATCAGGGAATGGGGCAACGAAGTCGGCCGTTCAGTAGAGATCCGGGAAAATCCCGGGGACGCATTCTACGATCACTGGGTCTGCGTCGCAAAACCTGCCGTGACAAAATAACGATCTTTTTCCTGCCCTTCACAGGACACAGACCGTGCAGTCCTGCCCGCCCGCTCACCGTCTCCCGTGCCCCTTCTTGTGCCCGCGGTCCTTTCCACTCTTCTCTTTCTTCTGCGTCTCCTCCTTTTCCATTCCCTCGCTCTCCAGCTCCGCGATGATATCGAGAGGGTCATCCATTTCTTTGACGAGCCGCATGATCTCGAGCAGCCGTTCGATCCCAATGAAGTGCTCGGACATCACCCGGGCAAGGGGGGAGAGCTCGATCTTTGTGCCCTTTTTCTGTACGAGCCGGTGGGCGACAAGCTCCGGCAGCACCGGCTCAAGGCTCCCTACCATCGTTGTGTTGATCCGGGCAAGGTCCGCCTCCTCGCCCCCGCAGGCAACCGCGTTTGCCACGTACTCCTCCGAACTCTGTTCGAGATCATGGACAGGCGCCACCTCCTCCATCTCGCCTTTGAGAAGCTTCAGCGCAATCTCCTCTTCCGTCCCCGGGTTCTCGCGCGAGTAGCTCCCGCCGGGTTCTGCAAGGAGCACGACTTTTCCCAGATCGTGGAAATCCGGACGCCCCGCCCGGCCTGCCATCTGGTTGAACTCCTGCACGGAGAGCCAGTCCCGACCCATTGCAAGGGCATCAAAGATCACCTGCGACGCGGGGAAATCAACCCCGGCCCCGAGCGCTGCCGTGGTCACAACCGCCATCAGCTTGCCGCCCAGGAACTTGGTCTCGACCTCCCGTCGCTCCTGGCTGGAGAGCCCCGCGTGGTAGGCTGCTGCCCGCATTCCGAGCGCATCGGCGATCGTGTGGCACCGGGCGCGGGCGTTCGTGAAGATGATCGTCTGGCCCCGGAACCCTTTCGATGACGTGTTCGTGTACTCCTCGGTGGTCAGCTTCTTGATCGTCGGGATCTTCTGCTTGCGCTCGGTAAAAAGAAGATAGCGTTCGAGAGCCACCGGCCGGTCGTCGTACCGGACAAGCTGGCAGTTGAGTTTTTTCGCAAGCGTCTTTGGCGATCCGATGGTGGCGGAGAGGTACAGGAACTGTGCCTGCGGGGCGAGGTACTTGAGCCGGGCAACAAGCCCGTCGAGACGGTGGCCCCGTTCCGGGTCCTCGAGCATCTGCACCTCGTCGATGACGACCGTCGCGATGTTCTGCATCCTCTGGCCGCACCGGATCATGTTGTCCACCCCTTCGTAGGTACCAACAACAATAGGTGCCTGCGGGTTCCGGTCGCCGACTTTCCGGGTCTCGGGAAGGTTGAGACGCGAAACACCGGTCAAAAGACCGGTCTTTGCAAATGCGCTGTACCGCTCGGTGAACCGTTCGTACTTCTGGTTCGCGAGCGCGACGAGAGGCACCAGAAAAAGCATCCGGCCCCGGCCGGCAAGGTAATTTTTCATCCCGGCCATCTCGCCTATGAACGTCTTGCCGCTTGCGGTTGCGGCAACAACAAGGAGATCTTTTCCGTACAACAGGCCGGCATCCACCGCAAGCTGCTGGGCCGGCATGAGTGACTCGATCCGTGAGGCTACGACGAACTCGTGCGGGAGCGGCAGCTCGGCAAGCTTTGCTGTCGCAAGTACGGGATGGGCCTCGATCCGGTCAAAGAGGGCGGACTTCATCGAGAGCTTTTCCGGCTGGACAAGCGCGAGCACCCGGTCGAGGTTCCGGGTAGAGACAAGGAGCTCCTCGAAATGCCGGAGCGTGTCCCGGCCCATGTGCCCGATCGGCGCAAGTTCGCGCCGGAGCTCCCGGCGCCCGCAGTCGAGGCAGATCTTCTCGTTTTTGCCGAAGATCACGAAATTGTCGTCGTTTATCGGCGTGTACCGGTCATCGAGCAGGCAGATCCGGCAGGCATTGACGGTGCCGGCCCGGATCTGGAATGAGTGCAGGAACTCCTCGAAAAGCGAGTCGTGCCTGACCATCCGGACGTCCCCTTCGCGGAGCTGGGCGATCAGGTCCTTGGACGGGGTGGCCCGGTACTCCTTGTGCGATCCCCAGCGGAGCCGGTACCTGACCGGGCGGGGCCCCTTGGGAGTCTCGGTCATCTCCATAATGCCGACGCCAAGCACGTGCTTCCCATCGTAAAAGAGGAGTTTGTAGCTGCCTTTGACCGGCTGGACGAGGATCTTCATGGGGCGATCAGATCGACGATAACGTACGAGAGGCCGACACCCTCAAGCCTTTTGAGGAAATCCGTGAACTCCTCGTCAACGATCACGATCACGCAGTCGATCCCGTGGAACGCCGCCTC
>Ga0326727_10006746_pt1 | contig 31101 bp, 24 predicted proteins | sample MB2enrmetagenome_FD_207643 | JGI IMG/M metagenome (GOLD analysis project Ga0326727, IMG submission 207643) | Lab enriched peat soil microbial communities from McLean, Ithaca, NY, United States - MB29MY | ecosystem: Environmental > Terrestrial > Soil > Wetlands > Peat | place: USA: New York... | reverse complement strand
CGGCGTTGTATGTGGTGGTGTTCATCGTCTACTGGTGCTACGGAACGCAGCTCTCGGTGAATGGCTCGACCGCGGCGGATTTCTGGGGTACCAAGAACGCCGGCATTAACTATGGAATGCTGTTCACCGCATGGGGCGTCGCGGGCATCATTGGTCCGAGAATCGGCGGCGTGCTCTTCGACAAGTACAAGAACTATCAGATGGCGTTCTACACGGCGGCGGTCTTGGCAGCGATTGCCCTGCTCTGTGAACTGGCGGCCAAACGCCCGGTCGCGCCAGAAGGAGGGCTGGCGGCAAAGAAGGTGCCGACGGCAGCGTGAAGTACTGCAGCGTAAAGTAAGGTTCGAAAGCCGCTCCCAGGCCCTGCGCCCGAGCCTGGGAGCGCCGTACCAGCGGGTTTTTAGCAGACCCGCACGACTTTGATTGACTCCTCGCTGGCGGGAAACCGCCAGTGTGCATCACAAATTCAGAAATCGAAGGGGTAACCGATATGGCTGAAGTTATTCGTCCCAAGCAGAATGTGGTGAGCGAAACCACCGAGGCTCAGATCGCAGTCCATTGGCGGGAGGAAGAATACTACTATCCTTCTTCGAAATTTATTGGCCAGGCGAATCTGAGCGATCCCGACATCATCGAGCGCTTCAGCGAGAAGAATTACCCGGATTGCTTCCGGGAGTACGCTGACCTGCTGACCTGGTACAAGTACTGGGACAAGACGCTCGACACCAGCGATCCGCCGTTCTGGAAGTGGTTCGTTGGCGGCAAGATCAATGCCTCGTACAACTGCGTGGACCGCCACCTCGCTAAGTACAAAAACAAAGCCGCGATTATCTTCGTTCCGGAGCCTGAATCTGAAGCGCCCGTATCCGTCACCTACCGCGAACTCTACGTAAGGGTGAATGAATTCGCGGCGCTGCTTCGCGATTTCTGCGGACTGAAGAGCGGAGATCGCGTCACGATTCACATGCCGATGGTCCCCGAGTTGCCGATTACCATGCTGGCCTGCGCTCGCCTGGGAGTGATCCACTCGGTGGTGTTCGGAGGCTTCAGCGGCGAGGCTTGTGGAACACGTATCGCCGATTCCCAAAGCCACATCCTGGTCACCATGGATGGTTACTATCGCAATGGCAAGCTGCTCGACCACAAAGCGGGCGCTGATATTGCGCTGGCTCTCGCCAAGAAGGAAGGCCAGACGGTGGACAAGGTCCTGGTCTGGAGACGGCACCCCGGCCAGAATGCGTCCGCTACGCCGTTTGTAAAAGGTCGCGATTTCTTCGTAGACGAAGTGCTGCCGAAATACAAAGGCGAACTGGTGGATCCCGTCCCCATGGATGCCGAGGCGCCGCTGTTTCTTATGTATACCAGCGGCAGCACCGGCAAGCCCAAAGGCTGCCAACACCGCACCGGCGGCTACCTCGCCTATGTGACCGGCACCTCCAAGTACATCCAGGACATTCATCCCGAGGATGTTTACTGGTGCATGGCCGATATCGGCTGGATCACGGGCCACTCCTATATTGTTTACGGTCCGCTCGCATTGGCCGCCACCAGCGTCATCTATGAAGGTGTCCCGACCTACCCCGACGCGGGCCGCGTATGGAGAATCGCCGAGCGTCTCGATGTCAACATCTTCCACACCTCACCCACCGCCATTCGCATGTTGCGCAAGTCCGGTCATGACGAACCCAACAAGTACAACTACCATTTCAAGCATATGACAACGGTGGGAGAGCCCATCGAGCCCGAAGTCTGGCGCTGGTACTACGAAACCGTCGGCAAGCGCGAGGCCGTCATTGTCGACACCTGGTGGCAGACGGAAAACGGCGGGTTCCTCTGCAGCACGAAACCAGCGCTCGATCCCATGAAGCCGGGCAGCGCCGGACCCGGCATGCCGGGAATTTATCCAACGATCATGGACGAAAATGGCCAGGAGGTCGCGGCAGGATCGGGGAAGGCGGGCAACATCGTCATCCGCAATCCCTGGCCCGGGATCATGCAAACCATTTGGGGAGATCGCGACCGCTTCGTTACCCAGTACTTCGCCAAATACTGCAAGAATCGCGCCAGCAAGGATTGGCATGACTGGCCCTATTTTGCGGCGGACGGAGCTGTGCTGGCCGCCGATGGCTATTTCCGCATTCTCGGCCGAGTCGATGATGTCATCAACGTGGCCGGCCACCGCCTGGGCACAAAGGAAATCGAGTCTGCGTGTCTGACGGTTCCCGAAGTCGCGGAAGCAGCAGTGGTCCCGGTGGTGGACGAAATCAAGGGCCGCGTGCCCGAAGTCTATATCGCCCTGAAACCGGGTATTAAGGCGAGCCCTGCGATCATTGACAGCGTCAACAAGGTCATTGAAACCATGATCGGCAAGATTGCCCGTCCCAAGCACATCCACATCGTTCCGGATATGCCCAAGACCCGTTCCGGCAAACTCATGCGCCGGATTCTCGCCGCTCTCTCCAACAACATGAACACAGGAGATATCACGACCCTGGCCAATCCCGACGTGGTGGAAAGCATCCGGGAGCTGGTGCAGGGCAAAGAAACGGTAGCCTTGGCAGATGGACCCGAGGACCTGAAGAGATTCGGGACCGAAGAGTAAATAAAGAGGGTAAAAGCGTAGCCTAAGGAACCAACTTCAGGAGCGAACCTCGAGAACACTCCCAGGTTCGCTCCTGTCTTAGTCTGGGAATTGAAATCATCCTTATTATTATTTATAGACTGCTGTTTCCGAGCTTAGTTCCCATCGCAGGCCTGCGTGAATAATGTCCGCCACGTGAGACAATGCTTCCCATGAGATGATGGCGGTGGAAACCCTCAATCGGGATTCCCCTAGTGATACTTATCACAGGCCACTGTACCGTCCGTCATGGCCACGCAGCGTGCCGGCGCTCAAACTGGAGAGTTTGGTTTGCGGAGGGGAGGTCGTCATGATGATGCTTTATCGCCTCGTTCGGCTGATTGAGACTCACTCCGAAGCGCTGGCGGCGAGCCTTCTCGAGCGAGTTCAGAATTCCGAGTTGACCCCAAACTATAGAAACGTTCCCAGCGCCGATCTGCAAGAACGGGTATATGAGATCTACCGTCATCTGGGTGAGTGGCTGGTTGGCAAGGATGAATCCTACCTCGAGCAACGCTACTTAAAGATTGGAGCTAAACGGGCCTCCCAGCAGGTGCCGGTGAGCGAAGTGATTTGGGTGATCGTTTTGACCAAGGAAAACCTGTGGGAGTTCGTTAAGAAAGAAGCGGTTCTGGAACGCCCCGTGGAAGTGTTCGGTGAACTGGAAATGCTGCAGTTGCTGGAGCAGTTCTTCGATCGAGCCATCTACTATGCCGCAGTCGGTTACGAACAGGCGGTTAAGGAGCAAGCTCTCGGCGAACCGAGCACACCGTCCAGGAAGCAATAACCGGCCCCGCCGGCGGTCATGAGTTGACCATATCTTCCAGGGCGGCCTTGTTGCGGATGATCAGGTTTGCGCCCTTGAATTGCACCAGTTGTTTCCTCTTAAATTGCGAAAGCAGGCGGCTGACCGTTTCCCGCGTCGTGCCAATGATTTCGGCGATTTCCTCGTGCGTCAGCGTCAGCTTCACCTGCAGAGGATCCCCATTGCGCGAGGCCTTGGACCATCCCAGCAGCAATTTTGCGAATCTCTCGGAAGGAGAGTTGGTCAGTCCCAGCGTCCGAATCCCTTCATACGCGGTGTAGTAGTTGCGGCTTAATTCCTCCGCCACTCGCAACGCCACGGCTCCATGTTCGCGCAGGAAGTGCAACAAGGAATCCCGGGTAATGAAATTTGCCTGTCCGGGCTCGATCATCTCGGCGGTCACTTCGTAAGGCCGGTTGGAAATGGTGGCGCTGAGCCCCAGCACGTCTCCCGGCTCCGAGATTTTGGTAATCACCGTCCTGCCATCCGACGACGACGTGGAAAGCTTCGCTTTCCCCGCGCACATCACGAACACCCCGCGCGGCAGCTGTCCCTCAATAAACAACATCGCCGATCTGGGGTAGACCGCAGTGGACTTGATCTCATTCAGCCTCTGCAGCGCGGCTTCCGGCAGATGGCAGAACAAATGCTCCTCCCGCATCGGGCAAGCCAGACAGTTGTCGAGGATGTTTAGCCCGTAGGGCGCGCGCATTCGCCACCGCTCTCCGCAAAAATTGTATCACCGATCCCCGTGTGATCAGGATCACAAAAATATGTGACTACGAACATGGTTCGCCACGCCCTCTGCGGCCAAACTCTATACCCACGGGAGATCTGTGGCGGCTGTGCCGATCGTGGTCTCCATCAGCACCGCAATCGGGGCCGACTGCAATCGAAGCCGCAAGAAAGTGGCGCTACCGTCCATTCCCAGCAAGTCGTGACTGGTGAACCGGTGGCAGGGAAACCGCGAGTACCGCAAGTCTCGGACCTTCCAAGTGAGGTCTCGAGGGGCCGTGATTTTGAAATGCGGGAACGAGGAGGGGATAACGCCATGGAAGATTCACTTCGGTTTCGAGTCGTTGCCTGGTGGGCCTCTGGACGCACCGGCATTGCCAAATCCAGTTCCGCACCCAATGCCATCCACTTCACATCCCCACCCGCTTTTGGTGGCTTGGAAGGCAGGTGGACACCTGAAGACCTGCTGTTGTGCGCGATCGCCAGTTGCTATACCACCACCTTCCGCGCTCTCGCGGATAATTCAAAGCTTGCCTATACCGATCTGCAAGTGGAGGTGGAAGGCTCCATCAGTCGGGCTGACACCGGCTATAATTTTGGCCAGGTACTCATTCAAACGAACCTGACGATTCCGCAAGAAGCGGAAAGAACACGAGCCGTCAAGCTCTTGCACAAAGCCAAGCAAGTATGCCTGTTGTCTCGTGCGCTCTCCGTCGAACAGGAGTTTGAGGCCTTCGTGCAGGTCGGTGAACCACGAGTGGAAGTTGGCCAGCCTTTGCCAGCTTTCGACAAAGAGGATTATCGATGAGTCCCGAGAGCGTATTCGTTTTCCTGCTCGCTAAAGCTGCTCTATGACCTTGATAAATTCGACCGAGGCTGGCCTCGTGGGACCATCGCCGAATCCTGCCAGCGAAGAGCAACCGACACTCCCACAGGGCTACGGCCTGGACGCAATGTTTACTCCCCGTTCGGTGGCCGTCATCGGTGCGACCAGTCGTCCCGTCACCGTTGGTCGCTCGGTTATGGAGAACCTGCTGCAAGGCAAGGTTAAACCCAAAGTGTATGCCGTCAATGCCAACCATCCCGAGGTGCTGGGGCTCAAAACGTACGCCAGTATTCGCGACGTCCCTGGGCCCGTGGACCTGGCTATAGTTGCCACTCCGGCAGCGACTGTCCCGCAGATCATTGGAGATTGTGTGGATGCGGGCACCAGGTCGGCGATTGTGATTTCGGCTGGATTCAGGGAGCGTGGCGCGGAAGGCGCTGCACTCGAAGAGCAAATTCAAGAACAGTTGCGCCGCGGCTCCATGCCCTTGATTGGCCCCAACTGCCTGGGCATTATGAACCCGACGACCGGGTTGAATGCCACTTTCGTCAAAGAGGCGCCCCGGGCCGGCAATGTCGCATTCCTGAGTCAAAGCGGAGCGCTTCTGGTTGCGATCCTCGACTGGAGCGCGCGCGAACAAGTTGGGTTCAGCGCCATCGTTTCTACCGGCTCGATGCTGGATGTGGGGTGGGGCGATCTGCTCGACTACTTTGGCGACGACCCGCGCACCAAAAGCATCCTGATCTACATGGAATCGGTGGGGGATGCGCGATCGTTCATATCGGCGGCACGTGAAGTGGCACTCACCAAGCCCATCATCGTGATCAAAGCCGGCCGTTCGGAAGCGGCGTCGCGGGCTGCGGCTTCGCACACCGGCGCGCTCACGGGCAGTGACGAAGTGCTGGACGCAGCCTTCCACCGTTCAGGAGTTCTGCGTGTACCGAATATCGCAGACCTTTTCTATATGGCCGAAGTACTCGGCAGACAACCTCGCCCCAAGGGTCCGCGGCTCACGATTGTGACCAATGCGGGCGGGCCCGGCGTCCTGGCCACCGACTCGCTGGTAGCCAATGGCGGAGAACTGGCTGCACTTGCTCCAGAGAGCCTGCAGCGCTTAAATGAGTTTCTTCCTGCCAACTGGAGTCATAACAATCCCATCGATGTTCTCGCCGATACTGATTCCGAGCGTTTTGGCCGCGCTCTCGAAATCGCTTCGCAAGACCCGAACAGTGATGGGTTGCTGGTCATCCTTGTGCCACAAGCCATGGCCGATCCTGTGCAGGTTGCAGAACACATGAAGGCCTATGCCAAGGGACCGAAGCCCGTGCTCGCCAGCTGGATGGGAGGAAACAGTATTGCCGCCGGAGAAGCGATCCTGAATGCAGCGGGCATTCCAACCTTCCCTTATCCCGACACCGCCGCGCGCGCCTTCACCTACATGTGGCGATACAGTTGCAATTTGCGCGGACTTTACGAGACTCCCGCATTGACTGACCAATCTGAGGTGGGGAGCGCAGCCCGCAATCAAGTCCAGCAAATCATTCAGAATGCGCAAAAGAACAACCGCGTTTTGCTCAACGAGGTGGAATCGAAGCAGTTGTTGTCGCAGTACGGCATCCCGGTAGTGGAGACGCGAGCTGCAGCCACCGAAGATGAGGCGGCCAAGATTGCTTCGCAATTCGGCTTTCCGGCGGTGCTAAAAGTTTTTTCCGAAACTATCACGCATAAAGCGGATGTGGGCGGCGTCAAACTGAACCTGCGCGATGAAGCAGCGGTCCGCTCTGCCTATCGCGCCATCCAGTCTTCGGTGGCGGAGAAGGCCGGCTCTAACCAATTTGCCGGTGTAACCGTGCAGCCGATGGTGAACCTCGATGGGTACGAACTGATCCTCGGCAGCAGTATCGACCCACAGTTTGGGCCCGTCATCCTGTTCGGTTCCGGTGGCGAACTGGTTGAGGTCTATCGGGACCACGCCCTGGCGCTCCCACCGCTGAACACGACGCTGGCACAAAGATTGATGGAGCAGACACGAATCTTCACTGCGCTGAAGGGAGTCCGCGGACACCAGCCGGTCAACATGGCGGCGCTGGAAAGTTTGCTGGTCCGCTTCAGCCAGCTTGTGCTCGAGCAGCCGTGGATTGCCGAAATTGACATCAATCCCCTGCTGGCCTCACCCGAGCGCCTGCTCGCCCTCGATGCCCGAATCGTGTTGCACCCGCCCACCGTAACCCTCGACCAGTTGCCCAAGCCCGCTATCCGTCCCTACCCATCGCAGTATGTTTCGACCTGGACCATGAAGGATGGGACTGAGGTCACCATTCGCCCGATCCGGCCCGAAGACGAACCGCTGATTGCCAAGTTTCACGAGACGCTTTCCGACCGCAGTGTTTATCTGCGTTACTTCTGCTCTCTCAGCCTGAGCCGTCGAGTGGCGCATGAGCGGCTACTGCGCATTTGTTTCGGAGATTACGACCGCGAAATGGCGCTGGTTGCCGAGCACACCGATCCCGCCACCGGAGAACGCCGGATTCTTGGCGTTGGGCGCATGAACAAGCTCCACTCCAGGAATGAAGCCGAAGTCGCCGCACTGGTTTCCGATAAGTATCAAAAGCTGGGTTTGGGACATGAATTGCTCCGCCGCGTCGTCGAGATTGCCCGCGATGAGAAGGTAAGGCACGTGTCCGCCGAAATGTTGCCTGATAACATAGCCATGCAAGCCGTCTTTAGACGCCTTGGCTTTCGTATCAAAGCGGATGAAGATCTGACTTCGCTTCGCGCCGACTTGGACTTGTAAGAGTTTTCCCGCTGTGACCTGAATCACACGTTCCTGTGCTCCACGTTCCCGACAAGATCGCTTCCTTCCGTCATCCTCTATATGTATATGGGACCGTTCGCTCAAAACGGTCGGGGCTATTGAGAAGTTCAGAAGGGGATGTCATGAAGCGTAAGTTTAAGACCATGGACGGCAACGAAGCCGTCTCGTATGTCGCCTACCGCCTGAATGAGGTCATCGCTATTTATCCGATTACACCCTCGTCGAACATGGGTGAATGGGCGGACCAGTGGGCATCAGAAGAGGTCCCCAATATCTGGGGCACCATACCCCACGTAATCGAAATGCAAAGTGAAGGCGGCGCCGCCGGGGCGATTCATGGCGCCCTGCAGACCGGAGCACTGGCCACGACCTTCACGGCGTCGCAAGGCCTGCTGCTGATGATCCCCAACATGAACAAGATCGCTGGCGAATTGACGGCGACGGCGTTTCACGTCAGTGCGCGCACGGTTGCAACTCACGCTCTCTCGATTTTCGGCGACCACTCGGATGTAATGTTCTGCCGAACCACCGGATTCGCCATGCTCTCCTCGAACTCTGTCCAGGAGGCCATGGACCTGGCGCTCATTGCACACGCCGCTACACTCGAAACTCGTATCCCTTTCCTGCATTTCTTTGACGGCTTTCGCACTTCGCATGAAGTCAACAAGATCGAGCTGCTCAACGAAGACGATATGCGCGCCCTCATCAATATGGATCGCGTCGTCGAGCACCGGCAGCGAGCGCTTTCTCCCGACCATCCTGTGTTGCGCGGAACCGCACAAAATCCTGACGTCTTCTTTCAGGCTCGTGAAGCCGGCAGTCCTTTCTACGAGGCAGGTCCGGATAAGGTGCAGGCCGTCATGGACAAGTTTTCAAAGGTTGTGGGCCGTTCGTATCACCTCTTCGACTATGTGGGCGCGCCCGATGCCGAGCGCGTGATTGTCATGATGGGTTCCGGCGCAGAGACCGCGCACGAAACGGTGGACTATCTAACGAAGAAGGGCGAAAAAGTCGGCTTGCTGAAAGTGAGGCTGTACCGTCCGTTCTCCGTCAAACGATTCCTTGAGGCGCTTCCCGCAACCGTGCGTAAGATTGCCGTTCTTGATCGCACCAAGGAGGCTGGCGCCGGGAGAGAGCCACTCTATCTCGACGTTGTCAGCGCGCTTCAAGAAGGCATCAAGCTGGGCTATGGAACGTTGAAGGTCATGCCGGAAACAGTCGGTGGGCGTTACGGCCTTTCCTCCAAAGAGTTCACGCCCGCCATGGTCAAAGCCGTTTATGACAACCTGGCGGCGCCGAAACCCAAGGTCAAGGACCACTTCACCGTAGGCATTCAGGACGACGTGAGCCACACCAGTTTGGATTACGATTCCGATTTTTCCATCGAGCCCGAGAGCGTGGTGCGAGCCATGTTCTACGGTCTGGGCGCGGACGGCACGGTGGGGGCAAACAAGAACTCCATCAAGATCATCGGCGAAAACACCGACAACTACGGACAAGGCTACTTCGTCTACGACTCCAAGAAATCGGGCGCGATGACGGTTTCGCACCTCCGTTTCGGACCGCAGCCGATCCGCTCCAGCTACCTGATTTCGAAGGCCAACTTCGTGGCCTGCCATCAGTGGATTTTCCTCGAACGGTACGACATGCTCAGCGCCCTGGTTCCGGGCGGGGTTTTCCTGCTCAATAGTCCTTTCAAGAAGGATCAGGTCTGGGATCAACTGCCGCGCGAAGTCCAGACGCAACTGATCGCCAAGAAGGCACGGTTCTTCATCATTGACGCCTACGAGGTGGCGCGCGATACGGGCATGGGCTCGCGCATGAATACCATTCTGCAGACGTGCTTTTTCGCAATTTCGAAGGTTCTGCCTCGCGATCAAGCCATTGAAGCCATTCGTCAATCCATTCGCGACACCTACGGCAAGAAGGGCGACGAGATCGTACAGCAAAACCTGCGCGCGGTAGATGAAACCCTGGCCCACATGTTCGAAGTCACTGTGCCCGAGAAAGTCACGAGCAAGACCGAAATGCCCGCTGCGTTCGCTGCCGGGGCCCCCAAGTTCGCGCGCGATGTGCTCAGCGTAATCTACGCCGGCCACGGCGATGAGATCCCCGTGAGCGCTTTCCCAGTCGACGGTACCTTCCCCACCGACACGGCTAAATGGGAAAAGCGCAACATCGCGCTCGAGATTCCTGAATGGGATACGAAGCTCTGCATTCAGTGTGGCAAGTGCGCCATGGTCTGCCCCCACGCCGTGCTCCGCATTAAGGTCTACGATTCGAAGCAGCTTGTAGGAGCTCCCGCAACCTTCAAATCGACCGAGGTGCGCGATAAGGAATGGCAGGGCTTAAAGTACAGCATTCAGGTTGCACCCGAAGACTGTACAGGATGCGGCATTTGTGTCGATATCTGTCCCGCCAAGAACAAGAGCGAGACCCGTCTGAAAGCCATCAACATGGTGCCGCAGCCCCCGCTGCGCGCGCCTGAGCGCGAGAACTGGGAATTCTTCCTCAAGATTCCAGAACTGGATCGCCGGAAAATCAAAGTCACGAATATCCGCCAACAGCAGGTGCAGGAGCCTTTGTTCGAATTCTCAGGCGCTTGTTCCGGATGCGGCGAGACGCCCTATCTCAAATTGCTCTCTCAACTCTTTGGCGATCGTTCCGTAGTGGCCAACGCCACCGGCTGCTCTTCCATCTACGGCGGCAACCTGCCGACTACGCCTTGGGCCAAGAATGGCGACGGCCGCGGCCCGGCATGGTCCAATTCCCTGTTCGAAGACAATGCCGAGTTCGGCCTCGGATTCCGGCTCTCCATTGACAAGCAGGCCGAATTCGCCCGCGAGTTAGTGCGCCGCCTGTCCGGAGCCATCGGTGGAGAACTCGCCACCGCTCTCATGACCGCACCACAGAAGGACGAAGCGGATATTTTCGAGCAGCGACAGCGCGTCGACCTGCTAAAGGAAAAGCTGAAGAGTCTGAACTCCCCCGATGCCCAGCAACTGCTGGCCGTCGCCGACATGCTGGTGAAGAAGAGCGTTTGGATCGTCGGCGGCGACGGCTGGGCCTACGACATTGGCTACGGAGGTCTGGACCACGTGCTCGCCAGCGGACGCAACGTGAACCTGCTGGTGCTCGACACCGAGGTCTACTCCAACACCGGCGGCCAGGCCTCGAAAGCCACACCGCGGGCTGCCGTGGCCAAGTTTGCAGCAGGAGGCGAACCTCGACGAAAGAAAGACCTCGGGATGATGGCGATGAGTTACGGCACTGTATATGTAGCCAGCGTAGCCATGGGCGCCAAGGACGAGCACACGCTCAAAGCCTTCCTCGAAGCGGAAGCCTACGACGGCCCCAGCATCATCATTGCCTATTCGCATTGCATCGCGCATGGCATCGACATGACGACGGCAATGTCGGACCAGAAAGTTTTGGTTGATTCCGGCCAGTGGCTGCTCTATCGCTACAACCCGGAGCGCACCCTGGCTGGCGAGAACCCGCTGATACTCGATTCCCGCGCCCCCACGCGCCAAGTCAAGGACTATCTGCAGCAGCAGACGCGCTTCAAGATGCTGCTCAAGAGCCACCCTGAACACGCCAAACTTTTGTGGCAGGAGGCGCAGGAGGATGCGGAGGCGCGTTATCGCCTGTACGAATATATGGCCCAGCGCAAACCGGATCCAGCCGCGACTCTGGCTGCTCTCGGAGAAACGAAAAAGTAGCGCTTTCGTAGAGACGGGCTTGCCACGTCTCAGACTGCGGAAATACTCAGGTTTTCGACTTTGTTTTGAAGGGGCGCGACTTCAGCCGCGCCGCAAGAACATCGAGGAAAGATCATGGACCTAAGCACGAAATATCTCGGCATGCAGTTGCGCACTCCGCTGGTTGTCTCCGCCTCCCCCCTCTCCCAGGAAATCAGCGGCATCCGTAGCCTCGAAGATGCCGGCGCCTCCGCCGTCGTGCTCTACTCCATATTCGAGGAGCAACTCCACAAGGAAGCGCTTGAACTGGAACTCCATCTCAACGCTGGCACCGAGAGCTTTGCCGAGTCGCTGACTTACTTCCCGCACACCAGCGAATTCCACACCGGCCCAGAGGGCTATCTGGATCACATTCGCCGAGCCAAGGACGCGGTCGATATTCCGATCATTGCCAGCCTCAACGGTGCGACCTTGGGCGGTTGGGCAAAGTTTGCTCGCCAGATTGAGCAAGCCGGAGCCGACGCGATCGAGTGCAATCTTTACTTCATCCCCACCAACATGGACGTTTCTGGATCCGAGACGGAGAGAATTTATACGGATATTCTCCGAGAAGTAAAAGGTTCGGTGCGCATTCCTGTCGCCGTCAAGCTCAGTCCATTTTTTAGCAACTTGGCTAATATGGCCAAGCAGTTTGACCAGTTGGGTGCCGACGGTCTGGTGCTGTTCAACCGCTTCTACCAACCCGATATCGACTTGGAAGAATTGGAAATCAAGCCCAACGTGCTTCTTAGCGGGCCGCAGGCGTTGCGGCTGCCTCTGACTTGGATCGGCATTCTTCATGGCCGCATCCAGTCCAGCCTGGCGGCAACCAGTGGTGTGCATGGCCCCGAAGACGTCATCAAGCTGCTCATGGTTGGCGCCGATGTAACCATGATGTGCTCCGCGCTGTTACGCAATGGCGTCAAGCATCTAGGTCAGGTGGAAAAAGGCGTTCGCGAGTGGATGGAAAACCACGAATATGAGTCTGTACAACAGATGCAAGGCAGCATGAGCCAGCTCCGCTGCCCCGATCCTGGAGCCTTCGAACGCGCCCAATACATGCGAGCCGTCAAGGGCTTGCAGCACGTGCTCCAGGGATGAAAAGTCCAGTCCCGGAGGGGCGGCCGAAGGTCTTACACACGCGCTGGAGTTTCACTCCACGCCCCACCGATTTCGGCTTGAAAGCTACGTGTGATCTGACTCTCTTCCATACGTGACGCATGTCACAGCCCCTTGCCCTAGCTTTCCCGACAATATCCTGTAACGCAATTCATGGGGAAACATGTTCAAAATACTGCACGCTGAATTCCTTGCGCCCGGCATCAAGCGGTTTGTGATCGAGGCGCCGCGCATTGCACGGAAGCAGAAGCCGGGGCAGTTCGTAATCCTGCGACTGTACGAGCAGGGCGAACGCATTCCCATCACCATCGAGCACTCCGACCCCGAGGCGGGCACCATTCGTATCGTGGTACAGTCGGCCGGCAAAACCACCAACCTGCTCAATTCCCTGACTACCGGCGACAGCATTCTGGATGTGGTTGGCCCGCTGGGCAAGCCGTCGGAAATCGAGAAGTTCGGCACCGTAGTGGTGATGGGTGGTGGCGTGGGCACGGCCATGGCGTACCCGACGACGGCGGCGCTGAAGCACGCCGGCAATCGCGTGATCTCGATCGTCGGCGCTCGCACCAAGGAATTGGTCATTCTGGAGCGCGAACTGCGCGAGACCAGCGATGCGCTGATGCTCACGACCGACGACGGCAGCTACGCCGACAAAGGCTTCGTCACCGACAAGCTCAAGCAGTTAATCGAGAACGGCACGCGCATCGATCTGGTGCTGGCCATCGGTCCCATCCCCATGATGAGAGCGGTAGCGGAGATGACCCGCAAAGAACGCATCCGCACCATCGTCAGCCTGAACCCGATCATGATCGACGGCACCGGCATGTGCGGCGGTTGCCGCGTGCTGGTTGACGGAAAGAGTGAGTTCGCCTGCGTGGACGGCCCCGAGTTCGATGCCCACCGCGTGGATTTCGCCGTGCTGGTGCAGCGCAATTCGATGTACCGGGCAGCCGAGCAGAAATCCATGGAAGATTTCCAGCGCGAGACCGCGTCGCAGATCGAGAGCATTCGTAAAGGACAGACCGGCGCATGCGCGCTACAAGGAGAAGTCCGTTGACCGAGACCACTAAGCAGCCGCCTAAGAAGCCTTCGGCGAATCCTGTGCCCCTGAAAGAGCGGATGAAGATTCCCCGGCAGCACATGCTGGAGCAGCCTCCGCTGTTGCGTGCCACCAATTTCACGGAAGTGAACCTGGGCTATTCCGAGGAATTGGCGGTGCGGGAAGCGCAGCGCTGTCTGGAGTGCGCGAAGCCGGTATGCACCACTGATTGTCCGGTGGGGGTTAAGGTCAAAGAGTTCGTGGAGATGATCGTGGCTGGCGACTTCATGGGTGCGGCTGCGAAGATCCGCGAAGACAACGTGCTCCCCGCCATCACCGGGCGTGTCTGCCCGCAGGAAGACCACTGCGAAGGCGGCTGTTTGATGGGCAAGAAAGTCCAGCCGCTGGGCATTGGATATCTTGAGCGCTTCGTCGCCGACTACGAACAGCGCCACCTCGATATCAGCAACCTGCCCAAGGCGCCTCCGACAGGAAAGAAAGTTGCCATCGTGGGCAGCGGCCCCTCCGGTCTCACTGCGGCGGGCGATCTCGTTCAGAAGGGACACGAGGTGCACGTTTTTGAGGCGTTGCACGAGATCGGCGGCGTGCTCGTCTATGGCATTCCAGAATTCCGCCTGCCGAAAGCAATCATCCGAGAGCAAGTCGATTACATGCGCGCCATGGGCGTCGTGTTTGAAACCGACGTAGTCGTCGGACGCACGGTTACCATCGACGAACTGATGGACGGGGAAGGCTACGACGCGGTGTTTATCGGCACCGGCGCGGGCCTCCCGCAGTTCATGGGCATTCCCGGCGAACATCTGAATGGCGTCTATTCGGCGAATGAATTCCTGACGCGCATCAACCTGATGCATGCATACGAGTTCCCGAAGTACGACGAGCCCATGGTGGACTTCCGCGGCAAGAATGTAGCCGTGATCGGTGGCGGCAACACAGCGCTCGATGCGATCCGGTCGGCATTGCGGCTCGGTGCGGGCAAAGCCTTCATTCTCTATCGCCGCAGCGAGGCGGAAATGCCGGCCCGCAAGGAAGAAGTGGAGCACGCCAAGCAGGAAGGCATCGAATTCCAGGTGCTTGCCGCCCCGCTCGAGTTCCTCGACGACGGCAAGGGATGGTTAGCGGGTGCGCGCTGCCAGAAGATGGCCTTGGGCGAACCGGATGCTTCCGGGAGACGGCGCCCGATGCCGATAGAAGGCTCCGAATACGAGATTCCGCTTGCCGTGGCCGTCATCGCGATCGGGACGAGTGCCAATCCGATTGTCCAGAGCACCACCCCGGGTCTGAACACGAACAAACGGAATTACATCGAAGCCGATCCGACGACCCAGCGCACATCGCGAAAAGGGGTCTTCGCCGGCGGCGACATCGTTACCGGAAGTGCGACGGTGATTTTGGCCATGGGTGCGGGACGCCGCGCCGCGAAGTCGATTCATGACTATTTGACCATTCCCGGCGCTTGGTAAGAACTTGAGTGCTAAGGCTTAAGTAATGGGAACTCGTTGTGACGCGCCTCACCATGACCGGTGCTTGGGGTCATGGCCGCAAAGCTGTAGCAGTCGTCTAATGGAGACTGACGCGAGGCGCGAGAGTCTTGGATGAATCTCGCCCCGGGGAAGGCCGGCGCTGAGTGGGTAGTGGGACGGCGCAGGCAAGGGGGAAAGACAAATGAGCCGTAAGCTCGGCTATAAAGATAAGATCCAAACCGCAGACGAGGCGCTCCGCTGCGTGCGCTCGGGAATGCGCGTCTATATTCAGCCCGGGTGCGCTGAACCGGAGGCTTTGGTCGAGGCGCTCATGCGCCGCGCTCCCTTCGTACGCGACGTGGAAATCGTTCACATGATGACCATGGGAGTGGCTCCTTACGTGGCTCCAGATATGGCGGGGCACTTCCGCCACAACGCCATGTTTATTGGCGCGAATGTGCGCCAGGCGATCAACGATGGCCGGGCCGACTACACCCCCATCTACCTGAGTGAGATTGAAGAGCTTTTCGATAGCGGCGCCATGCCGATTGATGTTGCCCTGGTCGAACTCTCTCCCCCTGATTCGCACGGCTTCTGCAGCTTTGGCGTGGGCGTGGATACGTCGCTCACAGCCGCGAAATGCGCTCGCTACGTGGTGGCCCAGATCAACGATCAAATGCCACGAACTTACGGCGATAGTTTTATCCATGTAAGCGAACTGGACGCTGTGGTCGAGGCCTCCCGGCCCCTGTGTGCCATGAAGACGCCACAAGTCACTGACTTGCATAAAGCCATCGCCCGCAATGTCGCGGATTTGATTGAGGACGGGTCTGTGCTCCAGACCGGCATCGGCGGAATCCCCGATGCTGTGCTTCCCTTTCTCATGGATCGCAAGGATCTCGGCGTGCACAGCGAACTGGTATCCGACGGCGTGATTGATTTGATCGAAGCTGGCGTGCTTACTGGCGCGCTCAAGAACTTCAAGCCCCGCAAAATCATTCTGGGATTTGCTCTGGGCACGAAACGGCTGTTCGAATTCCTCGACAACAACCCGATCTTCGAGTTTCACCCCACGGCCTACACCAACGATCCCGGATTTATTGCCCGCAACGACAACATGGTGGCCATCAACTCCGCCCTGCAAGTCGATCTCACCGGGCAGGTTTGCTCCGATTCCATCGGAAACCAGTTTTACAGCGGCATCGGCGGGCAGGTGGACTTTCTGCGGGGGGCTTCGCGGTCCGTCGGCGGCAAACCGATCATCGCCATTTCGTCGACCGCAAAGGACGGTACCATCTCGCGGATTGTGCCCATGCTCAGCCCCGGCGCAGGAGTGGTTACTTCGCGCGGCCTCGTCCGTTACGTGGTCACCGAATACGGCGTAGCCTATCTGCATGGCAAGACCATCCGGCAACGGGCGCAGGCGCTCATCGACATTGCCCATCCCAAATTCCGGGAAGAGCTCTATCAATTTTGCGAGACCACCAAATGGCTGCAGCGGTCTGCAGCACAGGAGATCGCAACAGCGAGGTGAAACATGGCAGGCCCGGCGCGCGGTAAGGTCACAGTCGATATCGAGGAATGCAAGGGATGTGGCTTGTGCGTCGAGTCCTGTCCGCCCAAGTGCATGGAACTTGCGTCCGAGCTGAATTCCTACGGATTTCATCCCGCGCGCTACACCGGCCATGATTGCACCGGTTGCGGCATCTGTTTTTATTGTTGCCCGGAACCGGGCGCGATTACGGTCTATCGCATCAAGGCGAAAGCAAAAGCGCCGGCACCGGCGCAACCACGAGGAGGCGAACTTGCGCCAGCTCTGTAAAGGCAACGTTGCGGTGGTGAAGGGCGCCATCCTTGCCGGGTGCCGCGCCTACTACGGATATCCCATCACTCCGGCCAGCGAAATCGCCGAGGCCGCCGCGCTCTATTTCCCCCAGGTCAGCGGAACTTTCATACAAGCGGAAAGTGAGGTCGCCGCCATCAACATGGTCTATGGAGCGGCAGCGGCTGGCGTCCGCGCCATGAGTGGATCCTCCGGACCCGGGCTCAGCCTGATGCAGGAAGGCATGTCCTACCTGGCGGGCTCCGAATTGCCTTGCGTGATCGTGGATGTAATGCGCGGCGGACCCGGCCTCGGCAACATTGCTCCCGAACAAAGCGACTATAACGCCATGGTAAAAGGCGGCGGCCATGGCAACTACCGCAACATCGTGTTGGCTCCCGCATCAGTCCAGGAAATGGCCGAATTCACCATGCTGGCCTTCGACCTCGCCGACAAATACCGCAACCCAGCAGTCGTGCTCACCGACGGCTTCGTCGGGCAAATGATGGAACCGCTTGATTTGGAAGATCGTGAGATTCAGCCCCCTGAAAAACCGTGGGCTGTAAAAGGAACCGCGGAGACGCGCGCCAACCTCCTCAGCTCCATTTATCTCGAAACCGATGAGTTGGAAGAACACCAGCGCCGCATGGAAGCCAAGTACATCCGTGCGCAAGAAGCCGAGCCGCGTTGTGAACTCTGCCACGCCGACGACGCCGAAGTGCTGCTGGTCGGTTACGGCATCGTGTCGCGAGTGCTGCTTTCCACCATCGAAGCGCTGCGCAAGGAAGGCGTGAAAGCAGGACTGTTCCGACCCATCACTTTGTGGCCCTACCCTGAGAAGGCTCTGGTGAAGGCAGCCGCAAGGGTGCAAAAAGTGTTGGTCGTCGAATTGAGCAATGGGCAAATGGTGCAAGATGTGCGCCTGGCACTGGACGGCAAGGTGCCAGTCGAGTTCTACGGCCGGGTAGGTGGCAACGTGCCCTCGGTCGCCGAACTCCGCCAACAAGTGTTGACACGCATGCCCGTGGCAGTCGTGTAGAGACGGGGCTTGCCCGTCTCAGACTGCTAGACAGTGGTTTTGAAAGCGCACGGCTTTAGCCGTGCCGCGTAGTGCAGCAAGAAGCTGAGGGCAGGACGAGGCCCAGGTCCGTAGAGGACAACGAATATGGCAAACGAGCGCGCTAGCATAATAGATCCTGAAGCGAAGTTGGAAGTAAAAGTTGAAGTCAAGTCCGAACCGAAGCCGGAAGCCAGCCCCGACGACGACGTCTACGAAACCATCCACTCCAAGTCGCCGTTGTTCTATGACCTCTACGACCGCAAATCAGAGCTCAAGCACCAGACTCACTATTGTCCCGGCTGCGGACACGGCGTAGCCCACAAGCTGATTGCCGAGGCCTTGCAGGAACTCGGTCTGCAGGACAAGACCATCTTCGTCAGTCCGGTGGGATGTTCCGTGTTTGCCTATTACTATTTTGACGTAGGCAATGTGCAGGCTCCGCACGGCCGCGCCCCCGCAGTGGCCACCGGAATCAAACGATCCTGCCCCGACAAAATCGTAATCTCCTATCAGGGCGACGGCGATTTGGCGGCCATCGGCACGGCTGAGATCGTCCACGCCGCCAACCGCGGCGAGAAGATCACCGTCTTTTTCGTGAACAACGCAATCTACGGCATGACGGGCGGACAGATGGCGCCCACCACCATGGTCGGTCAAAAGAGCACCACTTCTCCGTGGGGCCGGCGGCCCTCGAACGAAGGCTTCCCTATCCATGTGGCGGAACTTCTCGCTTCCCTCGAGGCCCCCGCCTACATCGAACGCGTAGCGCTTTCCGACAACAAGAACATCATGAAAGCGCGGCGCGCCATCCGTAAGGCGCTCGAGATGCAGCGCGATGGCGCGGGCTTCTCCTTCGTCGAAATCTTGTCGCCGTGTCCCACCATTTGGGGCAAAGATCCGGTCGAGGCCCGGCGCTGGGTTCTGGAGAAGATGATGCCCACCTTCCCGCTAAACGTCTTCCGCGACCACCGCGAGGAAATTCCCGCAGGTGAGAACGCGCCCCCGCAGCGCCCCGTGGCCGACGTGCTTGGGATCACCGCGAAACCAGGAGCGCCCGATACTTCCAAATCGAAACATGCCCACCATTTCAAGGATGTCAAGATCAAGATCGCAGGTTTCGGCGGACAAGGTGTGCTGCTGTTGGGGCAGCTCCTCATCGAAATGGGCATGCGCGAAGGACTGGAAGTGAGCTGGCTGCCGTCGTATGGCCCGGAGATGCGTTCCGGCAGCGCCCATTGCCATGTCTGCTTGTCAAAGGAGCGGATCGGATCGCCCCTGATCTCGAACCCCGATGTGCTCGTGGCCATGAACGAGTACTCGCTGCGGAAGTTTGCTCACGAGGTACCGAGCGGCGGAATCATTCTCTACAATGGCGCCAGCCTTCCTGCCGACTTTACCGCTCCCGACGTGCAGGTGATAGCGATGCCCGCTTCGGAGATCGCCGACAAGCTCGGCTCAACCAAAGCAACTAACATCGTGATGATGGGCGCGCTGCTCGAAGAGACCGAATGCCTGGCTCCCGGAACTGCCTTGAGCGTGCTTGAAGACAAGGTGAAAAAACTCAACCTGCTGGAAATTGATCGCAAAGCGCTCACCGCCGGCCGCCTCTTCATCGACGAACAGGCCCACATCGGCGCGGTAAGTCAGCCCGACGGTTTCGCCTAGAACGAGGGACGCGTGAAGAAGATAATCCTGGCTATCCTGCTGGTTATGTCCGCGCTTGCCTGGGCCGGAACAATCCCCAACCCAGCCGAATACACCATCAACGTTCACGTCAGCAAGTCGCGCACCGTGGGTGCGCAACAAAGGTTGAACGTCGTCATCAACGGAAGGAAGTTCAGGTTGGAGGGTAGCGGCCCTGCTCTTATGGTGTTGGCACCCGGTGACTATAAGGCGAAGCTCATTAAGGATGAGCACAAGGGGACCTACGATTCTCTTCAAATCTACGAGTTTCTGTTCCCTGACAACAAAATCAGGAAGTTCGAGGTGGTCGGCCAAACCGAGTGAAGCCCTACGTTGTCTATGATCGGGCTGTACGCATCAAAGTAAGACCGTACACCTGAAGCCTACAATGGATTTTGGGAGGGTATTTGTAATGTCAACTGCCTGGACGGCTCGTTACGCGCTGCGCACCAAGGGCATCACCAGTTCTCAAATCCGCGAGTTACTGAAGCTCACGCAAAAACCCGGCATGATTTCCTTTGCCGGCGGCCTTCCCGCCCCCGACGTCTTCCCCGTCCAACGCTTTGAGGAAGCCTGTCACAAGGTACTGACCGAGAACGCGGCCTCCGCCTTGCAATACGGGCAGACCGAAGGTTACCAGCCCCTCCGCGAACTGATTGCCAATAACATGGCACGTTACGGCATCAACGCCAAGGTGGAGAACGTCCTGATCACCTCCGGCTCGCAGCAGGCCCTCGACCTGCTGGGCAAGCTGTTTATCAATCGTGGAGACCGCATACTGGTGGAAGCGCCCACCTATCTGGGCGCCTTGCAGGCGTTCAACGTCTATGGCGCGGAATATGAATCCGTTCCCATCGATGAAGACGGCCTCCGCACCGACCTGCTCGTGGAGCCTCTGCGCTCCGGCCCCAAGTTCATGTACGTGCTGCCCAACTTCCAGAACCCGGCCGGAACCACAATGTCAGAGGTGCGCCGTCATGAACTGGTGCTGCTGGCGGACCGGTTTGGCATTCCGATCGTCGAAGACGATCCCTACGGCCAGTTGCGCTATGAAGGCGAGCATATCCCACCGCTGGTCGTGCTCGACCGCGAGAACCTGCGTCGCGACAGCGGTTATTCCATTGGCAACGTCATCTACCTGAGTACATTCTCAAAGACGCTGGCTCCCGGCCTTCGCCTGGGATGGATCGTGGCCCCGCCCGAGATCATCAGCAAGCTGACGCAACTGAAGCAGGGTGCCGACCTGCACACTTCGACCTTCACCCAGTTCGTGGCTTATGAAGTCGCACGCGATGGATTCCTCGACAAGCACGTGAAGCTGATCCGCCAGATCTACAGCGAACGCCGCGACGTAATGCTTCAGGCTCTCGAAGAGTTCTTCCCGCCCACAGTAACCTGGACCCATCCTCACGGTGGGCTATTTCTTTGGGTAACACTGCCCGAAGGGCTGGACATGGAGACGCTTTTCAAGGCAGCCCTCGAGCAGAATGTGGCTTTTGTACCCGGCGATTCCTTCTACGCCCCTGACGGCCACGACACCGACAGTCGTGAAGGCTCCCGCCACATGCGCTTGAACTTTTCCAACGCCACTCCCGAACAAATTCGAGAAGGCATACGCCGCTTGGCTGCGGCCGTGAAAACTCATCTGGCAGGCATCACTCTTCGGTCAGAGATGCCGCTCGAAGTGTAGCAGACCTTCTTCCTGTGCGTCGCTCGGCTGCGCCCAGAGGCGCATTCGGCACTTTCCCCCTACCCAACCCATAGTGTAAACTCCCCAAAATTGGTAGAGATCGATTATGCCGCCTTCGTTATGGAATAAGTGGATCGGCCGCAGAGTTACGTGGCGGTTGCAGCGCCGAATCTTGCCCCATCTCCGGTGGAACCAGGAGATCTGGGGTGAAACTGTGAGGCAGTATCTAACGCATTCCGTTCGCTGGCTCGACGCGGGGTGCGGTTGGCGGCTGCTCGCCAAGGACCTCGCGTCCCTGGAAAACGACATGGTTAGTCGCGCTTCTTCCGTCGTCGGAGTCGATCTTGATCTCTCTCATCTGCGCAAGCACGTCAATATCTCCCGGCGCATCTGCGCGTCGCTCGAGTCACTTCCTTTCCCCGACGCCAGCTTCGACCTGGTCACCTGCAACATGGTGCTGGAGCATCTCCCTACTCCATTGCCGACGTTTCAGGAACTCTCCCGCGTCCTGGCTAGTGGAGGCACGCTCTTAGTGCACACTCCGAACACCCGGAATTACCTGGTTTTTGCCAACATCCTCGCCAAGAAAGTTCTGCCGCGGTCCCTGGTTTTAAAGCTGGTGTATGACACTCGCGCGGCCGACGACATTTATCCGACTTACTATCGCGCAAACAATGTGTCCGTTCTTCGCAACCTTGGTGAGTCTGTCAACCTCCAGCCGGAGTTCACGCGCTTCCTCGTTCACCCGCAACCGTACAGTCGTTTTTTTGCACCGCTAGCTTTCTTTGAGCTTCTTGTCATGGGTGCGATTATGACGCGTCCCTTGAACCACTTTGGCACTACCATCGTGAGCGCTTTCCGGAAGCCTGCCACGCTGTCGGACTTTTTTTCGCCGCGTGATTCCGAACTGAATCTAGAGGCATTGGAAAGCACCTTCAACTTGCCTGAGGAATTCCCAGAGTCTTCTGCAGCCCGTGACATTACCCGCCACATAGGCCCAGTACGCTCCGACACAAATTCTGCCTCCCTCCGTAAAGACCGTCCGCTTGGTTGGGATCAATGAAAATGACCAGTGCAGGCTGCGAAATGTGATTCAATCCTGCGTCGGTCGTGAGGGACCGGGCATTGGTAACGCAAGACGCACGGTCGCTCGACGTTCATGAGATGCAAATGATGAGGGGGCAGCCGCTTCAGCCGCCCTTCTCTCCTATCGTCCCGGCAGAGCTCTACTCCAGCACAAAAATATTCTTCCCGGCGCACATTTGCTTCAGGATCTTCGGCCACACGGTAACGCTGACCTCTCCAAGATGCGCTTTGCGGAGGAACAGCATCAAGGTGCGTGACTGCCCGATTCCACCGCCGATCGAGAGCGGAATTTTGTTGTTCAGGATCGCCTGGTGATACGGCAACTTCATGAAGTCCAGCTGCTTTGCCATCGTAAGCTGCTGTTTCAGGGTCTCGGCCGTAACCCGAATGCCCATCGACGTCAGTTCATGGCGCCGCTTGGTCACCGAGTTCCATACCAGAATGTCGCCATTCAGGCCGTGCGTGTCTTTGCCGGTCTGATCGCGGGTGTCGGTGACCCAGTCGTCGTAATCGGCAGCGCGCATCTCGTGCGGATACCCATCCTTCAACGGCCAGCCAATCCCGATAATGAACACTGCGGGATACTTCTGCAGCACTGCCGTCTCGCGCTGCTTGCGCGGCAGGTCGGGATACATATCGAGGATTTCCTCGGCGTGCAGGAAGGTCAATTTCTCCGGCAGATTCGGATAACGTGAGTCTTTCAATTGCGGAAACAGCGATTGCCCATACTTCTCCGCCCCCACGATCACTTTCCAGATTTTGCTGACGATTGCTTTCAGGAAGTCCAGGTTGCGCTGCTCGGCCGTGATGACGCGCTCCCAGTCCCACTGATCGACGTAGGCGGAATGGTCGTGATCCAGGAAATAGTCCTTGCGGACGGCACGCATATCGGTGCAGATGCCCTCACCCGGTTTGCAATCGAACTGCTTCAGCGCCACCCGTTTCCATTTGGTCGCGGCTTGCACGATCTGGGCGTCGACGGGATGCAGGTTGTGATCGTTCGAGATATGGAACTGAATCGGCGTGCGCGACCCATCGCGGTCGAGCATGTCGTTGACGCCGCTTTCCACATCCACAATGAGCGGCACTTCCACCATCATCAGGTTGAGTTCCTTGCATAGGTTGTCTTCGATATAGCGCTTCACCTGGAAGATGGCCTGCTGGGTCTCTTTCGGGGTCAGTAACGAGTGGTAATCCTTCGGCAGAATCTTTTCCAGTCTCTTGTAATCACCAATTCCCGGTCCAGCCAGGTCGGCTTTCTTATCTTTATCCAGGACAACCGTGCTCATCAGATGTCTCCTTCATACGGATTCCGCGCGGTTACCATGCGGTTACCACGCGGGCTATGGGTGTTTTGGTTTAAGGGAGGGGGCAGTGCTGGAGGTCCCAGCCGGTGCAGCGTCACCTTGGACGTCATGTGTATGTTTGCGATGCTCCAGGATCATCGCTGTAGTCAGCAGAATCCCAATCAGCCCAAAGATTATTAATGCGAGCAGAGCCATCATCAATATCGGCATAGCTACACCTCGCTGCTGCCGAAGATTGTCTCGCCTGACTGTGGGCGGCGCTGTGACCCCAGTCACCGGGTGATGTGACTCAGAGACTACCTGTTTTGCCCATACGCCATCCCCGGTCGGAGTATCACCCTCTAGGGTGACATGGATCACTGCGGGTACCCCTTGCAACGTTGAAACTCTCAACTGGGCAGCCACGGGCTGCTGAGTTCTGTTACATCCAGTGTCTTGGAGGGTTGTGTCGGTGGTTACTTTCGCAACACGAGCACCACTGCGAGATGAACCGCTAATTTCATCAGGTTGCAAAACTTTACAAGGAGAAAATGCGAAATCATGAAGACGACTAAGCTGATGATGCTCGTAATGACAATCGCGGTGGCCCTATTCATTCTGATCCCCAATCTATCATGGGCTGCCGATGACGGAGCCACTATCTACAAAGCCAAATGCGCAATGTGCCATGGCGCGGATGCTGCTGGCAAGCCGGCAATGAAAGCTCCAAGCCTGATTTCCGACGAAGCCAAGAAAAAGTCTGATGCCGATCTGTCCAAGGCCGTGACTGAGACGGCGAAGCACACGCCGGCGGTAAAGGCTCTGCCAGCTGACGACGTGAAAGCTGTTGTTGCGTACATTCGTAGCCTGCAGAAGTAGTTGTTGGCTCCAGCTATTGGCTGTTCCTCTTTTCTGCACCGCCGCTGTCGTATGACCAACTGTCTCCAGCGGCGGAAGAGGACGAGAGAGCAAGTATGAAGATGTCCGGCTCAATTCGACGGACGGAACCGGCAATCGACCGATCCGTAGTCTGCCGGAAAGCTTCTCCCCTGCTTGCTCTCCCATCAGGAACAGCCCGCCCGGGTCTGGGTGCAGCCCACTCCAGACCCGGCCCCTTTTCTTGTAGTCGCCCCAAACGTGTTCTGTACGGTTCCCAAGTCCGTTCCTTTACCGCATATCTATACGTCCTAATTCATTCCTATGGAACGGAAGTCCCGCTTGAGAACAGCGAGGAGCAATTCCCATGAGTAAGGCCCTGCTCTATGACGCGACGATCTGCATCGGCTGTAAACAATGTGAAGGCGCTTGTGCGCAGCAAAACAAGCTGCCCTACGACGACAAAGTGGCAGCCGAGTCGGTGCAATCGGAGCATAAATTTACGGTCGTCCTCACCAAGGATGACAAATTCATGCGTCGCCTGTGCATGAACTGTGAGCAGCCCGCTTGCGCGTCGGTTTGCCCCGTTGGCGCCATGCATAAGACCAAGGCGGGCCCGGTCGTCTATGACGTCTGGAAGTGTATCGGCTGCCGCTATTGCATGGTGGCTTGCGCGTTCAGTCAGCCCAAGTATGAATGGCAATCGCTCAATCCACGCGTACGCAAGTGCGTTATGTGCCCGGACCGCGTGCTTGCCGGCAAGCAGACGGCATGTGCCGAGATCTGCCCAACCGGCGCCACCAAGTTCGGCGAGCGTGACGACCTTATTAAAGAAGCGCAGGACCGTATTCGTCAGAATCCATCTACCTATTTGCCTCGCATCTACGGTCTCAATGAAGTTGGCGGAACCTCGGTCTTCATCATTGCCAGCAAGAACGTCGAAGAATACGGTTATCCCGCTTCCGCCAAGATCGGCGACACTCCCATGCCCGAATACACCGGGCAAGTGATGGAGAGGATTCCAGACTTCATCCCGGTGTGGACCTTGGTGTTGGGAGGCATTTACTGGGTTTCGCATCGCCGTGAAGAAGTGGCCGCTGCTGAAGCACAAGAGAAGGCGGAAGAGAAAGAGAAGAAGAACGGGGGTGCGCGATGAAGCTCAAGCTGAGTTTTTGGAGAGTCCTGTTCATTATCATTATGGGCCTGGGCCTGTACTCCACCGTTATTCGATTTTTCTATGGCCTGGGCGCGGCTACCAACATGAGCGACCAGTTTCCCTGGGGCCTCTGGATCGGCTTTGACCTCTTGTGCGGGGTCATGCTGGCGGCGGGCGGTTTCTGCATTGTTGGTGCCGTCTATCTGTTCAACGTCGAGAGCCTGCACAGTGTTGTGCGTCCTGCCGTGCTGACGGCATTCCTGGGCTATGTGCTTTTCATTGTCGGCCTGTTGTTCGATTTGGGCCGCCCCTGGTTCATCTGGCATCAGCTCATCTACATGAACCCACGCTCGGTCATGTTCGAGGTCGGCATATGCGTGATGTCCTACACCACCGTGCTCTTCTTCGAATTCCTTCCCAACGTGTTCGAGCGTTTCCATATGCATACTCCCATCAAGTGGATCAAGAAGGTCTACCCAGTGCTGATCATCATGGGCATCCTCCTCTCCACCTTGCACCAGAGTTCGCTCGGATCCCTCTATCTGATCATGCCCAGCAAGCTCCATCCCTTCTGGTACACGCCCGCGCTGCCCTTCTTCTTCTTCGGATCGGCGATTGCCGTGGGTTTGGCCATGACCATCTTCGAGTCCACGCAGAGCGCCAAAGCCTTCGGCCGTCAACTTGAACTCTCGGTTCTGGTCCAACTTGGAGGCGCCTTACTGGTTGCTCTCTGGGTCAATGCCCTGCTCCGCTTCGAGGACTACTTCCATCGCGGCATGCTGGGACAAATCATTAAACCCAGCTACGAAGCGTATTTCCTGTGGCTCGAACTGGTGCTGGCCTTTGTGATTCCGATCACCATGCTCAGTTTCAAAAAGGTCAGGCTATCGCCCGTCGGCCTGTATTTGGCCTCCATCTCCACTGTGCTCGGATTCATCACCAATCGCCTCAATGTCAGCCTGATCGGCTTTGAGACTTACGTTGGGCATCACTACGTGCCGAAGTGGACCGAGTTCTGCGTCACCCTCATGATTGTCGCGGCCGGCTTTGCCCTGTTTGGCTTGGCGGTGAAGTACTTGCCCATCTTCCCCGAAGAAAAATATCCCCGAAAGCAGCATCTCGGAATCGAACCTGCGCCCGCGGTTCCAGCAGCGGTCTTAAGCCATGCCGGAGACTGACCCAATTCGTGGCGCTTCGGGATGGGCGCGCCTGACCAACAGTGTCAGTGCCAAGCTGATCGGGTCGTTGCTGGCCGTCATGCTTGTGATCTTCGCGCTTCTCGGATTCCTGAATATCCGGTTGCATCGCCAGCATCTGGAAGCCGCCACCCTGGCCAGCGCCGAGCGGGTCAGCGACGTCATCAAGCACAGCACTACCTATTACATGCTGCGGAATGATCGCGAAGGCCTCTACCACGCCATCCAAACTATGGCCGACGAGCCCGGCATGGTTAAGGTGCGTATCCTTGACCAGCAGGGGCGGGTCAGCTATTCCACCGACCCCAAAGAAGTCAGCCACGTTCTCGACAAGACGGCCGAAGCGTGCTATGGCTGCCACGCCAAATCACAGCCGCTGACGCTTCTGAATCGCCCCGACCGCTTTCGCATTTATCGCACTGCCGGCGGAGAGCGTGTGCTCGGAATTATCACTCCCATCGAGAATCAGCCCAGTTGCTCCAACGCCGAGTGCCACGCGCATCCTGCCAGCCAGCAAATTCTGGGCGTTCTGGACACCAATCTTTCGCTGGCGAAAGCCGACGCGCAACTTAAGGTCAGCAGTGCCCGCATGTTGTATTACACGATGGGGGCGATGCTGATTATTGCGGTCCTGAGCTGGTTATTCGTGTGGCGTGAGGTCGGCCAACCCATCAAAGCCCTCAAAAAGGGCACGGAACATCTTTCCCGAGGCGAGCTTGGTTACCAGATCGAAGTGCGATCCCGCGACGAAGTGGGCGACCTGGCTCAGTCCTTCAACGGCATGAGCTTGCAGTTGCGCGCGGCCAATGAGGAAATCGTTACCTGGGCCAAGACGCTCGAAGATCGCGTCGAGCAGAAGACAAAGGAGCTCAAGCGTGCTCACGACCACGTGCTGCACGTCGAAAAGATGGCTTCCATCGGCAAGATGGCCGCAGTCGTGGCGCACGAGGTGAACAACCCGCTCTCTGGGATTCTGACCTACGCCAAGCTGCTGCGGAAGTGGGTAGTGTCTGGCCAGATCGAACATGAAAAACGCGAAGAAGCGATCCAATGTCTGGAGCTGATCGCCGCGGAAAGCCGGCGTTGCGGCGACCTGGTCAAGAATCTGCTGACTCTTTCTCGTACCGCGCCCATGAACATCGAGTCTACCGACCTGCATGCCGTGATTGATCGCTCTCTGTTACTGGTACGCCATCAGTTGGAGTTAGTCGGAATCCACTTGCAATTGAACTATGCCGAAAATCTGCCCCGCGTGCCCTGCGACCCGGCACAGATTGAACAGGTCCTCCTGGTGTTGATCATGAATGCCATCGATGCCATGCCCCGCGGCGGCAATCTGTGGATTGAGACCGCGCTGAGTAGCGACGGGAATGAAGTCAAGATCCAGGTGCGCGACGACGGAGCCGGCATCGCTCCTGACGTTTTGCCGCAAATCTTCGAACCCTTTCTTACCACAAAAGAGAGCGGACGCGGCGTCGGCCTGGGCCTGGCCATCAGTCGCGGCATCGTGGAGCGGCACCAGGGGCGCATTGAAGTCAAGTCGGAACTGGGCCGGGGCACGACTTTCACCGTAACTCTGCCGGCCCAAGGCGATGATGCTTCGCTGGCGGGAGTTGGAGCCAGTAATGCCGCAACGAAGGTGAGGTGATGGCTGTGAGCACACAAGGAAAAATGCTGATCGTGGACGACGAGCTGAGCGTACGCGACTCTCTCGGCAAATGGTTTCGCGAAGAAGGTTACGAAATTGGCACGGCCGAGAATGCCAACGACGCACTCACCCGGCTGGCCGAACAACACTGGGATGTCGCCCTGGTGGATATCAAGATGCATGGCACCGATGGCATCGAGCTCCAGCGCCGCATGCACGAACTCGATCCCGATCTCCTCGTCATCATCATGACCGGCTATGCCTCGGTCGAGACCGCAGTCACGGCGCTGAAAAACGGCGCCTATGACTACGTGACCAAGCCGCTCGATCCGGACGAGATCGCACACCTGGTCAAGAACGCGCTGGCCCACAAACGAACCGCCCAGGAGAACGTGCTCCTGCGTGAAACCGTAGCCGAAGTAGCGCGTCCCGGAGACCTGGTCGGCCAGAGCAGCGCCATGCGCAAGATTTTCGACGCCATTGAAACCGTCGGTCCCACTGACGCCACGGTTCTCATCACTGGCGAAAGTGGCACTGGCAAGGAACTGGTGGCGCGTGCCATCCATCACGCCAGTCCAAGAAGATTTCATCCTCTGGTAGTCATTCACTGCGGCGCTCTCACCGAGACGCTTCTCGAGAGCGAACTCTTCGGACATGAGAAGGGCGCATTCACCGGCGCGCAGTACCGCAAGAAAGGCAAGTTCGAAATTGCCGAAGGCGGAACGGTTTTCCTGGACGAGATTGGCGACATTACTCTTAAAACGCAGACCGACCTGCTGCGCGTGCTGCAGGAGCGCGAAATCACCCGCGTCGGCGGCAACCAGATCATCAAGGTGGATTTCCGCTGCATCGCCGCCACCAACAAAAATCTCGAAACCCTGATCGAGGAAGGCAAGTTCCGTCCCGACCTCTTTTACCGGCTCAATGTCTTCCGCATCGAACTGCCTCCGCTGCGCGACCGCCGCGAAGACATTCCAGCGCTCGTCGACCACTTCATCCGCAAATTTTCTCTAGCCATGAACAAGCGCATCACCAGGGTATCTCCCGCTGCCATGAACCTGTTGCAGCAGCAGTCCTGGCTGGGAAACGTTCGGGAACTGGAAAATGCGGTAGAACGTGCCATGGTCGTAGGCCAGGAGCCCGAGCTGCACGAAGAGGACTTCATCTTCAAGCCACAAAACGTCTCCAACGGCGCGGGCAAGAAGCTCGAGGACATGGAGCGTGCCTACATCCTGCGCGTGGTCGAAGAATGCGGAGGCAATCAGAGCCACGCAGCTGAGATCCTCGACATCGACCGCGTCACTCTCTATCACAAGCTGAAAAAGTACGGCTGGACGCGTGCTCACGCCGAGACGCATTCCAGCTGAAAAACCAAGGTGTCAGGTCTCAGGTCTCAGGAAGAGCGCGGTGGTTGCTCTTGTTTTTCCTGAAACCTGAGACCTGACACCTGAGACCTGCTCCCATGAAGCTGCTACACCTGCTGCCGATCGGGAATCTGGATGACGGGCTGCTGAAATATCTTCGTCCCGCCATCGAAGAAACTTTCCGCGTCCCGTGTAAAGTGCTTCCCGTAAGGCTCGATCCGGAGTTCGCCTTCCACGGCGAGCGGCAGCAGTATCATTCGTCGGAAATCCTGCAGCGCATGCAGAGTTTTCTCACCGACGACTCGTGGCGATTGCTGGGCGTTGCAGCCGTGGATCTCTACATCCCGATTCTTACCTTTGTTTTTGGCGAGGCGCAGATGGGAGGTCCCTGCGCCGTGGTCTCAGCCCACCGCTTGCGCCAGGAGTTCTACGGCCTCCCGCGCGACCAGGAACTGTTTCGCCAGCGCGTCCTCAAGGAAGCGGTTCATGAACTCGGCCACACGGTGAATTTGACCCATTGCAGTGACTACCAATGTGCCATGGCTCCTTCCCACGCCGTAGAGTGGATCGACCTCAAAGAAAGCACCCTGTGCATCAACTGCCGAGCCGTGGCCACGCCCGGAGCGCAAGTCTCGTCAACCCGAGGCTTCTGAAAATATACCTCTACAAAATGCAATCCTGAGCGGAGTGATTGGTGCCCCATCCTTGCGCCTTCTTTGCGCAAGCGTGAAATTCCACCAAGGTGTCCGCCGTGGGATTTATGCCTGATTTTGGGTGGCGCAGCGCTTCAGCGCTGCGATAACACCTCTTTAACTCGCTACGATGATGGTAATGCCCACGTCTCAAGAGACGCGGGCCCGCCGGTCTACTAAGGGTCATTGCGATGGACGATCCCCAGCACAATACCGACCACCGTTACGAGCGATCCAACCATCAAAATTACGAAGAGGTTTCCTGAAACGAGAGAAATGACCTGCCCCCCAGAAATTAGTCCAGCGGAAATGTGACTTCTCCATTTACGATGGCCCGCTCAGGGCCGAGAGGAGGAGTC
>Ga0326727_10006744_pt1 | contig 31112 bp, 19 predicted proteins | sample MB2enrmetagenome_FD_207643 | JGI IMG/M metagenome (GOLD analysis project Ga0326727, IMG submission 207643) | Lab enriched peat soil microbial communities from McLean, Ithaca, NY, United States - MB29MY | ecosystem: Environmental > Terrestrial > Soil > Wetlands > Peat | place: USA: New York... | reverse complement strand
CGGATGGCGGGAAAGTATTTCTAGTGGAGGAACGCTCCACCAGCGAGATTGAGAAGAGGAATCTTGATTATGACAAACAAGAAAGTTGGAATTCTCTTTGGGATGGAAAATACGTTTCCGCCAGCCTTGGTCGAGAAGATTAATTCGATGAAGACCGGGGGCGTCACGGCCGAATTTGTGAAGATTGGCGGCATCCGGATGGATGAGCCTAAGAAGTACGACGTCATCATTGACCGGATTTCGCAGGACATTCCGTTCTACCGGGCCTATTTGAAGAACGCGATGCTGCACGGAACGATTGTGATTAACAATCCGTTCTGGTGGACGGCGGACGACAAGTTTTTCAATTACGCGCTGGCGCATAAGATGGGCGTGGCGATTCCGCCCACTGTGATTTTGCCGCATCATACGCATCCGCCGGATACGACCGATAAGTCCATGCGGAATCTTATCTATCCGCTGAATTGGGAAGAGTTATTTGCCTATGTCGGGTTCCCGGCATTCTTGAAGCCTTACTCGGGCGGCGGCTGGAAGCATGTGTATAAGGTGCATTCTCCGGAGGAGTTCTTCTATAACTACAACCAGACGGGCGACCTTTGCATGACGCTGCAGCATGGTGTGGAGTTTGAGGATTATTACCGCTGTTACGTGGTGGGGCAGGAGAAAGTGCACATCATGAAGTACGATCCGAAGGCTCCGCACCATGAGCGCTATGCGAAAGGGAATCCGCAACCGGGAGGGGCATTGAAGCAGCGCATCGAAAAAGACGCGCTGGCATTGTGCCGCGCGCTCGGCTACGACTTGAATACGGTGGAGTTTGCGGTCGAGGATGGCGTCCCGTATGCGATTGACTTTCTGAATCCGGCGCCGGATGCGGAGGTTACGTCCGTGGGGCAGCAGAACTTTGAGTGGATTGTGGACGCCGTGGCGGAGATGGCGGTGAAGAAGGCGCTGAGTGGAGAGAATCCGGTGGTGGAGTTGCACTGGGCGGCGTTCTTGAATGCGGTGAAGTAAGTATCGACTGGGCTTCGCCCATTGGCGGTGACCTACGTAGGTCGGTCCTGCCGGCGGCTCGCGGACAGGAATGTCCGCGCCGGGCCTGCTCATTAGGTATACTAATTGGACTTTCTGCCAGAGCGTCTTCCTGCCTGGCAGCCTTGGGTGCCGCGATGAAGCCTACGTTCACGCTGGGAATCGAAGAGGAATATCAGACCGTCGATCCCGAAACGAGGGATCTTCGGTCACACATTCACGCCGAGATCATCGAGAAGGGCAGATTGATCCTGCAGGAACGGGTCAAGACGGAGATGCACCAGTCGGTGGTCGAAGTAGGGACATCGGTTTGCGCCAACATCCGGGAAGCCAGGGAAGAACTGAAGAAGCTGCGACGGCACATGATCCGGCTGGCGCGCGAGAATGGGCTCCGGCTGGCGGCTGCGGCAACCCATCCATTTGCGGACTGGCGCATGCAGGAAGTTACGCCGGGCGAGCGCTACAAGAATATTGTCGAGGATATGCAACTGGTAGCGCGGGCGAATTTGATTTTTGGTTTACACGTGCATGTAGGCATCGAAGATCGCGAGACGGCGATCCAGATGATGAATCATGCTCGGTATTTTGTGCCGCACCTGCTGGCGCTGTCGTCGAATTCTCCTTTCTGGCTGGGGATGGATACGGGGCTGAAATCATACCGCTGCAAGGTGTTCGACAAGTTTCCACGGACGAACCTGCCGGATTATTTTCCGAGCTGGGGCGAGTATGAGAATTACGTCAAGCTGCTGGTGAAGACGAACTCGATCGATAACGCGAAGAAAATCTGGTGGGATATCCGGCCGCATCCATTCTTCGACACGCTGGAGTTCCGGGTGTGCGATCTTCCGATGCGCGTGGATGAGACGATTGCTTTGGCGGCTTTGATTCAGGCGACGGTGGTAAAGCTGTACAAGCTGTATTCGCAAAACCAGGGATTCCGGCTGTACCGAAAGTCGCTGCTGATGGAAAACAAGTGGCGAGCGGCGCGCTATGGGATCAACGGAAAACTGATCGACTTTGGCAAACAGATGGAAGTTCCAGAACGCGAACTGATCGAAGAGTATCTGGAGTTCGTCGACGACGTCCTGGACGAACTGGATTGCCGGGCGGAAGTGCAGTACATCCGCGAAATTATGAAGATGGGCACGGGCGCGGACCGGCAGTTGGACCTGTACCGCACGACCGGAGACATGAAAGCCGTGGTGGACTACATCATTGAGGAGACTGAGGTGGGCGTGGCCGAAGCAGATAGCTTGCCTACCGCCAAGGCCGGCTGATGAGCTTAATGAAGACTGCAGAACAATCCAAACGACAACTGAACCAGATTGCCTTTGACCCGGAACTGACGCCGGGGGCGCGGAATGCGGTGCGCGTTTGCCTGCGCGTCGAGGCTTCGGAAAAAGCCACCGTCATCACCGATGAAGTCAACCTGGAGATTGCCGCTGCGATCGTGCGCGCACTCGAAGAAGTGGGTTGCCGCTACACAACGTGGGTGCTGGAGGATGTGTCGACTCGTCCCCTGACCGATTTGCCGCTGGCGATCGCGGAGGATCTGGAGACGAGCCAAGTCAGCATTTTTGCGGTGCAGGCTCAAGCCAACGAATTGAAGTCGCGCATGCAGATGACGGATGTAGTGAACCGGCGCAAGATACGGCACGCGCACATGGTCAACATCAATAAGCGGATCATGCTGGAAGGCATGCGTGCGGACTTCGTGAAGGTGGACCGGTTGAGCGTGAAGGTTCTGGAGACGGTTCGCAAGGCGAAACAAATCCGGGCGACGACGCCCGCCGGAACGGATCTGGTGGCGGATCTGAATCCGAATTACCGTTGGGTGAAGACGAGCGGGATTATCAGCACGGAAAAGTGGGGAAATCTGCCGGGCGGTGAAGTGTTCACCACGCCGGGAGAGGTCAACGGCACGTTTGTGATTGACGGCGTGGTTGGAGATTATCTGTGCGCGAAGTTTGGCGCTTTGAAGGCGAACCCGTTGACCATCGAAGTGAAGGGAAATCGCTTGCTCGAAGCGCACTCGGCGAACAAAGAATTGAAAGACGATTTCTGGGCTTACACGCATACGGATGAAAACAGCAACCGGGTGGGCGAGTTTGCCATTGGGACGAATATCGAACTTAAGGATGTCATCGGGGAGATCTTGCAGGATGAGAAATATCCCGGCGTGCACATCGCGTTCGGAAATCCGTATGGAGCCCATACGGGAGCGGAGTGGTATTCGTCGACCCACATCGATGTGGTGGGGCGGAACTTCGATATCTGGGTTGACGGCGAGCAGATCATGCGCGGCGGGCAGTTTTTGATTGAGGCGTAGAGCTTTTCACCGCCGAGACGCAGAGAGCGCTGAGAAAAGCTAGAACAAGGCTTGCTTGGGCGGGCCCTTCGACTTAGCTCAGGGCAGGCTCGCGAGTCGCACGTCCCACACTAACTCCATGATTCCCTCTTACCGGCGCGCCTTCAACTCGAACTTCACTCCGGAGAAATACGACCAGTTGCGACGCGAGATGACCTCGCGGTGCGGAATCGAAATTCCGTTCGCGCTTTGCGAGACGCCTTGCTTCTTTCCGAATGCGCTGGTCGAGCGCATGGGGGAGGATGGGAAAGCGCTGATCCAGCAGTTGGTGGAAAGTCCAGAGTATCGGACGCGCTCGGAGGCTTCGATTCCCGCGAAGTTTCGCGTACCGAATGAATCGCCGCATCCGATGTTTATCCAGGTGGACTTCGGCCTGGTGCGCGATTCGGCGGGCGAGTTACAGCCGAAACTGGTCGAGTTACAGGCATTCCCTTCCCTTTACGCGTATCAGCCGGTGTTGGCGCAGACTTACGTCGATGTGTTCTCGCTCGACGCGAAGCTTCGCTACTTCTTGAGCGGGCTCGACTCGGCTTCTTATCAGCGACTTTTGCGGGATGCGATCGTCGCAGGACACGATCCGGCGAATGTGGTGTTGATGGAGGTGCATCCAGAGGAGCAGAAAACGCTTCCGGATTTTCTGCTGACGGAGAAGATGCTTGGGATTCGGACGGTGTGCATCACCAAAATTCTCAAAGATGGGCGGCGGCTGTTTTACAAGGACGGTGGCAAGCTCGTTCCAATTGCTCGGATTTATAACCGCACCATCGTGGATGAACTGGAACGTAAGGGCGTCGCTCTGCCGTTCGATTTTCGGGATGAACTGGATGTGGAGTGGGCGGGGCATCCGAACTGGTATTTTCGGATGAGCAAGTATTCGATTCCTTATTTGCAGCATCCGTCGGTACCGCGAACGTGGTTTCTTGATCAACTGGCGGAATTGCCGGCGGACCTGGAGAATTTTGTGCTCAAGCCGCTGTATTCGTTTGCCGGATTGGGCGTAGTGATTGCGCCTTCGCGGAGCGATATCGATGCGATTCCGACCGCGAAACGAGGCGAATATATTTTGCAGGAGCGGATGAATTTCACGCCGCTGGTAGAGACTCCTTACGGGCTGACTAAAGTTGAATTGCGGGTCATGTATGTGTGGCTCGATGAATTGGTCCCGGTGTTGACAATCGTGCGCATGGGCCGCGGTCTGATGATGGGCGTGGATCAGAATAAGAATATGAAATGGGTAGGATCGTCGGCGGCGCTGATTAGCGGATAGTTCGTCCCGATCTCCGGCTCCCACTCATCCGCAAAGAACGCGAATAAATAGGGCACCCGCCGCATTTCCCGCTCGCCCAACTCCCCCATTCCGGTTGACCCGACCGGGATGACACTCTACCATTACGCCTTCGCGGGCAAGGGCCGCTTCGCCTGCGCTCAGGGCAGGTCCGCGCCACACTTCTATGGAGATGATCGGCCAAACTGTCTCCCATTACCGCGTGCTGTCGAAGCTGGGCGGCGGCGGAATGGGCGTGGTTTACGAGGCGGAGGACATCCGCCTGGGCCGGCATGTCGCACTGAAATTTATTCCTGAACATCTGGCGAAGGATTCGCGCGCGCTCGACCGGTTTACGCGCGAGGCGCGGGCAGCATCACAGCTCAACCATCCAAACATCTGCACCATCCACGACATTGACGACAACGGCGGGCATCCGTTCATTGTCATGGAGAAACTCGAGGGCGAGAGCCTCAAGCAGCGCATCCATGGCAAGGCGTTGGACATGGAAGACCTGCTGGACATCGCGGTGCAGGTGGCGGACGCTCTGGCGGCGTCTCATGCCAAGGGGATTGTGCACCGCGACATCAAGCCGGCGAATATTTTTCTGACTCCGAATGGACAGGTAAAGGTCTTGGACTTTGGGCTGGCGAAGCTGGCTAAGGACGGGATTGTAGGCACGGCGACGGACTCGTCGTTCGAGGAATCGCTGACCCAGGTGGGAGTAATTCCGGGGACGGCGGTTTACATGTCGCCGGAGCAGGCCCGGTCGGAAGATCTGGACGCGCGCAGCGACATATTTTCTTTTGGCGTGGTGCTGTTCGAGATGGCAACCGGCAAGAAGCCGTTCACCGGAACGAACGTGGTGACGACTTTACATGCGGTGATCAATTCGAAGCCGGCCTCGCCGCGGTCGGTCAATCCTGAGGTGCCCGCGGAACTCGAAGCCATCATCGGGAAAGCAATGGAGAAGAACCGCGGCCAGCGCTACCAGAACGCGACGGAGATGAAAGCCGACCTGGTGAAGATGAAGAAAGGAACGGAGCCGACGCTGCGCAGCGGACTTCGTCAGGCGACCGGACTGCACGTGGTGACGAAGACGTTTCAGAAGCCGAGTTCGAGGCTGAACTGGATTTTGCTTGGACTGGTGGCGGTGCTGTTGACGACAGTGACGGCGGTGGGGGCTTGGTGGCTCAACCACAGGGCGCCGACGGTGGAGGCCGGGAACCGGACGATCGCGGTGCTGCCGTTGCAGAACATTAATAACGATCCCGAGAGCGAGTTCCTGCGATTTGCGCTAGCGGACGAAATTGCGAATGCTCTGACTTATGCGCATTCGCTGGAAATAAGGCCCTCGGCGTCGACCCAGAAATACGCCAACTTAGAAGCGGATCCGACAAAAGCCGGGCGCGAGTTGGGCGTGGGCACGGTGGTGACGGGACATTTTCTGCGGCAAGACAAGACGGTGATGGTCACGCTGGAAGCGGTGGAAGTGAAAGACAACAAGCTGATCTGGACCGGCACGCTCCGGTCGCCAGCGGATAACTTGATTGCACTGCGGAACCAGATGGCGAGAAAAGTCCGGCAGGAGCTGATACCGGCGCTGGGCGTGGCTCGTGGGGCAGTGGAAACCAGCAGCGCTCCGGCAAATCGCGATGCCTATGATTTGTATTTGCGAAGCGTCGCCATGCCGCACGATGGGGCAGCGAATAAGGAAGCCATCGCGATGCTGGAGCGGGCAGTTGGACTTGATTCGAATTACGCGCCGGCATGGGAAGCCCTGGGACGACGGCGCTACTTCGATGCGATTTATTCGGGCGGCGGGGCGGCCGGATATCAGCGATCGAATGCAGCGTACCAGCGGGCGCTTTCTCTGGAGCCGGGACGGGTGGGCGCGGCTGGATTTCTGGCGGCGAACGAAGTCGAGACCGGGAACCTGGACAAGGCTTATGAAGACGCGCGGGCGCTGGTGCAGAAACGTCCGGATAATGCGTACGCGCATTATTCGCTGGCGTATGTGTTGCGTTATGCCGGGCGGCTGGACGAGGCGCAGAGCGAGTGCAATCAGGCGTTGGCGATCGATCCGGGAAATTACAACTGGCGTTCGTGCTCGTTCGCTTTTTTTGAGCAGGGGAAGTCGGCGCGGGCGATGGAGTTTCTGGACCGCGATGCCGGCTCGGAGTGGTCGAACGCGGTGCGAGTTTCAGTGCTGATGCGCGAGGGAAAGATGGCGGAAGCCCAGCAGGCGGCGCAACAGATGACGGAAAATTCGATGTGGATGCGGGGACTGCTGCAGGCTTGCCTGAACCAGGCGCCAGAAACGGAAGTCCACCGCCTGGCGGAGTTGGCGCAAAACGAATTATTGCCCGAGCAGGATTCGGAGTTGAAGTACTACCAGGGCGCGTTGCTGGCCGCGTGCGGCGAAAAGCAGATCGCATTCGCGTTTCTGCGCAAAGCGGTGGCCGAGAATTATTGCGCGCGTCCGGCTTTGCAATCGGACCCGCTGCTGTCGAACGTGCGCGGGGATGCGGAGTTCCGTCAGATTGTGCAAGCGGCGGCGGAATGCCAGCAGAAATTCGCGGCGGCACAGGGTGTGAGCAAGTAAGTCTTATGAAGATGAGCGCTGACGGCGGAATATATTTGGTCCTTTCTTTGGAGAAAGTCCATCAGATGGTCATGTTTCGAATGGTGAAGAAGTTCGGGTCTGTGCGCAACTGGCTGGCGACTGCGATCCTGGTCGCTTTGCTACCGGCTGCGACGGCGCTGTTCGTCGCGGCCGAGACGGCGGAAAAAACCACGCGCGATCATAACGGCGATCATGGCGCTGATCACTACTATGAGCCTCTCCCGCAAGAGACAGGCGCAGCGGGGCTCAAGCTGATGCTGCGGCGGTTGCAGACTACAGGGCGGCTGATGCAGGTGGATGCACATCCGGATGACGAAGACGGCGGCATGTTGACGCTGGAGGCGCGCGGGAAAGGCGTCTCGACGTTGCTGATGACGCTGAACCGCGGCGAAGGCGGACAAAACGAACTGGGCAACAATCTGTTCGACGTGCTGGGCGTGGTGCGAACGCTGGAGGTGCTGGCAGCGGACCGCTACTACGGCGTCGAGCAGCGCTTCTCGCGGGTGGCGGATTTTGGATATTCGAAGACTGCCGAAGAGACCTTTCAGAAGTGGCAGGGACATGACATTCCGCTGGGCGATATCGTGCGAGTGATCCGGACGTTTCGCCCCGACGTGCTGATCGCGCGATTTTCGGGCACGGAGCGCGACGGGCACGGGCATCACCAGGCATCCGCCATCCTGACGAAAGAAGCCTTTCGAGCGGCCGCCGATCCGAACCGTTTTCCGGAGCAGATCAAAGAGGGATTGCAGCCGTGGCAGCCGAAGAAGCTGTACATCGGGAACGTGTGCGGTTTCGGGGCCTCCAGTTGCGATGCTGGAAACTACACAGTCAGGCTGAACACCGGAAGAGAAGATCCGCAGCTGGGCGAATCGTACGTGCAGTTTGCGGTCGAGGGATTACGGCATCAGCGATCGCAAGCGCTGGGTGGCGTCTCGATTCCCAAGGGCGATCGATTTGCTCACTACAAGCTGGTGGATTCGGTTGTTGAATCGCCAAAGGACAGCGCCGGCCACGAGCAGGACTTCTTCGATGGAATCGATACCACGCTGCCCGGACTGGCCTCGAGGCTGGGCGAGGAAGAGAAAAAGGTGCCGTGGTTGCGTGAGCAATTATCTCGGATCCAGCAGCGGATTGCCGAAGTTGAGCACAACCCTGACAACGACTCGGCGAAGAGCACGATGGCTCTCCTGCGCGGACGAAAGGAAGCGGATGATCTAGTGCAACGCGTTCGGCAATCATCGCTGTCGGATGACGCGAAAAAGTTGCTAACAATTGAACTTGAGACGAAGCGCAATCAGCTCCAGCAGGCAGCGAACGTGGCACTGGGAGTCAAGTTGACCGCAACTTACGACGGCCCACCCGCGTCTTCTCCAGAATCGGCTACGATGGCCGTTCCGGGAGAAGGTATCGCTGTGAAGGCGTTGGGAATTGCAAGTGGGGGGATGCCGATTTCGGCTAAGTTGATCTTAGACGCACCAGGTTGTCAGCGAATTGTAGAAGGAGCAAAGTCGGCCGACAAACCTTCGACGGCTTGGTTCGACTTCCGCGTGACGCCTTGCGACAAGGCCGGTTACACCCGCCCCTACTGGCACCGAGACGATCCCGAGCGCGAGGCGCTGAACACGATTGACGAACCGCTATATCAGACGCTTCCCTTCCCGCCTCCACCATTCCACGTTCGAATGGAATACCAGTACGAGGGACTCGCCGGCACAATCGAGGTCCCGGTCATGGTGAAATTCAAACAGCCGGACGGAAGCGAGGGCGAGCATCCACTGGCGATTGGCTCGGAATTCTCAATTGCGCTGTCACCCTCGAACTCAGTCATCTCCTCAGACAAGCACGGCAGCACAAGCGTAAAGACCACGGCGCGCGATCAAAGCAGCGGCTCCAAGGCGCAGATTGCTTTGAATGTGCCGAACGGATGGCGCGCGGAGCCGGCGCATGAATCTGTTGAGATCCCGAAAGATGAGTCAAAGGACGTTTCATTCCAGGTTTTCCCTTCCTCGTTCGAGGAAAGCCAAAACCATATTCGAGCGGAACTCAGGAGCGGGGAAAAGGCCTACGGCGAGGGATATACAGTGGTCACGCGCGCAGATCTCGGCACTTTCTATTACTACCAACCGGCCGTGCAGCGCGTGTCGATCGTGGATGTGAAGGTGCCCAGAGACCTCGAGATTGGATACATCATGGGCGCGGGCGATGACATTCCGACGGTGCTCGAGCAGATCGGGATGAAGGTCACGATGATTCCGGCTGACAACTTGGCAAGCCAGGACCTGAGCAAGTACCAGACGATCGTGCTGGGCATCCGCGCTTACGATACCCAGAAAGGTGTGATAGATAACAACAAGCGGCTGCTCGGTTTTGTCGAAAATGGTGGGCGCTTGGTCGTGCAATACAACACGCTGGGATCGTTTGGGGTGCCGATCGATTTTAATTCGGGCAAATACACGCCTTATCCGACAACCCTGAGCCGGGCGCGGGTTTCGGTGGAAGAGGCCCCGGTTACAATTCTTGATCCGGCTAACCCGATCTTTCATTCTCCAAATGAAATCACTCAGAAAGATTTCGAGGGATGGGTACAGGAGCGCGGACTGTACTTCATGTCGCAGTGGGACTCGAACTTTACACCGCTGCTCGAATCGCATGATCCGGGCGAAGGCGAGCAGAAGGGCGGTCTGCTCCTGGCGCACTACGGCAAGGGAACTTATATCTACACGGGATATGCGTTCTTTCGTCAACTGCCGGCGGGCGTGCCGGGGGCGGTAAGGTTGTTTGTGAATCTGGTCGGCAGTCGTTAGTCGTCGGTCGATGGTCGTTAGTCGTTCGGAGTGTCGTTAGATTGCACGCGATGTTGGTTGCTTGGAGAAAAAACAGGTCCTTCCCCTTCGACTGCGCTCAGGGTCAGGATGACAAATTAGTTTAGGCGACTGACTTTGTGGCTTAGTTGACTGACTTTAGGCGACTAACTTCTAGGCGATTACTGCTTAGTCAGACCGCCAACGACTAACGACCATCGACTAACGACTTACTTCATGACAATTCCAATCGAGGGCAAATCCGACTCCACGCCGCAACTCGTCCGCGGTATTGGCCTTGGTTCCGCTACCGCGCTGAACATGATTGACATGATTGGCGTGGGACCGTTTATTACGATTCCGCTGATCGTGACGGTGATGGGCGGTCCGCAGGCCATGCTGGGCTGGGTGCTGGGCGCGGTTCTTGCCATCTGCGATGGGCTGGTATGGGCGGAACTGGGCGCGGCGATGCCGGGATCGGGCGGCTCTTACCGGTATCTCCAGGAGATTTACGGTCCGCAAAAATTGGGGCGGCTGGTTTCCTTCCTGTTTATCTGGCAACTTTCGTTCAGCGCTCCGCTGTCGATTGCTTCGGGAGCCGTGGGGCTGTCGCAGTATGCGGCTTTTTTCTGGCCGGGTCTGGAGCGCGTCTGGTCGACACACACGTGGAACGCGCGTCTGCCCCTGGCTGGGACCCTGCAACTGACCTGGGTCGCGATGCCGGCGACGCTGCTGGCGATCGGGGTTTGCATGCTCACGGCTTTCCTGCTTTACCGCCGGATCACTGCCATCTCGCGGCTCAGCACGCTGCTTTGGGCCGGAGTGATGGGAACCATCGGATGGATCATTTTCACGGGCCTCACTCATTTCAACGCGCATCGGGCATTCGATTTACCTCCGGGCGCGTTCTCGCTTTCGCGCGGCTTCCTTCAAGGACTCGGCGGGGCCATGCTGATCGCCGCCTATGACATCGGTGGATACTACAACGTGTGTTTCCTCGGCGACGAGGTTAAGGAACCGGCGAAAAATATTCCGCGGGCGCTGTTCCTGTCCATTCTGGCAGTCGTGTGTCTTTATATCGTGATGAACGTTAGCATTCTCGGCGTCATTCCGTGGCGGGAAATGGTCAACTCGGGCGCGGCGAACAGCAAGCTGTATGTGGTCTCGACGCTGATGGCGAGAGTGTACGGACATGGAGCGGGGTCGGTCATCACGGTCCTGGTCATGTGGACGGCGTTCGCTTCAGTATTCTCGCTGACGCTCGGCTATTCGCGGGTGCCCTACGCGGCGGCGCTCGACGGAAATTATTTTCGGGCGTTTGCTCGGGTGCATCCGGTGCACAAGATTCCTTATGTTTCAGTGCTGGCGCTGGCCGGAGTGGCGGCGCTGTTCTGTTTTCTGCGGCTGGCGGATTTGATTGCGGCGCTGGTGGTGATTCGAATTCTTTTGCAGTATCTGGTGCAGGCGGTGGGCGTGATCGTGCTGCGCATACGGCGTCCGGAGATGGCGCGCCCGTTTCGCATGTGGCTTTATCCGGTGCCGGCGTTGGTGGCGGCGGCGAGTTTTCTGTTCATCCTGATTTCACGCTCGGGCTTTCTGCGGGAGATACGATACGCGGCGGTGATTCTGATCGCCGGGATTGCTGTTTATTGTGTGCGGGCTTGGCGGCGGCGGGAGTGGCCGTTTGGGGGTCAGTCGTTGGTCGCTGGTCGTTAGTCGCTAGTCCCCAGCCCTACTCACCCCCTCTCCCCCTGTCTAGTGAAATCAGGGAGTTAGCTGGAGTTCTTTGCTTCCGTCTTTGAATCTAAAGGGCTTATATTAAAGTATTCCGGAATAAGGACTTAGAGGGGGCAGGTTTCAAAGTTTCAGGGTTTCAAGGCTTCAAAGGGTAAATTCTTGCCTAATAAGAAAAGGGTGCGGGGAGTTATCCGCACCCTTGTGCTTTGTCTGTAGTTCTATTATATCAACTTCGACCAGCCTGCCCGCCAACTCTTCCGACTTTATTTTGCTCGCCAATTCAATGACTTACTCGGAAAATCGTCGGAACAGGGGCTTGACAAGATTTGCCAAGATCGAGGAGGAGGTCTCGGAGCTTTGCTGGTGAGGTCGTCCGGCTTGGCCGACGCCAATGTGATCGACGGGATTGGGTGGTTTTGAGCGCTTTGGCGATGTTACGACGGTTACGCGAGCTGTGGCCGTCGTAGGCCGTACACTTGGAACGGCACAATCACCCGAAAATGCATGATTCCCCATCATGTCTTGTTATACCCGCTGCGATCACGGTCGGGATTCTTGATGTGCCGCAGGCGAGAATATGTTTGAGACCTTAGGCGACCCTCTCGATCGAACAATAAATCGTCGATATCCGCTTTCGCTCTACAGCACATGTGCCATCGTAGGTCTTTTTTTTCTAATTCTGGAGGTGCGAGGGCATGGCTTTTCCCAGCCATTCTGGCTTGTCGTCCTGGCCGCCATAGTCTTACTATCTTTGACTTGGCTAGCAACGACCCTCAGATCGACCGTTCCACCGACCTTCCGCGAGGTTGGCTTTCGCCGTATCATCCTGTTCTTCCCTCTGCTCATCTTCGGGCATATGGACACATTCGTGCGGCCTGAAACGGTCACCGAAATTCTTAGAGCGGCAGACAATGACGACTTAGAGAAGACCCGGCTATTACTCAATCACAATCCTAACCTGGTATTCGCTAAGAACAGCGAAGGCTTCACTGCTCTCCATTACGCAGCGCGCCATGGCTACGTGGAAATCGCAAGATTGCTACTAGCCGAGAGGGCCGATGTGAATGCAAAGACTGACAAAGGCTATACTCCTCTCCAATATGCTGTGATGTATGACCACAAGGAAATTGTGCAACTCCTACTGTCGAACAAAGCCGATGTAGATGTCCGAGACGGAATCGGATGCACGCCCTTGTATGTCGCTGCGGAAAACGGTCAGATCGAAGAGGTCGGGATACTTCTGGCCGCCAAGGCCGACGTTAATGCAAGAACTATTCACGGTTCTACGGCACTGAGCGTGGCAGCTTCTGACGGACGTGAGGATGTCGCGCGGTTGCTGATCGACAACGGGGCAAACGTTAACGACGCAGACGTCAATGGCTGTACGGCCCTATACTGGGCGCGGACAAGGGGACACGAGCGGATCGAGGAGTTACTACGCCAGCACGGTGGCTTAGAACCGTGTGCAAAAGCGGAGTCGCACTCTCGTTGATGTTCGCGGTACGGGGACCATCACCGTCAACTGTAGCTAACAGGCGATTGTGTTTTGACCAAGGTGAGCGTAACAGAGATATTTCAGCCAATTGACCTGGGCCAGTCCATTCCAGGACAGAGTTGCGTTGCCACGGGCAGTCACGGACAGGCTCGCAGATCCGGCCACCAGAGCCGAGTTTCGACCGGCCATCACATCGAACGGTGATGGTTGCCACTGCTAAAAAATCAGCAGAAGGAGTAAACTTGTGCCGCGTTCTTCGTTCTTCGCCTCTCCGAAGAGCAGTTCCCGCCCGTTGAGAACAGAGCCCGCATGAGGCGACTGAATCTAAATCCCTAACATCAACATTGGGACGTCACCATTCGTCCCGTGGAGGTTCGACATGATTGACCTGTTTTCAAAGTATAAAGGGCCGGGTTGGATCTGGCCGGTTACGGTCGCCTTACTCGCCACCATGCTGCTGGTCGGGGGACAGGCGTTTGCCCAGGTGGATGTGGTGCAGACGCTTCTACTGTCGCGCGCGCCGGTGTCAAATCCTGCGCCTGCGGTTTTGAGCGAGAGCTTCATTGTGACTGCACCTCCGGCCCCGACGGCGATCGCGATCCTGCTTCCCGGCGGTGGGGGACTCATCGGGCTTGTTCCTAACGGTACCGGTGGTGGCACGCTGGACGTGAATTCCCATAACTTCGTGGTGCGCAGTCGGTCCCTATTCGCGGGCCACAACCTCTACACCATTACCCTCGATGCCGCGACTGATTTTTACCTGCTTCCCAACGGTCTTGCCGGCTATGAAGGCAGCGCCGCCCACGTTTCCGACATCTTAACGGTCATAGCGTGGGCGCGTTCCACCATGCCTGGCCTGCCGGTCTGGATAGTGGGTACGAGCCGGGGAACCGGCGGAGCGTTCGTTGCGGGCTCCTACAGTCCGGCGCAAGGCGGGCCGGACGGCCTGGTCCAGGCTGCATCGGTCAACGATAAGAACGACCCCGATTCCTTGCTTATGGTGAACCTGGCAGGCATCACCGTGCCCGTGTTGCTGATCAATGACGCGGGCAGCACCTGCAGCATTGCAACCACTGCAGGCGAGAAGCCGGTGCTCAAGGCGTTGACGAACTCGCCCAGAAAGGCCATCGAGTCAGTTGCGTCCGGCAAACTCACTGCCTTGACTGGCAGTTGCGATGCGCTTTCGGGTCACGGTTTCTTTGGCAGCGAGGACACTGCAGTCAACGACATCGCGGTCTGGATGGCCAAATGAGTCGCTGAGAGGTTAACAGTTAGCAATCAAAACCCCCTGCCAAGGTCTGTCCGACAATAGCGACCCCATCCGACAGCATGGTGTGCAGGGTCAGGTCTTGGCTCTCATAGATATGGATAAAGATTGAGTCACAGACGGCGGTGCTGCCGAGCTACTCCGCCCAGGTTAGCCTTCGCCCAAGTTAGCGCCCAAAGAACGGGCGCGAGCCTGGGGCGCGCCTTGCAAAGCGCTGGGAGGAATAACTGCCAACAATTGTTATGTGTGCGCTGTAACTGTCGAGACAATGCTACTACTCTGCAACTCTGCATCAAAATTGGCACGGGGACAAGATTGCAAAGCGACATCATCGCCACGACGGAGGTCATGCCGCCACGCAAACCAAAGGAACGAGGACTATGCAGCGATTCTCGATATCTCTTTTCATCTTAGGAGTTATTCTGACTGGCACCGCGTGGAGCGCCGACTCCGCGCCGGAAAGCCTGTTGCAGGCAGGCCATTTCAAGCGCCTGCGCGCGTGGGCGGAGCCGCGGGTGGCGGCGAATCCTAACGACGCGCAGGCGGCCTATTACCTGGCCAGCGCAAAAGAAGAATTCGGCGACTTGGATGGGGCAATGCCCCTTGCGGAAAAGGCGCTTGCGCTGGATTCAAACAATGCGCGCTATCACCTGCTGGTGGCCGATATCTGCATCGAGCAGGGCCAGAAGGCGGGCATGTTCAAAGGGCTGAGTCTGGCGCACCGCTTTCGAGAAGAGGCGTCGAAAGCCGCCTCGCTGGATCCGAAATATCTGGCTGCGCGAGAGTCATTGATGGAGTTTTACTTCGAAGCGCCGGGTATAGCTGGCGGCGACAAGAAAAAGGCGTGGGCGCTGGCGGACGAAATCGGAAAGATCGACAGTGTGCGCGGACTTCTGGCGCAAGCCACCCTGGCGGGAAAGGAGAAGAACTTCGTAAAACAGGATACGTTCTACCAGCAGGCCCTGGCGAATGCTCCCCACGATCCACGTGTGTTGCGCGAAGCGGCGGAATTCTATTCTTCGGATTCCGGGAAGAAATACGATCTGGCGGAAAAGGGTGCGCTGGAGGCGATCAAACTCGGCGACGACCGTATTGGTCCTTACGTTGCCCTGGCCGCGGCTTACGCAAACATGGAGCGGTGGAAAGACCTCGACGCGATCATGGCGCAAGCGGAAAGAGTATTTCCGGACGACTTTGGAGCACACTACCAGGCAGCGAAGAGTCTGCTGCTTTCTGGAAAGGACCTGCCCCGGGCAGAACGCTATCTGCGCAAGTACCTAACCATGGAGCCCGAGGGCGGCGAACCGCCTTGGAGCGCAGCGCACTGGCGGCTTGGGCTGGTGCTCGAAAAAGAAGGAAAGAAACAGGAGGCGATCGCGGAATTGCAAGAGGCCGTTCTCTTGCAGCCGGATTTCAAGCAGGCGAAGGGAGATTTGAACCGTATGAAAAAGTAAGTATTCCCGAAGCACCGCTCCAACTTGCAACGCGCCCATTGGGCTATCCTTTTGCGGGTGGGCCGTGATGCTTGCGCCAGTCGGCGCCATCGCGTCCACCGTGGAGAGCGATCTCGGTGAGGATGAGTTCGGCGGTCAGACGACGCTTGGTGAGGTGGGCGGCGATTCTCTGCTTTGCCGTTTTCGGTGAAGCCTTCGGGTCGAGAAACACCAGCACGGACGGGCCGGCTCCGCTGAGGGCGGCACCGAGAATGCCGGAATCTCCGGTGAGCTCCTTGAGCGCGGGCAGTAGCGGACAGAGCGGCGCGCGATAAGGCTGGTGGATGCGGTCTTCGAGAGCCGCGGGAAACAGGTCGCGGCGTTCCTGGGTGAAAGCCGCTAGCAGCAGCATCGAGTTCTGAATGTTGGTGACGGCGTCGGCGCGCGAGTACTGGAAGGGCAGCACGCGGCGGGATTGCTCGGTCAAGAGCGGGGCCTCGGGGACAGCTAAGAGCAGCGGCCACTTCCCTTTCGGCTTCACTTCGACCACCTGCGCCTGCACTTGATTCGCCATGCGCGCCACGGTGAGCGCGCCCATCCAGCAGGCCGAGGCGTTGTCGGGATGGTGCTCGCGCATGGAAGCCTCGCCGACGATGCGGTCATTTTTCCAGCGCAGATGTCCGAAATGCACCGCCAGCGCGATGCCGGCCAGGCGGGCGGCGGCGGACGATCCGCAGCCTCGGCCGATGGGAATTTCGTTTTCGATGTGGATGCGCAGGGGAGCGATCTTGCGGTTCTCCGATTCGAGCACCTCGCAATAGGTGGTGACGATGAGGTGGTTCTCCATACGGGCGCAGATCTGCGCATCTCGGCCCTCGGCGGTAACGAAGAAGTCGGGCGCACGCTCGGCGCGTAAGCGGAGATGGAAATCGAGGGCAAGGGCGGCAGCGTCAAACGCCGGGCCTAGATTGGCGGAGGTCGCCGGAAGCGCCAAGCGCAGCGAGCGGTCTAAAGATGCAGGACGTGATGGCATAGGTTAGAGAACAGTTGCCAGTTGCCGGTTGCCAGTTGTCAGTAACCCCGTTCCGCACTGAGAACTGAGGACTCTCCTCCGGGGCTGCAGCCGGTCCGAAACGATAGAAATAGAAGGTTTTAGCCGGATGCGGCGTCAGCAGAGTCCCTAATTATCGACACTGACGTTGAACTGTGTTTTATACACGAGTTTGGGGCGAACTGCTACGAATTTCTGCGGAAGTATACCTTTGACGAACCCATAAAGGTCTTATTGGTGAACATCAACGAAGAGCTGAACCAGCAAGACAGTTAAGAATATGGCCCACATGCGCTTTTGATTGCTCTCTGGCGTGGCGGATTTTGCTGTCAATAGAAACACCGCAGAAAGCACACCGCCCACGATGTATTCTCCAGTGATGAGTTTGCGATCTAACGAAGCCGGACCTGACCAAAGAAACCGGTCGAGTACCAAGCCGCCTAGAAAAGACGCGAGCAATATGCTGAAACCCACAATCGTCATTCGGTGACTCGGTGGCGTTGGTCGAGGTGGAATCTCTTCGATCATGTTGCCCCTATTTAACTTTCTTCCGCAGGTTGGTTCTAGGTTCTTTCTCCCGGTGGTTTCACCTTGAGCTTCTTCGGATGGGTATGTCAAGTCTGGATTTCTGAATTTCTCTCGGCCGCGTCGAGGGCGGCAATGACGGCCCCCAGATCGGCATCGAGAACTACCGGAGCGCGTTGCAGATATTTTGCTTGGGCGGACTCTGTCTCGCCGGGCGTTCCGGTAAACAAATCGCCGCGATGGAACTTGATGGTGAAGTCGGGATCTTTTAGAAGATGCCCGGTCAGGATGAGGACGACGGACTCGCCGGGCTTGACGAATCCGCTTCGGCGCAGCTTCTTGAGTCCGGCGAGCGTGACGGCGGAGGCTGGCTCGCACCCGATGCCATCGGCGCCGATTTCGGCTTTGGCGGCGGCGATTTCGACTTCTGTGACCTGTTCGACCTCGCCGCCAGTCGCCTGCAGCACGCGCAGCGCCTTCTTCCACGATGCCGGATTGCCGATGCGTATGGCGGTCGCTAGCGTGTCGGCGGTCATGGACTCGAGCTTCTTTCCGCCAAACTCGCGCACGCTGCGGTAGAAGGGATTCGCGCCTTGCGCCTGGATGATGGAGAGCTTGGGCAGCCGCGAGATCAGTTTTAGCTCACGCATTTCGACTAGCGCCTTGCCGATCGCCGAACTGTTTCCGAGATTGCCGCCGGGGACAATGATGTGGTCGGGCGGTTCCCACGCGAGTTGCTCCATAAGTTCGATGGCGGCGGTCTTCTGGCCTTCGATGCGATACGGATTCACCGAATTCAGCAAGTAGACCGGCTTTTGGCGTACGAGGTCGTTGAGAATGCGGACGCAGCCGTCGAAATCGGTACGGAGCTGGCAGGTGAGGGCTCCGTAGTCGAGCGATTGCGAGAGCTTGCCCCAGGAAATTTTGCCGTCCGGGATGAGCACCAGGCTGTGCATGTTGCCGCGCGCGGCATAGGCGGCCATGGAGGCTGAAGTGTTGCCGGTGGAAGCGCAGGCCACCCAGCGGAATTTTTGCTGGTGTGCGGATGAGGCGGCGAACGTCATACCCGTGTCTTTGAACGATGCGGTCGGGTTTATGCCCTGGTGCTTGGCGTGGAGGTTCTCGACGCCGGTCGAGCGCGCGCACCGCGGCAGGTGGTAGAGCGGCGTGTTGCCTTCGCGCAGCGTGATGGCATGTTCCGCGGGAATGTGCGGCAGCAGCTCGCGGAAGCGCCAGACGCCGCTCTGGTCGAGCGCTTCGCGTGAGGTGCGGCGGCTTTGCCAGAGAGACTTCAGGGCTGCCGGGTCAAGGTTCCATCCGGGAAAAAAGAATTCCAGCAGGTCGCCGCAGGCGGTGCAGCGGAAATCCTGAGCCGCGGAATCGGGAGTGGCGCCGCAAGCGATGCAGCGGAGTTTCGCAGTGGTTTCCTTATCTTGAGCGATCGACACTTTTCCTTATCACCTGCCAGCGCAAGAAGATAGATACATCATACGAGTTAACCGCGGAGATCGCAGAGTACGCAGAGATTTTCCTGTTTAATTTCTCTTTTAATTTCTTTGCGATCTCAGCGCACTCTGCGGTTAGGGAAACTCTGATCAAGTGTCGGCAAAAGCATAAACCACAGGGTACACAGGGGTGCACGGAGGACCCCAGGGACTTAATCAGAACTTCCTTAGGCTTCCTTCTCACCGCAAGTAGGCATCGGTTTTATTGATCCAGTCGGCGCGGGGCGGGTTGAAGATGTCGAGACTGACGCTATCCGCGAGGGCCTCGGCCGAGTGCGGCAGGTGGGGCGGAATGGTGAGCACCTCGCCCGCATTCACCACGATCTCTTTGCCGTCGATCCCGAATTTCAGTGCGCCTTCGACGACGTAGCTGATTTGCTCGTTGTGATGGCTGTGTTCGGGCACGATGCATCCCTGCTTGAGCAGGATGCGTGCGAGCATGACGTTCTGTCCGACAATGAAGTGGCGGCCGAGCAACGGGTTCAGCGCTTCGACTTCGACGGAACTCCATGGGATGTGGCGCAGTTCGGCCTTGGGTGGCTTGCCTTTCAGGACGGGAGCTTTAAGCGCGGCTCTGCGCGCGGGGCGCGCGGCCTTCGTCGTTTTCCCGGTCGCGGAGGTCTTGCGGGGCGTCGTTTTCAGCTTCTTCTTTTTCATAAGAGTGGCTCAATGGTCAATGAAAGACGCTCAAGGGAAGATATTACCAACCGCGAGCTGCGTCTGGCAGAACATATTCATCCCCGTCGAGTGTTGCGCCTTGCCCCGGGTGGGCAGCGCGGGTAGTCTTATGGAAGCTCTGATCAAGTGTCAGCAGAAAGCATAAACCACAGGGTACACAGGGGTGCACGGAGGACCCCAGGGACTTAATCAGAACATCCTTATAGAGATTCCAGATAGAGACTCCAGCTTGGTGAAGAACAACATGAACCGCCACTCGTCACCCGCATGGGCTCCTCTGAGAACCGAGAACCGGGAACTGAGAACTGCGATCTGCGATCTACGCCGGGGAGAATGAGTATGAAAAAGCATCAATTCCGCCAGGAAACCGAGGCCGTACGCGGCGGCACCAGCCTCGCCAAAAAGAACGGTCCGCTGGCCACGCCGATCTATCAGACTTCGACCTTCGAAGTCACCGACATGCAGGAGCAGGTGCGCGTCACTCCCACTGACAGCTTCTACACGCGCTACGGCAATCCCACGCATACCGTCGCCGAGAATGCCATCGCCGATCTCGAAGGCACGGATGCGGCGCTGCTCTTCTCATCGGGCATGGCCGCCATCACCACTTCAATCCTGTCGCTGGTGAAGGCGGGCGACCATATCGTGGCGCAGCGCGATATTTACGGTGGCGTGACCAAGTTCCTTTCGCAATGGCTGCCGAAGCTGGGGATTGAAACCACGTTTGTCGATACCAACGATCTGGAGCAGCATGAGCGCGCGATCCAGCCCAACACGAAGCTTCTGCACGTGGAGTCGCCGACGAATCCTACGGTGCGGGTCGTCGATCTGGAAAAGATTGCGGCGCTGGCACGCAAGCGCGGCCTGATCTCGACTATTGATTCGACCTTCGCCACGCCCATCAATTGCCGTCCGGCGGAGTGGGGCATCGATCTGGTGCTGCACTCGGGGACGAAATATTTTGGTGGACACTCCGACCTGATCTGCGGCATCGCCACCGGGCCACACGATTTGATCGAGCAGATCCATCACACGCGCACGACGCTTGGCGGCTGCATCGATCCGCACGCGGCGTTTCTGATGCTGCGCGGGATCAAGACCTTGGCCGTCCGGGTCGAGCGCCAGAACGAAAGCGCGCTGCGCATTGCCGAGTTTCTGAGGCGGCATCCCAAGGTGACGCGGGTGCACTATCCGCTGCTGAAGGAGCATCCTGACTATGCGATCGCGAAGAAGCAGATGGCGGGCGGGGGCGGTGTCCTGAGCATCGAGGTGGAAGGCAGCGGCGCCGACGCCTGCCGCGTGGCCGAGGCGCTAAATCTATTTACGTTGGCGCCGAGCCTTGGCGGAGTGGATTCGCTGGTGACCATCCCGGTGCTGACCTCGCACGCCATGATCGCTCCCGAGCTGCGGAAAAAGATGGGCGTGACCGAGCAGATGATACGGCTGTCCGTCGGCCTCGAGCACGTCGAGGATCTGATCGCCGATCTGGAAAAGGGGTTGGCCGTGCTCAGCCGCGAACACGTGCGCGCGGGCGTTGCCGATTGACGATTGGTTGAATACTCGCGGCAAACCCCACTCATCGCAGAGAACGCGATGAGTGGGGTGCCCGCCAACGGATCAGAAGGTAAAGCGCGCGCCGAACTGGAACTGGCGCGGAGTATTGACGTTGTTGCTGATCACCCCGAACGATTCGCCTTCGCTAGCCACGCCGACTACGCTGTTCACACTCGGGTATCCGTACTGCGCGTAGTTGCTCATGTTATAGGCGGAAACATCGAAGCGGAGTGCCATCGTTTCCGTAAATTTGATCGTCTTATAAATGGAGAGGTCGAGATTGCGCGCCCCCCGGGTGCGCACACTGTCGAGGTAGGCGGGAGCGGTTCCGGGAATGTAAGGATTCGGATTGCCCCCGTTTTCGGTGCCAGGCTGCACGAAGCAATTTATGTTGAACCAGTCATTCACCATGTGCGGAGCCCCTTTCGAGGGATCGCAGATCATGTCGGACCGCTGATTGAATGGGGTCAGCGGATTTCCCGAGCCGGGAGAGTGGATGGGAACCCCTGTACTGAGATAGAGAATGGCGTTCACAGTCCAGCCGCCCGCAACGGCGTTGGCTACTCCCTGCAGATTGACTGCCCGACCCTTGCCAATGGGTAGGTCGTAAGATGCCTGCCCGGTGAACGAGTACTTGACGTCCTGCGGGCTGATGGCGCGATCATAGTCCAGATTTCTCCAGTCTTGTACCGATCCATTGTGGCTGCCCACGAAACCCAGGGGAGGATTGCCGTCGTCAGTGATCAGCTTAGCCCAGGTAAAAGTAGCCAGCGTGGTGAAATGGCCGGTCAGGCGCTTCTGCACTTTCGTCTGCAGCGAGTGGTATTCAGAGTCTCCCGCGGGATACCCCCAGGTGACGACGCCGCTTCCGAAGCCGCCTCCGCCGAACTGAGGATATTTTTCGAGCGCCATCCACTGCGGCACCTGCGATTGACCGGAAAAGGCGTTCGTCGCGGGCAGGATGGGTTCCCAGGTGTTGGGCACCGCACAGCTCGGATTAAAGACGAAACACAACGAATTACCATATTGCGCGATTGTGCCCAGATCGAGCATGTTCTGATCCACGGAGCTGAAAGGCAGAAAAAGTCCGCGGCTACCCACATATCCAGCGCTCACCACTATCTGATGCGGGAGTTCATATTCCAGGCCAAAGTTGAAGTTGTAGGTGGTGGGGGTGCGCTGAGAATGCTGCACGGTATTGATGGTGATTCCCAGGTTATTGGCCAAGCCGGCGGGTGCGGTTGTGAAAATGGGGATAAGCCCGTTGGGATAGGGATTGCTTAGCGAATAGGGCACGGTGAAATTATCGGCGGGGAGTGCAGGGCCTCCTGTGATGGTACACGCCGATGAACCGTAATAGACCCAATTGCCATCGAGGTTCGGGCAGTTGGAGTTCTGCAAGGTGCTGGAAGAGAATCCATCGGTATTGATGGCGGCGCTGGCCGTCATCTCAGTGCTGGGCCCATAGTAGAAGCCTGCGCCGCCGCGGATTACAAAATGGGCGATGGGCTGGAAAGCAAAAGCCAAACGGGGCCCGAAGTCGTGCATGTTGGTTTTGAAAGGAGAGCGGTTGCTGCTGTTGACGTAGACTTCCGCGCCGGTATAGGAGACGCCGTTGAGGGTGTTGGTCGCGTTGGGATCAAAGTATTCCTGGCGGTTGAAGCGCTCGTTGCGCCCACCGAAAATGTCCCAGCGCAGACCGGCTGTAATCGTCAACTGCGGCGTGGCGTGGTAAGTGTCTTCGATAAACGCCGCGTAGTAGGGGTTGGATTCGGCGCCGAAGACGGGCCTGTCGAACTCGCCGCTGTCTCCCATCCCGATGAGCATGGAAGCGTAATCGCTGCCGCCGACTAGTATGCCCGAGGCGGGCGAGGTTTGCTGGTCGGTACCGCCATAACCAAAACTGTAGGTGCCGGCCGGGGCGTAGGGCTGGCCCACGTTGAAATAGCGTTTCATCCATTCGAAGCCGGTTGAGACTTGGTGTTTGCCGTGAATCTTCGTCAAGGTGACGTTGGCGTCACTATTCTCGCTGGCATCGACGAAGTTGTTGTAATCGGCGGTGCCGCCAACACCGCCACCGTAGTCATCGAAAAGCATGAAGGGAAGCTGTTTGGCGACCTGCTGCGCAGCCAGCGCGGCGGGGAAGCCCAGCTTCGTGATGTCGGTGCTCAAGTACGACGCCGGGCCTCCTTGTTGTTCGTAGCGGCGGGTAAACGAGTAGCGCAAGTTCAGGACGGTAGAAGCATTGAGGGTCAGGTCATCCGCCACCAAGACGCTGCGGCCGTTCGTGGTGTTCAGGGCATAATCGGGGTCCCAGCCTGGGGCGGGAAAAACGTTGGCGGTGGAAAACTTCAACTTGTCGTAGGAAAAGCGGGTGAAGACGCGCTGCTTTTCGCTCTGGGCCCAATCCACCCGGACGTCGAACCGGTGGGCATGGAACGGATCCAATCCCGGAGCGGCGTAATTATAACCAGTTACGGGGTTGAGGTCCGTCGTCGCCTGATCGCAGGTGGACGGGCTGGGGTAGTTGCACTTGGGCATATTCGCCAAGAAGAGCAAGGCGATGGGATTGGGATTCGGGATGATGTTGCCGGGGAACGGCTGGCGTACCATGCAGGGTATCGGCGTATTGTTTGACGACAAGCATGTGCTGAGGACGTCGGGCTGAGTAGGATCGTAGACGGTAAACCCCATCTGCGAGAAATTTCCCGTTCTTTCGAGACTCGTGGGGACGTTGTAAGTCTTGAGCCCTTCGAATTGTTCCTGCTGCGTATCCTCGTAATCGCCGAAGAAAAACAGCTTGTCTTTCTTGATTGCTCCACCAATCGCGCCACCTTCCTGATAACGATGGAAAGAGGGCGGGGTATTGGCTTGGCCGTTCGCTATTTCACTGTCCTTGTTGAAATAGTCGTTGGCGGCCAGTACGTCGGGGCGGAAGACGCCAAAAATATCGCCGTGGATTTTATTGGTGCCAGACTTGGTGACCAGGCTGATGACGCCGGCACCGCCGCTCTGATACGAGGCTGGCGTATTTTGGGTTTCGACGCGAACTTCCTGCACGCCATCTTCGGGGATTTCCATGGCGGGAATAATGGCGGCTGAGTTGTTTTCCGCGATGCCAATCGGTGCGCCGTCGACCATGTAGTAGACCGAACCGACGAGCGATCCGTTGATGGTGTCGGCGGAGACATCAACTCCGGGACGTCCGGTTGAAATATTCTGAATGGACTGCATCGAGTCGCTGGAGTTGGGCGAACCGTTGACCGCATTCACGCCCGCACTCAACTGGATCAGATCGAACACGTTGCGGGACACCAAAGGCACGCGGTCAATGGCCTCGGCCGGGATCAGCGAGCCGACGGTAGAGTTGCTGGCCTCGACCAGTTCGATTCCTTCGGTGACGGTGACGGTCTCGGTGACGGCGCCGACTTCCAGGGTGATATTGACCTCGGTGACCTGATCGACGTTGACCGTGACTTTTTCCAGGGCGACGCCCTTGAATCCCGTCTGGCTGGCGGTGACTCTGTAGACGCCGGGATTGAGGGAGATGAAGGTGTAGAGTCCCGCGCCGCTGGTGACGGTGTGCTGCATCACTCCGGTTGCGGGGTTCAGCAGGACCACCTTGGCTCCGGGAATGAGAGCCCCGACTGGGTCGGAGACCAGGCCGCTGATGCTGCCCCTGCCGGCCTGGGCAAGCGCGACCGAACCCGCGCAGAGCAAAAGAACACAAACCGAAAGAAAATTCCACACTGTCTTGACCATTGCATTTCTGCGATTCATGAACAGCCTCCTAACCCAAAGTCGCAACGCGACATTCAATAGCTCCAGTGTTGTCATCCGAGCCCGTTTCCTGCGCCTGAGGACCGCTGGCGCAATGAGCACACACACCGCAATTCCAGCGTTTCAATCTCGTTCAACCGGGCGAATCCCTTTATTAAAACGTGTTAATATTGCTCCAGGCCGGAATGGGCTGTCAAGAAAAATTGAAGCGTTCAATGAAAATTCTTACTGTACGCTGCAGGTCGACTCGCGCACGATTAACTCGGGAACAATGCGGCGGTGAATGGTGCGGGCAGGTTTCTTCTCGAGAGTGGCGTTGATGGCGTCGAGCACGAGGGTGGCCGCCGCCGTTCCCATAACTTCCATGGGCTGGCGCACGGTAGTTAGCGCCGGAGAATAGATGGCGGCAGGCGATACGTCGTCAAAACCCACCACTGAGCATTGCTCGGGAACGCGAATCCCCGCCTTGCCAAGCGCCCGAATCGCCCCGAAAGCCGTCATGTCGTCAAAGGCCATCAACGCGGTGAAAGGACGGTGGCGCTGCAGCAATTCCTCCGTTAATTTGTATCCCTGTTCAAAACTTGAAAACGGATCTCCAGATTCTGGTAGATCGACAATCAGCCGCGCGTCGATTTCCAGGTCGCGTTCGCGGGCCACCGCCCGCACGCCACGCCACCGCGGTTCAGTGTCGGTCAGTTCGTGAGGGCCGCGGATGAAGGCGATTTTGCGATGGCCGAGGGAATGCAGATGTTCGAGCGCAGCACGGGCGCCGGCGGCGTTGTCGACGATCACCGAACTGATCTTGTCGTTCTTGAGATCGCGGCCCACGGTTGCGGTCGGGATGTCGCTTTTCTCCAGATCGGCGAGAACGTTGATATCGACAAACAGCCAGTTCGCGAGGATGACCAGTCCTTCGATGCGGCGGTCGAGCAGCATCTCGAGATAGCGTTCGAAGCGGCTGCGCTCATTGTGCACATCGGTGAGGATGGGAAGATACGACGACTGGAAGAGCGTGTTCTCGATGCCCCGCAGCACCAGCGTGCAGTAAGGGTCGGTCATGTCGAAAACCATGACGCCGACGGTTTGGCTGCGCCGTCCACGGAGCGAGCGTGCAAAGAGGTTGGGACGGTAGCCGAGATGCGAGGCGGCACGCTGAATGCGCCCTTTGGTGGTGTCGGGAATGTAGCGTGCCAGCGGCGCGTTGTTCAGAACGATGGAGACGGTGGCGGAAGAAAACCCGCTGCGCTCGGCGACATCGCGGATGGTGGGCGCGGCCGGCTGCGGCCGTTTGCGGGAGGGCTCGGAGATTGACGCGCGGCGGGATTTCGGCGGCGAGGCTTTTCGCGTAGGCTTCGAATCTGGAGATTCCATGGACTCCTTGAATTTTAGCCTCTTGCTGGCGGACACTACAGGACGATGGATCAACTGTCAAGCATCCGCATGTCGTTCGCGGTTCTCTTACTGTTATTTTTTTCGAGGGGGGTGTGCGCGCAGAGCACCGCGCCGGCGAGGATGGCGGCCGGAACGGCGCAGGCCGCGCGCGATCCGCAGAAGCTGTTTGAGGCGGGAGAAGCGGCGCTCCATGCGGGCAAACTCGATGAAGCCGAGCGCGCCTTCCGGCGGGTGCTGGCGATCAACCCCGGCGTGGCGGGGGCTTACGCCAATCTCGGCGTCATCGATATGCGCCGCAAGCAGTGGCCACAGGCTCTGGAAATGCTGCATAAGGCCGAGAAACTCGCGCCCGGCATTGCTGGAATCCGGCTGAACATCGGCCTCGCGTATTACCGCCAGAACGATTTCGTACGGGCAATCCCTCCTTTTGAGTCGGTGGTGCGGCAGTCGCCCGATTCCTATCAGGCTCGTTATCTGCTGGGCCTTTGCTACTTCTTCAACGATCGCTGGACGGATGCGATCGATATGCTGGAACCGTTGTGGGGACAGGCGTCGACCCAGCTGAATTACCTCTACGTGCTGGAACATGCGGCGGACAAGGCTAAGAACTCCGCGCTGGAGGAAAAAGCCATGGGGCGCCTGGTTGAGATTGGAGAGGGCTCTCCGGAATTTCATTTGCTGCGGGGCAAGGCGCATCTGAATCGCGAAGAGTACGACGACGCGGTGAAGGAACTGGAAGCGGCAGCGCTGGCCGATCCGAAACTGCCCTTCGTACACTTCAATCTGGGCTTGGCCTTTGTGCATGAGCAGAACTATGACCGGGCGCGCGACGAGTTTCATAAGGACATCGCCCTTGAGCCGGACGTGCCCTTCGCCTACGAACAGTTGGGAAGTTTGGAATCGACGGCCGGGAACGAGGAAGAAGCAGCAAAGAATTATCGCCGAGCGCTGAAACTCGATCCGCGACTGATCAGTTCGCACATGGGCCTGGCGAAGATTGCAGAGCAGCAGCAGCACTACGCGGCGGCTTTATCGGAACTGGATCAGATCCTACGACTGGACAGCAACTACGCCAGCGCCCGCTATCTGCGCGGACAGGTGCTGGTGCGCATGGGACGCGAGAAAGAAGGCCGGGAGGAATTGGCGGCGGCCACCAAAATCATGAACCAGCACCGGACGGCACGGCACAAGGAACTGGAGGGCGACACAGTGCCGAGTCCAGAACTGGCGCGGGAGCCGGAGTAGAGAAACTCTGATCAAGTGCCGGCAGAAAGCATAAACCACAGGGTACACGGGGGTGCACGGAGGACCCCAGGGACTTAACCAGAACTCCTTAAGAGATCTGATCTCCCTTAGAAACAGGCCCTGCCGCGTCTTTACGTTTTCTTCTCTTCCTTGGGAGGAATCGTCAGCCCGAACACCGAAAGCTGGCCTGTGCCCGCGACATTCACGCCGCGCGGATCTTGGGGACTGGGCAAGTAGAGTGTCTGGCAAAATTCGCAGCGATAGACTTCGGCTTCTGCTCCCCAGGCTTTTTCCACGCAACCGCATTCGCGTTCAAGCACGTCGGCGGTGTAGAACCAGCGCTTCAGGTGTCCGCCGCAAAATTTTCCCTTTTCATTTTTCTCGTTGCAGGCGCGCTGGCCCGGCTTCTTGATCTTGACTTTGTGGTGGGGAAGTCGCGGGATCGTGCTCGTGACGGCAGTTGCCGTTTCGCCGGAAGCCATTCAGTCTCCTGTGCGCCTTTGCGAAGGCCGCTTCCCCGTTATTTTACTCAACCCCGGGCTTCCGACCAAGGACGACGGGTTGTTGGTGGTGCAGGGAATTGCCGAGCATCACATCGGTGCCTCGATTTCGCTCGAAGGTGTCATCCTCAAAGAAAAGATTTCGGTTGACACTGCTCGCGGTCGTTTTAGAATCATTCTCATTCGATAATCATGCGCTTCACCCATGAACAGTTCCGTGAGCTGGCCGCGAAGCACGGTTTGGCGGTCACGCACCAGCGTCAGGTGGTCTATGGGGCCGTCATCGCTTCCCACGGGCACCATTCCCCAGAAGACATTTGCGCCGCGGTCCGGCGCCGCATTCCATCCATTTCTCTCGCTACGGTCTACAACAATCTGCGGCTTTTCATCGAGTGCGGGATGCTGCGAGAGGTTACTCCGCACGCGTCTACTTTGCGTGTGGACGGCAATCTCAAACCTCATCACCACCTGGTCTGCTCCCGCTGCAAGTCGGTGCAGGACATCGAAGGAGAGTTCGTCGATTTCAACCGGCTATCCCGGCAACTGCCGGATGGCTTTGATCTGTCGCAGCCGTTGATCGAGGTCTTTGGCCTCTGTCGCCGCTGCCGTGCAAAAACCTAAGCAAAACATCCCGTAACAGGATGGGTTGGTAGTTCGTCACAGTTTTCTCAGAGGAGAGCAATCATGTCAACCGAAGCAAAGTGCCCGTTCACACACACCGCAGCTGGGGCCGCGACGAATGCCGACTGGTGGCCGAATCAGCTGAACCTGAAAATCCTTCACCAGCACTCTCCCCTGTCCGATCCGATGGACAAGGAGTTCAACTACGCAAAAGAGTTCAAGAGCCTCGACCTGAATGCCGTGATCAAGGACTTGCATGCCTTGATGACGGACTCGCAGGATTGGTGGCCGGCCGACTTTGGCCACTATGGACCGCTTTTCATTCGTATGGCGTGGCACAGCGCGGGTACGTACCGCATCGGCGACGGCCGTGGCGGGGCCGGATCTGGTCAGCAGCGCTTCGCTCCGCTCAATAGCTGGCCAGACAATGTGAACCTGGACAAGGCGCGCCGCCTGCTGTGGCCGATCAAACAGAAGTATGGGCGGAAAATTTCCTGGGCCGACCTCATGATTCTCGCCGGCAACGTCGCCCTGGAGTCGATGGGCTTTAAGACGTTCGGTTTTGGCGGCGGGCGCGAGGACACCTGGGAGCCCGAAGAGGACATCTACTGGGGCCCTGAAGGCAAGTGGCTGGCGGACGAGCGCTACAGCGGCGACCGTGATCTTCAGAATCCGCTGGCCGCCGTGCAAATGGGTCTGATCTATGTGAATCCGGAAGGACCGAATGGAAAGCCAGATCCCATCGCTGCGGCCAAGGATATTCGAGAGACTTTCGCCCGCATGGCGATGAATGACGAAGAGACGGTTGCGCTCATTGCCGGCGGTCACACCTTCGGCAAGACCCACGGCGCTGCCGATCCGAACCAGTATGTCGGCCCCGTACCCGAGGCCGCTCCCATCGAGGAGCAGGGGCTCGGCTGGAAGAACAAATTCGGCACGGGTAGCGGCGATGACACGATCGGCAGCGGCCTGGAAGTCATCTGGACCACGACGCCCACGAAGTGGGGCAACAACTTCTTCGCGAACCTGTTCAACTACGAATGGGAACTGACCAAGAGCCCGGCCGGTGCCCACCAGTGGAGGCCGAAGAATGGCGCAGGCGCCGGTACGGTGCCGGATGCGCACGATCCGTCAAAGCGTCTCGCTCCATCAATGCTGACCACGGACCTCTCCTTGCGGTTCGACCCCGCTTACGAAAAGATTTCGCGGCGCTTCTACGAGCATCCGGATCAGTTCGCAGACGCGTTTGCGCGGGCGTGGTTCAAGCTGACGCACCGCGACATGGGGCCGATCTCGCGCTACCTTGGCCCGCTCGTTCCGAAGGAGCACCTGCTTTGGCAAGATCCTGTTCCCGCCGTGGATCATAAATTGATCGGGGAGCAGGACATTGCCGCTCTGAAGGCAAAGATCCTCAAATCCGGACTGTCGATCTCCCAACTGGTCACGACGGCCTGGGCATCGGCGGCGTCGTTCCGCGGCTCCGACAAGCGCGGTGGCGCGAACGGGGCGCGCATTCGTCTCGCGCCGCAAAAAGATTGGGAAGTGAACCAGCCGGCCGAACTGGCGAAGGTTCTCAAGAAGCTGGAGGCGATCCAAAAGGAGTTCAACGGCTCCCAGTCTAACGGAAAGAAGTCCAACGGGAACAAAGGCGGGAACAAAGAAAAGAAGGTCTCGCTCGCTGACCTGATCGTTCTGGGCGGCTGCGCAGCCGTTGAGGAAGCGGCGAAAAGGGCCGGGCACAAAGTGAAGATTCCCTTCTCGCCGGGGCGCACGGATGCTTCCGAGAAGCAGACCGACGTGCACTCATTCGCCATAATGGAGCCGGTCGCGGATGGGTTCCGCAACTATCTCCGCAGCGGACAGACCCTGTCGGCGGAGGAGGTGCTGGTGGATCGAGCGCAGTTGCTGACGCTGACTGCCCCCGAGATGACAGTACTCATCGGTGGCCTGCGCGCCCTGAATGCTAACTTCGGGCATTCCAAACACGGCGTCTTCACCAAGCGGCCCGAGACGCTGACGAATGATTTCTTCGTCAACCTGCTCGACATGAATACGAAGTGGGAGCCCTCCTCTACATCTGAAGGCGTGTATGAGGGGCGCGATCGCGTGACGGGCAAAATCAAGTGGACCGGCACGCGTGTCGACCTTGTGTTCGGTTCGAACTCGCAGCTGCGGGCAATCGCGGAAGTCTACGCATGTGACGACTCGACGAAGGCGTTTGTAAAGGACTTCGTG
>Ga0326727_10006741_pt1 | contig 31127 bp, 23 predicted proteins | sample MB2enrmetagenome_FD_207643 | JGI IMG/M metagenome (GOLD analysis project Ga0326727, IMG submission 207643) | Lab enriched peat soil microbial communities from McLean, Ithaca, NY, United States - MB29MY | ecosystem: Environmental > Terrestrial > Soil > Wetlands > Peat | place: USA: New York... | reverse complement strand
CCCCGCCGTACCAGAGATCCTCTTGTCTCTCACGCTTCTTGCGGGTACCCATCGCCATACGTCGATTGTACGGCCTAAACATTTCCGATACCAGATGTTTTACGACTTTAGACCCGGGCTGCTAGATAATGGACGGTCGAAGCACCGGTGGCCAGCAGTGTTGCGAGCAGAGCTGCGAGCACGTTCGCACCACGCCAGACCGTGTAGCGATAGAGCATCGTCGCGGCCAGGGAAAGCACGAGGCCAGTGAACGCCACGACACCTTTAAGACCCCAGACCCGGTGGAGGGCGGCAAAAGTGACGTCCGACAGCCACTCCCAGGCGAACCACGGCTCGCCAGCTTTACTAAAGGAGAAAAGATCGTGCGTCGGCACCGAGTGGGTATCTAGAATGTACTCGCCGGTGCGGATGTGCCAGCCGGTGTCGCCATCGCTCAGAAGAACGCTCCAACCGCTTCCCGCCGCAAAGCCGCAAAGAAGGATGGCGAGAAACAGGCAATCCGAAAGAGAAGGCACGAGCAGGCGCGGCAGACGACGTACGGCGCCCGTCCGGAGGTGGACGGCAGGTACAAGCATGGTGGCCGATGGAACTAACAGCGTCCCTTGGCTAAAGCAGTGATCGGAGGAAATGGAGTAGGGCTTTACGGCTGGGCGAACCCGGTGTCTAGAGCCGCCTGCAAAACCGCACTCCGGCGGGAATCGACAACTGTGGCGATTCGACTACGGATGCGGTCATCATGCCGGTATATAGCAAGGACGGAGATCACCTCGGCGGCGGCCGGTTCGCCCGACGTTTCTATCAAAGAGAATAGAAACTCGAAAGCGCTCTCGGCGCGGGCCAGCGCCAGGCCAGTCAGCAGGGAATGCCGCAATGGCTCCGGCACAAACGGACGCCACCTGCTCTTCAGCGCTTCGATGGCGGCAACTTCGTGTGATTCTCCGAGAGCAAGGGCAGCCGCTTCGGCGACAGCGTCGTCGGGAGCATCGAGGTATGGGGCGACGAAATCCACAGACGTTCCGGGGGCGAGTGCCAGCAGAGCGGTGAAACATTCGCCCATGACGTCAATGCTCGGATCTGGCTGCAGCACCTTGAGACGAAGCAAAGGCATGGACTCGGGCCGCCCTGAATAAGCCAGCGCGCGCACGGCGCCAATGCGCGCATCGGCCTCGTGGTCCATCAATAAGGTGACAATTTCAAGGACGGCATCCGGATGGTTCATGTGCACCAGACCCATGGCACACGCCGCTCGAAGAGCCGGCGCTGTGTCAACCGGCGGGCCGAAGGAACCTTCCATTTGGACATGATGGATGCCAGCCAGGAACACAGCCGCTTCGGCTGCGCCGAGCGCTTCAAGGGCGCGGGCAATCGCCGTCTTCGCAGCACAGCCACGGTCGCTCTTCGTTGGATCGTGCATGAAACGCTCGAAGGCGGAGACCAGCTCGGGCTGGAGTTCCTGCAACTCGAACTCGCTAGCGAGTTTGGCAGCCTTGGCCACCACTAGATTCGACTTGTGACGAAGATACGGGCGCAATTCCGCAGCGGCCGCCGGCTGAGGGAAACTCTGGCGCAGCCGGTGCAGGTCTTCAAGCGCGTCTTCCGTCTTTCGGGCATGAGCCACTACCCGGTTGCCTCCGACAGAAATAATACCGGACAATAGAGTTTCATCCAAAAACCATGGCCAGAGATTACAGCCTCACCCCTGCCCGCGTCCCTCGCGTGGAGACGCCTTTTCGCCGGATCGTCACGCAGTTGCCGGTTCCGGAGTCCATCCCCATCCTGGAAACCCTCTACCGCTACGAACCGGTCGCTATGCGGGGCCAGCCGCCGGTTGTGTGGGACCACGCCGAAGGTTTTCAGGTCTATGACCGGTGGGGCAACCAGTGGATCGATTGGTCCTCGGGCGTGCTTATCACGAACGCTGGGCACGGCCGCGCGGAGATCGTGCGCGCCATCGTGGAGCAGGCGGAGTCGAAGCTGCTCACGAACTACTGCTTTCCCAGCGAGATTCGGGCCCGGCTGGTGGAAAAGCTCGCCTCGATACTGCCGGAGCCGCTAAAGAAGATCTTCCTGCTCACCACCGGGTCTGAGACGGTGGAGTGCGTCATCAAGCTGTGCCGCACCTACGGCATGAAGGCCGGCGGGCGATCGAAGAACGTCATCATTTCCTACGAAAAGGCGTTTCACGGCCGGACGCTGGGCTCCCAGCAGGCGGGCGGAATTCCGTCGCTCAAGGAATGGATCGGCAACCTCGACCCGGGTTTCGTGCAGGTCCCCTTTCCGGATGGTTTCCGTACCACCGATATTTCTTTCGAAGGGTTCAAGCGCGCGCTCGCCGAGCATGGCGTCGAGCCATCGAATGTCGCGGGCGTGATTCTCGAAACGTACCAGGGCGGAAGCGCGGCTTTCGCGCCGCCTGAGTATATGCGCGAGCTGCGTGAGTGGTGCACGGGCCACAAGGCGCTGCTAGTGTGCGACGAAGTCCAAGCCGGATTTGGCCGCACCGGCAAGCTGTGGGGATTCGAGCACTACGGCATCGTGCCCGATCTCGCCTGCTTCGGCAAAGGCATTTCCGGTTCGCTGCCGCTTGCGGCCGTGGCCGGCAGGCCGGATGTAATGGACTTGCACCCCGCCGGCAGCATGACCTCGACGCACACCGGCAATCCGGTGTGTTGCGCCGCGGCACTCGCGTCGATCGATCTGCTGCTCAAAGAGAACCTGGTTGAGAACTCTCGGAAAATGGGAGCGATCCTGCATCAAAAGCTGCGCGCTCTCCAGGCCCGCACGCCGCAGATCGGTTCGGTGGATGGCAAGGGCCTGGTTGCCGGCCTCGCCTGCGTGATTCCCGGCACGAAAGAGCCGGACGCGGATCTCGCGTGGGAAGTGGTGTGGCGATCGATAGAAAAGGGTGTGCTGATGTTTGCCCCTGTGGGATTCGGCGGAGGAACGGTAAAGATCGGCCCGCCGCTGGTAATTACCGAAGCCGCGATTGAAGACAGCGTGTCGGCGCTCGAAGAGGCGTTCGCCGAGGCGCTGGTTGCGCATTCCGCCGCCGTATAACTAGAAAAAGCCATGAGCCACCAACCCGAAGTCACCCTCGTCGGCGCGGGCATGATCGTGCACGATCAGATCCTGCCTTCGCTCTATCAACTCCAGCGGCTCGGACGCATCGGCCGCATTACCGTTTGCGATGCCCGCCGACGCGCGGTCGAAGCGCTGGCCAAGGCGGAGGATATTGTCCGCGCCTTCCCCGACCGGTCTTTCCGCGCGTATCCCGACTCCGGTGATCCCGATAGCTTACAGCCGGACATTTTCCGCAAAGTAATCGAAGCGATGCCGCCGCACCAGATCGTGGTAGCGGCGGTGCCGGACCAGTTGCACTACAGCGTTATCACGACCGCGCTGCGCAACAACCAGAACGTGTGCTCGGTCAAGCCGCTGGTGTTGCGGCATGAGCAGGCCGTGGAGATCGAGCACGAAGCATTTTCCCGGGGCCTGGTGGTGGGCGTCGAGTACCACAAGCGGTTCGATGACCGGTACCTCATGGCGCGCCGCAAGTACCGCGAAGGAGCATTCGGCGAGTTCCGGCTGGGAACGGCGCGCCTGTTTGAGAAGTGGTACTACCGCCATTCGAACTTCCAGAACTGGATGACTACGGAGAACTCCGATGCGTTCACGTACATCGGGTGCCACTACGTGGACATCGTGCACTTCATCACCGGCCTCCTGCCAACGGCCATCAGCCTGTTTGGCATCCGCGACCGCTACCCCAACGGCAAGGAAGGATTTCTGTGGACCGATGCGCGTGTTCTGTGGTCGAACGGCGCCTGCCTGAATGTGCAGAACGGTCTGGGCTTCCCCGATGCCGCGCCCGGCAGCAACACGCAGGGCATGATGCTTTATTGCAGCGGCGCCGACACAGGCGCGTTGATCGAGCATCATGACCAGTTCCGCGGCTTGAAATACAGCTACCTGAAGCAGCCCTCGGGGGATGGTGCCACGGTTTACGCGGAACCCAGCCCGGATTACTTCCAGTACTTGGACATGGGCGGCCCGGGCTTTGTGCCGGTCGGCTATGGCTATCGATCGGTCGAGCACATCATCGGGAACTGCATTCGCGTGGCCTCGGCGGGCGACCTCGAAGCGCGCCAGAAACTGCTGCACGAGATCGACGCCGCGGGCATTATGGCCACGCCAGCCAATAGTGCCTACAATGAGCTGATTCTGGAGGCAGGACGCGAATCGATCCTCCACGGCGGGCGCGAAGTGAAAATCGAGTACAGCAAGAGCCCGGCGGCGGTGTAGTTCGCGGGTCTCCGCGAGAGGATCGACTTAAGGAAGGCGAATTGAGTCTATCGACTCAATCATCCTGATAAGGGAGAGCCCCTTTGAGGCGCCGAGCTTTTCTCAAGAATGCAACAACGGCGGCGATCACATCTCCGTTGACACTGTCTAGCTGGGCGGCGGGCAGTAAGCGCCTCGCTTTCGGCGGCATCAGGATTGAGTGCAGCACCTACGGCCACATTCGCGCCAGGATGGAAGACTTCACGGTGCGGAGGGACCAAGCGCTGGCTGACGACCCGGCCTATCGCGTCCTGAAGAATTATCCATATCCTTTTGCGCCGACCCTCCTGGCTAGTGCTGTGCCCGGTGGGCCGGTCGAACGTAAGACTTACGAAGCACTCAAGGCTGAGTTCCTGCATCGAGTCAGTGCACTGCGTCCATTGGACGGTCTCTATTTAGCCATGCACGGCGCTATGTACGTGGAAGACATGCAGGATGCGGACGGAGATTGGATCGCGGCCGCGCGAGAAGTAGTTGGGAAAGACTGCCTGATCACCGCGAGCTTTGACTTACACGGGAGCTTGAGTAAGCGCACCATCGACAACCTGGACATGCTCTCCGCGTATCGGACCGCTCCGCATATTGACTATATAGAAACGACGCAACGCGCGTGCGACATGCTGGTTCATTGTTTGGATCAGCACATCCGGCCCACAATGGTTTGGGCTCCGATTCCTGTACTGATGCCGGGTGAACGCAGCAGCACGCTGTATGAGCCGGCAAAGCGGCTCTGGGGACAACTGCCCGCGATGAATGCGGAGGCAGGGGTACTGGATGCGTCTTTGTTAGTTGGGTATGTTTGGGCGGATGAGCCACGCGCCACCGCCTGCGCTGTTCTTACTGGAACCAAGCTCGATGTACTGAAGAAAGATGCACTGTCACTAGCACAGCAGTATTGGGACGCCCGCAAAGAGTTCCAGTTCGGCGTCCCGAAGGGCACTCTTGCTGAGTGTGTGGCGCGAGCACAGCGACTCAATACCAAGCCAGTGGTCTTGTCGGACTCCGGCGACAATCCCACAGCGGGAGGATCCGGTGACCGGGCGGATGCGTTGGCGGAACTCGTGCGGCAGAAGGTCCAGGATGCTGTCATCGCCGGGATTGCGGACCAGCCGGCAACGGAGGCCTGCTACAGGGCTGGTTTAGGGGCAACTCTTCCACTCAAGATCGGCGGGACGCTTGACCCCGAGGGGAGTCAGCCGGTGGAAGTCAAAGCGAAGGTGGTCTTCTTGCTGTCAACGGGCGATCTGCCGGAACGCCAAGCCGTGGTTGACGTTGGTGGCATTAAGGTGGTGCTAACTGCGCGGCGGCGGCCGTTCCACGAGATCCGCGATTTCACTTCACTGGGCATCGAGCCAGCCAGCTTCAAGATTGTAGTTGTCAAGGCCGGTTATCTGGTCCCGCCGATTGCGAAGATCGCGAACCCGAATTTGATGGCGCTTACGGATGGCGCAGTCAATCAGGACATCGTGCATCTGCCGAAGAACCGGTATCGCGTGCCGAGCTATCCGTTCGTGCAGGATTTGGAGTGGAAGCCGTTTGTGGTGGCATCGGCTCGATCGCCGCGGTGACGATATAATGCAGAAAAGGAGTCACGCGCATGCGATTTCTATCCGCTTGCACTGTTCTCTTCTTTGCGGCAATGGGAACCGCGCAAACCACGGACCCGTTGCGGCCGCTCGGCTTTCTGGTTGGAATCTGGACCTCTGAAGACCGCACCGGCCTTCCAGAAACCACGGAGTTTGACTGGTCGGAGAAGCAGGGGACCAGGACGCTCGTGGGTAGGCATTGGACCGGCGATGATGGCGGATGCCCCTGGTGCGTGACGCAAGCCGCGATTTTGATTTACTTCGATAAAGATTCAAACCAGGTGCATGCTCATTTCCGTGACAAGGAACAACGGTCTCTGGATTTCGTTATGGCTGCGGCACTGGAAGATTCTGTTGAGTTCTTCAGCGTGGCAAATCCGGGAATGCCCGTTTTCCGGCTGACCTTCAAGCGGAGTTCGCCAAAAAACATTTCAATCGCGGTCGAAGAAGCGAGCGCCCGGGATGGGGTTTTCTCTCCAGTTTTTGACTGGAGCTTGCATCGCCGGCCACTGCTGGGTCCCGCGGCGCCCAGCGAGATTCAGTAGAGCGGCGTCAGTCCTTCTCGTCCTCTTTGCCCGAGTGAATCCACTGGGCGAGATAGTTTTCGATCCCGACCTCGGCGACGGCGTGCAACTGACCTTCCAGATAATCGACGTGCTCTTCTTCGTCGATCAGGATCTGCTCGAATAGCTCGCGGGAAGCATTGTCGCCCAGTTCCGTAGCTTTCTTGATGGCCGCATTCAGGCGCGGCAGCGCGTCGAGTTCGAGTTCCAGGTCGCTCTCGAGCTGGGCCTTCACATTGGCGCCGACTTTGATGGGCCCGATCTCGGTCATATTGGGCGTGCCTTCGAGGAACAGAATGCGCTGCATGAGTTTCTCGGCGTGCACCATCTCCTCAATGGATTCGGCGCGGTCATGCTCCGCGAGCCGCTGATAGCCCCAGTTCTCGCACATTTTCGAATGCAGAAAATACTGGTTGATGGCGGTAAGCTCCGCCTTCAGAACTTCGTTCAGATACTTGAGGATTTCGTCGTGACCGCGCATTCCTGAGATTGTAGCAAGCAAACCGGGATGTGCTACAGTGCAGTGTATTATGGCATCCCGAAGCGTCAATAAAGTGATTCTGGTGGGGAACCTCGGCAAGGACGCCGAAACGAAATTCACCCCTGGCGGCGCAGCCGTCACAAAATTCACCATCGCCACCGGACGGCGTTGGAAGGACCAGCAATCGGGCGAATGGAAAGAGGAGACCGACTGGCATAACGTGGTTCTGTGGCGCGCGGAGAACCTCGCCAACTACCTGACCAAGGGAAAGCAGGTCTACGTGGAGGGCCGGCTGCACACCCGCAGCTACGACGATAAAGACGGCAAGAAGCAGTACTTCACCGAAGTGGTGGCCGAGGACGTGATCCTGCTCGGCGGACGTGGCGGCGAAGCCCCGGCAGGCGGTGGAGGCGAGTATGCGTCGGGACCGGTCTCCATGCCCCGCAGCGCACAGCGACAAGCACCGGCAACCGCAGCACCGGCGGAGTCGATGAATCAAGAGATCACGGACGACGACGTGCCGTTCTAAGACGGCATTCTGTCGTCTGCGCATCGAGCCTTATCTACAGCTCTGGACCGAAGAGCGTCCCCCCGCTAATAGCGGAAAGTCATTAAGTATAAGATACTAGACACTTTATGGGTGGTAGTTTAGTGTATATCGTGGCATAATTCGGGACTGGGGGTCTTGAAGTCTTGAAAGGATGCAGCCGTTGGCTGGCGCTTGCAGTCGGCTGTGCCACGGCGTTTGGCCAAGTCCCAGTGCCATATCTTTATACAGAAGCTCCTCGCTACGATGCCCTTGCCGCCCAGCGGTTTCCAGCCGGTGCGACGCTCCAGTTGGTCTCCCAGGGGCGCAAGCGCCCACTCGTGCCGGAGTTTGCCGCGTCCGCGGATGCCGCCATATCGTTCGACGGTCAGCGTGTTCTGTTCTCCGGAAAGCAGAAGCCCGGTGGTCCCTGGCAAATCTGGGAAATTGCGGTTAGCGGCGGTGCACCGCGGCGCATCGCTCAGTTTCCTGAAGATGCGATTACGCCGTTTTATCTGCCCGCCGATCGGATCGTCTACTCCCGTCGCACGCCGCAGGGTTTTCAGATCGAGCTTTTGTCCCTGGACGGTGGCGAGCCGCTTCGGTTGACTTACTCGCCCGGGGATCACATCGTCTGCGACGTGCTCCGCGACGGCCGTGTGCTGTTCGAAGCCCCCCATCCCGAAACTCGGTCCGGTGGCCGCGATCTTTATACCGTTTATACCGACGGCAGCGGGGTCGAGACTCACCGCTGCGATCACGGTCCCGACCGCCATGCAGGCCGCGAACTCGCCTCCGGGGACATCATTTTCGAAACCGGTGACCGCCTGGCCCGGTTCACTTCAGCCCGCGCCACTCAACTTGCATTGCCGCCGGTTGGAGGAGAATTCGCCGGCCCGATCGCCGAGATTTCGTCCGATGAATGGCTGGTCAGCTACCGGCCGCAACACGGAATCCCATTTGGGCTGTATCGGTGGACAAACGGCCAACCGCGCAAGGTATTGATAGTAAAAGGGATGAATATGCTCCAGCCGGTCCTGGCCGAGCCTCACGCGACGCCCAAACGCCACCCTTCCGGGCTCGGCGACCGGGAAAGCGCTAACCTCCTTTGTCTCAACACTTACATGTCCCGATCCGCAATTCCTGCCGGGTCTGTCACCGCGGTTCGCGTCGTGGCTCTCGACGGCTCGGGCGCGGCGGTGGCGCTCGGCCAGGCTCCGGTGGAGCGGGACGGGTCCTTTTATATACAGGTTCCGAGCGAGACGCCCATCCGCTTCGAAATACTTGATTCCACAGGGAAAACTGTCGCCAGTGAAAAAGGTTGGTTCTGGGCGCGTCGCGGGGAACAGCGCGTTTGCGTCGGCTGCCACGCCGGACCGGAACGGGCGCCGGAGAACGCATCGCCCGAAGTCCTTCTACGGACTCAGGATCCCGTTAAGATGGCATTCCCCGTGCACGGCAAGGAAGACAAAAAATGAGGCTTGCGTTGGGAGCATTGGCGGTTCTGGCTGTGGCGCTCTGCGCCGAGCAGCCCGCCTCCTGCCCAATTCGTTTTGAAGAAGTCAGCGCACAGGCGGGGATTCAGTTCACCCACAGCTTCGGCGCGGAAAAACTGGGATCGCTGCTCGAAAGCACCGGTGCCGGGGCGGCGTGGTTCGATTACAACAACGACGGTCTGATGGACCTGTACGTGGTGAGTGGAAAACCCCTAGGCGAGGGGATGCATCCGTATCCGCTGCGCCATTTGCCCCAAAATCCACCTCACAATCATCTTTACCGCAACGATGGCAACGGCAAGTTCACGGATGTCACCGAGCAGGCTGGAGTTGCCGGCGATTTGTTCAGCATGGCGGCGATCGCGGCAGATTATGACAACGACGGAAATGTGGATCTGCTGGTCACGGGCTATGGAAGGGTGATTCTCTATCGCAACAAGGGAGATGGGACGTTCGAGGATGTGACAGAGAAAGCGGGCATCCATGTTTCCGGCTGGTCGATCGGAGCTGCATGGCTGGATTACGACAGGGATGGCTGCGTGGATCTGTTCATCGGGCGATACGTGAAGTTCGATCCCGAGTATCGCGCTTACTACGCTGCCGATAACTATCCGGGCCCGCTCGACTACGAACCTCAGAGCAACGTGCTGCTGCACAACAACTGCAACGGTACGTTCACCGATGTGAGCGAGAAATCGGGCATCAGCCAGTACAAAGCCCGCGCCATGGGCGTCACGGCGGCGGACTTCGACCTGGACGGCTACCCCGACATCTACGTGGCCAACGACAAGACCGAGAATTTCCTGCTGCACAACCAGAAGAACGGAACCTTCAAGGACATCGCGTTGTCCGCGGGAGTGGCCTACGGCCAGAATGGCGAAAACACCTCGGCCATGGGGCCCGTTTTTCTCGATCTGGGCCATGACGGCCGCGTGGACCTTTGGGTCACGGATTCCAAGTACAACCGGTTGATGAGGAACCTTGGAAACCTTCAGTTCGAAGACATTACCGAGCGGGCGGGGATCTCACAACTGGCAGCGCAGTACGTGAGCTGGGGGACCGGGGTCTACGATTTCGACAACGACGGCCGCGATGACATCTTCGTAGCGCACGGCGGATTGATCCACCTGATTCCGCAAGAGCACTCGGTGTTCCGCAATGTGGGCGATTGGAAGTTCGAGGACGTTTCGCGAGACGCCGGACCGTTTTTCGACGTGAAGAGCGTGGCACGCGGTGCGGCCTTCGCGGATTACGACAACGACGGCAAGATCGACGTATTCATCGTGAATCTTGGCGCTCCGGCTTTCCTGCTGCACAACGTCTCTCCGGGCGGGAATCATTGGATTACGGTGAAGCTCATCGGGCACAAGAGCAACCGCGACGGGATCGGGGCGCAGGTGGAGGTGCTCGCGGGAGGCAACCGCCAGCAGCGCGAGCGCACGGCCGGATCGGGGTATCTCTCGCAGGATGACCCGAGGATCCATTTCGGCCTGGGTGCGGCGAAAAAGATCGACCGGCTCACGATCACGTGGCCGAGCGGAACGAAACAGGTGCTGGAGAACCTACCCGTAGACCGCATCATGACCGTGGAGGAGAAATAACAGATGCGGCGTGGGGCACGATTGCTGGCTGCGGGTGCCATGGCGGTGATGGCTATGGCGACGGAGCCGCGCGCGGTGCGTTATCCCTCGCCTGTGGAACTCACGATTTCGCCAGATGGCTCGCGGCTCTATGCGCTTTGCGAGGGGACCGACGAAGTGGCGGTCTACGATCTGGGATCGGGAAAGATCATCCGGCGCGTGCCGGTAGGCCGTGTGCCCAAGGGCATGGCACTATCCCCGGACGCAAAACGCCTGTATGTGGCCAACTCCTGGAGCGACACCATTTCTGAACTGGATACGGCTTCTCTCGCAGTCGTCCGCACGCTGCCAGCGGGGTTCGAGCCGAATGCGGTGATTGCGAATGGCGACTTCCTGTTTGTGGCGAACCGCATCAGCAACGACGTTTCGGTGATCGACCTTGCCACGGGTCTGGAGAAGAAGCGCCTGCTGGCGGGGCGCGGAGCCAGCTATCTGGCCGCGTCGCCGGATGGCAGCCGGATCTACTGCACGCACATCTATCCGAAGATCGGCAAGTTCCGCGCGGTGCCCGAATCGGAGATCACGGTCATCGATGCGTCGTGCCAGATGGTGGTGGACCGGTATCGTTTGCCTAACGCAGCGGGCGTGTTCCACGTGGCGCTTTCGGCGGACGGAAAGCTGGGCATGGCCGCGCAGATACGTCCCAAGAATCTGATTCCGCTGGCGCACGTGGAGCACGGCTGGGTGATCGGCAATTCGATTTCCGTGTTCGGCGAGGACGTGGGCGAGGTGGTGCAGGTTCCGATCGATGAACTGGACCGCTATTACACGCCGCCGTTCGCCATTGCGATTGCGCCCGACAAGAGCGTGGCCTACGTCTCGACCACAGGTTCGGACAGCGTGACAGTGATCGACGTCGGGCATCTGGTGAAGTTTCTTCGGACGCTGGGGCCCGCCGAGCGGCGCTCGCTGGCCAACGATCTTTCAGCCTCGGCGAATTACGTCGCGGCGCGCATTCCGGTGGGGCACGGCCCCAAGGGGATGGCGCTCTCCGCGAATGGGAAGCGGCTCTACGTGGCGAACCGGACCGGCGACACGATCTCCGTGGTGGACACGGCGGCACGGCGCGTGGTCAGCGAGCTCTCGCTCGGCGGGCCATCCACTTTGACGGCGGAACGGCGGGGAGAGCGTCTGTTTTTCGAGGCCGGGTTTGCGTTTCACGGGCATTTTGGGTGCGCGAATTGCCATCTGGAAGCGACCTTCGACGGCGTGTCCTGGGATCTGGAGCCGGATGGCTTCGGCAAGGATTACGTGGATAACCGGCTCCTTGAAGACGTTGCCGATACGGGGCCGTTCAAGTGGAATGGCTCGAATCCGAATCTGGAGACGGAATGCGGCCCGCGCACAGAGAAGTACTTTTACCGCTCGGAAAGCTACGATGGCGAGCAACTGGAGGATCTGGTGAGCTACATCAAATCCATCCCGCTGCGGCCGAACCGTTACCGCGCGGCGAATGGCGAATTGACGCCGGCGCAAGAGCGCGGCAAAGCCATTTTTGACCGCACGAGGCGCAAGAACGGCACGCCGATCGCGGTGCAGGATCAGTGCAGTTACTGCCATTCCGGGCCGCACTACACGAATCAAAAACTGTTCGACGTCGGGACGGGCAAGGCAACGGACCGGTCGCCTCTGATCGACGTTCCGCAGTTGACGAATATCGCGCTGACTGGGCCGTACTTGCACGACGGGTCGGCGAGATCGCTCGAGGAAATCTGGACGGTATTCAATCCCAACGACACGCACGGGGTGACGAACGACCTCCAGAAAGACGAGCTCAACGATTTAATTGAGTATCTGAAAACGTTATGAGGAAAATGCTGGCCCTCCTCTTCGCATCCGCCGCGCTCGCGGGCGCAGCGGACATGCCGTGTTTCCGTTGGGAGAACTTCACCACCGCGAACGGGCTGCCGGATAACCACGTGTTCAACGTCGCGGTGGATGGCAAGAAGGTGTGGGCAGCGACGGAGAACGGCCTGGGCCTGTACGAGAACGGCCAGTGGAAAGTATATCGGCCGGCGGATGGCCTGGCGCACCGCGCGGTGCTGTTTGTAGCGCCCGACCCGCGGACCGGCGACGTGTGGATCGCGACGATGGGCGGATTAAGCCGGTTTTCGGCGGGCCGTTTCGATACTTATACACAACTCACGAGCGGCCTAGCGAACGACGTGGTCTACGGCGTTTCCGTCGAGGGCGATTTCGTCTGGGTAGCGACCGCCGCTGGTGGAAGCCGGCTGAACACGCGCACCGGGCAATGGAGCCTCTACAACGAGCGCAACACGCCGATGTACGAGATCTGGACCTACGGCGTGAACGCCACGCCGAGCAAGGTGTACTACGCGGTGTGGGGTGGCGGCGTGCTCGAGTACGACGTGAAGACGGAGCGCTGGAAGGACTACAACGATCCCGACGGCGAGACGGAAATCGTGCTGTACAAGGACCAGGGGTTGATTCACGAAGTTACGACGTCGGTGAGTTACGTGGAGAAGGACAAGATCCTGTGGGTGGCCACTTATGCCGGCGCGAGCCGCTATGACGGGCGCAACTGGAAGAACTTTCTGGAGAAGGACAGCGGATTGCCGAGCAATTTTCTGAACCAGGTAAAGGCAGTGGACGGCAAGCGGGCGTGGTTTTCGACGGACAAGGGACTAGCGTATTACGACGGTGAGAACTGGGCGGTTTACCGTCCGGCGCTCGATACGCACAAGCCGGAAATGCTGGTGCGGGATGCCGCGGGGAAAGTGACGCGTGTCGAGACCGAAACAGCGCCGTCACACAACTACGTGCTGGGCGTGGATTTTGACGGAGAGGACATATGGGTGGCGACGGCGCATGGCCTGAGCCACGGGGTACGGCTGAAGTAGCAGTTCTTATTTTTTTATGGGGGGTATTGCTGTGACGATTCCTGAGGTACTGGAAGAGATTTCCTGTTCGGCGAGTATTGAAAAGAAACCGATCACCGCGCTTCAAGCGCTCAACGAGGCGTATCACTACGCGCGGCCGAGCTCGTTTTCGCGAGGCTTACGGCTGGATCTGGGCGGCATCACAATCCTGCTGATCTCCGGAACGGCGAGCGTGGGGCCGAATGGGGAAACGCTGCACGTGGGCGATTTCCGTGCGCAGACGCGGCGCACGTTCCAGAACATCACGAGCCTGCTGGCGGCGGAAGGCGCGACCTGGAAGGACATCGTGCGGACAACGTGCTATCTGCGCGACATTGACCGCGACTACGCGGAGTTCAACGAGGAACGGACGGCGTTCTATCAGGAGCAGGAACTCGATCCGCTGCCGGCGTCCACGGGCATCCAGGCGAAACTCTGCCGGCCGGACCTGCTGGTGGAGATTGAGGCCATTGCCATGTTCCGCACCGGCTCGAAGGAGTGACGATGTCCGCGCGGTGGTTGATCGCGCTGGCGGCGGCGTCCCTGATGTGGGCGCAGGTGAGGGGTCCGTGCGCGTGCGGCGCGGATCCTCCCGGTCCGCCGCCGAATCGCGAGCTGCATCCATACGCCAACGCGCCTGAGGATCTGCGTCCTTTTTCGAAATACACCACGCCGTACTTCGAAAATTACACGAAGCTGGTGGAATACAACGGCGCCGCTCGCGACGTGCCGACCGTGAAGGCGAGTGAGGTCGATGAAGTGCGGATCGGCTTCCTGGGTCCGGTGGAGAACCATCCGGATGAAAAGCTCGGCAAGATGATGCTGAACGGCGCGCTGCTGGCGGTGGACGAGGCCAACGCGGCCGGAGGGTATGGCGGCAAGCCGTTCAAGCTGATGATCCACAACGACCAGGCGACTTGGGGCGCGTCGAGTAACGAGATCGTCAAGATGGCGTACGACGAGAAGGTGTGGGCGATGCTGGGCTCGATTGGCGCCGATTCCACGCACATTGCGCTGCGCGTTTCGCTGAAAGCGGAAGTACCCATCGTCAATAGCGCGTCGACGGATCCGACGATTCCCGAGACGATCATTCCCTGGTACTTCACCACGATTCAAGATGACCGCGTGCAAAGCTACACGCTGGCACGGCGGATTTATACCGACTTGGGTCTGCACCGGATTGCGTTGCTGCGTGCGAACGACCGGTATGGGCGGTTTGGCGTGCTGAAGTTCAAGGACGCCTCGCGCAGGCTCGGGCATCCGGTGGTGATCGAGCAGAAATATATGCCCGGCGATACGGATTTCCGGCGGGAATTGCGGATTATTCGCGAATCGGGGGCGGACGGGATCGTGGTGTGGGGCGATGCGGCGCCGGCGGGGAACATTCTGAAACAAATGCACGAGGTGGGCATGAAGCAAAGAGTGTTCGGCAGTTACAGGGTGCTGGGCGATGACCTTTTGAGCATCGCCGGTGCGGCGGCCGACGGGCTGGAAATTGTGTTCCCGTTCGACCTGACGCGCGATGACCCGGCTTGGCTGGCCTTCAATCAGCGTTTTGAAAAGGAATTCGGCAAGCGCCCGGATGTATTCGCGTCGCTGGCGTACGACACAATGAATATTCTGCTGGATTCGATTTGCCGGGCGGGACTGAATCGTGGCCGCATTCGCGATGCGCTGACGGGCCTGGAGCGCTACAAGGGCGTGACTGGAGAGATGGTGTTTGACCCGAACTGCAAGAACATCGTGCCGATGTATTTGGCGACGGTGAAGAGCGGCAAGTACGAGTTCCGGCGCTACCCGATGCAGATTCCGTATGCGCGGGCGGGAGAAAAGCCCGTAGCGTACAACGGGCCTGCGCTGCCGGATAGTCCGGCCGGGCCGATTCGGATTGGATTATTCGGGCCGGGAGCGGAACAGGTGGCTGCCAGTCTCGCATCATTTATGGAGCCGTACGCGGGCCGTTACGTGCTGGCCGCTGTTTCTTCGGACGTGCCGTGGGGGAAGGCTTCGCGGGAACTGGTGAAGCTGATTTACGACGACCAAGTGCTGGCGTTGATCGCAACCGATCGCAATTCGAGCCACTTGGCGGAACAGATTGCCGCGAAGGCCTTCGTGCCGGTGATTGCTGTTTCGGCTGACAAGACTCTGACATCGGTCAATCTCCCCTGGATTTTTCGCGTGCCAGCGGATACCTCGGTGCGAGATGCGCTCGGTTGCCTGCTCGACGCGGCGGAGAAAGCCGGACCAAATCGCGGGCGCATGCGCGAGAGGCTGGCCTCGGGCGCGCTCGTAGCGGGCAAGATACAGTTCGATTCCACGGGCGAACCGCAGACACGCTAATTCCGCTCACTTCGAATGCCACTTCGCATCCCTGGAGGCGTGGGGTGCATCTTCAAATCTTATGGAAAAGCCGACCTTCGACCCGGGCCTGACCCAGAAGTTCACCGTGCCGCTGCGGCGCGCGATCAACAAAGACGGCAGCTTTAATGTGCGGCGCCGCGGAACTACCTGGCGCGACATCAACGGTTACCTCTACTTGATCAATATGCCGTGGCCGGGTTTCTTCTCCTGTGTGCTGGTGGGTTATTGCATCGTGAACACGCTGTTCGCGCTCGTGTATTATGCGCTCGGCCCAGATCAGTTGCAGGGCGGCGCGAACGCAACCAACAACATGGTCCACTTTCTGAACTCGTTTTTCTTCAGCGCGCATACGCTGACCACGGTGGGCTACGGCAGCATCTCGCCCAAAGGAACCGCGGCGAATGTTGTAGCGGCGCTGGAAGCGATGACGGGGCTGATGGGCTTTGCGCTGGCGACGGGACTGCTGTATGGGCGGGTGTCGCGACCGTCGGCGAGGATCGGCTATAGCGAACGAATGGTGATGGCGCCGTATTCTGACGGCACGAGCTTGCAATTTCGCGTGGTGAATAAGCGCGCCAACACGCTCATGGAACTCGAAGCCAAGGTCATGCTGATGACCGTGGAAGGCGAGGCGGCGCAAAGGAAACGTGACTACAAGGTGCTGAAGCTGGAACGCCACAACGTCTACTTTTTCCCGCTGACGTGGACGATTGTGCACCCCATCGATGAGCACAGCCCGTTCTACGGGAAGACGCCGGCGGATTTGCAGCGGCTGCAAGCCGAGATTCTCATTCTGATCAAAGGATTCGACGACACCTTCAGCCAGACGGTGCACTCGCGGTATTCCTATCGATACGACGAGATTGTTTGGGGTGCGCGGTTTGCGCCGGCGTTCGATGTGGATGCGGCGGGGGATATTGTGCTGGAGGTGGATAAGGTGGGGGTGCTGGCGGGGGAAGCGGTGGGTTAGGCTGGAACGAATCGCTGCATATTACTAATGCTCTTCATGGGGCAGCGCGAACGCCACGTAGCTTCCGCCGGAAGGCCGTCCGGATTTGCCGCCACCGGCGGCTATTACTACGAACTGGCGGCCGTTTGCTTCATACGTTGCGGGCGTGGCGTTGCCGCCTGCGGGCAGCGTCGTTTCCCAGAGGAGTTTGCCGGTTGATTTATCGTAGGCGTGGAACTTGCGGTCGTGATCGGTCGCGCCGATGAAGAGCAGGCCTCCGGCGGTGACGACAGGGCCGCCGTAGTTTTCGCTGCCGGTGTTGCGGACGCCCTGGGCCACCAGTTCCGGAATTTCGCCGAACGGAGTTTTCCAGGCGATCTCGCCGGTATCCAGATTGATGGCGTTGAGCGTGCCCCACGGCGGCTCAACGGCGGGATAGCCGTCCGGGTCGAGAAACTTGTTGTAGCCGTCCATGGTGTACTTCAAACCGAACGGCCACGGACTCTGGCCCACGCGCGCCTCCACGTTGGTATCTGTGCCGGTGAGCAGGAGGTGGACGAGCGCGCCCATTTCGTCGCGCGATAGATCTGGGAATGCCGGCATGCGCCCGCGGCCTTCATGAATCACCGCATGCAGTTCCTCTTCCGTCAACTTCGAACCGATGTTCACAAGCGACGGGAAATCCGGCGGGCTGCCACGGAGGTCCTTGTGATGGCAACTGGCGCAGTTGGCGAGATAGAGCTCGCGGCCGCTGGTGTGCTCCTGAATTTTGGGCCGCTCGACCAGGCGCAGAATCCACGCCATTTCGTTGGCATTCACGTAGAGCAGACCGCTTGCGGGATCGAACGCCGCGCCACCCCATTCGGCGCCGCCATCGAAGCCGGGAAAGATGACCGTGCCTTCCAAACTCGGCGGCACGAACTGCCCGGCGCTGCGAACCTTTTGGAAGACGTCGAGCACGGCCTGGTGTGCTTCGGGAGTACGGTGCGTCAGCATGTCTTCGGTGAGAATCTGGCGCGAGAACGGAGGCGGTTTGAGCGGGAACGGCTGCGTGGCCGCGGTGATTTCGCCATCTACATCCGAGCGCGGCACGTTGCGATATTCGATGGGAAATAGCGGCTTGCCGGTTTCTCTCTCGAAGACGAAGACGTAGGCGGATTTGGTGATCTGGGCCACAGCATCGATGAGCTTGCCATCACGTATGACCGTCACCAGGTTCGGCGGCGCGGGGAAGTCGCGATCCCACAGGTCGTGCTTGACGCCCTGGAAGTGCCAGACGTGCTCACCGGTTGCGGCCTTGAGAGCGATGAGCGTGTTGGCGAACAGGTCATCGCCGAGGCGGTTCGCGCCGTAGAAATCAAACGACGCTGAACCAGTCGGAACGAAGACCAGACCGCGTTTCTCATCCACGCTCATGCCGGCCCAGTTGTTGGCGGCGCCGCTATACTTCCAGGCACCTTTCGGCCAGGTTTCGTAGCCCAGCTCGCCGGGGTGCGGGATGGTGTGGAAGCTCCAGCGGATTTTGCCGGTGCGCACGTCGAAGGCGCGGATGTCGCCGGGTGGCGTGGGCAGATCCTCGGCCATCAGGCCGCTGATGATGAACAGATCCTGATAAATGATGCCGGGCGAGGTGGCGGAAATGGAGAGGTCGCGCGGATCGCGGCCCAGGCCTTCGCGGAGATCAACGCGGCCCTTCATCCCGAAGCTCGTTACCGGCGCGCCGGTGCGGGCATCGAGCTCATAAAGCCACTGGCGGGATACGAAGAGAATGCGCTCATCGCGGCCGTCCGTCCAATAGGTGACGCCACGATTGCGCACGGAATGCGTAATTTTCGCGCCCTCGTTGGGATCGAAGCTCCAGCGCAGCTTGCCGGTGGAGGCATCGAGCGCGATGACGCGCAGCCTGGGCGTGGTGGCATAGAGCGCGCCGTTGATGACGATCGGATTGCACTGCATCTCCGACCCCTCGAAGGCGTCGCCAGTGTCGAAGGTCCAGGCGACCTGGAGCTTGTCGACATTGCCGCGATTGATTTGATCGAGATTGGAGTAGCGGATGCTATCGGACCCGCCGCCGTAGACCTGCCAGGAGCGGTAGCCGGAGGGCGCCTGGCGGAGTTCTGCGGCAGGCAGAAGGGCGAGAGTTGAGAGCAGCGTGGCGATCGCAGATGCGAGGTGACGTTTCATAGCTAGTGATGCGAGATTGTTTCAATATACTCGACCTGAACGGATCGGACACGCTTCGCTCTCGCGCGACGTTCCGGGTAATCAGGATAGGCCGAATGGAGAAGGGCTTGCAATTACCGTAAGATACTATTGGCACCTGATTATCTGTGATAGGCAGGAGACAACATGAAACAGGCAGTAGCGATAGCATCCATCGCGGGCATGATTCTCGTGGGCTGCACGTTGGCCCTGGCGGCAGGCAGTGGTATTGAGGGGAAGTGGAAAATCACGGCCGATACCCCGGACGGTGAGCCATCAGAGTGGAGCTTGGTTTTCAAGATCCAAGACGGCAGACTCACGGGAACGGCCGAAGGCGATGCCGGACAATTCGAATTCAAGAACCTGAAAGAGAATGGCCGGATCGTGACCGGTGAGTTGCAGGTGGAAGGCGACGAGTACGTCATCGAGGTCACCGTCACAGGAGATAAACTCGAAGGCAAGTGGAAGCTGGAGAGCATGACCGGGGCCATCAAGGGCGCCCGGGAGACGGCCCAATAGCGAACCGCACTCTGATCGCCGCGAAATCTCCAGGTAGCCGGCCGTCACAGTAGAAAAGAACAACTATGCGTTTACGAACCACGCCGGTGTTTCTGGCATTTCTGGCCATGGGGTTTGCGGATGCCGTTGGGCCATTCGTCAGTTTGGCCAAGAACGAATTTCAACTGAGCAACACGATCGCGTCGTTGATCCCGCTTGTGGGCCTCAGCATGTTCGGCCTGCTGTCGGTACCGGTGGGCTTGTTCCAGGACCGGCGCGGCAAGAAATTCGTGCTGATGATGGGCTTGCTCGTGGCGCTGGCAGGCTTGCTGAATGCGAGCTTCGGACTCACCTCATTCCGGCGATTTCTGCTCACGGTTCTGTTGGTGGGAGCGGGCGCGGCCATACTCCAGGTGGCGGGAAATCCGATCATGCGCGACGTTTCCGAGGAGGGCAAGTACGCGCGGAATCTGTCGCTCGGGCAGTTTGTAAAGGCGATCGGATCGCTGTCCGGTCCGCTCATTCCGGTGATCGCCGCCCGGTACTTCGGCGCGAGCTGGAAGGTGATCTTCCCGATTTACGCGGTGGCTCTTCTGGTGACGATCGTGGCCGTGAGCATGCTGCACGTGCCGCGGCAGGAATCGAAGGAGAAGGCAGCGACGCTGGGATCCTGCCTGGCGCTGCTGAAGAACAGGTACGTGCTCGCGATGGTGAGCGCCATCTTCTTATATGTTGGAGCGGAAGTCAGCGTGAGCGCGGGCATTCCGCTCTATCTCAAAGAGCGATTCGACATCGATATCAACCGCGTGGGCCTGCTAGGCACGGGCCTTTTTTTTATGGCCTTGACCATCGGGCGGCTGACGGGTGGAGTGATTCTGAATTGGACAGCGCCGCGTAAGTTCTACCTCGCAACCTGCGCCGCATCGATTCTAGGCCTGGTGGGACTGTACATGCCAGATCGCACGGTGGCGGTGGCAAGTTTCTTTCTGGCCGGTTTGGGATTCGCCAACATCTTCCCGCTGGTTTTCTCCATCACTGTAGAGTCCATGCCGGAGCACACCAACGAGCTATCGGGGCTGATGGTGACGGCCATTGTGGGCGGGGCGATATTGCCGCCGCTGATGGGGCTGGTGGCGGACCACAGCACGGTGCAATTCAGTTTCGTGGTGCCGCTGGCTGCGATTCTGTATATTACGGGGACGGCGTTAATGAATCTAAGAAGCCGGGTGGTGAGTGCGGATGCAAAAGTACTCTGATGATCCGCGGGCGGTGATGACGCTCGATGCCGGGGGAACGAATTTTGTGTTCTCGGCGATGCAGGGCAATCGTCCGGTGGTGGAGAGCTTTGCGCTGCCATCGAACGCCGATCATCTCGAGCGATCTCTCAAAACGCTGGTGGAAGGATTTCGCAGAGTGCAAGCCGAGCTTCCGGCGCCGCCGGTGGCCATCAGTTTCGCGTTTCCAGCTCCCGCGGATTATTTTAACGGGATCATCGTTGGGCCGAGAAATCTGCCGGCTTACCGCGACGTGGCGCTGGGACCGATGCTGGAAGACACCTTCGGCTTGCCAACGTTCATCAACAACGACGGGGATTTGTTCGCGTATGGCGAAGCGACGGCGGGGTTCCTGCCGTATGTGAACGGCCTCTTGGAAAAAGCCGGGAGCCCAAAGCGGTTCCACAACCTGCTGGGTGTGACGTTGGGAACGGGCCTCGGCGGCGGGATCGTGCGCGATGGGGAACTATTCATTGGGGATAACTCGGTGGCGGGCGAAATGTGGCTCGTGCGGCACAAGCTCGAGCGCGACGTAAATGCCGAGGAGGGTGCGTCTATCCGCGCGGTACGGCGCGTTTACGCACAACGAGCGGGGTTGCGATTCGAGGATGCGCCCGAGCCGAAAGTGATTTATGAGATCGCGGAGGGACGCGCGGAGGGCAACCGCGATGCGGCGCGAGAGGCTTTCCGACGCATGGGTGAGGTTGCAGGAGATGCCATTGCACTGGCGATTACGCTGATTGACGGGCTGGTGGTGATCGGCGGGGGAATTGCCGCGGCGCACCGGCAGTTCTTGCCGGCGATCATCGACGAGATGAACTCCACCTACGCGGCACCTAATGGAGAACGCTTCCGGCGGCTGATTCCGCGGGCATTCAACCTGGAAGATCCGGCGCAACTCGCGTTGTTTCTGAACGGCGAAACGAAGGAACTGGTGGTGCCGGGCGGATCACGAAAAGTGAGGTTCGACGGCTTGCAGCGCGTCGGCGTGGGGATCTCACGGCTGGGCACGAGCGAAGCCACCGCTATTGGGGCCTATGCGTTTGCGCTGAGCCGGCTAGAAAAACGAGGTTAAGCCAATGAAATCGTTCTTTGCCGCGTGCCTGCTGGCACTGGCGGCTTTGCACGCGCAGGAGTTCACGCGCGGCGTCGGCGTGTACCCGGGTGATCCCAAAGAAGACTCCGGGCCCGTGATGCGCGTGGATGCGAGCACCTACCGCAACCTGGCACTGCATCGTCCGGCGTATCAATCGTCGAGCTACGACTACAACCTGACGGCGCAATTAGTGACTGACGGCATCAAGGATACAAGGATGCCGCGGTGGGTGGCGACCTCGACAAGCAGTCAGGGGACACTGCCGAAGAATGAACGCGAGCGGCTGTTGGACGAAAACTGGGTGACCAACGTGAGCCTGACGAAGCCATCCGGCTGGGTCGAGATCCAGATCGGCGGCGACGATCTGCCTGAGGTGAACCGCGTGGATGTCGATGCCCGCGTTCTCTCCAGGGGCGAGCCGGAGAACTGGACGGCGGTGGTTTCGGCGTCGGATGATGACGAGCACTGGAAAAAAGCAGGAGAAGCCGACGGGATGGCACGGCCTGGCGGCGAAATCAGGACCTCCATTGCGCTCAATCAGGTTTTTCGCAACCGGTTTTACCGCGTCACCTTTGATGATCCCCGGGCAACCGGCTGGCAGGTGAGCGAGGTCGGGTTTTTCAATGGCAGCAAGCGCCTGCCGATCGGCGGGCCACATCATTTCACGAGCGCTTGGATGCCGGCCGGCAACGGAGAAGAGTGGGTCTACGTGGACCTGGGCGCGAACTGTACGTTTGATCGCGTCAAGCTGTATTGGATTCGGCGCGCGGCGGAAGGCGCGGTGGAGGTGTCGGATGATGCGGCGCACTGGAAGCTCGTGCAAGCGCTGCCCGCGACATCTGCGACGACGGATGATCTCAAGGTGGCACAGCTTGTACAAGGGCGCTATGTTCGCGTACTAATGACTAAGCCCGCATCGCGCGACGGTTACGTGTTGGGTGAATTGGAAGTATACGGACGCGGAGGACCAGTAGCGCAACCCAAGCCGGAGCCGGCTTTGCGAGCCGATGGAAGGCTCGAACTTGCCGGTGGAGCGTGGCGGTTGCAGCGCGATTCGCTGGTAAGCGCCAATGGCGAGACGCTTTCGAAGGCCGGCTTTCGCGACGACGATTGGATCATCGCCACCGTTCCGGGGACGGTGCTGACGAGCTACTACAACGTGGGCGCGGTGCCCGACCCGAACTACGGCGCCAACCAGCTGGCGATATCCGACTCGTTCTTCGGCGCGGATTTCTGGTACCGCAACGAGTTCATTCCGCCGGCTGCCGGGCCGCGGCAACACGTGTGGCTCAACTTCGATGGCATCAACTGGAAGGCGGAAGTTTTCCTGAACGGCGAAAAGGTGGGGCGCATTGAAGGCGGATTTATGCGTGGGCGCTTCGACGTGACACGGCTTCTGCAACCTGGACGGAAGAATGCTCTGGCCGTCCGCATCGAGAAGAACGCGACGCCGGGAAGCGTCAAAGAAAAGATCTACGAGAGCCCGGACGTCAACGGGGGCGCGCTGGGCGCGGACAATCCGACTTACCACGCCACCATCGGCTGGGACTGGATCCCGACGATGCGCGGCAGAGACACGGGGATTTGGAAGAACGTGTATCTGACAGTCAGCGGGCCGGTCACGATTGAGTCGCTGTTTGTGAAGTCTTCTCTGCCGCTGCCTGACACCTCACGCGCCGATGTGAGCGTGACTGTCACACTGCGCAATCACGATGCGCAGGCAGTCAACGGGACACTGCGCGGACGTTTTGGCGACGTTCGGTTCGAGACGCCAGTAGCGTTGGACGCTGGCGCCGAGAAGACGGTGAAGCTGGACCCATCCACGCACGCTGGACTGCGGCTCCAGAATCCGAAGCTGTGGTGGCCAGCGGGCTACGGCGATGCCAATCTGTATCCAGTCGAGTTGAGATTTGAAATGGAGGGCGGAAAGCTCTCTGATACCGCGTCTTTCCAATCAGGCATCCGGCAGTTCGCGTACAGCGAGGATGGCGGTGTGCTGAAGATGTGGATCAACGGCCGGCGTTTTATTCCTCGCGGCGGAAACTGGGGTTTCGGCGAGTCCATGCTGCGCTACCGTGCGCGTGAGTATGACGCCGCAGTCCGCTACCACCGCGACATGAACTTCAACATGATCCGCAATTGGGTAGGACAGATTGGCGATGACGAGTTCTACGAAGCGTGCGACCGTCACGGCATCGTGGTGTGGCAGGACTTCTGGCTGGCGAATCCGTGGGACGGTCCGGACCCGGATGACAACGCCATGTTTCTCGGCAACGTGAAAGACTACGTGCGGAGGATTCGCAATCATCCTTCGATCGGCCTCTATTGCGGGCGTAATGAAGGCTACCCTCCCAAGCCGCTGGATGACGGCATACGCCAGACGCTGGCTGAACTGCACCCAGGACTGCACTACATTTCGAGCTCGGCCGACGATGTGGTCAGCGGCCACAGACCCTACCAGGCGATACCGGTAAAACAATATTTCATTGAGCGGGCCACCACGCGGTTCCACAGCGAGATGGGAATGCCGAACATCGTCACCATGGACAGCCTGCGCCTGATGATGCCGGAATCCGCGATGTGGCCACAAGGCGGCATGTGGGGGCTGCACGATTTCTGCTTAAAGGGCGCGCAAGGCGGCGCGTCTTTCCTGGAACGCATTCGCAACAGTTATGGCAGCGCAGATAGCGTAGAGGAGTGGCTTCAGTTGGCGCAGTTCGTCAACTACGAAGGCTATCGAGCGATGTTCGAAGCGCAAAGCCGCAACCGCATGGGTCTGCTCATCTGGATGAGTCATCCGGCGTGGCCGTCGTTCGTTTGGCAGACCTACGATTACTATCTCGAACCCACGGCTGCGTACTTCGGCGCCAAGAAAGCTTCAGAGCCGCTGCACATCCAATGGAACCCGGCCAGTGACACGATCGAGGTGGTGAATTACAGCGGGGGAAACGCACGCAATTTGACGGCGCGAGTCGAGCTTCTCAACCTGGATGGTTCGATTCAGTGGGAGAAGACGGCGTCCGTCGATAGCTCGGAAGATAGCACCACGTCGCCGATTAAGATGGAATATCCGGCAAGTTTGAGCGCCGTCCACTTCCTGCGGCTTCAGTTGAAACGCGGCACGGACATCGTTTCCGAGAATTTCTATTGGCGCGGAGTTGAGGAAGGCAACTTCCGCGCGCTGCGTGATCTGCCCAAGGTGAAGCTTGATGCATCCACGACGGCGAAGCGGGAAGGCGACCGTTGGCGGCTGGCGACAGAGTTACGCAATAACTCCAAGACTCCGGCGCTGCTCGTCAGGCTCAAGGCTGTGCGGGAGAAGAGTCAGGATCGCATTCTTCCGGCGCTTTACAGCGACAACTATATCTCGCTGATGCCCGGTGAGCGGCGCACGATTGTGACTCAGTTGCAACATGCTGACACGCGGGGCGAACAACCACGCATCGTTGTGGAAGGCTTCAACACCAGCAGCGCGACTTACTGACTCGACACGACATGCTCCGTCGATTTCGGAGCTGTCTCACCGAGCAGTGCTTTCTCGACGGCGCTCACTAGCTCGGGTGCCTTCGGTTCGACATCCGGCTCGAAGCGCGCAACAACCTTTCCGTCACGCGCGATTAGAAACTTGGTGAAATTCCAGCGCACGACGCCGGCTGTTGCGGGGTTGGCGTCCTTGCTGGTTAGAAGCGCGTACAGTGGCGCCATGTCATCGCCGGTTACTGAAATCTTGGCGAACAGCGGAAACGTGACCTTGAACTTCTCCACGGCGAAGCGGCGGATCTCTTCGTTAGTGCCCGGCTCTTCCTGCCCGAAGTTGTTCGCGGGAAACGCCAGCACGACCAATCCCTGCTTCTGGTAAGTCTCGTACAACCACTCCAGTGCTTCATATTGGGGCGTAAAGATGCTATGGCTGGCGACGTTGACGATCAGCAGCACTTTGCCTTTGTAAGCCGCGAGCGGCGAGGGTTTCCCGTCAATTGAGAGCGGCACGAAGTCGTGCACTGACGGCGCGCCGTACAGCGCGGCGTCCAAGACAGTCACGAACAGGATCGCGCGCAGTCTAAAACTCATAACGTAGTGCGAATTGTACCTCACGCGGCGGCGTGGTGCTCTGGTACTCGCCGAACGTCGAAGGATTGTAAAGCGCGATACTCGGGTTCGTAAAAACCACGTTGTTGAAGGCATTGTACGCTTCCGCGCGGAACTGGATGCGGTGGCCTTCCCAGGGCAGTTTGAACGATTTTGCGAGCGCGATATCGAAGTTAATCATAGGCGCCAGGCGCAGCAGGGCGCGCATTCCGGTTTGGCCCGGGTACTGATCGGCAAAATCGTTATACACGCTCGTATTGGCGAACAGGCTGGGATTGCCGAGCTGGTCAAAGCCCTGCTTCTCCGAAAACGGCGCAATCGGAATCGCCAACGAGTTCTGCCAGTAGTTCGTGTTCCAGGTGTAGTTGCCCTGAATCACCGAAGGCAGTCCCGTCGAGTAACACATGATGGTCGAAGCCTGCCAACCACCGATGACCTGGTCTAACCAGCCAGGCACGGTCCGGAGAAATTGCTTTCCCCGGCCGAAAGGCAGCTCGTAGACCACATTCGCGTTGACCTGCTGGCGAATGTCGAAGTCGGACGAACCGCGAAACTCACCGGGAGCGAAGATATTCTGAATCATGGCGCCATCTTGGCCCGCTGCGCCTTCGGCGGCTGAAGCGTTATCTATTGAGTGGGACCACGTGTAGTTCATGTCAAACGAAACACCATTGGTGAAGGCACGGCGGATCGTAACCGTCATGGCGTGGTAGTTGGCGTCTCCGTTGTTCATCCATGTCGGCATCGAGCTCCCTTGCGGCGCGAAAAAGGTGTAACAGCCGTAGCGCGACGCGCACGTGCCATTCGGCGTCCCAAACGCGCCGGGGAAACGGTCGAGCGCGTGGAGAATATCCAGATAACTGCCGCCGTAGACTCCGTAGATGCCGTAGAAGTAATTGGCCGTCGCACTTCCGGGAATGTAGAAGTTGGTCAGCGCCGGGAACAGGTCCTGAATGAACGGACTGCTTGGCACAAGCGACGGATTCGACTGCACCGCCTGGTACGTCACACCACTATCGCTCAACTGGCGGAGTCCCGTCATAGCTTGCAGCCACGCCTGGCCGGATTGCGGGTCCTTGAAATTCTCGAGCGGCGTGTAGACGTCGCCCTGCAACAGCAGCCTTCGCGACAGCCGGCCGTTGTAGGAAACTTCCATCGTCAGTTTCCCAGGCAGCTCGCGCGCGAACGAGGCATTCAAGAGCATAGAGTACGGCGATTTCAGATTGGGGTAGATCCCCTGAAATTCACCGGAGATGGCGTTAACATCGGGCGGCGTGTAAGGAAAACCTCCCGTGGGAGCTGCCGGCTGCACCGCGGGCTGGCCCGTGTAGCGCGGCGAATCCGTGAAGTTGTAGGAAACCGGGTTATTCAGCGTGGTGGAGAGTCCGAACGACCCGAATTGATCGAACTGCGTAATCAACTCGCTGCCGTATCGGTCATACAGCAGTGCACCGCCGGTGCGGAAGACACCGTTGACCCCGAAGATTTTCTGAATCAAGCCATCGTGCCCCTTCGGGCTATACGCCAGCGCGAACCTGGGGCCAAAGTTGGCGTTGTCGGAGTCGTACCAGCTTGGCTTACCGTTGGCTGGCCCACTCAAGCTGTAACTCAAATACGCGTTCGGCATAGCGTTCGAAGGAACGCCCTGAGACCCGAGATACAGCCGCTGTGCGAAATACTGATCGAGACCGATGTTCGGTGAAACCTGCAAACCGTTCGCCTCGTACGGTGGGCGGTCGTTGCTGTAGCGCAGGCCCAGCGTGATGGTCAGCGACGGCGTCACGCGCCAGCTATCGTTGACAAAAGACTCGTATTCATTCATGCGGAAAGCGCGTATGGATGGGTCTCCCACCGCGATCGCATTTCCGCTGCGGTTGAATTGATAAGTGATCGCCGTGTTGTTTACCAACCCAAGCAAGATGCCCATGGCCGTAGCCGCCGCGTCCGGATTGGCTAACGACAGGTTCGCATTTCCGGTCTTCGCCTGGAGATACGCCGTCATGTCGTTTTGAATATCCTCCCCCAAGCCGACAGCGACCTCAGTGTTGTATCCGTAACTCGGAAACGCGTTAGCGTAAGAGTCACGGTTGTTGGTCATGAACCGGAAGTTGATTCCCGTCGTGATCGTGTGTTTGTTCTTGGTCCACGTCAGGTTATCCACGATGTTGTTGACGGGCAGAATCCGTGAGGCAGCACGCGCGTTGTAATTTTGCAGCGGATCGATATCCAGCATCGTGAATGACGCGCCGGTGGTGCCGGATTGGGCCAGACCCTGACGGGTAAAGCCGTAGATCAAAGCGTTGATCAGACTCGAACTCAGCACCGCCGTATAAGTCGCGGACAGACCCTTGCTGTCGTTCAGAAACACGCTGGCCGGCGCCTGTCCCGGGAACTGAGCGAGCGCATTCGGATTGTCCTGGTTGGAGTTGGAAAGCGTTCCACGGAACGACAGCGTGTGGTGCCCGACGTGGTCCAGAATGGCATCCATCTTTCCGACATAGACGCGATTGTCCAGGTTGTCTGGCGCGTTGAAGCGGAAGCCAGTGAAGCTCAAGCCGCCATCGGCGCCATACGCCGGATCGTTGCCCACCGGGTACTGCTTCAAGATGTTGAGATATCCCTGATTGACTCCGATATGCAGCGGATCGATTTGCTTGATCTCTGCGGGAGTCAGTGTGTAGTTATTGCCATCAGAGCCCTGTAGAACGAGATTTCCCGCCTTCAACGATTCGGTGGGAACCGCGCGCTCTACCGGCTGCTGGCTGGCGTCAATGCGCCGCTCGTAATTGAAGAAATAAAAGACACGATCCTTGCGGACCGGTCCGCCCAGCGACGCTCCGAACTGGTTGCGGTTCAAAACCTGGCGATCCACGTCGCTGCGGTTGTTGAACCAGGTATTCGCGGCAAACAGCGTGTTCCGGTTGTACTCATACGCGGACCCATGCAATTGATTCGTGCCGCTCTTGGTAACCAGAACCACCTGGCCGCCCGAAGATCTGCCCTCATCGGCGCCCTGGCCGGCCACCGTCACGCGAAACTCCTGTACTGAGTCGAGTGGAATCGGCAGCACCGAGTTGAAGCCCGCAATCGTAACGGCGTTGTTCGCATTCGACCCCTGCGTACTTCCAATGTCCGTCGTCCCGCCGATACCCGAGTTTTCGTTGTCGTTCACATCCACGCCGTCAAGCGTGACGTTGTTCTGATCGCGCCGCGATCCCATCACTTCACCCGTCGCGGTCACGCCGGGTTGCAGACTCAAAAGTTGCACGATGTTGCGTGTATCCAGCGGCAACTGGCGAATCTGATTCTGGTTGAACGCGTTGCCCACCGAGGCGTCCACCGTGTTCACTAGTTGTGCCTCGGCGTTGACGTTCACCAATTCTCCCGTAGCGCCGATCTCCATCTGGAGATCGAGAGTAGACGGAACGTTCACCGGCAGCTTGATCTGCTCGCGTGTGACCGTCGCGAATCCCGGTTTGGCCGCCGTCAGCTTGTAATCGCCCGGCGTCACCTGAAGAAACTGATACTCTCCGCTTCCATTCGTCACAATCTGCCGCGACCAACCTGTAGAAGTGTTGCTCAGGGTGACCACCGCTTCCGGGATGACGGCGCCTTGCGGATCCGTGATTGTTCCACGGAGCGAGCTGGTGGATTGCCCTTGGAGCAGGAGCTCCGCGCCGGCCAGCATCAACAGCACAATTCGACCGAGACGATATGCCCTACACGTCATACGTGCCTCTCCTTCTTTGCCAAACGATGGGGAAACGATGACGAGAAACGAGCTCGCGAAAACTCTTCGAGGAGAGACCTAGATTACGCGGGACGCAGAGGCTACGCGGTTCCCCGAGCCGACAAATACACCTTTTGGGGAACAACCCCCTGCGACAGGTTTCACCGATTATTACGTGACCGTTACGTAGCTGTCAAGTGACATTTCTCGACATTTCTCGATGCGATTGGGTGGGCGAAACGGCCCGATAGGAGTGACAATCAAGAAGTAGACCTCTATCGAACTTATGAAGAAGCGAGAAACGAAATGATGAATCTTTTCCGGATTGTCGGAACACTCGGGCTTGCATCGCTGGTCTATGCTCAACCTATGCAGACAAGCGTAGCGACGCTCGCGACGCAGTTAGGCAGCGGATTTGAGTCGAAGTTTGCGGAGGTGAATGGCACGCGGATCCACTACGTGCGCGGCGGAAGTGGTCCTGCCATTATCCTGTTGCACGGATTTCCCGAAGACTGGTACGAGTTTCGTCTGGTTATGCCTCGCCTCGCAAAGAAGTTTACGGTGGTAGCGCTGGACCTCCGCGGAGTGGGCGAATCGGCTCCATCGGAGACCGGTTACGAAGCAGCGAACCTAGCCGAAGACGTTCATCAGCTGATCGTCAGCCTTGGCCTGAAGCAAGTCTACGTTTTCGGGCACGACATCGGAGGGATGGTGGCGTACGCGTTTTCACGCCTTTATCCGCGGAGTGCACGCGGCGTGATGATTCTGGACGTGGCCTTTCCGGGTCTCGATCCATGGCACGACATACTTGGTCATCCCGCGTTTTGGCATGTTCGCTTTCATCAGACCTTTTTGCCAGAGAAGCTCGTGAGCGGCCGACAAGCCAAATATTTCCGTTACTTCCTCAGCCAGTTCAGCGACGCTGAGGTCGGTCACTACGCCTACTCGTACCGCGATCCCGATCACTTGCGCGCGGCGTTTGAAACCTATCGTGCTTTTTCTGCAAACGAAAAGTTCTTCGCCGCGCAGCGCGGCCATACAGACTTGCCGATCGTCATTGGTTGCGGCGAGCACGATGCGTTCGCGGAGTTCCTGCCGCGTATTGCCGCGGCGATGCGGTTACAGGGGTGTGCGAATCTAAAGACAGAAACGGTCAAAGCCGCCGTACACTATGTCGCGGAGGAGAAGCCCGAGGCAGTAGCTGAACTTATAGAAAGTTACGCGGCGCCGACTGGTCAATCCAAATAAGAGTAGCCACGCGATTTGTGGAGAGCAACTACTCCCGGATGTTCGGCCATCCGGAAGCTAACCGAAGTTCGTCACGGTGCCATCAATTTAGGCAATTTTCGGCTTCCGGACGGGAGAACTACCATTGCCTGCAATAACGGATTCTGAGAAGTGGATGTAGTGCAGACC